>ERZ650309.121-NODE-121-length-38583-cov-8.776370_pt1 | contig 38583 bp, 32 predicted proteins | sample MGYA00376245_ERZ650309 | MGnify/ENA primary metagenome ERZ650309 (study PRJEB26733, sample SAMN07839294) | wastewater metagenome | biome: urban; feature: wastewater treatment plant; material: waste water | place: USA: North Carolina | collected 2016-04-26 ... | reverse complement strand
TTTAAAAAATCTTCACTAATGCCATGTGTACCATGTGGTACTAAGGCTTGCCATGCGGCTTGTTGTTTGGCTCCACGTAAGGCATTGGTAGTTAAATTTAAGCCTAAGGTAGTGAGTCGCCAATGGGTTAAATTATCGTATAAATCCTCACCTTGACGTAACAAAGTAGGTAATGCAGTGCTAAAGACTTCGCCAATAGGATAATGATAATAATGCGCTGCCCATGTTAATAACTGCATTAGTTGAGGCGAAAAAAGCGAGTGAGCATCAACTAATTGCCGTGCTGGTTTTATTTTATCTACAGGCGAATCGGTGTGTTCATCGACTGCTAAAATCACGCCAATCAATTCACGTTTGCCAAACGGTACGCGCACCCGTGCACCAATATGCGGTGTGCCATGCAAACTGGCAGGAATACTGTAGTCAAAGGTTTTGCGTAGTGGAACAGGCAGAGCAACGTGTAAATAAAGTCGGGGCATTACAATCGCTTAATTAAAATAATAAAAAATGGCATCTTGTACAACAAGGCCATGTTAAAGACGTGTTATTAGCACTAAACTATGCCGCGTTATTTTGGGCAAGTAAAGCCTTATTGTGAGAGTGATTATGAGTGTAAAGTTTACGCAAGCCGCGGCACGATTTATTTTTTGGAGTCGTTGGCTGCAATTACCTATGTATATGGGCTTGATTGTGGCGTTAGGTATTTACGCTTACAAGTTTTTTATTATGTTGTCTAATTTGGTGGTTAATTTAGGCACTTTTCAAGAAAATGATATTTTATTGATTGTATTGTCATTAATTGATGTGGTGATGATTGCTAATTTATTGGTGATGGTCATTATTGGTGGTTACGAAATTTTTGTGAGCCGATTGCATCTTGATAACCACCCAGACCAGCCTGAATGGTTAGACCATGTGGATGCAGGGGTATTAAAAATTAAATTGGGTATGGCGTTGGTAAGTATCTCGTCTATTCAGTTATTACGCAGTTTTATTAACGCAGGAAATATGACCGAGCATGAGCTAAAGTGGGAGGTAATTATTCATTCTGTTTTAGTGTTGTCAGTTATTTTTATTGCTTTGACCGATTGGCTGATTCAATACAAAGCCCTGCAAATACATAGAATGAAAAATGGACATTGAGGCGTGGGGTGGGTTGTAAAACCCACCGTTTAGCGTTACGCAATAAGCTTTCGCCATTGCTCCACATCAAACCCCAAAACAATTTCGTTATTATCTAACACCAACAAAGGCCGTTTAATCATACTTAAATTTTGTAAAATAATTGGTTTAATGCTTTGATTATCAAGTGTATTTTTATCGAGTGCCAATTTGCGCCATGTTGACCCTTTTTGATTAACAATCGCTTGCCAATCCAAACGATTTAACCAATCGTCTAAGGTCTTTTCATCTAAAGCTGCTTTTTTATAATCATGAAATTGATAAGCAATGCCTTGACCGTCTAACCATGTAAAAGCTTTTTTCATGGTGTCACAGTTTTTAATGCCATAAATGGTGAGCATATTTTGCTTGTCCTACAAATACTTTTTTTGGCGATGGTGTTCCCTCTCCTGCTAGGAGAGGGCTAGGGTGAGGTCTCACTTAATCAACACGCAACAATTCATTTAAGCCCACTTTGCTACGGGTTTGAGCGTCAACTTTTTTAACAATAATGGCAGCATATAGGCTGTATTTGCCACATTTTGACGGTAAAGAACCCGACACAACCACAGAACCCGCAGGCACACGACCATAGTGAATTTCGCCTGTTTCACGGTCATAAATTTTGGTAGATTGACCAATATACACGCCCATCGACAACACTGAGCCTTCTTCAACAATCACACCTTCAACCACTTCGGAGCGTGCGCCAATAAAGCAATTGTCTTCAATAATGGTTGGATTGGCTTGTAATGGCTCTAACACACCACCAATACCTACACCACCTGATAAATGCACGTTTTTACCAATTTGTGCACAAGAGCCGACGGTTGCCCATGTATCAACCATAGAACCTTCATCGACATAAGCACCAATATTGACATAAGAAGGCATCAACACCACGTTACGTGCAATAAAACTCCCACGACGAGCAGTGGCAGGTGGCACAACACGAATACCAGACTCTTTAAACTGTTCGGCTGTCCAGTCGGCAAATTTGGTTGGTACTTTGTCATAAAACTGAATCGCACTGCCGCCAGACAAAGGCTCGTTGTCATTTAAGCGAAAAGATAACAACACAGCCTTTTTTAACCATTGATTAACAACCCATTCACCGTTTACTTTTTCGGCAACACGAGCTTTGCCGCTATCTAATAATTGAATGGCTTCAGCAACCGCATCACGCACATCTTGTGGGGCATTTGTTGGGCTAAACTGTAAGCGGTCTTCAAAAGCTTGAACAATAATATCGGAAAGGGACATGGATTTTCTCCTAATTAAATAACACTTATTTGAAATCCCCCTAACCCCCTTTATAAAAGGGGGAACTCCCTCCTTTTCAAAGGAGGGGTGGGGAGGATTTTATGACAGTAAATTAACAATTCGCTGTGCAGCATCCACACAATCAGCAACAGGGGCAACCAACGCCATACGCACATAATTTTCGGCAGGGTTTTGGCCAAGATGGTCAGTGCGACCTAAATAACGACCAGCCAATACGGTAATATGGGCTTTTTCGTATAAGAACTGAGCAAAGGTTTCATCGGTAAAACCATCAGGCACTTTCGCCCAAAAATAGAAACCTGCATCGGGCATGGTGAGTGGTAAAACAGGGTTAACGATAGCATAAAATTCAGCAAACTTTTGTCTATACTGGCCACGATTTTCAATAACGTGTTGTTCATCCTGCCACGCCGCCACAGACGCATATTGATGTTGAACAGGCATGGCCGAACCGTGATAGGTACGATACAACAAATACGGCTTGAGAATATGGGCATCACCTGCCACAAAGCCTGAGCGTAAACCAGGTAAATTTGAGCGTTTGGATAAAGAATGAAACACCACACAATTTTTATAATCGTGACGACCTAATTCAGCACAAACTTGCAATAAACCTAAGGGTGGGTTGTTTTCGTCAAAATAAATTTCGGAATAACACTCATCAGAGGCAATGACAAAGCCATATTGATCACTGAGTGCAATTAACTTGCTTAAGGTTTGTTTGTCTAAAACAGTACCTGTTGGATTGGCTGGCGAGCAAATAAATAATAATTGGGTGCGCTGCCAAACTTCAGCAGGTACGCTGTCAAAATCAGGGCTAAATTGGTTATGGGCATGACACGATAAGTAATACGGCTCTGCACCTGCTAAATAGGCCGCACCTTCATAAATTTGATAAAACGGATTTGGCATCACCACTAAAGGTTTATCGTGTTGACGATTCACGACCGCCTGAGTAAACGAGAACAACGCTTCGCGTGTACCATTCACAGGTAATACTTGGTTTTCGGCATCAACACTGCTCAGTTTAAAGCGTTGCAATAACCAATTAGCAATCGCCTGACGCAATTCGGCAATGCCTTTAGTGCTTGGGTAAGTCGCTAAATGTTTGGCTTGTTGGTTAATAATGTCAATGACAAAACGAGGGGAAGGATGTTTTGGCTCACCAATCGACAAACCCACTGCTTTAAGATGGCTTGGTGGTGTTAAACCCTTAAATAATTGCGCTAATTTCTCAAAGGGATAGGCATGCAGTAGGCTTAAATCAGGATTCATATTAATTCACTGTATCTAACTGTTGACGCAAGGCATCGGCTAGTTGTTGGCAAAGTTCAGGATTAGAAATAGGTTGACCGTGGGCATCACCAATAAAAAATACGTCCTCGGCACGTTCACCCAAAGTCGCAATCCGCGCACTTTGCAAACTAACCCCGTGCTGCATAAAAATTAAGCCAATTTTAGCCAATAAACCCGGTCTATCAAGGGTGATGATTTCAAGGGAGCTTTGTTGTTTAACGATGTCATTGCTAATGTGTACTTCAGTCTTCACTTTAAAGTGTTTGAGTTCACGAGGCAGACGTTTATGAACAATAGTCGGAAAGTGCTCAGGATTAGATAAAGTTTTAACCAAATGTTGGCGGACTTTTTCTAAACGGTGGGCATCAGTAATCGGGGTATTGTCTTCATCCAAGACAATATAGGTGTCTAAGGAGTAATGGTTGGTCGCAGTGATAATCCGTGCATCTAATACCGTTAAATGTTCGTGGTCTAGGGTAGCTACCGACGCGGCAAACAAATTTGGTAAATCTTTAGTGTAAACAAAGATTTGGGTTGCCCCTTGAAATTGATTGGTATGACTTTTTTGTACTGCTACTAAAGGTTGTGTGCTGTTGCCATGTTGCAAGATTTCGCGGGTATGCCATGCCACATCTTTGGCCGTTTCACGCAAGAAATAATCATCACCTAAGTTTTGCCAAATAGCGGTAATCGCTTGCTCATCAAAACCTTCGGCCAATAACTCTTCCATAGCGGTAATACGTGTTTCGGCAATCAATTCTTCATAATCAATGGGATTATTGAGGCCACGGCGTAAGGCACGACGGGTTTGCTGATAAAGCTGTCTTAATAAGGACGCACGCCACGAGTTCCATAACTTGGGATTTGTTGCACAAATATCGGCAACGGTTAAGGCATACAAATAATCTAAATGAGCAATATCTCCCACTTGTTTAGCAAAGTTATGAATCACTTCGGGGTCACTTAAATCTTGTTTTTGTGCCGTCATTGACATTAATAGATGATTACGCGTTAGCCATGCCACTAAGTTGGCACTACGTTGCGATAAACCATGACTTAAACAGAATTCAATGGCATCAACTGAACCAAGTTCTGAGTGGTCTCCACCACGACCTTTGCCAATATCATGGAATAAACCTGCTAAATACAATAATTCTGGTTTATTAAGATTTTGGGCAACTTCAGCAACAACAGGAAATTGCTCGCGTGTTTCGGCATATCTAAAACGGCGCATATTTTTAATGACCAAGAGGGTATGGGCATCAACCGTATAAATATGAAATAAGTCATATTGCATTTGGCCAATAATCGCACCAAAGGCAGGTAAGTATTGGCCTAAAACCCCATAACGTTTCATGCGTCTTAATGTCGAAAACAAATAACGTGATGAACGTAAAATTTCAATAAAATAGGCTTTGTTTTGCGGATTATTACGGAAGTCGTCATTAATTTTACGTGCTTCAACCATAATCAAACGAATGGTGCTGGCACGAACCCCTTCAATATCAGGGTTGTCAGATAAAATCGCAAATAGCTCCATTAATGCACAAGGATTACGTGCAAATACTTGATGATGACGTACTTCTAAATGATTGTTAATTAATTGAAAATCATCAGATAATACTTCAATATTGGCAACTTCGTCCGCTTTTAGAATCGCTTCATCAAAGTATTGCAAAAGCATTTCGTTGAGCATCGACAAGTGCATGGCAACACGATAATACTGCTTCATAAACTGCTCAACCGCACGGTTGGCATTGTTGTCGCTATAACCAAATTGCAAAGCTAAAGTGCGTTGATAATCAAATAGAAGCTTGTTTTCGTTACGTCCTGCAATATGATGCAAAGCAAAACGCACACGCCATAAAAAGGTTTCACCTTCGTATAACTTTTTGTACTCAAATTCAGTTAAAAAGCCATTTCTAACTAGATCGTATAAGTTTGAGCTTTGAAAGTGGCGTTTGGTCACCCAACAAATGGTTTGAATATCACGCAAACCACCAGGGGCATTTTTTAGGTCAGGTTCGAGGTTGTATTCGGTGTCATTGTGTTTGCGGTGGCGGGCAATTTGCTCATCGCGTTTAGCTTCAAAAAACACCGCATCCGACCACAAAGGCGCAATTAATTGTAAAAGATTTTGGCGTAAACCATCATCACCGCACAGGGTACGATTTTCTAAAAAAGTCGTGGCAATGGTGACATCTTCATTGACTTTATCAATGCACGTTTCTAAGGAACGGACGCTCGAACCAATGTCTAAACCCAAATCCCATAATAAGGTAATAAATTGACTAATTTTTTGTTCGAGATCATCACTCAATTGGCTGTGGCGGTGTAGCACCAACACATCAATATCAGAATAGGGGTGTAACTCACCACGACCATAACCACCAACGGCTAATAAGGCAACCTCTGTTTCTTGCTCCAAATCAAAGCGTCGCCAAACGTGCTGTAACACCAAATCCACCGCTTCGGCACGAGCCTGAACCAATAAACGAACATCTTCACCGTTATTAAAACGTTCCCAAAGTTGTTGTTGACCATCTTTTAATAACTGACGATATACACTCGGTTCGAGTATTTTATCGTGCAGTAATTGTGGGTCTAAGACGTGTGGAATCAAACTCGGCGTTTGCATGGCTGGTCTCTTAAAAATAACTAAAACGCATTGCTCCTCCCCTTGATAAGGGGGAGGTTGGGAGGGGGGATTTGCTAAGCAACAAGACCCCACCCTAACCCTCCCCTAAATTAGGGGAGGGAATACTATATGATTCAAACACTCAAAAAACTAAAATCTTCTTCAGAGCGTGCTGTTAGTACTTCAACACCTGTCGCAGTCACTAGTAATGTATGCTCCCATTGGGCAGACAATTTGTGATCTTTGGTCACAGCCGTCCAACCATCAGGTAATAACTTGGTATGATAACTCCCTGCATTAATCATCGGCTCAATGGTAAATGTCATGCCTGCAACCAACTCTAAGCCAGTTCCTGCTTTACCATAATGCACAATTTGTGGCTCTTCATGGAAAATATGGCCAATACCATGACCACAGTAATCGCGTACCACTGAAAAACGATTCGTCTCTGCGTGTTTTTGAATCACTGCACCAATATCACCCAAGCGACATTGTGGCTTAATTAAAGCAATGGCTTTATACAAGCATTCTTGGGTAATTTGAACTAAACGTTGCGCTAAAATAGAGCCTTCACCGACAATAAACATTTTAGAGGTGTCGCCATGATAGCCGTCTTTAATGACGGTCACATCAATATTAATAATGTCACCATTTTTGAGCACTTTTTTATCTGTCGGAATGCCATGACATACCACATGGTTAACTGAGGTACAAATGCTTTTGGGAAAGCCGCGATAATTGAGCGGTGCAGGAATCGCATTTTGTACGTTAACAATATAATCGTGGCAAATGGTATTTAATTCTTCGGTGGTTACACCTGCTTTGACATAAGGGCCAATCATCATCAATACATCGGCAGCAAGTTTGCCTGCGACACGCATTTTGGCAATTTCGTCGGCAGTTTTAAGAGAAACAGTCATAAATTTTTAAATCACGATTGAGGCTAAACAGCGAGTATGGTATAAAGCGCGCCTTGTTTGGATTTTCCATCCACACAGCAGATAAGCGCGTAACTTTCTGGCGCGTAAGTCTAAATTAATTTTACACATAACGCACATATATCGACACAATTATTGGGTGCTGAGCGTGAAAACGACAGTCGGTAGTTGGGATATATGGAGGCCTAACCCTAATTGGAGTTAATCATGGCACAAGTTTCTATGCGTGACCTGTTACAAGCAGGCGCACACTTCGGTCACCAAACCCGTTTCTGGAACCCAAAAATGGGTCAATATATTTTTGGTGCACGCAACAAAATTCATATCATCAACTTAGAATATACTGCAGTTGCTTTAAACGAGGCATTAAACTATGCCAATGGTTTAGCTGCTAAGCGCAACAAAGTGTTATTCGTTGGTACAAAACGTGCTGCTTCTGGCATTATTCGTGCCGAAGCTCAACGTTGTGGTATGCCATACGTTGATCACCGTTGGTTAGGTGGTATGTTAACCAACTGGAAAACAATTCGCCAATCTATCAAGCGTTTCAAAGAGTTAGAACAACAAGCTCAAGACGGTACTTTTGCTAAGTTGACTAAGCGTGAAGCTTTAGAGCGTACTCGCGAAATGGAAAAGTTAGAAAAGAGCTTTGGTGGTATTAAAGATATGGGCGGTTTGCCAGATGCTTTATTTATCATCGACGTTGACCATGAAGCGATTGCTATTCAAGAAGCCCGTAAATTGGGTATCAAAGTAATCGGTGTGGTTGATACTAACTCTAACCCAGATGGTGTTGACATCATTATTCCTGGTAACGACGACGCGATCCGCGCTATTCAATTATATGCTGGTTCTATGGCTGATGCTATTTTAGAAGGCAAAGAATACGCTGCAACACAAGCTGGTGGTCGTGAACCAGAAGCAACTGAAGAAGCTGCTGCTCCAGAAGAAACAGCTTAATTTTTTAAGCAAAGAGAAGGGGAGCTTAGTCTCCCTTTCTTTTTATCAATTACATGATTTTCAACAAAAACTTATCTTGTTTTAAGTTTGATTAGCAATTAAGAGGATATCAACATGGCAGAAATTACCGCTAGCCTCGTTAAAGAATTACGTGAGCGTACTGGTTTAGGCATGATGGAATGCAAAAAAGCATTAGCCGAAGTAGGTGGTGACATCGAAGTCGCTATCGACAACTTACGCAAATCTGGTGCAACTAAAGCTGCTAAAAAAGCAGGTAACGTTGCTGCTGAAGGTGCAATTTTGGTTGCTAACAGTGCAGATGGCAAAACTTCTTTATTGTTAGAAGTTAACAGTCAAACTGACTTTGTTGCTAAAGATGCAAACTTTGCACAATTTGCTAATAAAGTTGCTCAAATTGCTTTAGCTAACGGTGCAACTGATGTTGCTGCTATTTCTGGTTTAAGCTACGACGAAGGCGTGACCGTTGAAGAAGCTCGTGTTGCTTTGGTTCAAAAAATCGGTGAAAACATCCAAATCCGTCGTGCTACTTTAGTACAAGGTGACATCGTTGCAACTTATATTCACGGTTTAAAAATTGGTGTTGCTGTTGCTTTAACAGGTGGTGATGCTGAATTAGGTCGTGATGTGGCTATGCACATTGCTGCAAGCAACCCAATGGTTATCAACCCAGCCGATGTTCCTGCTGACGTTTTAGCGCGTGAAAAAGAAATTTATGCTGCTAAAGCTCGCGAATCTGGCAAGCCAGAAAACATCGTTGAGAAGATGATTGAAGGTAGCTTGAAGAAGTATTTAGCAGAAGTTAGCTTAACAGAACAAGCTTTTGTTAAAGACCCAGACGTAACGGTTGGTGCTTTATTAAAGAAAGCAGGTGCAACACTCAACAGCTTCACACGTTTAGAAGTGGGTGAAGGCATTGAGAAGAAAGAAGTTGACTTCGCCGCTGAAGTTGCTGCTCAACAAGCCGCTGCTGCTGGTAACAAATAATTAATTTTATTTGTTAGAAAAATACCCGCTTTAAGCGGGTATTTTTGTTTTAGCCCTTAGTATATGGTAAATTCTTGAGAATCTTTGCTTTAGGATGATAATAATGCGCATAGGGCTGAGGACTTTGGTGGTTCATATAAGTATGTTGATATTGGTCATGTGGTCGACCATATTGGCAGCTTTAGAGTTAACCCCCGAAGAACAAGCTTGGATAGCAAATCATCCTGTGATTCGAGTAGGTGTTGACCCTGCATGGCCACCTTATGAGTTTATGGATGAACAAGGTAAGCATCAGGGAATGAGTGCTGATTACTTGGCATTGTTGTCACAAAAAATAGGTGTTAAATTTCAAATTGCACCAGCTCAACCGTGGTCAGACACCCAACAACAATTAGAGCAAAAACAATTAGATTTTACGCCTTCTATTGTTTCTACCCCCAAACGTGATCAGTTTTTAAACTTTTCCCAGCCTTATATTTCTTTTCCTGTTGTCATTTTAACCCGATCTGATGAAGCTTTTATTGGGCAGTTAGAAGATTTATCAGGAAAACGTGTTGGTGTAGAAGCAGATTATTATGCAGATGAAATCTTGCAACAAAATTATCCCACAATACAAAGAGTGCGTTATCCCTATTTGCGAGATTTGTTATCAGCATTGGCTCTAGGTCAGGTTGATTATGTATTGACTAACTATGCCTCAGCATCCTATGCCGTACAGCAATTGCATATGACAGGTTTAAAGCTGGCAGCAGTGACACAATATCAATCACCATTATCGATGGGAGTGCGTAAAGATTGGCCTGAATTTGTGTCTATTCTAAATAAAGCCTTAAATGAGTTAACACCAGAGCAACATCAACGTATTAGACAACATTGGTTGGGGATTAAAAAAGAAAATATTTATATTAGAGATATTTGGCGTTTGCATCCAGATATTATCTTATTATTGTTAATGATCCTGATGTTTGTGGTGTTGTTAGCGATTGTTTTTTACTTTCGTCATCGTTTAATGACGCGTAAATTATTAGCCGAAAAAGCACAACAAGAATTAGCAGAAAGCGAAAAACGTTTTCGTTTATTAATTGAAAATGCCCCGATTGCTTTTGCGATTTTTAAAGGTAAAGTCGGGATTATCAAAATGTTAAATCGAACATTTATTAATATGTTTGGTTATCAACCTAGTGAATTACATGATGTGGAGGATTGGTGGCGAGTAGCCTATCCTAATCCTAGTTATAGAGAGCAAATTCAAAAAATATGGTATGAGCGTTTAGAGTTAGCCCGTAAAAGTCATCAAGTCTTAGAACCGATGGAAGCAACGGTTCGTTGTCGTGATGGCAGTGAGCGTTACATCCGTTTTCATGCTATTTTGATTGGTTCTTTAAGTTTGGTAGCCTTTATTGATTTGACCGACCAAAAAAAATATCAAACTGCTTTATTGACGGCAAAAGAGAATGCCGAGCAAGCGACACAAGCCAAAAGTTTATTTTTGGCTAATATGAGTCACGAAATTCGCACACCAATGAATGGTATTTTGGGGCTAACTGCGCTTTTAGAAAAAACTGAGCTTAATGAACGACAACATGATTATGTGACTAAAATTTATAGTTCAGGCGAGTTTTTGCTGGGCTTATTAAATGATATTTTGGATCTTTCTAAGGTTGAAGCAGGAAAATTAGAGCTAGAAAAACAACCATTTACTATTGCGCAATTATTAGAGCCATTGCGAGCTTTAGCATTAAGTGCCACACAGCATAAGCCTGTAGAAGTATTATTTTATGTTTCGCCAGATGTTCCAAAAGTATTATTAGGCGATTTATTACGTCTTGGTCAGATATTGACTAACCTTTTAGGCAATGCAATTAAGTTTAGTGCGAAGGGTGAAATAGAAATAGGTGTTGCGACGATTACCAATAAAAATCACCAACAACGTTTGCATTTATGGGTGCGTGATACTGGCATAGGCATGACGACTGAGCAAGCAGCCAAAATTTTTGAAGCATTTAGCCAAGCAGATGCATCTACAACTCGTAAATATGGTGGAACAGGATTGGGGTTAACCATTTGTAAACGATTGATTGAGCTAATGAATGGCGAAATCAAAGTGCAAAGCAAGGTAAATCAAGGTAGTCGTTTTGATGTATTTATTGACTTGATTGAAGCCCCACAAGATAGTTCTTCGTTAGAATCAATCAATATACCCAAACTCAATTTATTATTAATAGATAATAATCATCATTCCGCATTGGCGATCCGTTCTATTGCCGAACGTTTACAATGGGAAGTAGATATTTTTGAACGTCTAGATGAATCATTAACCATTGAGACAAGTCATTATGATTTTGTCTTATTAGATGCCGATTTTGCTGATGAGCATAGCGTACAATATTTACCCAAAGCGTTGCCTAAGATTTTATTGCAAACACCTTTGCAAGAATCTGATCCTCTGTTAGGGACAATGATTGATTTTAAACATTGTTTTACTAAACCTATTACCGAAGAAGTGTTATTAGGTTTGGTTCCTAGTGCCATCCCTAAAGCAAAGTTTATAGAAGAAAAGCCTTTTTTAGCCCGACGTATTTTATTGGTAGAAGACAACACCATTAATCAATTAGTTGGTGTGCGTTTGTTGGAATCTTTGGGGGCAGAGGTTGATGTTGCCGAGAATGGTTATGTTGCTTTAAGTCTATTACAACAAGTGGGTAATTTTTATGATGTGGTTTTAATGGATTTGCAAATGCCAGTTATGGATGGTTTGGAAACCACAAGGCAATTACGCTTAATAGAGCAATTCACCGACTTACCTGTAATTGCAATGACGGCCAATGTCATGGCAACAGACAGAGAAGCCTGTTTTGAGGCAGGCATGAATGACTTTATGAGTAAACCGATTAGGATTCAAGAATTACGCGAAAAAATTTATCAATGGTTAAAATAATTTAAACAACGATAAATCCTTAGTCATCGCTCTATTTTGCCAAAGGCTGCTTTCTGTTAAGATGCGCGGCTATTTAGTGCCAAATCACCAAAGGAGAAACACATGGTTGAGCGTCGTCCTACTTATCAACGTATTCTATTAAAACTCTCAGGTGAAGCCCTAGCAGGTGATGCAGATATGGGTATTGATCCTAAAGTCTTAAATCGTATGGCTTTAGAGGTGGGTCAATTAGTGGGTATTGGGGTACAAGTTGGTATCGTTTTAGGCGGTGGTAATTTGTTCCGTGGTGCAGCTTTGCAAGCAGCTGGCTTAGATCGTGTTGCAGGTGACCATATGGGTATGTTGGCCACTGTTATGAATGGTTTAGCCATGCGTGATGCTTTAGAGCGCAATAACATTAAAACCCGTATTATGTCTGCAATTCCAATGAGTGGTGTGGTTGACCATTATGACCGTCGCGCTGCAACTCGTGCGTTGCAAAGCGGTGATGTGTGTGTGTTTGTCGCAGGCACAGGTAATCCATTTTTTACTACAGATACGGCTGCTTGTTTACGTGGTATCGAAATTAATGCTGATGTGGTGTTAAAAGCAACTAAAGTGGATGGCGTATATGATGCCGATCCTTTCAAAAATCCTGATGCTGTCAAATATGATTATTTAACGTTTGATGAAGTATTGGATAAAAAATTAGGTGTCATGGACTTAACAGCTATTTGTTTGTGTCGTGACCAAAGTATGCCATTGCGTGTGTTTGACATGAATAAACAAGGTGCATTATTAAACCTTGTTTGTGGTCAAAGTGAAGGCACATTAATTGGCAATAAACCTCGTTAAGGAATTTTCACATGATTAATGATTTAAAAAAAGATTGCGAAGTTCGCATGAAAAAAAGTGTAGACGCCTTAGATGTCGCTTTTGCTAAAGTTAGAACAGGTCGCGCACATCCTGCTATTTTAAAGGACATTATGGTGCCATATTACGGTATGGACACGCCATTAAATCAAGTTGCTAACGTAGGTGTTGAAGATGCACGTACCTTATTGGTACAACCTTATGAACGCACTATGATTCAAGTAATTGATAAAGCGATTCGTAACTCAGATTTGGGGTTAAATCCTTTAACGGGTGATGTTATTCGCATTCCATTACCTGCATTAACCGAAGAAACGCGTCGTAATATGCAAAAAATGGCACGTGCTGAAGCCGAAAATGCGCGTGTTGCAGTGCGTAATATTCGTCGTGATGTATTAGCAGACGTGAAAGAATTGTTAAAAGAGAAAGAAATTTCTGAAGATGAAGAACGTCGTGCCACAGAAGAAGTGCAAAAGATTACCGATAAATCTATTGCTGAAATCGAAAAAGCTCTACAAGCTAAAGAAGCAGAGTTGATGCAAGTATAATTTTGCACAATGTGAAAACTAAAAAGGCGGAGTAATCCGCCTTTTATTTAAGTAGATTATTGGAGTTTTTTTGTGAGTTTAGCACCTGATATTGATAGTCATGCTGGCAGCTTGCCAAAACACATCGCCATTATTATGGATGGTAATAATCGTTGGGCAAAAGCCAAAAGCTTAATTGGCGGTGCAGGACACAAAGCGGGCGAATCAGCCTTACAAGCTATTGTTGAGCATGCTGCTAAACGTGGCATACAAGTGCTAACGGTCTTTGCCTTTTCAAGTGAAAATTGGCGTCGTCCTGAACAAGAAGTCGGTTTATTAATGCGTTTATTTGTCCATGCCTTAGATAAACGTGTTGCTGAATTGCACAAAAATAATTTACGAATACGTTTTATTGGTGACAGAAGTCGTTTTGCACCATTATTACAAAAAGGCATGAATGATGCTGAAAGTAAAACAGCCAATAATACGGGCATGACCTTGGTGATAGCCGTGAGTTATGGTGGCCAATGGGATATGGCACATGCAGCACAGCAACTCGCTTTACAAGCACAACAAGGCAAACTAGATGTTGCCCAACTGTCGATAGAAGATTTTCAAAATTTATATCAACAACAAATTCAAATGAGTGATTTACCACCTGTTGATCTTATGATTCGTACAGGAGGGGATTTACGCATCAGTAATTTCTTATTATGGCAAACCGCCTATGCTGAGTTTTATTTTAGCCCGTTGTTGTGGCCAGATTTTAATGAACAAGCTTTAGATGATGCCCTAAGCGATTATGCCCGTCGTCAACGCCGTTTTGGTCGAACAAGTGAGCAAGTGGAGTCTCATCATGCTTAAGGAACGTGTATTAACTGCTTTAATTTTAGTCCCGATTGTGATTTGGTGTATTTTTTTCGCCAATGGTCACATTCCTTTTATGGCGTTTGCAGGTGCCATTGTGCTTGTTGGCGCATGGGAGTGGACAGCTTTAATGCGTTGGACATCTATGCCATTAAGAGCGATGTATGTTGCTGTTGTTGCCTTAGGTTTGGTGGCGATGAACATCCCGCAACTGGTATTTTTAAAGCAGCCTTTTTATATGGTGTCAGTAGGTTTTTGGTTGGTTGCTCTACGTTGGGTGATGGCCTTTCCTGAATCAGCCAAAATTTGGGCAAGAAATATTCTCTTAGTGCCAACGGGTTTGATTTTATTAATTCCAGCATGGGCAGGGTTGACCGATTTACACCAAGCATCAGCATGGTGGTTATTATATGTTTTTTGTTTGGTATGGGGTGCAGATACAGGTGCTTATTTTGCAGGTCGCAAATTTGGCAAACACAAACTTGCACCCAGTGTCAGTCCAGGTAAAACCATTGAAGGTTTTGTCGGTGGCTTAATCACCACCAGTATGTTAATTGTGGCAGTTGCGATTTATCGTGATTTATCCGCAATACGCTTTGTGGCTTTTGTGGGCTTATCATTATTGACCGTATTGGCTTCTGTGTTGGGTGACTTATTAGAATCAATGGTTAAGCGTCAAGCAGGCGTCAAAGATTCTGGCAATATTTTTCCTGGTCATGGCGGTGCGTTAGACCGTATTGATAGCTTAACAGCCGCAGCACCTTTATTTGCCTTAGGATGGTGGTTGGCAGGAGGTTTCTAATGCAACGAATTACCATATTAGGCGCAACCGGTTCAATTGGCCAAAACACCTTAGCGGTGATTGGCTTACATCCTGATCGTTATCAAGTCTTTGCCTTGACTGCACATACTCGCTTGGACGAATTAGCGAAATTATGTCAGCAATATCAGCCACGTTATGCTGTGATTCAACATGAGCAAGATATCCCCAAACTCCAAGCATTATTAGCTCAAAGCCCGACCGAAATTTTGGCAGGTGAGCAAGCTTTAGCATGGGTGGCGGCGCATGAGCAATGTGATACGGTCATGGCAGCCATTGTTGGTGCAGCAGGCTTATTGCCTACCTTAGCCGCAGTCAAAGCAGGTAAACGCGTATTATTGGCCAACAAAGAAGCCTTAGTGATGGCTGGTCAAGTGTTTATGCAGGCAGTTACCGACCATCAAGCCACGTTATTACCAATTGACTCCGAACATAATGCCATTTTTCAATGTTTGCCCAATACCTATCAACAAGGTTTAAGCAAAGTCGGTGTCGAGCGGATTTTGTTAACGGCATCAGGTGGGCCATTTCGTGAATTTAGTGCTGAACAATTACAAAATGTCACGCCAGAGCAAGCATGTAAACATCCGAATTGGGTAATGGGGCGTAAGATTTCTGTGGACTCAGCCACCTTAATGAATAAAGGCTTAGAGTTTATTGAGGCTTGCTGGTTGTTTGATGCTAAACCTAGCCAAGTGCAAGTGGTGATTCATCCACAAAGTATTATTCACTCCTTGGTACAATATATTGATGGTTCGACCTTAGCGCAGTTGGGTAATCCCGATATGCGTACGCCGATTGCGAATGCCTTAGCTTATCCTGAGCGTATTCAAGCAGGGGTTTCCGCATTAGACTTGTGTCAGCATCAATTACAATTTTATCCACCTGATGAAAGCCGTTTTCCGTGTTTAGCTCTAGCGCGTCAAGCCATGCAAACAGGTGGCACAGCACCAGCCATGTTAAATGCGGCTAATGAAGTGGCAGTTGCCGCATTTTTAGCAGGAAAGTTACCTTTTATTGCGATTAGTCAACTGATTGATACGGTACTTACACAATTACCAATGAGTAGTGCGCATAATCTCGACACAATACTCCAAGCTGACCAACAAGCGCGAGCATTGGCACAGCAAAAACTTTCTTCGTTTTAAAATTAGTATTCAGTATGAGTATTTTGCAAATCATTCTTGCCGCTATTATTGTGTTGGGGCCATTAATTGCCATCCATGAGTTTGGCCATTTTTGGACAGCACGACGTTTGGGCGTGAAAGTATTAACCTTTTCTATTGGTTTTGGCCCTGCCTTAGCAAAATGGCGCGGTAAAGATGGGACGGACTATCAAATCGCCGCTATCCCTTTAGGGGGCTATGTACGCATGGCCGATGAACGTGAAGGGGAAGTGCCTGCTGAGGATATTCCTAAAGCCTTTAATCGCCAACCGGTATGGGCAAGAATGGCGATTGTTGCCGCAGGTCCGCTCATTAATTTAGCGTTTGCCGTGTTTTTATTTTGGATATTGTTTTTACAAGGCACAGAAAGTTTAAAAACAGTCGTTGGCCAAGTAAAACCTAATACTCCTGCCGCGATTGCTGGTCTAAAAGTTGGCGATGAAATTGTTGCGGTAGATGGCAAACAAACCCATGATTGGGAAGCGATTACTTATGCTTTAGTCAATCGTGTTGGTGAAAATGGCACAGTAACGTTTAGTGTAAAATCAGCGAATGCGACTACACCACAGGATGTGCAATTAGCCATTAAAAACTATTTAAGTAAATCAGGCCAAGACCCCTTATTAAGTTTAGGTTTTACACCCTATCAACCGCCATTAAAACCGATTATTGGTGAAGTTGTGGCGAGTGGTGCGGCTGCACAACAAGGTTTAAAAGCTGGCGATAAAATTTTAAATGCGCAAGGACAAGTCATTAATACATGGCAAGATTTTGTTGAAATTGTTCGTACTAGCCCTGAAAAAAGCTTTCCAGTGATCGTTGAACGGGCAGGACAGCCAGTTAATTTAACGCTGACACCGCGCATGGAACGTGATGAAGTGGGTAATAAAGAAGGCAAGCTAGGTATTGCCTTACAACAACAACCCATTGATATTCCTCATCAATATATTCAAGAACGTCAATACAATCCGTGGACAGCCTTAGTCAAAGCTTGCCAAAAAACCTATGATTTAATTGTCATGACCTTAAGCTCTTTAGGTAAAATGTTGATGGGTTTAATAGGACTAGATAATTTGAGTGGGCCAATTACCATTGCTAAAGTTGCAGGACATACCGCCAATATTGGTTGGCAAGCCATGATTGGTTTTATGGCATTGTTAAGTGTCAGTTTAGGGGTATTAAATTTATTACCAATACCTGTGTTAGATGGTGGACATTTAGTATATTACGCAGCCGAAGGGATTATGGGACGACCTTTGTCCGAACAAGTGCAGCAAATGGGGCTAAAAATAGGCATGGCAATGATGGGCTGCCTCATGTTCTTAGCAATTTTTAATGATTTAAGTCGATTATTTGGTTAGTGGATTCCTTTATGATTTCTCAACGGCTTTTGTTAACAACAGCCGCACTGTGTTTGTCTGCGCAGGCGGTGGCTGAGACTGGCTCATTTACGGTAAAGGACATTCAAATTCAAGGATTGATGCGTGTTTCGCCAGCGAGTGTGTATGCACAACTTCCGATTAATACAGGCGATGTGGTAGATGATGCCAAAATTGCGCTAGCCATTCGTCAGCTCTTTGCTACAGGCAGCTTTGAAGATATTAGTTTAGCACGAGACGGTGATGTATTAATTGTCAACGTCATTGAACGCCCTTCCATTGCTAGTATTAAATTAGAAGGTAATAAAGCGATTGATACCGATACCTTAATGAAGGCACTTAAAGATGCTGGTTTGGTTGAAGGTGAAGTATTAAAACGTGCATCCTTAGATCATATTAAAGGCGAATTAGAGCGCGTGTATTTTGGCCAAGGTCGTTATGATGCAACGATTAGTGTCAATAATATTGCTAAGCCACGCAATCGCGTTGCCGTTGATGTCAAAATTAATGAGGGTGAATCTGCACGAATCACGACAATTAATATTTTGGGTAATAAAGCCTTTAGTGAAAAAGAGTTACTAAAATTAATGCAGTCTAAAGCCACACATTTTACTTCATTTTTTAAAGGTGATGATAAATATGCCCGTGAGCGTTTAATGGGCGATTTAGAGGCATTACGTTCATTTTATTTAGATAGTGGCTATATTAATTTTGCGATTAACTCGCATCAAGTCACTTTAAGCCAAGATAAAAAAAGTGTTTTTATTGATATTAGTTTAAATGAAGGTGACAAATATCAATTTGGAGAGCCTAAAATTTTGGGTGAAGTTCCCATTAACGAGCAAGAGTTACAAAAATTGTTACTCGTTAAATCGGGTCGAGACTATTCACAACAGCTAGTCACAGCAAGTAGTAAGCTGATGAAGCAGCGTTTAGGTAGTGATGGTTATTTATTTAGTGAAATTAATCCTATTCCTGAAATTGACGAACAAAATAAAAAAGTTAATTTAAGCTTTTTTGTCAATCCCAATAAAAAGACTTATGTACGTCGAGTTAATTTTCAAGGCAATAATAAAACAGACGATCATGTGTTGCGTCGAGAAATGCGTCAATTTGAAGGGACGTTGGCCTCAACCGATAAAATTGATTTATCAAAATTACGTTTACAACGTTTAGGTTTTTTTAAAGACGTGACGATTGAAACACCTAAAGTACCCAATACCACCGATCAAGTTGATCTTAATGTTAAAGTACAAGAACAACCATCAGGAACATTAACCGCTAGTGTCGGTTATTCAGGTGGCTCTGGCATGATTTTTAGTTTAGGAGTAAGTCAGAATAACTTTTTAGGCACAGGTAATAAAGTTGGTATTAATTTAAACCGTTCAGAAACGAGTGATAATTATAATATTTCTTTTTCTGACCCTTATTTTACCGTTGACGGCATTAGTCGTGGTTATAATATATATTACCGTAATACTAAGTTGGATGAGCGTAACATCAGCCGATATGCAACAGACTCACAAGGAGCGAGTTTGAGTTTTGGTTATCCAATCGATGAAACCAAAAATATTAATTTTTCTTTAGGGATAGATCAAACAGATATTACATTAGGCACTTTGCCATCTCAGTTAGTGCAAAATTTTGTTACGGAGCATGGCAATAGTATCACCTCCTATATGGGCGTTGTATCGTGGAACTACAATAGTTTAAACCGAGGTGTGTTTGCGACCAAAGGTGCTTCTCAGCGTTTGGCATTAGAGTTTGCGGTACCACCAAGTGATGTTAACTACACAAAATTGTCGTATGCAGCACAGATTTATTTTCCGATTAATGACGATTTTACCGTACGCTTACGTACCGATTTAGGTTATGGTGATAGCTTACCATTTTATAAAAACTATTTTGCAGGTGGGTATGGTTCGGTACGTGGTTATCGTGATAATACCTTAGGCCCTCGTAGTCCGGTGATTGCCAATGATCCTGATCCAGAAGTGGTTGGTGGTAATGTTTTAGTCGAAAATTCGGTTGAATTGATTGTACCCACACCATTTGCTAAAAATTATAGCCAATTACGTACGGTATTTTTTGTTGATTCAGGTATGGTGTATTATCGTAATAATCCACCTTATAATTTTGATTTATCAAATTTGCGCTATAGTGCAGGTATTTCGATTGCATGGCTAACAGCCATTGGGCCTTTATCTTTTAGTTTGTCTCGTCCATTTAATTATGATGAAGCCGATGACCGACAAAATTTCCAATTTACCATTGGTCAACCATTTTAACTTTTTACAACAATAGGAGAAGAGGGAATGCGTTTAGCTTCTTATTTAATCGCTGGTTTATTAACAACCATTGCCATGCCTGCATTGGCTGGTAATGTTGCTGTAGCAGATAGCCAAGCAGCGATTATGGCAACTGAAACGGCTAAAAAAACCTTTGAAAAACTTAACAACGACATGAAGCCTCAGCGTGATCGTTTAGAGCAATTGCGTAAAGATATTGCGGCTATTGAAGAAAAATTTCAAAAAAATGCCAGTGTTATGAGCGATAAGGATAAACGTGACTTGCAAAAACAAGCAGAAAGCAAATTAAATGAGTTTAAAAACTTAGCAGATGCTGTGCAAAAAAGAGCTAACGAAGTTCAGCAAGAAATGTTAAAAACCTTAATTCCAAAAACAGAAGTAGTTGTTGAAGAAATTCGTAAAGCAGGCAATTATGATATTATTATTGAAAAGAAAAATGTCATTTTTGCTGATCCAGCGGTTGATATCACCAAAAAAATCACTGAAAAATTAAATGCTGCGAAATAAATAGTAGTAAGCACGATTAAACAGCGTTTAAATTAAAAAGGCTAGCTTGTATAGATCAATGCTAGCATTTTTATTTTGGGGACTAGGGGGATTTATGTGGACATTAGCTTCAATTGCTAAACAAATAGGCGGAACTGTTAAAGGTCAGTTAGAGTACCCAATATCTGGTTTAGGTACTCTCAAAAATGCCCAATCACATCAACTAAGTTTTTTAGCTAATCCTTTATATCGTTCTGCTTTAGCGTCTACCCAAGCTGGAGCTGTTCTATTACGTGCAGAAGATGCAGAAAACTATCAAGGTCAAGCGATTATTGTGGCTAGTCCTTACGCGGCTTATGCACAACTTACGCATTTTTTTGATCAAACACCAAAAGGGATTGTTGGTATTCATTCTCAAGCGGTTGTTAGTGATTCTGCAAAAGTCTCGGAAACAGCGGCAATTGCTGCATGTGCAGTGATTAGTGATGAGGCAATGATTGGTGACGGTACAACCATTGAGTCTGGTGCATTTATTGGTGCACGGGTAAAAATTGGTAAAAATTGTCGTATTCGTGCCAATGCCGTGATTCATCATGATTGTGTGTTGGGCGATCGAGTCACAATTCACTCAGGTGCGGTGTTGGGGGATGATGGTTTTGGTTTTGCACCTCATCAAGGTCGTTGGTTTAAAATTGCTCAGATTGGTCGAGTGGTTGTGCATAATGATGCCGATATTGGTTCCAATACCACCATTGATCGTGGCGCGTTGGATGACACCATTATTCATGAAGGTGCGATTATTGATAACCAAGTACAAATTGCTCACAATGTTGAAATTGGTGCACATACTGCAATTGCTGCTTGTTGTGGTATCTCAGGTAGTAGTAAAATCGGCGCCCACTGTGTGTTGGCAGGTGGTGTCGGTTTAGTCGGTCATATTGAAATTTGCGATAATGTCCATATTACAGGCATGACCATGATTACCAAGTCGATTACACAGGCAGGTAGTTACTCATCAGGGACTGCCTTTGACCACACCGATAACTGGAAAAAAATGGCTGTTCGTCTAAGAAAATTAGATGATATGGCAAAACGGTTGCGCGAATTAGAAGGGATTGTGCAACGACTAACTCAAGACCAAGGTTAAGGCCGAGGTTTTATTGCTGGGCTTGCGCACTATATTCGGTGAAGTTCGTAAGTCTCAATAAGTATTTGGTGTTGTCTATTAGCATCAAATTCAAAACTGAGATTGATTATGACTGAGCAAATAAAGTTGCCTTTGCATATAGCCGACATTAAAGCCTTATTGCCTCATCGTTATCCATTTTTATTAGTTGATCGTGTCACAGAAATTGAATTAGGACGTTCAGTCAAAGGTTATAAAAATGTCACCATTAATGAAGAGTTTTTTGGTGGGCATTTTCCTGATTATCCTGTGATGCCGGGTATGTTAATCTTAGAGGCGATGGCACAAATTGCAGGCGTATTAGGGTTTTTAACCAGTGGTAAACGACCTGCTGATGGTCATATTTATTTGTTAGTAGGCACTGATAATACCCGTTTTAAAAGACAAGTCGTGCCAGGTGACTGCTTAACGCTACATGCCGAGTTTGTGACCAGTAAACGACATATTCATAAATTTTCTTGTCGCGCAATGGTTGGCGACGAATTGGCCGCCAGTGCTGATATTTTAGTGGCCGAGCAGGTAATCTAAATGAACATTCATCCAACAGCAATTATTGATCCTTCTGCACACATTGCCAATGACGTAAAGATTGGCCCTTATTCGATTATTGGCGCAGATGTCACGATTGGTAGTGGTTGTGAAATTGGCCCACATGTTGTGATTAAGGGGCATACCACGATTGGTAAAAATAATCGTATTTTTCAATTTGCCACCGTAGGGGAAGATTGCCAAGATAAAAAATATAAGGGTGAACAAACCTTTTTAGAAATTGGCGACAATAACGTCATTCGCGAAAACTGTACGATTCATCGTGGTACAGTACAAGATAACAGTATTACTCGTATTGGTAGCGGCAATTTGTTTATGGTCAATACTCATATTGCACACGATTGTATTGTTGGTGATGATTGTATTTTTGCCAATAATGCAGGTATTGCTGGCCATGTAAAGGTGGGTAATAGTGTGATTATTGGTGGAAATACCGGTGTACATCAATTCTGTCAAATTGGCTCTTATGCCATGACAGGCGGTGCAAGCTTAGTATTAAAAGACATTCCTGCTTATGTAATGGTATTTGGTAATCCTGCTGAAGCAACAGGCATGAATTTTGAAGGTATGCGTCGTCGTGGTTGGACAAGTGAAACCATTGGTTTGTTAAAACGTGCCTATAAAATAGTGTATCGTCAGGGTTTAACCTTAGAAGCGGCAATCAGTCAGTTAGAGCAAGATATTTTGCCAAATTGTCCTGAAGCAGCGATCTTTATTGACTCCTTAAAAGCCTCCACTCGCGGTATTACCCGTTAATATTTAGACCCCACTCTGACCCTTCCCTTAAATTAGGGGAGGGAATAATCAGCATCTTATTAGTCAGTTTGTTATCATCTCTTGCGCCTTGAGTTAGCTAATGTTTGACTATCATAAAGACCAACATGCGGCAGCCAGTACGCAAGATTATGTGTTTCAGCAACTCATTCCGTATATTGGTAATAAGCGCCGTGCCTTACCAATGATCTTTCAAGCAATTCAACGAACGGGCATTAATCCACGCCAAGCCAGTTTTTTAGATTTGTTTGCAGGCAGTGGTGTGGTCTCTCGGATGGCAAAAAAATGTGGCTTCAAGGTTTTAACCAATGATTGGGAACCTTATGCTACAGCACTCAATCAAAGTTATATTGCCTGTAATTATGAGCCTGCATTTTTAGAGTTGGGTGGTTATGAGAATGTCATTGCCTATCTCAATGCCTTAAACCCCATTGAAGACTGGATTACCCGTCATTTGTGCCCAACCCATGATCAGTATTTTGATACGCGTGTTGATCGTTTGTTTTATACCCGTGCTAATGGTCAGCGTTTGGATGCAATGCGTGAACAAATAGAATGGTGGGATGAGCAACAGTTAATAACCCCTTATGAAAAAGCCTGTTTATTAGCACCATTATTATTTCAGGCGAGTTATGTCAGCAATACCAGTGGCGTTTTTAAAGCCTTTCATCAAGGTTGGGGCGGGAAAACAGGCACTGCCTTAAGTCGAATTTTGTCAGTTGTCGAATTGCGACCTATTAATTTTTTTGATAATCAACGTGCTAATCAAGTGTATCAAATGGATGGTTTGGAGTTGGCACAACAACTGACACAAATGGGTATTGAAGTTGATATTGCCTATTTAGACCCTCCCTATAATCAACATTGTTATGGCAGTAATTATCACGTTTTAAATAGCGTCACTTTGTGGGATAAACCAATTTTAAGTGAAAAAATTCAAGGACGAAATAAGGCTGCAATTCGCCAAGATTGGCGCGAGCGACGCAGTCCATACAACTATCGCGGTGAAGCAGAGCAAGCCTTTGAAGGCTTATTGGCAAATTTACAAGCACATTATATCTTGGCGAGCTATAGCACAGAAGGCTTGATTTCCTTAGAAAATTTTGTCGCTTTAGCACTCATGAAAGGGCATACTGAGTTATTATGTTATGCTCATAAACGTTATCGAGTCAGCACACCACGTTTTTCGCCTAAACCGATGACCGTAGAGTTTATTTTAATTATTAATAGTCATAAAAAGCATCGTGGTTTAAGTCATAGTGCTTTATGTGCCAAAATTCGTCAAACAGAACAAAACGCGCTATTGCATTATGAATACCAACACGAAGCCCAACACTGATAATCGTCCCATTACCATTGGTATTGTGGCAGGAGAAATTTCGGGAGATACCCTTGGTGCAGGGTTAATTAAAGCCCTAAAACAACGTTATCCACACGCCCGTTTTGTTGGGATTTGTGGTGCACAAATGATTGCCGAAGGTGGCGAGACATGGTTTCCGCTAGAACGTTTATCAGTGATGGGCTTAGTTGAAGTCTTGGGGCGAATAAAAGAATTATTTGCGATTCGAGATGAATTGGTTAGGCGTTTTATTGCCGAAAAAATAGATGTGTTTATAGGTATTGATGCACCTGATTTTAACTTGCGTGTTGCACCACAGTTAAAACAAGCAGGCATAAAAACCGTTCATTATGTCAGCCCATCCGTGTGGGCATGGCGGCAAGGACGGATTCATGGTATTAAAGCAGCGATTGACTTAATGTTGTGTTTATTACCTTTTGAGAAGCAGTTTTATGATCAGCATCAATTAGATGCAGTATTTGTTGGCCATCCTTTAGCTGATAGTCTACCCTTAAAAAACGACACTTTGGCCGTACGTCAACAATTGGGGTTGGAGGCGAATAAACAATATGTGGCGTTGTTACCGGGCAGTCGTGGTGGTGAGGTGAGCCGTTTGGCTGAACCATTATTCGCTGCGGCTTTGTTACTAAAAAAACAACATCCACAGTTAGAGTTTATTATTCCTGCAATTAATGCCTTACGAAAAAAGCAGATCAGTGAATTGCTTGAACAAAGCGGTTTGCAAGCAACAATTTTTGATGATAGTTATGGGGCAGGGGTTGGGCGGTTGGTGATGTCGGCTGCGGATGTGGTGGTGTTGGCATCAGGCACAGCAACCTTAGAAGCCATGTTATTAAAAAAACCAATGGTTGTGGTTTATAAATTACATTGGCTAACCTATTTGATTGTGCGTTTAATGGCTAAAGCCAAATATATTAGTTTGCCTAATTTATTAGCCAATCAGGCTTTAGTGCCAGAGTTAGTGCAACATGCGGTGACACCTGAAAGTATTAGCAAAGCGGTTGAGCAATGGTTAAAACCACAGCAGCAACAACAAATAGTGGCACGTTTTACGGAATTACACCAACAATTACAGGCGAATGGCAGCGAAACAGCCGCACAAGCCATTAGTCAATTAATAGAGAAACAATGATGGAATTAGCAGAGATTTTACAAAAATATCAACATATTGCTGGTGTTGATGAAGTGGGCAGAGGGCCTTTGGTTGGTGCTGTAGTAACCGCTGCGGTGATTTTAGATCCGAATAATCCGATTGAAGGTTTAAATGATTCCAAAAAACTCACCGAAAAAAAGCGTTTAATCTTGGCTGAAGAAGTTAAAGCCAAAGCTTTAGCATGGAGTTTAGGCCGTGCAGAACGACATGAAATTGATGAGCTCAATATTCTAAGAGCAACGATGTTGGCGATGCAGCGTGCGGTGAATGGTTTAAAAATTCACCCTGACTTTGTGTTGATTGATGGTAATAAATGCCCAATTTTAACCTACCCAGCACAAGCAGTTGTGAAAGGTGATAGTTTAGTCCCTGCGATTAGTGCAGCGAGTATTTTGGCCAAAGTGACTCGTGATGCAGAAATGGATGTATTACACCAACAGTATCCACACTACGGCTTTGCTGATCATAAAGGTTATCCAACTGCCAAACATTTGGCAGCTTTAAAAGAACATGGGCCAATCATGGAGCATCGCCGTTCATTTAAACCTGTCACAGAAGCTTTGCACCATCAATTGTCTAAGATTTAATAGAAAAAGCTGTTGAGAACCTTCAACAGCTAGATATTTCACAGTGATAATTGTAAGAGAGTTAGCGTTGTACTAACTCAGGATGTTGGCTGGCTAATTGATCGCGCATTTGCTGAATACGGCGTAGTTTTTCTTCGCCTTCTGCTATTTGTTCTGGTTTCAAACCAGCCGCTTTTGCTTTAGCAATATCTTGTTGTAAACGCGGAATTTCGGTGTCTGCGGCATTAATATAGCCCTTGTACAAACGCATAGTTTGTCGTGCTTCGTATTGGGCATAAAGTTTAGGATCTGCCAATTCCGCTTCAGTGGCTTTTTCTTGTGGTTCAGAACGGCCAATTGGAGGAGTGCGTGGATCACCATTTTTCATCGCATTAGCCATTGAGGTTGCGGCATCAACATTGGATTCAGGCATAGGCAATAAAGGGCTATCTGTGCCTGTCAATTGTGGGGTAGGTGGCGCAGCAACGTTAACAGGAGCTTGAGTTGTATTTAAGGTTGGAGCAATAGAAGACTCATTATTTTGTTTAGACATCGCAGAAAAAGGTGCATCTTGTGTTTTGTCTGAAACAAAAATACTTTGGCCAATAAATGCAAGGCCAGCTAAAGCAACAACGGCAGCAGTAAAGCCTATAATTGGTTTTTTCATACTTTACCTCAAGTCATTAATGATGATGATGATCTTCTTCGCTGGGTTTAGCGATCATGACATCTTTTTCTAGGTTAATCATTTCTTTTTTAAGTATAGGACTAATATGAATATCTGCCTGCTGAATTAAATTCTTGCGGGTATTTTGATATTCTTTAACCATTTTTTGTCGAGCAATAACCTGTGATGCTAAATAACGAACGGTTTCACTATTAGCGGGATGATAACCTTCTTCTTTAGCCGTAACGAGCAAAATTTCCCACTGGCCTGTTGGTGTGCGAACAGGGCGAGAAGGTATATTGATTGGTTGTACAAAAGCTAATGTGCTTAACCAATTAGGATTATTGCGGTTATGAACAATCCAGCCTAAGTCACCTCCTGTACTTTTATCCATTGCCATAGAATATTGTTTGGCTAAATCTGCAAATTTTGCTCCTTTTTTTAACTGCTCCATAATCATATTGGCTGTTTTTTCATCGCTAACGGTAATGTGTTGGGCTTTAACTCTCTCAATACGCTTAAAGTCAGCTTTATGGTGTTGATAATAGCTTTTAACTTCTGCGGCTGTGACTTTTTTGGCTAAATCTTTAAGGTATTGCACATCATCATGAATATCTGCGGCAATACCAATATATGTGGCAAAACCATCATGATAACTCTTATAAGTTAAGGCTTGTTTAATGTCTTTAATATCTTGAGGTGTTAAGGTTGATTGTGTTTCTAACCAATAATCCATAAAACGATGAACAACGATTTCACGAGCTTGTTGTTGAGTAAAGTCGGCATTACGGCTATGAATTTCATTACGCCCTTGCACATTTTGCCGTTGATAGACATCCCATAGACTAATCGTTCCTTTATGTTTTTCGCTAAAGTTATATTGTAATAAGATTCGTTTTTGTGCGGCTATTTTGCCAGCATCAGTCAGTTTTATTTCTAATAAAAGTTTGTCTTTAGAGGGTAAAAAACTGTCCCATTCATTGATCTTGATAGGTTGTTCTTGGCTAATATTTTTATCGAGTGTGCCACCTAGTTTTTTGCGAGCTTCAGCAAGCTCTTTATCAAATGCGACTTGAATAACAGAACGTAACTCCTGTTCGGCAACAATATCAGGAGGGAATACAACTTTATTATTTTCTACTAGTTTATCTACACCAAAACGTTTGACGGCATATTCACCAATTAATTGATTCTCAATTAAAGCAGTAAGAACATCACCTCGTGTTAGCTCTTTCTTTTTGGCGGTTGAAACTTTGTGCATAATATCAAGCAGTTTATTGCTAAATGCTTGTTTGTTAACAGTGGCAACTTGTTGGTTATTTTTTAAATCATATTGCACTTTGGCATAACTAGGATGACTAAACGTCGCGATTAAGCTTGCTAATAAGCCCATACGCAAAAAACTCCGCGTCATAAATAACCTCTTATAATTTTAGTTAATATTTTTAATTTAATCGAGACCAATAAAAAATCCCTCTAAAAAACATCCTATAGATAACTATAAGATGCTTTAGAGGGATGGTTCAACCGAAATTTACCGATAAAACAGGTAAAATATCTATTTAGAAACGTTCAGCAGCACGATTTAAAACACGCACTACCATCGCAATCGCATGAGGGATAACCACTTTACCAACATTTTTGCGGTCATTATGATCAGTGCTAGATAACACAATACCACCCTGAGTATAAGCAACACTTGCGCCTTGAGTTAACAAAGGACGAATATCAGTGGCAGTTGGTGACAATGGGGTTAAGTTGTTTAATGCTGTAGTCACAGCAGCAGAGTCATTTAAGTTTTCGGTGTAGTAGTAGTCGTTAACCCATGTTTCCCATTCCGCATGGTTTAAGGAAGATGTTGTCCAAACGTGGTGTGGTTGCAACAAATCAGTGGTATGCATTACAAAACCAAGTGTTTGTACAGTAGGTGTGGTTAAAAATTGTTGGAACCAATATTGACCTAAGTTATCAATAGGTTGGAATGGCATTTTTTCAAAGTCAGCATACATGCTATTTGTCGAGTAACCGCCCAAACGGTAATTTTTTTCGGTAATACCATAGGTGTTATATTTGGTGCTGTCACTAAACCAAGCACTTAATCCACCTTTACCATCATCTAAATAATCACCATACAACCAGCTAGCGGCCATATTGTCAATGCTACCCCAAACAGTTAATTTGGCATAGTTATAACCACCCAAGTCATTACCGTGAGCATCTGCACCTTGAGTATGGTTTTGGAAGTGCCAATAAGAAGTGTATTTGACGATACCAGAACCTGCACCCCATACTGGCGCAACTTGGCAGCTACCTGTACTAGCACCACACAAATAGGTGTCCATAAAATCATCAACGTCATAAGCGCCTTGGCCTAAAGCAGCAGCAAATTGATCAATGGTTAAACCTGCTTTTGTGGCACCATTTAATAATTTGGCATAATTTGTTGTTGTTGGGTTTGCCTTCATATAATTCACAGCGTCAATAGCGATACGCTTATGAGTTTCTTGGCTAAAGGCTTGGGCTTCCATGGCCAAACCGAGTGCTAAACTAGTGCCACAAATCAGTTTGGTAACGTTTTTCATGATAGACCCCTAAAGTTTTTGGAATTTAGCAAGTAGGCTAAATCAAAGTGTTCTGTATTAAGTGCGTTAATAATAGACTATAAAATGCACAATTGCGTTGCGTAAATCTGTCAAAAACTTAACCTTAGACGCCACGTGGATGAGTGGTGTAAATAAATAGATAAATGGTTTTAATTTGTGGTTAAGTTGGCATTTTTATCAGAGTTGATGTGTTTTTTAGTGGACGTTTAGTGCCTTTTTTGAATAGTTTTAATGATGTTTTTTTATAAAGTTGATGTTTATTGATTGGTATTTTATTTTTTATATGTTATAACATAACATTAAATTATAATAAAAAAGCCTTAATCACAACGATTAAGGCTTTTTTATTATAAACGTTCAGCTGCGCGATTTAATACACGAACAACCATTGCGATAGCATGTGGTACAACGATTTTGCCCACGTTTTTGCGGTCATTATGGTCAGTGCTAGATAACACAATACCACCTTGGCTATAAGCAACACTTGCACCTTGGGTTAACAAAGGACGAATGTCTGTTGCAGTAGAAGATAGTGGTGTTAAGTTATTTAAGGCAGCAGTGACTAAAGCAGAATTGTTTAAGCCTTCGGAATAATAGTAGTCATTAACCCAACCTTCCCAACCTGAGTGATTAAGTGCAGAGGTTGTCCAAACGTGGTGAGGTTGTAATAAATCAGTGGTGTGCAATACAAAACCTAAAGTTTGTACCGTTGGTGCGGCTAAGAATTGTTGAAACCAATATTGACCCAAGTTATCAATTGGTTGGAACGGGGCTTTTTCAAAATCAGCATACATATTGTTGGTAGAGTACCCACCTAAACGATAATTCTTTTCGGTAATGCCATAAGAATTATGTTTGCTGCTATCTTGCCAAAACCAAGCGGTTAAACCACCTTTGCCATCATCTAAATAATCGCCATATAACCAAGTGGCTGCCATGTTGTCGATGTCACCCCAAACGGTTAATTTAGCATAGTTGTAACCACCTAAATCGTTACCGTGGGCATCAGCACCTTGTGTATGGTTTTGGAAGTGCCAGTATGAGGTGTATTTTACAATACCAGCTCCTAAGCCCCAGACAGGTGCAATTTGACAACTACCTGTTGTTGCGCCACATAAATAAGTGTCCATAAAATCATCAACGTCATAAGCCCCTTGACCCAAGGCATTGGCAAATTGATCAATGGTCATACCTGCTTTAGTTGCAGCATTTAAAATTTTGGCGTAATTGGTTGTTGTAGGATTGGCCTTCATATAATTAACGGCATCAATGGCAATGCGTTTGTGGGTTTCTTGGCTAAATGCTTGGGCATCAACAGCAATACCTGCGGCTAAAGTTAAACCACAAAGAGCTTGAGTAAATTGGCGCATGATGAATCCTCTAGTTTGAAAAGATTTTCTATTGGCTTCTTATCGTTTTTCAAACGTATAAGCATAAAAAATAGAAGTAATTTTTTTGTATATTTTGCTGAAAAGAATTATAGATCAATATTTGAACATTTCTAGATAAAATACGCCATAAAACTTAACTTTATGCGCCATCATTAGGGGCTGTTGATATTTTGATTGTGGTTGCGAAAGAGACTATTTTTTAGCTAATACGAGGTAAAGGTGGTGTTTTTTATTATGTTAGGATGGCATCCATTTATTCAACATTCTTTTTAAAGATTGAATTTCAACAGGTTTTGATAGATAGTCATTCATGCCCGCTAATAAACAACGTTCGGCTTCGCCACGTAACGCATTGGCGGTAAAAGCAATAATAGGACAAGATTGTTGATTGACTGATTCTTGGTGGCGAATAGCTTTGGTAAGCTCAAAACCATCCATCTCGGGCATATGGCAATCGGTGATGACTAAAGCAAAACGGTGTTGTTGCCAAAGAGCTAAAGCTTGTTTGCCATTATCTGCTAATAGACAAGTGTAGCCCAAAAAGGCTAATTGTTTGGCGACAACTTTTTGATTAACAGGATTATCTTCTGCCACTAAAATTAATGTGCCTTGTTGTTCGGCTTCAATAATACCTAGCGGTTGTTTGCGGTTATTGTTGATTTGATGAGGATGAGCGTAAGTATTTTTTAAGACACCACTTGCTAATAAAATGCTTTGGTACAAATCATCACGACGTAATGGTGAAATCCATAAATACCATTGTTTATCAGGTAATTGATGCCCTAAGCTGGCTTTGTCGTGACGATGTGTTAATAAAATAGTGGGTAAATGGGCTAAATGAGTGGGTGGAGTAGGCCAACGACTATCTAGTAGTAAAATACTGGATTGATGATTAATGATTGAGTTATCTATTTGATTAACATCAGAGAAAATTGCTACATCTGCATGAGCAGCATTTAAATAACTATAAATAATTTTGCGTAAAGGTGTTTCATCTAATACTGCAATAATTTTTTGTTGTGTTAAATTGATAGGATTGGCTGTGTGTGGATGAATGGGCAATCGTACAAAGACACTAAAACAACTGCCAATACCAACAGAACTATTAACTTCAATATAACCACCCATAATTTCAGTTAGACGACGACAAATCGATAATCCTAAACCTGTGCCACCATAATGACGACGGATAGAGTTTTCGGCTTGGCTAAAAGGCTGAAATAATTGATGAATAATATCAGGTGCAATACCAATACCGTCATCTTCTACTTGCAACATAAGTTCTACGGCATTGGCATGTAAGGCATGGATATCGGCTCTGATTTGAACCATGCCTTGTTTACTTGTACTGGGATGAGTAAATTTAATGGCATTACTACATAAATTGAGCAATATTTGTCGTAGTCTAACAGGATCGCCTTCTAGCCTATCGGGTAGGTCTGGGTTAATAAAACAGCTTAGAGAAATATCTTTTTGTAAGGCATTAGGCATGAGTGTTTCAGTGACACTTTCTATCAGTTCACTCAATGAAAACGGAATTCTTTCTAGGCTTAAACGACCAGCTTCGATTTTAGAAAAGTCTAAAATATCATCTAATAAATTAAGTAATACGAATGAAGACTCACGAATAGTACTAAGCATATTGGCTTGTTCATGATCAAGTGTCGTTTCTTTTAATAAATCAATCATGCCAACAATGCCATTCATTGGCGTACGTATTTCGTGGCTCATCATTGCCAAAAATAAACTTTTGGCTTCATTAGCACTTTCGGCTTGTGTTTTTGCTTGTTGTAGGTGCAAATTGGCTTGTTCTAGTGCGGCAGTGCGTTCAGCAACCCGTGCTTCTAATTCAAAATTGAGTTTTTGAATCGCTTGGGCAGCTTGTTTATGTTCAGTGATATCTGTCGCAACGGTTAATACCCCTAGCTGATGTTCATTGTCTTCATTAAAAGGAATTTTTGTGACATGAAAAATACGCTGGCCATTCATGGTTGCCAGAGGTCTTTCAGGAATATCAACACGAATTTGTTCTTGACGGACTTTATAGTTAGCTTCTTGAGCGGTTTTAAACCAACCACTAGCAACATCATCAGGTGGAGCAATATCTTTAGTTTGTTGACCAATAATTTGTTCAATACTCAAGTTATGTGCTTGAGCATAGGCCTGATTGACTAACAAAATCGTATTGTTTTCATCAATTGCATAAATTTGTTGTGGTAATAAATCAATGATTCTTTTTAATTTTGCTTCGCCATGACGCAGTTTGTTTTCGATAGTTGTTAAATGTTGAACTTGTTGAGCTAAAGCATGAGTGGCACGATGATAATCATATTGAACTTGTTCTAAATCACGATTTATTCGTTTTAGTCGGCGTTGTAAATCAATATTGTGATCGTGCGAGTGTACTAGACTTTCTAATGTAATTAATAAAGGATTTACTAGATTGTATAGATGAGCCTCAGCCATTGAGGGGATGCCCATTTTCCAAAAATGGGGACTAATTTGTTGCAAACAACATTGTTCGGCAGGATAAACCACTAAGCCTTTGACTTGCTCGATATGATGATTAGCCAGTTGGATAATGGGTTCTGGTTGTTGACAATAAATGGCAAATACTCGACTTAGTAAGTCTTTACGAAAAATTTCAGGTGTATAAATAAAACCTGCTGGGGTGGGAGTGATGGTACTAAAAAGATAAGCAGTCATGAGCCAATCAACACTAAAACATAAGTCATATTATGAAATAAGTTTGCACTATAACCGTCTTTTAGGCGTAAGGGCGCAATTTCTCCTAATGATGGAAAGCCAATTAAGCTAATTTGTTGAAAGTTTTTGGTAATTGCGTCTATTTCATGATTGAGTTGTGTGCCTAGTAGGCTTTTTCGACCTGCACAACTAATAATTAATGCGGCAATTGGTTGAAAACTTGCCGATTGGGCTTGTTGTGCAAGCTGATAGACCTCATGAATGATTTCATCAGGACGAGCAATACAAACTTGTACTTTTTGTCCTGTACTGATCCCGCCATACAAAAATACACTTTGTGCATTTTCACCAATATCGCTTTTGATGGAGCGTAGGCGTTTAAAGTTTTCATGGTTAATAATAGTTAATGAAATATTTCCGCGATCACTGCGTAAAATGGGTTTACCTGTTTCTTGTTCAATAAAGCGCATGGCATCCATACCACCAATACGATCAATACGATTACTTTCAGCTTGTTCAATTGTGCCACTATGGCCAATTGGGGTAATTGAGTTATCAACAAAAATAGAAAAGTTTATGTTGCCGATAGCATGAAGGGCAATCACACAATCATTAATAACGCCGTCACAAGTATAAAGTGCACATTGATCCCATTGCTGATCGTCAGCGGCAAAACCACCCACAATTGGCGTTTTTATTTCATGTTCAATGACTTCTTCGATTAAAGAAGCATCGGCATGAAAATCGGAGATCATGAAAATTAAACTAGCTTGTTGATGCTCTTGTAGAGCAGTGCGTGTTGCTTGCTGTGGTTGCTCAGTAACATGATGGCCAATTTTAAGTTGCCATTGTACTTGTCCATGACTATTTAAGGCTAAAGCAGCTGCGCCATATTCACCCACGCCATGAGTCTCGTAAAAACCATCACCACTATTGCCAATAATAATGCAGTTAGGTTGATTTAGGCTGTCTTGTAATCCAGCAAGAATGTCACTGTTATGACCATAATCAATAGATGTAAACAAAAAAACAACTTCTGGATTAAGTGCAGCTAAGTGTTCACCTAAATAAACACCTGCTCGATAAGCATCTGGAATTTGGGTTGAGACAGACAGGGCTTCCATCGCATTGCTCATATAATTTTTAGTATTGCATAACTTATAGGACAAATTTGTTAAAGCTACAAGAGCACAAGAACTTGATACATCTATTTAATACTAAGGCGTGCGTTTTGTGAGCTTATAAATTAGGCTTTATATTGTTTTAGTTGCTCTCGCACAGACAAACGAGCTTGTCGGCGAATTTCTGCGGCTTCAAAACGTTGTTGCTCTTTATCGTTTTCGGGAACAAGGGCAGGAACAGGCGCAGGCTTACCTTCTGCATCCAAAGCAACAAAGGTAAAATAGGCAGAAACAATATGGCGTTTTGTGCCTAAATAACTGTTTTCGGCTTCAACACGTACACCAATTTCCATAGAAGATGTCCATGCTTTATTAATGGCAGCGCTAAATAACAAGGTGTCATTTTCTTGGGCAGGGGCAACAAAATGCCAAGAATCCACCGAAGCAGTAACACAGGTATGACCACTATGACGTTCTGCGACGACTACTGCTAAACGATCAGCAATGCTCATAATTAAGCCACCAAATACAGTACGCTTAGCATTCAGGTCATTGAGAAAAATCTTATAGACATGATTGTCGATTTTTGAGGCAGAAGAAGGTTTGCTGTTCATAATTGACTTCAATGGTTGTGAATTAAATAAAGACTTACGTATTTCGCCAAAATTAGTGTTTTTAGTGAACAAGTAAGCCTGTAGGAGTGTAGAAAAATTAGAGGATAAATCATAGTCAGATTTTTCTTGATTGTTATTCAAGAGTGAGTTATCTTGAATTTTGTTCAAGATTGGTTATCAGCTTAATATGGGGTGTTTTATGAGTGGTCATCGCCGTACGGCATTAATTACAGGAGCATCAGCAGGTATTGGTGCAACCTTTGCGCGGTTTTTAGCAGCTCAAGGTTATGATTTGGTTTTAGTTGCTCGTCGTGTTGAACGCTTAAATGAGTTAGCTAAAGAGCTGAATCAGCAATTTGGTATTAAAAGTTATGTGTTTGCGGCAGATTTAACCGATAAACAAGCACCTACAGCGATAATGGCTTTTGTTAAAGAGCAGGGCGTTGTGATTGATATGTTAATTAATAATGCGGGTTTATCAGGTAAAACGGCTTTTGCTGACACGCCTTGGCAAGACTTAGCCAATGAAATTCAATTGATGATTACGGCGGTGACTGAGTTAGCATATCGTGTGATACCTGATATGAAACAACAAGGCTGGGGTAGAATTATTAATTTATCGTCATTAGCTGCCTTTTCTCCACCAGGTGCAAGCTTGTTATACACTGGTATTAAAAGTTATGTCTTGAATATTTCAGAATCGTTAGATATGGAATTAAAGTCTTATGGCATTCATGTGACCGCATTGTGTCCGGGTTTTACCCATAGTGAGTTTCATGATGTGATGGGGACACGAGATACAGCAAATCATTTGCCTGCGATTTTGTGGCAACAACCAGAAGCTGTAGTGCAAGAGGGTTATGAAGCGGTGATGAAAGGGAAGCCAGTGTGTGTACCAGGTATCGTCAATAAAGTGATTGCCAGTAGTATGCGCCCCATTCCTGAGTCAGCACGATACTTTTTGGGAAAAACGTTTAATCCGTTTAAGAATTAACCCCCTCTAAATCTCCCCCTTATCAGGGGGAGACTTCCCACAAACCGAACATCTATAGGACTTGTGATATTCCTTTCCTTTTCAAAGGGAGGTTGGGAGGGGGTAGACCCCACCCTGACCCTCCCCTAATTTAGGGGAGGGATGCTTAGGCTTACTGCTGTTGCTGTGCTTGTTGTTCACGAGCAATAGCACGGTAACCAATATCCGTACGATGATATTCATCAGCCCATGTAATTTCTTGTACATGACGATAAGCATTGGCTTGTGCCTCACTTACCGTTTTGCCTAAAGCAGTCACGCATAACACACGACCACCATTAGTGACGACTGCACCATTTTCTAAGCTAGTACCAGCATGAAAGACTTTGCTGTGAGTATGAAGAATATCTAAACCTTTAATGACATCGCCTTTGCGCACATCATTAGGATAACCACCCGCAGCCATGACTACACCCACCGCAGGGCGAGCATCCCATTGTGCTTCGGTGGGTAATTGTTGAGCTAAACCCGCTTCAACTAATTCCACTAATGAAGATTGTAATCTCATCATAATCGGTTGCGTTTCAGGGTCACCAAAACGACAGTTAAACTCAATAACTTTTGGTGCGCCTGTTGCGTCAATCATTAAACCCGCATACAAAAAGCCAGTATATGGATGACCTTCAGCCGCCATACCTTGAACAGTGGGCATAATCACTTCACGCATCACTCGAGCATGCACTTCAGGCGTAACCACAGGTGCAGGTGAATAAGCACCCATACCGCCCGTGTTTGGCCCTGTATCAGCATCACCAATACGTTTATGGTCTTGGCTAGTCGCCATGGCTAAGGCATTAACCCCATCAACCATACAAATAAAACTGGCTTCTTCGCCATCTAAAAACTCTTCAATAACCACACGTGCACCAGCACTGCCAAATTTATTGCCAGATAGCATATCGGTTACCGCAGCTTCGGCTTCGTCTAAGGTCATGGCGACAATCACGCCTTTGCCTGCGGCTAAACCATCCGCCTTAATCACAATCGGTGCGCCTTTTTCACGAACATAGGCTAAGGCTTGATTAGTGTCGGTAAATACACCGTAATAAGCTGTTGGAATTTGATGACGGGCTAAAAAGTCTTTGGCAAAGGCTTTTGAACCTTCTAATTGTGCTGCGTATTGGGTAGGCCCCCAAATTTTTTGGCCTGCTGCTCTAAAAGCGTTCACCACACCATTAACCAAGGGAGCTTCTGGGCCAACAATGGTTAATTCAACATTATTTTCTTGGGCAAAATTTAATAAGGCTTGGTTATCAAGCATATTAATCGCCACATTTTGGCATTTGGCTTCAGTGGCTGAGCCTGCATTGCCTGTCGCAACAAAAACGGTATTAATACGTGGGTCTTGGGCACATTTCCAAGCAAGGGCGTGTTCGCGGCCACCTGAGCCTAAAATAAGAATATTCATTTTTAATCCTCAAAAACAAAAAAGGCTTGGATAACCAAGCCTTTCATGGCCAATTATTAATGACGGAAGTGGCGCATACCTGTAAACACCATTGCCATGCCATGCTCATCAGCAGCGGCAATCACCTCGGCATCACGCATAGAGCCACCAGGTTGAATTACACAGCTAATGCCCACTTTAGCAGCATTATCAATGCCATCACGGAATGGGAAGAAGGCATCAGAAGCCATGACTGCGCCTTGTACTTGTAAACCTGCATGTTCGGCTTTAATCGCAGCGATACGCGCCGAGTTAACGCGGCTCATTTGGCCTGCACCAATACCAATAGTTTGACGGCCTTTGGCATAAACAATGGCATTGGATTTAACAAACTTGGCCACTTTCCATGCAAAAATTAAATCATGAATTTCGGCTTCGGTAGGGGCGCGTTTAGTGACTACTTTTAAGTCACCATCGGTAATCATGCCAATATCTAAATCTTGTACTAACAAACCACCATTAACACGTTTGTAATCTAATTGTTGGCTACGTTCAGCAGACCATTGACCACATTCTAAAACACGCACATTTTGTTTAGCAGCAGTGACGGCTAAAGCTTCGGCACTGACTTTTGGTGCAATAATCACTTCAACAAATTGACGTTCGACAATCGCTTTGGCAGTTTCGGCATCTAACTCACGGTTAAAGGCAATAATGCCACCAAAAGCAGACTCAGTATCGGTTTGGTAAGCTAAGTCATAAGCCGCTTTAATACCATCTAAGGACACAGCAACACCACAAGGGTTGGCGTGTTTGACGATCACACAAGCTGGCTTCACAAAGGATT
>ERZ650309.120-NODE-120-length-38599-cov-5.812630_pt1 | contig 38599 bp, 34 predicted proteins | sample MGYA00376245_ERZ650309 | MGnify/ENA primary metagenome ERZ650309 (study PRJEB26733, sample SAMN07839294) | wastewater metagenome | biome: urban; feature: wastewater treatment plant; material: waste water | place: USA: North Carolina | collected 2016-04-26 ... | reverse complement strand
ACGGTTACCAGTTCATTGGCACCACCAAGGTTATTTACATCCTGAATTAAAATTACCTGCATGATTTTGCATTTTTACCCAATCCTTTTTAGACTTTCAACCCTTTTCGGGAATTAGGGTGGTTATAAAATTTGTTTATTTCAAAAGATCTGTTACATAAGGTAACAGCGCCATCTGGCGTGCTTTCTTTATGGCATCAGATACTTTACGCTGGTATTTTAAAGAGTTTCCGGTAAGTCTTCTTGGTAAAACTTTACCTTGTTCGTTTAAAAACTTCTTTAAAAATTCTATGTCCTTATAATCAATATAGCGCATGCCATATTTCTTAAAGCGACAAAACTTTTTGCGTGGCTTTTCGGTTTTTATGGCCGTTAAGTACTTGATTTCATTTTTTGCCATAATTAAGCCTCCGTATTTTCAGTTTCAGCAGATGATACGCCACTTCTCTTTCTTGCATTGTACTCCACGGCGTATTTATCGAGTACAGTAATCATGTGACGCATCACATTGTCGTCACGCAGAAGTTGAATCTTCAACTTCTCATTGAGGTCGGATGGCGCAGTATATTCCAGAACCCAGTAAATACCTGTAGTTTTTTTCTGGATAGGATACGCCAGTGATTTTAGTCCCCAGGGTTTGCTGTGCACTATAGTACCTGTGTGATCTGTAATAAAATCAGTGTACTTTTTCTGAGCGGAGCGAAACTCTTCTTCAGAAAGCACAGGGGTAAAAATCACCATCAATTCGTAATGTTTCATTTCCCTGTTTTTTTTAAAAAATAAATAAATGTTATAGATTCCTGAATAAATAAATTATTTCAGGGGGCGCAAATGTAGGTAGATTAAGGCAATTTTAGGGCAATGGGGGTTCTGATTATAAAAAAATCCCGCAACTAAGCGGGACTTTCACGTAATTTCGGGGTATGATTATGCGTTCTATGCTCGTTTCTTAGATAATTTACTCTTCAGATTCGCAGCTTTATTTTTATGTATTACTCCATTTTTTGCCAATTTATCAATCATTGCCACTACAGAAGGCAACTTTTCTCCGTAGGCATTGATATCTTCTAAGCCTTTGAGATTACGTATAGCATTACGAGTGGTTTTTCCTTGATAACGATTCCTGTCTCTGCGTTTAGCCGCTTGACGTGCATCTTTTTTTGTCGCTTTATGATTGGCCATAATTTTTCTAAATGGGGGGCAAAGATAGAAACCCATTTGAATAAAACAAGATTTTATCAATTTTTTTAAACAAACGGCTGATTTTACATTCTCAATTCATATTGTTTTTTTATACAGAAATAGAATTATTGTTATCCGAAAATAATGATCAAATTTGTCAATACATTATATGAAGTTCATATTGAACACAAAGCTTGGAAGTGTTTAAATACCTCATTTCAAAAATATTCGATCCGTTGTAATTTTAAAAAACATCATATATAAAAATGGCATTGGATTTAGAAAGTTTATTAGCTAATTGCTATTCATTATTATTCAGCAATTTTAAATCTGGTTGTGCATATTTATATACTTTAAAATAGATAGTTGTTTTCGTTTGATGAATACCATCAATTTCTGATATTCTGTTTACGAAGGCCACTAAATGGTTGTTGTCTCTGCACATTACATCCACTTCCAAATCATAATCGCCGCTTGTAAGTGCAAGAAAACTTACTTCCGGCATGTTTGAAATTTTATTAGCAACCATATCTTTCAGCGTAGCTGGTCTCACAAAAACAGCAATATGTGCGTAACTATGAAATCCTACTTTTTCAGGATCTATTCTGCCAATAATGCTTACCGTGCCATCTTCTAATAATTTATTTACCCTGGTGCGTATGGTACCAACTGAAACGTCAAGTTTTTCGGCCATGATTGTAAAGCTCATTCGCCCATCTTCTTGTAAACAGTTTAACACCTGAAAATCTAATTTGTCTAACATAATCATGTTTTAAAAGTAGCCAACCAAAAATATTTCTGTTTTCTATTAAATGTCATGCATCCTATTTCTACAACAATTTTTTACAAGTACATGTAAAAAAAGCGAAGCCCTAATATAGATTTTTACAGATAAAATGAATATAACGCTTTGCTACATCATTGTTTTATTCCATTTAGCACAGCATTTTTTTCTTTTTTATTGCAGTATTGCTATTTCAAAAAGACAAGTTAAAATTGGAAAAAAATAAAACAATGCTATTGTTTTCTATAAATATTTTATTTTGCATGTGCAATAATACAATATTTACAAAATTAAGTATGAAATACAGTCCGGTACATAACTATATAAATGGTAAGTTTATACCAGCTTCAAACTCAAAAACGCTAAATATTGTTTCTCCATTGGATGGGAATCTACTTTCCAAAGTTCCCCTTAGCAGTATTACTGATTTAGACTCAGCTGTACAAGCCGCCAAAGCTGCTTTTCCCCTTTGGAGTAAAATGCCCATCAAAGAGCGGGTACAGGTTTTTTTTCGGTATAAATATTTATTGGAAAAAAATATACAAGAACTGGCTGCACTTTGCAGCGAAGAGAATGGAAAAACCCATAGTGAATCTGTAGCCGAAATAGAAAAATGCATAGAGCTTACAGAGTTTGCTACTTCACTACCACAATTAGTAACGGGAGAAATCTTGGAAGTAAGCAGAGGTGTGGAGTGCAGAACGGAGCATGTGCCACTGGGCGTAGTAGCCTCTATTGTTCCTTTTAACTTTCCGGCTATGGTGCCCAATTGGACCATACCAAATGCCTTAGCATTGGGAAATTGTATGATTATAAAACCATCGGAGAAAGTACCGCTTTGTTGTGGCAGAATAGCAGAACTGCTTAAAGAGGCAGGACTTCCAGATGGTGTTTTTAACATTGTACATGGTGATAGTGAAATGGTGCATGCCATTTGCGATCATCCCGGTATTGAAGCTGTCAGTTTTGTTGGTTCTACAAAGGTGGCCAAACTTGTTTATCAAAGGGCCACATCAAATTTTAAAAGAGCGTTAGCCCTGGGTGGAGCAAAAAATCATTTATTGGTATTGCCGGATGCAAAGGAAGATATGACTGCTCAAAATGTTGCTGCAAGTATGAGTGGCTGTGCAGGTCAGCGCTGCATGGCTGCAAGTGCCATGATTGGTGTAGGAAATGTTGAACACATCATTGACAAAATTTGTGCAGAAGCAAAAAAAATTATTCCCGGCAAAAATCTGGGTGCAGTCATAAGCAAAGCATCAAAAGAAAGAATAGAAAAATATATCAGTGAAGCTGAAAATGATGGTGCAAAAATTTTAGTAGATGGCAGAAATACAGTTGTAGAAGGTAAGGAGAATGGATACTATGTAGGGCCTACTGTTATTGATTTTGTAAGACCTGAAATGAGTGTGGCAAAGGAAGAAATATTTGGGCCGGTTATCTCCATCATGCGCACAAATACTGTGGATGAAGCATTGGCCATTGAAAACGCCAATCCTTATGGCAATGCGGCCAGTGTGTTTACGCAAAATGGTGGATTAGCCAGATACATCATTGACCATGCCAGTGCTGGTATGATTGGCGTAAATGTAGGAGTACCCGTGCCACGGGAACCTTTTTCGTTTGGCGGATGGAATGAAAGTAAATTTGGGGTGGGAGACATTACAGGTAAAAGCTCGATTGAGTTTTGGACAAAGCTAAAAAAGAGTACTACAAAGTGGAATCCCGAAGCAGGAGTAAATTGGATGAGCTGATGCCGGGTTTATCTAAAAATGCAAACGACTGTTTCTTCCAACATCCAAATATGTATTACACAATAAATGGTTAAAGCAATTTATTTTTTTGTCAGTTAATATTATTTCAAATGAATACCACATTATCCCAAACACAAGAAATTTTGCAATACAATCTTGACTATACCCTTTTTTCTTGGAGCAAACAAAAAGGCATTGATCCCATTGCAGTTGAATATGGAGAGGGTGTATATCTGTATGATTACGATGGAAAAAAGTACATTGATTTTTCATCAGGATTAATGAATGTAAATATTGGACATGGCAATCAGCGTGTTACAAATGCAGTAGTAAAACAAATGCAGCAGGTTAGTTTTGTTACTCCATCCTGTGCCACAAAAGTGCGTGGGGAATTGGGTAAAAAGCTGGCAGAAAAAACACCCGGCACCCTAAATAAAACTTTATTTACCGTGTGTGGTGCCACAAGCATTGACAATGCAATAAAGCTTGCCAGATTATATACGGGCCGTCACAAAATCATTGCAAAATATCGTGCCTATCATGGTGCCTCTTATGCCGCTATGAGTGCTGGTGGAGACCCTCGAAAGCTGCAGAGTGATAGTCAACAATTGCCAAATATGATACATGTGGAAGATCCATATTGCTATCGTTGCCCCTTCGGGCAAAATATAGAAACTTGCCATTATGAATGCGCCAGCCATGTAGAAAGAGTGATAGAATTTGAAGGTCCTCAAAATGTAGCTGCCATATTAATGGAAGGAGAAAGTGGGAGTAGTGGGTGTATAAAATATCCTCCTGACTATTTTAAAAAAATACGGGCTCTTTGCGATAAGCACGGCATACTGTTGATTGTAGATGAAGTAATGAGTGGCTTTGGTCGTACCGGCAAATGGTTTGGTATAGAAAATCATGGGGTAGTGCCGGATATGATAGCAACGGCAAAAGGTATAACAAGTGGTTATCTTCCCTTTGGCGCTTTAATAGTAAGTGATAAGATTGCTGCTCATTATGACGATAAGGTACTCATGCTTGGCCTCACCTATTCTGCCCACCCGGTAGCTTGTGCAGCAGCTCTTGAAAATTTAAAAATTTATGAAGATGAACATTTGATTGAAAATGCTGCAGCTATGGGTAAGTATTTGGAGCAATGTGTAGCGGAAATGAAAGCCATGCATCCCTCTATAGGTGATTATAGAAATACTGGATTGCTGGGTTGTATGGAGCTTGTAAAAAACAGGGAATCCAAAGAGCCAATGGCACCTTTCAACGCCAATGCCACAGAAATGGCAGTGATGAATAAAGTGGCAGCAAAAATCAAAGAGTTGGGTATGTACACTTTTGTGAGATGGAATTATATTTTTATTGCACCGCCGCTCAGTATTACAAAAGAACAAATAGATGAAGGACTTGCCATCATCAGTCAGGCTTTGCATATTGCAGATGCTGAAGTGTACTAACTATTGAGGCTAATTTTCGCTGAATATCCATACAGCCTACATTTGCAATCCTTAAGTATGATAAATATTCAATTTCCAGATGGTGCATTGCGGCAGTATGAAGCAGGTAGTTCTGCATTAGATATAGCCAAGTCAATCAGTGAAGGGCTTGCCAGAAAAGTATTGGCAGCTGATGTAAATGGTGAAGTATGGGATGCCACAAGGCCCTTGCATTCAGATGCTTCATTAAAACTAATAACCTGGGATGATGCCTCCGGCAAAAGTACATTTTGGCATAGTAGTGCACACCTCATGGCCGAGGCCATTGAAGAACGTTTTCCCGCAACAAAATTTTGGGTTGGGCCTCCTATAGATAATGGATTCTATTATGATATAGACCTTGGCGATAAAAAAATTACTGAAGAGGATTTACAAAGCTTAGAAAAAAGAATGGGTGAGCTGGCCCGGCAAAACAATGCTTTCATCCGAAAAGAAACACCAAAAGAAGAAGCAATAAATTATTTTTCAGAAAAAGGAGATGAATACAAATTGGATTTACTCCAACATCTTTCTGATGGAAATATTACTTTTTATACCCAGGGTGGTTTTACTGATTTGTGTCGCGGTCCACACATCCCACATACAGGCTTTATAAAAGCTATCAAGCTGTTAAGTATAGCAGGAGCTTACTGGAAAGGTGATGAAAAAAACAAACAACTTACCCGTATTTATGGTATTACATTTCCACAGCAAAAAGAGTTAGATGAATACTTACTCATGCTGGAAGAAGCAAAGAAGAGAGACCATAGAAAATTAGGAAAAGAGCTTAGTATTTATACCATCAATGATGATGTGGGAAGTGGCCTCATTTTATGGATGCCAAATGGAGCTACCATAATTGAAGAACTGGAAAAATTAGCAAAAGAAACGGAAGATGAAGCTGGTTACAAAAGAGTGGTAACGCCACATATTGCCAAAGAAAATCTTTACCTCACCAGTGGCCATTTGCCTTATTATGCAGACAGCATGTTTCCTCCTATGGAAATGGATGGAGAAAAATATTATTTAAAAGCGATGAATTGCCCGCATCACCACAAAATATATGATGCAGAACCAAAAAGCTACAGGGATTTACCATATAGGCTGGCGGAGTATGGCACTTGCTACAGGTATGAGCAAAGTGGTGAATTATTTGGCCTGATGCGTGTGCGCTGCCTGCACATGAATGATGCCCATATTTACTGTACCAAAGAGCAATTTGCACAGGAGTTTAAAGCAGTAAATGATATGTATATCAAATATTTCAAGATATTTGGTATAGAAAAATATGTAATGCGCCTCAGCCTGCATGATCCTGAAAAACTTGGTCAGAAATATGTAAACGAGCCGGAATTGTGGTTGGAAACAGAAGAGTTGGTAAGAAATGTATTGATAGAAACTGGAGTGCCGTTTGTAGAAGTAAAAGGAGAGGGAGCATTCTACGGACCAAAGATAGATGTACAAATATGGAGTGCCATTGGTAGAGAATTTACATTGGCTACCAATCAGGTCGATTTTGCACAGCCCCGCAGTTTCAAACTGACCTATACCAACCAAAACAATGAGCCTGAAATACCTTTGGCTATTCATAGAGCTCCACTTGGCACCCATGAAAGATTTATTGGTTTTCTGCTTGAGCATTATGCAGGTAAATTTCCCACATGGCTTGCACCACTTCAAGTAAAGTTATTGCCCATTAGCGATAAGTTTTTATCCTATACCGAATTTGTATATAAACAAATGCGCAAAGCAGGTATCAGGGTAGAAATAGATAGCAGAAGTGAAAAAATAGGAAAGAAAATAAGAGAAGCAGAATTAAGCAAAGTGCCCTATATGATTATTGTAGGCGAAAAAGAAATGAATGAAAACAAAATCTCCATTCGCAGACAGGGAAAAGGAGATATGGGCATGCAGGGCGTAACTGACTTTATCACTGAAATAAAAAATGAAATTTCGGAACGAATTGGATAGTTACTTATTTTTGAAAAAATTCTCAACAAATAAAATTGAATGGCATTACAAAAAGGAAGATTTAATCCCAGGTTTAATAAACAACCAGAACCAGAGCATCGTATCAACGATAGAATAAAAGTACCCGAAGTAAGATTGGTTGGTGAAAACGTAACACCGGGAGTATATCCTCTTCAAGAAGCATTGCATATAGCAACATCACTGGAGCTTGACTTAGTAGAAATTTCTCCCAATGCAGCACCTCCGGTCTGCAAAGCCATTGATTATAAGAAGTTCCTTTACGAAAAAAAGCGAAAGGAAAAAGAAATGAAAGCCAACTCCAAACAGAGTGAGGTTAAAGAAATACGATTTACCCCTAGTACGGATGATCATGATTTTGATTTTAAGGCCAAACATGCTGAAAAATTTTTGCAGGATGGCAATAAAGTTAAAGCTTATGTACAGTTTAAAGGAAGGGCCATCATGTTTCAAGACAGAGGTCAGTTGCTTTTATTAAAATTTGCTGAAAGGCTTGCAGAAGTTGGTGCATTAGAAAGTCTTCCAAAATTAGAAGGCAAAAGAATGTTTGCCATTTTTGCACCCAAAGTACAGAAGAAAAAATAATATTTATTCTATAATTTATGAAAGAATGCCGTGGGCATTCTTTTGTTTTTGTCATAAGTTTTGTCATGAACATCATTCAGTCTAAGTATATAATATCCAGTCCAAAAGTGGAGGAATGCCCTTCATCAAAATTGCCTGAATATGCTTTTATAGGAAGAAGTAATGTGGGCAAATCTTCGCTTATAAACATGATATGTAATAATAGTAAACTGGCAAAAACATCTGCGGCTCCCGGCAAAACACAATATATCAATCACTTCCTCATAGATGCGCTTACTGGCACAAAAAACAGACAACAAAAACAGCAGTGGTTTCTTGTGGATTTGCCAGGTTATGGATATGCAAAAACGGCCCAAAGTAATAGGAAGAGTTGGCAAAAAATGATTAGCCATTACCTTACTGAAAGAAAGACATTGCTCAATACATTTATTTTATTAGACAGCAGACATTCACCACAAAAAATTGATCTAGAATTTGTAGATCAAATGGGCACATGGGGTTTACCTTTTACTTTGGTGTTTACAAAAGCTGATAAAGAAAAACCAGGTGCTGTATCCAGAAATGTAAAAGCATTTACAGATGAATTATTAAAAACATGGCAGTTTCTTCCACAGCAATTTATAACAAGTGCCATAAATAAAAGCGGTAGGCATGAGATTTTAGATTTTATTGAAACCTGCAATGCCAATGCACAGGGTGCATGATGCTCAAAACTTTATTTACTATCATCTAAAGACTAAACACGATTGGCAAGTATGGCATTTTGCCTTACTTTCACGCCCTAAAAAGCAGATAAAATATAATACATGGCTGAAGTAATATTAATGCCCAGGCTTAGTGATACAATGACAGAAGGAGTAATTGCCGCCTGGCATAAAAAGGTGGGTGATACAGTTGAAAAAGGTGACCTGCTGGCAGAAGTGGAAACAGATAAAGCCACTATGGAATTGGAAAGTTATAAAGCTGGTGTGTTACTACACATTGGAATAGCCCAAGGCGGCAAATTGCAGGTTAATGATTTGCTGGCCATTATTGGAAATGCAGGTGAAGATATTAGTAGTCATCTTTCCGGGGGCAATGATTCAGCACCAGCTGCACCACAATCTGCTACTGATGCAATTGAAACAGTTACCACTACAATCAAAGCAGCGCCTACCATGAATTTATCTGAAATGCAGGAAGTAGTTTTGATGCCAAGACTTAGCGATACCATGACAGAAGGTGTAATAGCCGGTTGGCAAAAAAATGTAGGCGATAAAGTACAAAAAGGTGATGTACTGGCTGATATTGAAACAGATAAAGCCACCATGGAATTGGAAAGTTATAAAGAGGGCATTTTATTATATCAAGGTGCAAAGGCAGGAGAAAAAATTCAGGTAAATGATCTGCTCTGCATTATAGCAGATGCAGCATTTGATATACAACCCATTGTAGCGGCAGCATCTATAAAAGGGAATGTTCAAAGTACAAATGGAACAGTATCAAAAGCTGACGCTAATACAACTGCAACCCCATCTGTGGCCATGCCTACACTTGAAGTGGATGATGCACCACAAGTGGTGAATGAAGGAAGAATACTGGCTTCACCCTTAGCAAAAAAATTGGCTAAAGAAAAAGGCGTGGATCTTAAATATGTGAAAGGTAGTGGAGATAATGGAAGAATCATCAAACAAGATGTGGATGGATATATACCAAAAGCTGTAGCTACTTTAACACAAGAAATACCTGCCGCATCCATATCAACAGAAAAGAAAGCAGATATAGCGCCTGCGGCAATAATAAATTATCCATCATCAGGATATACAGATACACCGGTAACTCAGATGCGCAAAACAATAGCACGCAGGCTGAGTGAAAGTTTATTTACTGCGCCACATTTTTACTTAACCATGCGTATTGACATGGATGCTTGTGTGGCAGCAAGAGAAAAGATAAATGAAACAAGTCCGATAAAAATTAGTTTCAACGATTTAGTGCTTAAAGCCGCAGCTATTGCATTGAAAAAACATCCTGCAGTAAACAGCAGTTGGATGGGAGATTTTATTCGTACAAATTTTGATGTAAATATTGGTGTGGCAGTGGCTGTAGAAGATGGCTTGCTGGTGCCGGTAGTTAGAAATGCAGATATGAAATCTCTGTCTGCCATAGCTGGGGAAGTAAAAAGCTATGCGCAAAAAGCAAAAGATAAAAAACTACAACCTGCCGATTGGGAAGGCAATACTTTTACAATCAGTAACCTTGGCATGTTTGGTATTGACGAATTTACAGCTATCATCAATCCTCCAGATGCATGTATATTGGCAGTAGGTGGCATAGCTCAAGTGCCTGTTGTAAAAAATGGCAATGTAGTACCCGGAAATATTATGAAGGTAACACTTAGCTGTGATCATAGAGTGGTAGATGGTGCCACCGGTTCAGCTTTTTTGCAAACCTTTAAAGGTCTATTAGAGCAACCATTACGAATGATGATATAAAAGGATAGTATTTGCAGATTATTTCAACTGCGAAGATGATTTTTCTATCATTAAGTTAAAGATTTCAACCTCAGTCAGGTTTTGAAAAATACTGGTTAAGATAATAGGCTTAATTTCTTTAGCTCTTTATTATAAGGTTTCTGTTGAAACTCAAATCCATTTATGCAGCGATTTTTGCGTTAGGGATTGCAGTGGAAATCCTTTTGTGAGAAACGAACAAAAGATTGGAACGGAAAGCCTGACCCGATAGGGGAACGCCCATTTCACCTTTTTTTTCAGGATTTGCATTTATATTTCTTCTTGCCTTTACCCTTGATATTGAAAATTCAGAATAAATTTCATCAAAGAAATTGTCGATTGTATCTTTCCCTTTTTTGTGGGAATTGCTCAACACCCATTTGTGCTTTGCTTCTCTAGTTTTGAACAAAAATTTCTTAGTCTTATTTGTTCCTCATCATTAAATTCATCTTTTGGATAAGAATTAAAACTTGATGTGATATTTAATGGTTTGAAAGGTGGGTCAAAATAAAAAAATGAATTAGATGATGCTTCTTTCAAAGTCGCTTCATAATCGCCACAAAGTATTTCAACTTTTTGTAATGCATCATTTACAGGTAAAATATTTTGCTAGTCACAGATAGTAGGTTTCTTATAATTGCCCATTGGCAAGGTATAACCATTACTTTTATTTACTCTATAAGGCCCTAAAATCAAGTACGATTGAGAAAAATAAACAAAGTGGCTTGACCGCTTTCTTCTTCTTTTCTTGTGTTGTATATTTCTCTTTTCTTGTAATAGTATTCTTTTTTTTGTTCGTCTTTCCCCTCAAGTCCGTGGAATTCGTTTTGTAAAACTTCAAGAATAGAAATCGGTTCTTTGGGTCTTGAGGCTATTGTTCTATATGTGTTGATTAGGTCTTCGTTAATGTCATTAATAACAGCTTTTTTTAGGTTTGGAAAATTATTAAGCATCCAAAATAGAACTGCACCACTTCCAACAAATGGCTCTATGTATGTGAAATTCTTATTGGCAATTACATAAGGTTAGGACTTTTCTATTTCCGCTATTAGTTGGGTTTTCCACTTGCCCATTTTAAAATTGGCTTTGCTATTTTGTCTATCCTATTAAAGTCTTTAAAATGGTTTTTGCTTTGTTTAATCCTTGCATTGCGAATGGATCGCTGTCGATTGTGTCCAGAACTTTGTCGCTAAGCCAAAGAGGATGCAAAGACTATTGTACATACTTTCAAATGTCCTCAACAGATGAGCTTATGACTATGGAGATAGGCTTTTTTGCGAAAACTTCCTATAACAATTGATTTGAACATTTCGCTTAAAAAAAAATTTAACGCCATGCTATACAGTGCCAACTAAATTTGCAAGCCTATCGATTGAAATATGAATTTAAAAGCATTGCTTGCCAAGCCATTTGCCAACTATATATTAAATAAGGTAAAGCGAAATATGGATACTGCTTTGCAAGATCAGGAGGCCATTTTGCAGCAGCTTATCAAAACGGGTAAGCAAACTTTATTTGGAAAAGACCATCATTTCGAAACAATAGCAAATGCCTCTACCTATGCAGATAGGGTGCCTATAAGAGATTATGAACAAATAAAGCCATATATAGAAAAAATAAAAGCAGGTCAGCAAAATATATTGTGGAAAGGCAAGCCCATCTATTTTGCAAAAACCAGCGGCACCACGAGTGGTGTTAAATACATACCTATAACAAATGATTCCATACCCAATCATATCAACACTGCAAGAGATGCATTGCTTTGTTATATGGCCGAATCAGGAAATTCCGCATTTGCAAATGGAAAAATGATTTTCCTTAGTGGATCACCAGAGTTGGAGCGAATAGGAGGCATACCCACCGGCCGTTTGAGTGGTATTGTAAACCATCATGTGCCAAGCTATCTCAGAAAAAATCAACTGCCATCATATACCACAAACTGTATTGATGATTGGGAAACAAAACTGGATAAGATAGTAGAAGAAACGATTGATCAGGACATGACCCTCATCAGCGGAATACCTCCTTGGATGCAAATGTATTTTGACCGCGTTACAGATATTAAGCAAGATAAAATAGCTAATATTTTTAAAAACTTTTCTATTTTAGTATATGGCGGTGTAAATTTTCAACCTTATAAAGCAAGGCTCTTTGATACCATCGGCAAGCAGATTGATTCTGTAGAAACTTTTCCTGCAAGCGAAGGATTTTTTGCCTTTCAGGATAGTCAACATGCAGAAGGTCTTCTGCTCAATACCAATTCAGGTATATTTTTTGAGTTTATACCTGTGGCAGAAGTATTTGATGAAAATCCAACAAGGCTTACGCTAAAAGACGTAAAAATTGGTGAAAATTATTGCTTAATAGTAAGTACAAATGCTGGTTTATGGGCTTATAACGTGGGAGACACCGTAAAGTTTATAAGCACAAATCCATACCGCCTTTTAGTAACGGGTAGAGTAAAACATTTTATTTCCGCCTTTGGGGAACATGTCATTGCCGAGGAAGTAGAGTACGCTTTAATGCTGGCAGCAAAAGAAGAAAATATTCATATTACAGAGTTTACGGTTGCTCCATATATATCTCAGGATGGAGGGGCAAGTTATCATGAATGGTTTGTTGAATTTGAAAATCAACCAGACAATCTAAAGGCTTTTGCAAAGAAAGTGGATAATAATCTTCGTCAGAAAAATGTATATTATGATGATTTAATCAGTGGAAATATTTTAGACATATTACACATCAATCCCATGCAAAAAAATTCTTTTATTGATTACATGAAATCGATTGGGAAGCTTGGTGGTCAAAACAAATTGCCAAGGCTGAGCAATGACCGAAAGATTGCCGATGCTATATCAGGCTTTATTATGCATGCATAAAATACAATACTTTTCCAAAAGTATAAATCGTTTAGTTTTAACACTATTAGTATCTCGTCATATTATATTTACACCCTTTTAGGGGAATACTATGAATAAATTATTTGCATTTATTGCACTTTGTTTTTGCATAACATCAAAAGCACAAACGGGGAAGCCAGCATCACTCGGTCATGAAATTTATATCACATCAAATTATAAAGACACACAGGTATATGTGGGCACTTACTATGGAAAGATACGCACCATCATAGACAGTGCTAAATCGGATGCTACAGGTCTCAGTTTTTTTTCTGGTCCAAATAAATGGACTAAAGGAATTTATTTTTTTGTAACCCCACAAAAAACAATTGAGTTTGAATTTTTAGTGGATGATGCGCAGCATTTTAGTATTGCTTTCAGCAATGCAAACCCGGGAAAACTAATTGTACGAGGCTCCGAAGACAATAGTGATTTTGCAGCGTACACAGATTTTCTCACAACCGTTTCCCCACAAATTACAGCATTGCAATCCAAACTATCAGCAGCAAAATCAAAAAATGATACCATAGAAATAAGGAAACAAATAAAAGTAAAAACAGGCTTACTTACGGATTATAGAAATGAACTCATAGCAAGAAAACCTGAAAGTTTATTGGCTCGGTTTCTACAAGTTGCAAATATTCCGGATGCCCCTGCTATTCCTGTAAGTGCAGATGGCACTGCAGACTCCTCTTATCCTTACAGATTTGTAAAAGAACATTTTTGGGATCACGTAGATTTTTATGAAGACTATTTACTACGTACTCCATTTTTTGAATCAAAGTTTGAAGATTATTTTAAATACTATGTATCTCCAAACCCGGATTCAATCATCACTGAAGTGGATTATATGTTGTATTCTGCTAGAGCTGGCAATGATATTTTTACCTATTTACTCGGTAAATTTACTGACCAGTATATCAATCCAAAAATTATGGGTCAGGACAAAGTGTTCTTACACCTTTTTCAAAATTATTATTTACAAGGAGATACCAACTGGCTGAATGACAAACAAAAGAAATACATATTTGACCGAGGTTACAGCTTGTTTGCAAATCAGCTAAACGACCCAGCACCACAATTAGAATTGACGGATACTTCCGGCAAAGCAGTGTCCCTATATAATATAAAAGCCCCCTATACTTTCATCGCATTTTGGGATCCACATTGTGGACATTGCAAAGAAAAAATACCTTTGGTTGATTCAATATATAAAGCAAAATGGAAAGCATTGGGTATAAAACTACTTGGCGTATGTGTGCAGGATTATTTAATAGATGACTGGAAGAAATTTATTGTTGAAAAGAATCTGGAAGGATGGACACATGCTTACCAAACAAAGGAGGCCAAAACAAAAGTTGAGATGAGTAATCAACCAACTTATCATCAGTTATATGATATTCAGCAAACACCAACTTTCTATTTATTGGATGAGCAAAAACATATAATAGCAAAAGGGCTTACACTGGAGCAATATGACAATATCATTACTACAAAATCAAATCAAACACAATTATCCAATCAATAAAAAAATCACTAATTCATGAGAGCTTTTCTTTTTACATTGGCTTGTTGTTGCATTATGTCTAATAATGCCAACAGTCAAAATTTATTTAGTTATGGTAATAAAAATGTAAGTGCCGCTGAGTTCTTAACTGCATTCAATAAAAACCCTGACACTACCGGAAACAGGGCAGATAAAATAAAAGATTATCTAACGCTTTATACCAATTTCAAATTAAAACTTCAGGCAGCATTAGATGCCGGTTTAAATAAGGATGAAAATCTGCAAATGGAAAGTGACAACTTCAAAGCTCAGCTTGCAGAAAATTTTATCAATCAGCAGGCAGATCAGAATCAGCTTATACAAGAGGCATTTACAAATAGTCAAAAAGATATTTTGGTGCAGCAGGTTATGGTCCGCATCACATCCCCACAAGATACATTTGCTGCAAGGGAAATCATTACAAAAGCTTATGATGAGCTTAAATCAGGCAAAGCCTTCAATGATGTTACGGTAAAATATAGCTCCGACCCTGCTACAAAAGCAGCACAGGGTTCATTGGGTTATATCACCGTTTTTACACTACCTTATGAAATAGAGAAAGTAATTTATGCATTACCAAAAGGCGGCTATAGTGCCATCTACCGAAGCAGCATAGGTTATCATATTTTCAAATATGCCGGAGATAGGCCGGCTTATGGTCGCAGAAGCTTTCAGCAATTGCTTTTTTCAACACCAGATTTTTTTACGGAAGAGCAAAAGAAAGCAGTAGCACATACTGCAGACTCTGTAAGTAATGCTATAAAAAATGGTGCGTTGTTTGGCAGCTTCTTGAGCACATATGGCACCGGGGAAGAGCAGTATGACCCCAATACTAGTTTTGAAATTTCTATTGGTCAGTATGCCCCAGATTTTGAAAAAGTAGTTTATGGTATTGCAAAAGCTGGAGATATAACGGCTCCGTTTCAAACAGCCTATGGATACAATATCATAAAGTTGGATAATATTATTTCTGTTTCCAGCGATATCAATGATATCATGAATTATGCATGGTTGCAAGAAAAAATTCAACAAGATGGCCGTTTAGATAAAGCAAAAGCAGATCTAATAAATAAATGGTTTATCGATACAAAATTTAAACCTGCTTCCATTGATATGAATGCATTAAAAGCATACGCAGACAGTGCATTATCTAATGAAGATGGTAGTATGCCAAAATCCATTAAGGGCATTACGCCAACCACTACTTTATTTGAATTTGCAAAACAAAAAGTTACTGTTAGCGATTGGTTACAGTTCTTACAAAATAGCCAGGTTATAGAAGCTGATTTAGCCCAATACCAAAGCCTTATGGAAGAATTCAAAAAAACATCTTGCAACAATTATTATAGAACACATATTGAAGATTATAACCCTGCTATCGTGGGTCAAATGCAGGAATTTAGTGATGCCAACATGCTCTTTGCAATCATGGATAAGCAGGTATGGAGTCGTGCAGCAGAGGATAGTACAGGCTTAAAGAATTACTATGAAGCACAAAAAAACAAATATTTATGGCAACCGGGTACTTCTGCTATTATCATTAATGCATCTGATGAAAATACTATCACAGAGGTAATGAATAAGGTAAAAGCAAACCCCACAGCATGGAGATCTATTTGTGAGTCTTATGGCAGTGCGGTGCAGGCTGATAGCAGCCGATTTGAAGATGGTCAATATCCCGTTGCACAACAGATTACAAAATCAAGAGGCTATATGACAAAACCTGAAATTAATGAAAATAATAACGCTTGGACGATGCTCCTGATTACGGACATTTACAATACGCCATCACAAAGAAGTTTTGATGAAGCAAGAGGCATGGTGATCAATGATTACCAACAATTATTAGAGGCCAACTGGCTTACAGAATTGAAGAAAAAATATCCGGTAAAAATTAATGCTGCAACATTAAAGGGTTTATAAACTATTTCACTTTGAATAAATATGCTCCCGGTATCCATAAATATCGGGAGTTTTTATTTTACCAAAATTTTGCTTTCCTAACAGTCCTTATCAAGTAATACCAATTTAAAGGTATGTCCAATTTTTTTTTTTGTAACTAAAAACAAAATTTCTTAGAAAATTGGACTGATCTCAAAGCTTTTTTTAGCCTTTCAAATACTTATTCATATAGGGTTTCGGCCATATCGCTTGTGGCAACCACAATAATCTTACCAAATGGGACGTTGGTAAAACAAAACCTGAATATGCACATAGTGCGAAATGGATAAACCCCTATTTTGCGCACAGAAAAAATATTCGATATTCAATATGTCTTTGAGTCAGTCTATACAGCAAAAATTATTGCAGCGCTTATCGCCGCAACAAATTCAGTTGATGAAGCTGCTACAAATTCCTACGGCCAATTTAGAAGAAAGAATAAAAGAAGAATTGGAAGAAAATCCAGCTTTGGAAATGAATGATGAAGATGGAGACGACAGTTTTTCGGAAGATAGTAAAGACGAATTTGATAATGATGGTGACGATGATTTTGATAAGGATGGTAGCGAAGATGAATATGAAAATCTTGATATTTCTGAATATGTATCAGATACAGATGATGAAATACCTGACTATCGTACCAGAGAAGATAATTATGCCGGGGATGAAGAGCCACGATCCAATCCGGTAAGGTTGGAAAATACATTTCACGACCTATTAGTAGCTCAGCTCGGCATGCTGAATTTGGATGAAAGGGATAACAAAATAGCAGAGCAAGTAGTAGGCAGTATAGATGATGATGGCTATCTGCGCAGAGAAACTTCTTCTATTGTAGATGATCTTGCATTTAGACAAAATGTGGAAGTATCGGAGCAGGAAGTAGAAGAAATGATACTGCGTGTACAAAAATTTGAACCGCCGGGAGTAGCAGCAAGAAACCTCAGAGAATGCTTGCTGCTTCAATTATTGTTTATACAAGACGAAGGAAAAAATGTAGCTATTGAAATAAAAATTATTGAAAAATATTTTGACGAGTTTACAAAGAAACATTACGAAAAAATACAGCGTAGTTTAAATTTGGATGATGAGGATTTTCGTAAAGTCATGCAAACCATATTACGATTAAATCCCAAGCCGGGAGGCTATATTACTGAATCAAATAAAGCAGAAAGCTACATAGTACCCGATTTTTTTATATTGAATAATGCAGGAAAATTAGAGCTTACGCTAAATGGAAGAAATGCACCGGAACTGCGTGTAAGTGAGGGTTACAGAGATATGCTCAAAGACTATGATAAAGGAAGTCAAAAAGATAAAAGACAAAAAGAAGCCGTGCTTTTTATCAAGCAAAAAATAGATGCGGCCAAATGGTTTATTGATATGATCAAACAGCGTCAACACACACTTTTCAGTACAATGACTGCCATCATGAATTATCAAAATGATTTTTTCCTTACAGGAGATGATACAGAAATGCGGCCAATGATATTAAAAGATATTGCTGAAATAACCGGGTTAGATATTTCCACAGTAAGCCGAGTGGCCAATAGTAAATTTGTACAAACAGAGTTTGGCACTTTCAGGCTTAAATATTTTTTTAGTGAATCATTAAGTACGGATAGTGGGGAAGAAGTAAGCACTAGAGAAGTAAAAAAAATATTGAGTGATTTAATAGGGTTTGAAGACAAGAAAAAACCCCTGAGTGATGAAAGCCTTACAGAACAGCTACAGGAAAAAGGATATAATATAGCACGTCGTACAGTGGCCAAGTACAGGGAGCAGTTGAACCTACCCGTGGCCAGATTAAGAAAGGAGTTATTATAAGCAGCATAGCAAAAAAATGAGTAATCCTATTACAGCAGCAGAACCAAAAACTATATTATGGCCGGCAAAAATTATTTCCTATTTGCTGCATCCATTGTTTATCCCAAGTTTTGTTTTTTTCTGGTTGCTTTGGCGTTTTCCCTACATGTTTGCGGGTATATCAGAAAAAGCATTGTGGGCCAGAAAAATCAATATAATATGGACTACAGCTTTCTTTCCTGCATTTGCCATATTTTTATTGTGGCGTTTAAAATTTATTGAAAGCATCTATTTACGTACTGCAAGAGAAAGGATTGCACCATTCATCATCACCATGATTTTTTATTGGTGGATGTGGTACCTCAGTCGCAACTTTACAGATCAACCTTCCGTACTTCGGTTTTTTTATTTTGGCATTTTCCTTACAACCGTATTTGGTCTCATCATCAATAATTTTCTAAAAATAAGTTTGCATACTATCGGGGCCGGGTCTGCTGCTGCTTTTTTTATAATCACTTGTTTTTATTATCAAATCTATCTTGGGGCAGATATGGCTATTGCCTGTATAGTAGCAGGCATAATTGGTTCTGCAAGAATGATATGTGCTGCGCACAATGCAGCAGAAATTTATACAGGTTTTATTGTGGGCATTATTTGTCAGATAATTGCTTTTTTTATCATGATGTAATACAAAATAATACCACTGCTTCGATACTGCTTCCTACTTTTACCGCATGCAGCATATTCAAGAAGCCATCATTGATTTATGTAAAGTTGCTCAACTGGATATACCCATCCGCATTGAGAAACTGCCTGAAAGTGGTGGATATAGACAATATTTTAGGGTTTATTTTCCAATGAAAACACTTATTGCTACCTGGAATGATAATATAAGTGAGAACAGCGCATTCCTTTCTTTTACAAAGCATTTTGCGGAAAAAAAACTACCTGTGCCCAGCATCATTGCAGTGTCCGATGATGCGCAATTGTACTTACAAAATGATTTGGGAAGCCACTCATTACTTCAATCATTAGAGCAGCACGGACACAATCATTATATCTATCATCTTTTTGAAAAAAGTTTGGAATCATTGGCATCAATGCAGGTGCTGGGGCATGAAGGTTTTAACTATGAAAACTGTATAACAGCACATGAATTTGGCAGGCAGGCTATACTTGCTGATCTACTTTATTTTAAATATTATTTTTTAGATACACTACGCAAACCTTACGATAAGCAGGCTTTGATTGATGATTTTGAAGCATTAGCTACATATCTAACCAAAACAGAGTATAGATATTTTATGTTTCGTGATTTTCAAAGTAGAAATATCATGGTGCAAAATGAGGATGTATTTTTTATAGATTATCAGGGCGGTATGCTGGGTGCTCCCCAGTATGATGTGGCCAGCCTTTTATGGCAAGCCAAAGCAAACTTGAGTGCCGAGTGGAAAGCAGATTTATTGCGTCATTATATAACTGCATTTGAAAATGTTTTGAACAAGCCAATACAGCAAAATATATTCATAAGCCAATACAATGGTTACGTACTCATCCGTCTATTGCAGGTATTGGGCGCTTATGGTTTCAGAGGTTTATTTGAGCGGAAAGCACATTTTTTATCCAGCATTCCCTTGGCCTTGCAAAACCTCAAACAATTCATTGCCCATCATAGTGTAGGCATCATCACACCAGAATTAGATAAAATATTGTTATGGCTTGCTTCGGATGAAATGATAGAAAAGTTTACACCCATAAAGGCAGATGAACATTCAAAACTTAAAGTAACCATACAGAGTTTTTCTTATAAAAAGGGATATCCCAAAACGGATAATGTACATGGAGGGGGGTTTGTATTTGACTGCAGAGGCATTTTAAATCCTGGTAGGTTTGATTTGTATAAAACATTGTCCGGAAAAGATAAATCGGTTACAGATTTTTTAGAACAGCAAACACGTATGCCGGAATATTTGAATAGCGTATGGGATATTATTGATATCAATATTGAAGATTACTTACAGAGAAATTTTGACACACTCCATATCAATTTTGGCTGCACCGGTGGACAGCATAGAAGTGTATATGCAGCAGAACAAACTGCCAGACATTTGAGAAACAAATACAATCTACAAGTTAATGCAGTGCATTGTAATCAGGAAAATTGGGTAACAGAAATTAAACCTAAACATGCCAAATAAAGAAATAGCTACAGCCATGATTTTATGTGCAGGTTTAGGTACTAGGCTCAAACCCTGGACAGACAAGCACCCTAAGGCATTGGCTCCAGTCAATGACAAATCATTATTAGAAAGAAATACAAAGTGGTTGCAGTCATTTGGCATTGATCATATTGTGGTGAATGTGCATCATTTTGCAGACCAAATCATAGAAGCTATTCAAAATAATAGAGGATGGGGAAGTCATTTTATAGTAAGTGATGAATCCGATGAAGTACTGGAAACAGGAGGCGGACTTTTAAAGGCAGCGCCACTATTGAAAAACAAACAGCATTTTGTATTGATGAATGTTGATATACTCACCAATTTTCATTTAGACTTAATGATGGATCAGCATATAGCCACAAATGCTATGGCAACCTTGGCTATTACAAATAGAGCCACATCAAGGTATTTATTATTTGATGATCAACAGTCACTTTGCGGATGGATGAATACAAAAACAAGTGAAGAAAAAATCATAGTGCCTCATGACACCTTAAATAGAAAAGCTTTTAGTGGAGTACATATTATCAATTCAGCCATATTTAATGAAATCAAATTTCAAGGTAAATTTTCAATGATTGATCTTTACCTTGATTTATGCAAAAATCATCTCATATCAGGCTTTGATCATAGCAATGATTTATTTATAGATGTAGGCAAGCCGGAGAGTGTAGAACAAGCTGAAAGAATGTTTGAATAAACACTGAGTCATTTATTTATTAATCCAAAATTGAACTCAATACCCAAAAACTTTCTGCCTCATTGAGAGATATGTACTGGCATCCTGCTTTTCACCCTGATAAATGCTAATAAGTGCATTCAGTATGGTTGGATCATTGGGGTGAGCTGCAAGAAATTGTTTGAGCAACTGAATACCTTCCTGTTTATGTGCTGTGCTGTATAATCCGATAGCATAACTATACACAAATTCAGCATCATTTTTATCTATTTCATAAGCCTTTTTTAAAGATGCAATACCTTCATCTACTTTATTTTTTCTGATATACCAATATCCCAAAGCCTGCCGCAGACCTGCATTTGAAGGAAATTTTTCTATGCCTGCATCTAAATACAACTTACTATTATCTTCATTTTTTACTGCTCTATACAGATCTGCAATATTGAGGTATAACGCTTGAAAATTTGGATAGCGCTTCAATCCCATTACATAGTACTTTTCTGCTTCTTGATACTGACCAAGCTGAGTATAAATAACACCTAAATTTAAACAAGCTTCCGGTCTGCTCCCCATCGTTTTCTGCTCTTTAATGTATGCTGCTATGGCCTGATCAAATGCAGTTTTGTTTACTCCTGTCAATTGGCCCTGCACCGAAGCCAGAATACGTGCAGCCTCCATCCTAATAGTGGGTGCAGCATCTTGTAGCAATGGCATTAGGTAAGTGCTCACTTGATCTGCGGGAAAATTTCCCAAGTTCTCTAATGCCCTATACTTTAATAACTCATTGGGGCTTTCTAAATTTTTTTGTATTTCCTGTATTACTCCGGCGGTAGGATATTGTGCAGCATATCTAAAAGATGTGGCCTTCATGATATCCGGATATTGTGCTGCCGTAAGTAGTTTATTGTACTGTATATATGCAGAATCTTTATATGCTCTAATAGCATGCAGTATGCTGCCGTAGTGCGCTGGTTTTTGTGGTAGCTGAGTACCATACCACGTATTAAAAGCAGCAATGATATTTTGTTTGTTTTCATTATTATGACATTGCGTACAAGCATCTGGGCTTCCAATAGTGGCGCCAAGATCCGGACGTGGTATGCGAATACTATGATCTACCCTATAATCAATTTGCATATAATTTTTTCCGGGCATGTGGCAGCTTACGCAAGATGCACCAGTTGTATTAACCTGGTGATGGGTATGTGAAGGCTGGTCAAATTTTTCTGGTGAATGGCATTGGCCACAAAGCAGATTTCCGGGCTGTATTAATGCTCCACTGTGCGCATTATGACAGTTGCTACAGGTTACTCCTGCTGCGTACATTTTACTTTGCAAAAAAGAGGCATGTTCATAGTCTTCTTCTTTTTGCTGACCATCTATGTAAAAGGCCTCAGGCCCTGCATTATCCGGAATATGGCTCCACATGATGGCATGTCCAAAACTATACTCATCAGTAGTAGGTATGCTGCGGCTATGGCATCTGGCACAGGTTTGTACCTGCAAATCGTGTTGCTTTGGTGTGGTACGTGCTGCTATGCCTGTTTCTTTATTCATTACCCAGCTCACATTATCTTCTTTTAAAGAAAATACAAATCCTTTATACAAATCTTTTGATGATTTATTTTTTGTCCATGCCAAATGTTTGCTGGCTGGTCCATGGCAACTTTCACAGTTTACGCCCATAGCAGCATAAGTTGTTTTGAATGTATTTGCTTCAATGTCAAAATTTTGTTTCAAACCAGTAGTATGACAATCGGCACACATATAGTTCCAGTTCTGATTATAATGCTGCCAAAACAATTCGTCCGTAGGCTTAATGTCTTCATTGCCATACAAATGAAACCATCTTTGTCCACCTGCATCTGCGGGCCTTGTATCCCAACAAAAAGGTAGCACCTGCTTTCTTCCATCATCAAAATTGACAACATATTGCTGAAGGGGGGTGTATCCAAATGTATATGCAATTTCAAATTCCTTAGCAGCACCACTTGTGTCTATAGTACTTGCAAAAAATCTATTCCCTTTTTTATAAAATGTAGTCACATTTCCAAAATAATTAAATGAGCTATTGTTGAAATTTGCTTTTACAGTTTTGTCCGTTGCACTATCCATTGCTTTTACATGATCACTTTTCAGAAAATCATTATACGCTGCAGCATGGCAACTCTGGCAAGTATTGCTTCCTGCGTAGGTGGCAGCGGATGCATCCTCAGACTTATCGGTACAACATACCCACACTGTAAGTGCAATAAGAATTGTGGAGCCTATGATAATTTTTTTCATTAATTTTTTTTAAATCATCGCCTTCGGCGAATCATTTTAGTCGGACTATTCAATACATATATCATCATAACTGTACCACACAGATTTTTTGCTATTGTCATTGCATGGAATGATTGTAAAACTTCAAAAAATTGGATGGGCAAACTTGCTGATGATTAATATTCAATATCCAGATTAAGTCTATTTTTTAGTTCGATTAACAAAGGATAATCCTGTGCCAAATGATCAAAGCGCTGCTTACTATTTAGCAATATTTGTAATGGCACCTCAGCAGTAGAAGTTTCTTCTACCACTATTTTAAATCTTATGCTATTGTTGTTGAATGCATTAAAAATAAGGTCATTCAACATGGTCTTTTCCTGCTCAATAAATTTTTGTTGTGTAAGCGATTTTACTTTTACGGTATATGCATTATCTGCTACAATTTCGAGATCAGCAGTTTTAAAAGTATTGGCTGCGGTATGCTTTTGCTGTGTTTCCAATTGTTGTCCATACTGTTGCCACAACTCACGAAGCCTTGACAGAGTAAGGGCTTCCGCTTCTTTTATTTCTTTTATTTCATAAGCAGCCCCATATCGGTCTCTTAAATTATCCAATAAACTTTTACCATTTGATTTTTGGGTTGTGTATTGTTGAACAATTGTTTGTGCTTTTTTTTCTTCCTTCGGAATGATTGAGTTGGCTTGTTGTACAGGTTCTGTTTGAATCTTTGCAATAACTTTTTGTTCTTCAACAATTAGCTTAGCAGGTTCAGCAGCAAGTGCTTTTTTAATTTCTATGGGCAGTACCTTTCTGGATCGAACTATTGCAGTAGATTGTAGCTTTTTTTGCTGTACAATTTTTTGATCTGTAGTGCTAAGCGCAATGGCTTGCTGCAAATAGCAAAGCTTAATGAGTGTAAGCTCGGTATGAAGTTTCTTATTTCGTGCAGACCTAAAATTTATTTCCGCTTCATTCAAAATATTCAAAGCACTAAGGCAAAATGCCTGCGATGCATTGGCCGCTGTTTCTTTATACTTCAATTCAAATCCTTCCACAATTTGAAGCAATGCCAATGTTTTTTCATCTGATGCTACAAGTATATTTCGAATAAATTCTGCAAATCCATTCAGCAGTTGATCGCCTTCAAATCCCTTATTATTTATTTCATCATAGAGCAACAATGTGGCAGGCAAGTCTTCTTGCTGCAGGTGTTCCATTAATTTAAAGAAGTACGCATCATCCAAAATATTTAGATGCTCTAATGTATTTGTGTAAGTAATTTCACCATTTGAAAAGCTTACGATTTTATCCATGATGCTCAGGGCATCCCGCATACAACCTTCACTTTTTTGTGCTATTACTTGCAGTGCAGTTCGCTCTGCTTCTATATCTTCTTTTTTGGTTATTGCTGCTAAATGATCTACGGTATCTTTTAGAGTAATGCGTCTAAAATCAAATATCTGACAACGGCTTAAAATGGTTGGTAATATTTTATGCTTTTCTGTAGTTGCCAAAATGAAGATGGCATAATGAGGAGGCTCTTCTAATGTTTTTAAAAATGCATTAAAGGCACTACTACTCAGCATGTGTACCTCATCTACAATATATACTTTGTATTTACCTGCCTGTGGTACAAAGCGCACCTGTTCTACTAAAGATCTTATATCATCCACAGAATTATTGCTGGCCGCATCCAGCTCATGTATATTCAGCGAAGCGCCATCATTAAAACTCATACAACTATTGCAATGGTCACAGGCTTCACTATCCGGTTGTAGATTTTCACAGTTTATGGTTTTGGCTAATATTCTTGCACAGGTGGTTTTGCCCACACCCCTTGGGCCACAAAATAAAAATGCATGTGCCAGTTGATTTTGACGGATTGCATTCTTTAATGTGGTGGTAATATGCTGCTGACCCACAACCGTATCAAATGTTTGAGGTCGATATTTTCTGGCAGATACAATAAAATTATCCATACCGCTGCAAGGTAAGCATAAATGGGCCGAATTAATAGGCTCTGTTGATGAGAAAATTTTGATTTTATCAGAGTAAATATTTTACCTTTACACACCGCTGCTTTTTGATAGTAAAAGATTTTATCAGACTGTTATTTGCCTGTATTCTTAATAATATGATGACATATTGAATACCATGTATTTATCTTTTTTTAATATTTCATTTGGTTGGTTTTGAGCAGGCATCAAATTAATATTTATTCATTTTTAAAATATACACAATGCTAAAAATTAGACTATTAACTGTAGCAATTTGCCTTTGCTTTGCAATTCAAGTATCAGCGCAAAATTTTTCAAATATTTTAGGAAAAGCCGATCCTCGAGAATTTGGTAATACTATAACACAACAGTTGGATAGCACTTACTTGGTTGGGGGGAGTTATAGAAATAGTTTTTATGGAAAAGATTTTCCTGCCTGTATTCATCTTCGAAAAAACGGATCTTATGATTGGGCCCGCCAATACAATTTACCCGGACAACCGGATGCCGAAATTCAGTACGTAGAAGCGGTAAGAAATACAACTGGAAATAAGGATGGATATATTGCCTTGATTGGCGCATCATCCAGCATTTTTGTGGCAAGGCTCAATAATAATGGTACAGTGGCATGGGGAAGAAAACTTACCAAAGCAAGTCCCAGTATGCTGGTGCAAAGAATAAAACCGGTATATAGTAGTGCCACATCTACTCCATCATTTTATGTGCTGGCAAGTGATTACAATTCAGATGAACAGCTAGTTATAAAACTAAGTGCAACTGGTACTACAATTTGGCAAAAAAGAATAGGACATAACACAACAGGAAATGAATATATTTTTAGGGATTTAAAAGTAACTTCAGACAGTGGATGTGTGATTACGGGATATGTGAGCGAAGGTGGACTGAGCAAACCTGTAATTTTTAAAATGAGTAGTACGGGCTCGGTAACGCTGGCAAAAGTCTATGACTTTTTTAGTACAGCTTATAGTGGAGGCTTTGGAATAGCACCCACCACAGGAGGATATGTAGTAACAGGTGAAGAGAACAATGGGGATGATAACCTTACCTTTAAAGTAACCACGGCCGGGGCAATAACATGGGCCTATAAATATACGAATGTAGGTGTGAATGAGTTGAATGGACAGGCTGTTGTATCTGATGCTGCTGGAAATATAATTGTAGCCGGAGCAAACTATAACCCCAGTGTGTTAAATGATGCTTTTATAATGAAATTGAACTCTTTAGGAACAGTAACTTTTGCCAAAGAATACTATGGTCATAGTGATGTAAATGATTTAAAACTCACCATACAGGGTGGATATGCATTTGCGGGCACTTCAGATCCAAGTAATGTATTGTCCGATATATATGTTGTACATACAAACTCAAGCGGCAATCTGGCATCAGCATGTCAACCGGCATCAATTACTTATACTCGTGTATCGCCTGAATTTAATTCTGTTGTAAATGCATCCTATTATGTAGGCAATAGCGCACTTACAAATAGTAGTGTGATCATCAATTCGCCATCCATAACCACGGAGGAAGTAAGATGTGGCACAGCTGCACCTGAAACTATAATAGCGGATAAAGTGATGCATCAACTTCAAAGCTATTTTGCCAATAGCAATACACTACAGGTTACATTAACATCGAATGCTACTGACAAAGAAAAATATGAGGCAAAACTGATGAATATGCAAGGTGAAATTGTAGGGCTAAAACAAATTTCAGCAAATGTAATTACCACATTTCAACTACCTGCTGTACAGTCTGGTCTGTATGTTGTAACAGTAAGCCTTAGGGGCCAATTAGTTGCTCAACAAAAATTAATTTATACCAAATAAGCTTTGTTGAAAAATAGGAGGGCCCAGCCGCAGGCGGGGCCCTCCTATTGTATTAATATGCTCCAATAAAATTCAAACTGTGTACCAATATTCAGTACCCATTCATTGATAGCAGCATAATATAGGAAATCATAATTTCTAAAGTACTTATTCCTTTTTATATTAAAGAGTGATTCAATTACAGGGACCCGTTATCACTATAATTAGTTTCTTTAGCAATGATCTTTTAATTATGCACCAAGTTAGTTTTTAGTGTACCAATTTGCTGATTCACATTTAATTTTCCGCCTTCCTTTGTAGTCTGCGCCAACGGTATTTCACTGATATGATTTATTGAAATGCTGATTGGCCCTTCCTTTTGCGCAGCAAATGCATCACCCGGTATTTTCAATCCACCATCTGATATGCGGAGATACAGATCGGCATCATCAGTATCAAAAGAGGTATCACTAATATTTACCGATAATTCATTGCCTGCAAGGCCACCTACTATAGCTATAAAAACATCTTCCTGACTTATGCTTTGTGGCAACTCAGTTTTGCAGTACATGTTTTGCCATTGGAACTTATTGGCATATTGTTTACCATCTATACCAGTAAATAATATTTCGTGATTGCCATTTAATTGATTGTAGGATATAGTCTTAGCATAGTACGCACCCATACTTTCTGTACTATCTAAATGTAAAGGCATACTATCAAACCTTATTTCACTTGGCTTATTTAAAATCAATGTAGTGCCGTTAGGCCCCGCAAAACGAAACCTCAACACCAGTTCGGCATCATTCTTTGCATCCTGTGTAATTGAATACTCAAAATAGATGGTTTCTTGATTCACATCTTTGCTATTCCCAATTTCTTCATCGCATGAAGTTAGTAGAAATATGGTACTGCATAAAATTGACACAAGTATTTTTTGCATACATTTTTATTTACTAATTAATGCCTAAGAATTGAAAAGGTATTTGTTAAAAAAAATAATTGCAGATTGATGAATAAAATGTTTCGAAGAGATATGAAGAGGATATACTTTCGCATCGAAATAAAATGATAATGAAAGTAGCTGTGGTGGGTGCCACCGGGTTAGTAGGCACAAAAATGCTTCAGGTGTTGGAAGAAAGAAATTTTCCTGTTTCGGAAATTATTCCTGTAGCATCTGAGCGGTCGGTTGGCAAGGAAATTATATTTAAGGGTAAGGGATATAAAGTAGTCAGTATGGATGATGCTATAGCACAAAAGCCGGCTGTTGCTATATTTTCGGCTGGTGGCAGTACCAGTTTGGCCTGGGCACCAAAATTTGCGGAAGCAGGAATTACCGTCATAGATAACAGTAGTGCCTGGCGGATGCATCCTGATATCAAATTGGTAGTGCCTGAAGTAAATGCAGATGTGCTCACAGAAAATGATAAGATAATTGCAAACCCAAATTGTAGTACCATACAAATGGTAGTTGCATTAAATCCATTGCATCAAAAATATACCATCAAGCGGGTGGTTGTAAGTACGTATCAAAGTGTAACCGGTACAGGCAAGGCAGCAGTTGATCAATTGATGAATGAGCGAAAAGGTGAAAATGGACCTATGGCTTATAAATATTCCATTGACTTAAATGCTATACCACAGATAGATGTTTTTTTAAACAATGGATATACGAAAGAAGAAATGAAAATGGTGAATGAAACTGCTAAGATTATGCGTGATGAAAGTATTCGTCTCACTGCTACTACTGTTCGCATACCCGTAATTGGTGGCCATAGTGAAAGTGTAAATATTGAATTTGAATATGATTTTGAGATAGATGAAATAAGGGATTTGCTGCGCAATGCTCCCGGTGTAATTGTACAAGATGATACGGCTGCGCAAATCTATCCAATGCCTTTATGGGCGCATGATAAGGATGAAGTTTTTGTAGGACGCATACGAAGAGATGAGACACAGCCCAATACATTAAATATGTGGATAGTGAGCGATAACCTTAGAAAGGGAGCAGCTACAAACGCTATACAGATTGCTGAATATCTTACAGCAAATAGCCTCTTATAAGTTGCATCACAAAATAATTTATTTATTGTAGGTATCCCAAATCCAAGTTACCATTTGCCGGGCTGAGTGGGTATTATTAAACTGATTTTCCATGCATGTTTTTCTTTTTTGAAAATCATTTTCATCAAAAGGCTTTTCAAATAAACGGGGTAATAATTCAACCAATGCTACCGCATCTTCAGCTATTGAGCAAGTGGCATCCACACCAAGGCCACTCACCATATTTTTATTAACAACACAATGCCTCCCATTGTAGAGTGCATTAAGCAGTTTTATTTTAATGCCTGTATTACTAAAAGACGGCAATACATTGATATGTGCTTTTGCAATCATTTCCTGCATTTGCTGCTCTGTAGGATTTGCTACCAAGCAAGTGTGAATATGCTGATGTGCTTTGTCTTCTAATGCAGCCGATGGATTTTTTCCTGCAATGACCAAAGGCGTTTCAATCTTTGAAAAAACCTCGTCTAAAAGCCAATGAGCCACCACTTCATTTTCCGGCACTTCTAAATTGGCTTGATACAAGCAATAAGTACCCATACCTTGCAGTGGCACAAGCTGCCAAGGCGGTATAAATAAGGGCAGATAGTCAACTGTTTTACAATTTAGTTTATTTCTAAAATACCATTCGTCGCTGCGGGTTACGGTCCAGAATGCCGTGGCTTTATTGATTAAAGCAGTTTCATATTTTTGGAGTAGTCTGCTTTCATTTTTAAAAAATAATTTCTTTAAAAAATTAGAACTATTGGTATGTAGTTGCTCATAATAATGATGCTCCACATTGTGCAGTCGTACAAACAACCTTCTATCTTTAAACCTAATATCATTTGTAATAGCAGTACAGTGCACACCCTCCATCAGGATTGGATAATCATCCTCCAAAAGTCTTTGGGTAAGCTCTTCACATTGCCTGCTGGCCACAATATAAGGCTCCACTTTGGCAATACTTTTTAAACCCGTTTTGCGCTGGTAATAATGAACTGATGCACAATATTGATTGAGTATGGGCTGTGGTTTACGATCTCGGGTAAAACAGTGTAGATGTATCTGCACACCTTCTTTTTGCAGAAAAGGTAATTTATAAAACAAATCATATACACCACCATAATCTACAGGATAGGGTACATCTAAGTCTATAATATGTAAATGTTTTGCTTCTTGACTCAGCATGATTGTTAGCAGAGAATTTCCTTATAAAAATTTAAAAGCACCTGACTTTCTTCCTGCCAACAAAGTGCTTTTCTTGCAATAACACAATTTTTTTGTAACTGTTCATATCGTTTACAATCATTTTGCAGCCTGTGTATGCCAGCTACAATGGATGCTACTGTGGTATCTTCAATGGCTACTGCTATTTCGTATCGGTCGTTAATGCGTTTGTACTCCGGAAAGTTTATACAAAGCTGAGGCACGCCGGCCATGATATAGTCAAAAAATCTATTGGCCAGCGATTGATATTGATTCAATCCGGTATCTTCAAATAGCATGATGGCTGCAAATGCTTGAGGAGTTATTTTTTTTAGTGCCTCCGGCAATAACTTGCCTTTTAGGATCACTTTATGCTCTAACTTGTAATGCTTGATTAGTGCAGCTGTTTGCAGATAAAAATTTCCATCTCCATATATATGCAAGGGAATATCTATTTGCTGCATAGCGGGTATGAGTGTTTCAAAACTTCTCCCTTCATTGACAGCGCCTTGATAGATTAGAAATTTTTCAGAAGCTGGTTCAATGGTTGTTTCGCTGTGTATGGGCAAATTTCTCACTACTGCATATTCTACCTGATATCTTTTTTTTAATTCTTCTACAATAAATAGATTTACTGTATAACCCTTTGGAAAACGAGGTACAAAAAATGCTTCTATTTTTTTCCAAATAGAATGTATAAAAGGTCGGGTTATGATTTCTTTTTGTTCTGTAAAAAGTTCATGCGCATCATACACTCTTTTTGTATGCTTAATTGTAGATGCAAGCCATACTGGTGCTATGGTGTCTAAATCAATAGCACAAATTAACGCTGCTTTTGAAAACAATAAAAAGATAAACAGCCGAATATTATATTCTGCATAAAATAAAAATCCGGAGTTGATAAAGCAGGTTAGTCTTATCTGTTTAAAACTGCTATGCGCCAATGCCGGGGATGATGATAGTTTTCGCCCCACCAATACTACATCATAACCCTCCACGGCAAGTGAGTGGCAAATGCGCTGCATCCTTTGGTCATATACCAGATCATTGGTAACCGTAAAAATAAGGGGCTTCAAATTTTCTTTAATTTATACCTAATAGTGATTTCTGCTACACCTACTTGTAACATATTAATTTTTTTTGCAGCCCTTTTGCTTAGGTCTATAATGCGACCATTGACAAAAGGGCCTCTATCGTTGATCCGAACTTTTGTTGTTTTGCCCGTAGCCGTATTGGTTACTTTTACTTTGGTGCCAAAGGGAAGGGTGCGGTGTGCTCCGGTTTTTTTGTGTTGATGAAATTTTTCTCCACTTGCAGTTGCTCTTCCTTCAAACTTATCTGCATAATATGAAGCTTTGCCAGCTTCGCTGATATAATGCGCACAGGATGAAAAAAAGAGCATACAAGCAACTAAATAAACTAAACAGCTTTTCATAGTTTCAAAAATTGAGTTGCATTTGAATAGGAACAATCTTAAAACTTTTTCGGTGGTGCCTACTTAAACCATGCAAGGATATGGCATTTCTATGCTGTGTTGTACCATAGCCTTTGTTTTGCTTCCAGCCATACTGGGGAAACTCGGTATCTAATCTTTCCATATATGCATCCCTATAGGTTTTTGCCAAAATGCTTGCCGCAGCTATCGATGCATAAATGCCATCGCCTTTTATGATACAATGATGAGGCACTTGCTGCCATTTTACAAATCGATTGCCATCTACCAGTAGTCTGTCGGGCGTCAATCTTAATAGCTGTAAAGCCTGATGCATGGCCAAATAGGTAGCTTGCAAAATATTGACCTTATCAATGACCGCCACTTCTGTACTTGCTACTGCATAGCACAATGCATTTGCTTCAATAAATGATTTTATTATACTTCTGTCTGCAGCTTTTACTTGCTTACTGTCATTCAATAATGGGTGATAGAAATCTTTTGGTAAAACAACAGCAGCTGCAAATACGGCTCCTGCATAGCAACCTCTACCGGCTTCATCAATGCCTGCCTCTATGCCCCCCTCCTCTAAAAATGCCCTTAAACTCATGGGTCAAATATCAGCAGTTGTAGATACAGCAGTATAAAAATTTATACACCAATGTACATACCATCAGCAAGAATGGACAAGCTGGACTGCAAAATCAATTAAACTCCAAACCTCATACCTGAAACCTCATACCTCATACCTGAAACCTGAAATATAGATACGTATGACTTGGTATGTGCAGTTGCTTAGCGCAGCACCATCTGCCGATCTGCATCTAAACGGATGAGTATGAAAATCATGACTGTAAATGTGAGTAGAGAAGAACCTCCATAACTGATGAGGGGTAGTGTAATGCCGATAACGGGAAATAAACCCAGCGTCATACATATATTTACTGCTATATGAAAAAAGATGATGGATGCTACACTGTAGGCATATACCCGGCTGAATGTGCTGCGCTGTCTTTCTGCTATAATGGTAATGCGAAAGAGCATGAGCAGGTATAAACCTAAGAATATAAATGCCCCAATAAAACCAAATGCTTCGGCAAGTGATGTAAAGATGAAATCTGTACTTTGCTCGGGTACGTATTTGCCCCGGGTTTGTGTGCCTTTTAAAAATCCTTTTCCGGCAAAACCACCGGAGCCTATGGCTATTTTGCTTTGCCGTACATTGTAATCGTCCGGCACTATGGTGGTTTGCCCGGCGGCACTGGCTTCTTGCGCTTTTTTGTTTTGAGAGCAGTCATACTCCTTGCCTACCATGCTATATATGCGCTGGCTTTGATAGCAATAAAATACATTATTAAATATGTAAGGCACTGCAAATCTTTGTATGCCTACACAGGCTATCCATATACCTATAATCATGACGAGCAGGCGTCTGTCTTTCTTTAATAATTTTCTGAATATATATAGGATAATGCCTGCTATGGCTGTAAGTATAATAGCTAATGTATTGGGCTCTACTACAAGGGTGGCCACCACTAAAGCGGCAATAGAAAATCCAATGACCAATAAAATGCCGGGCAGACCTTCTCTATACATTACAATAAAAAAACTTGTATAGACCAGGGCTAATCCGGTTTCATTTTGTAGAATAGAAAGGAGTGCGGGGCTGAGGGCCAGCACTGCAGCTATGGCCTGAGAGCGTAGTTTGGTAAAATCAGTATCGGTAAGGCTGAGGTATTTGGCCAGGGCCAGTGAGGTGAAGATTTTGCAAAGCTCTGCGGCTTGTAAATTAAAACCACCGCCTATTGGAATCCAGCTTTTGCTGCCATTTATTTCTTTACCAATTACAAATGTTGCCAGCATGAGCAGGATGCCTCCTGCATACATGAGGTTTGCAAAGGCAGGGTAGAGTTTGCTATCGCTAAGTATGATAAATATGGCGGCCATCATGCAGACACCAAAAAAAATAAGCTGCTTGCTATAGTTGGCATCTCCTGTATAAAATGAGGTCATTTTAAAAGTGGCAGGGTTGTACTCTGCCATAAATATGCAAAGAATGCCTACACTTACTAAAATGAGGTATAGCCAAATCATGAGCCAATCCACCCCTTTTGAAACCTCTTTGGTATATGCTTTAGCCATGTCCGTTCTTTTTTGGTTTGATGCGCTTGGCGGTGTCTGGCAGTATCATTTCTGTTGGTTTAAATGTAGCATTAGTGTCTTTATCTCCATTTCTATCGGGTTCTGCTTCGGGGTCAAACTGTATGGGTTTGGTTACAGCCGGATTTTTGATAACGGGTACGGTATCGGCATTTATCGTAATCTGTTTTACACGTCGTACACTGTCTTTCATATAGTACCAATGCTTCATAGCGGCAGGTATGAGGTCTACCTGAGCAATTCGATCTACTTCTGCCTGTCGCTTGGTGGAGAGACTATCACGAAGGTATTGCTCCATCATTAAAGAAGCAATAGGTGCAGCCCATGTGGCACCATATCCTGCATTTTCTACTATGACCGCTACTGCTATGGTAGGATTTTCCATGGGAGCAAATGCCACAAAAAGGGAGTGATTTTTGCCATGTGGATTTTGTGCAGTACCTGTTTTAGCGCATATATCTACTCCATCAATTTTTACCCTGGTGGCTGTGCCATAAATGGTAACATCATGCATGCCCAAATGCACTGCCTGAAAAGCACTATCAGCTATATTGGTTACTTTATGCTTTATTCTATATGGCGCCAGCATTTCTTTATCTATCTTGTTTTCATTTTCTATACTATCCACAAAATGTGGGGTATAGTAATAGCCTTTGTTGGCAATGATGGCCATGAGGTTTGCCATTTGCAGCGGTGTGGCGGTCATTCTATCCTGACCAATGCCAAGAGTGAGCATATTGCAACTGTTCCATCTGGCAAAACCACCAAAATCTTTATTATATCGGGCAGTGTCTGGTATGCTGCCTTTATCTTCTGAGGGTAAATCAATTTGAAGTTTTACACCCAGTCCAAATGCATTCATATATTCTTTCCATTTAATGTATCCCGCTTGCGGATTGGGGTATGCATCATTGTCCAACGCCATTCTGAATACATGTACAAAGTATGAATTGCAACTGTTGGCAATGGCCAAACGAAGATTGGCAGCATGGCCACCACCGTGGTGTGTACATTTAACCGGGCGGCCACAGGAGTAGTAGGCACCACCACATCCATAACCAAATGACGGGGTTATTAATCCTTCATCTAAAGCCACCAATGCACCCAATGGTTTATATGTAGAACCGGGCGGGTATTGACCTTTGATAGCACGGTTTAACAGTGGTGTGGCAGTGTCCACAAAAAAGCGGCTGAAATTTTTTCTGCGGTCTTTGCCCGTAAGTGCCTGTGGATCGAATGAGGGGGCAGAAGCCATGGCTATAATGCCTCCTGTTTTTGGATTGATGGCCACTGCGGCACCAATTTTATTTTTGAGTAATTTTTCTGCAAGCGCTTGTACTTCTACATCTACACTGGTGTATAATGCTTTGCCGGCTATGGCAGCAGTATCAAATCTGCCACTTTCATAAGGACCTTGTATGCGGCTTTTATTATCCCGAATAAATCTTGTAACACCCCGCTGCCCCATTAGTACTTTTTCATAACTGCGCTCCAGACCGCTCAGTCCGGTAAAATCGCCGGAGGTGTAGCCCTCTCCAGCATGCTTTCTAAGAAAAGCGGTATCCACTTCTCCAATATATCCTAAGAAATGTGCTCCACAGTGATAAGGATAGCTGCGTACCGGTCTTTCGGTAATGCCAAAACCGGGCAGCTTATAAATATTTTCATTGATGCGGGCATACACTTCTTTAGATACCAATGGCTCAAATATACTGGGTTTATACTTGGTGTTTTTTATAATACAAGTTACAATTCTTTTCTTAAACTCTGCCGTGTCTATATTGAGGATATTGCAAAGGGTAAAAGTGTCTGCCCCTTTTATTTCACTGGGCGTAACCATTAAATCATACATAATGGTATTTTCCATAATGGCCTTGCCTTTATAGTCATATACAATGCCCCTGTCCGGGTATTCTACTTTTCTATAAATGGCATTGTTTTCTGCCTGTATGCCATAGTCAGATGAAAACAGTTGGAGGTTGATTAACTGAAAAATGATGATTAAAAATACAGCAAGAAAGATGACCTGCACCACTCTACTTCTTGACTGGTTGTAAACACTCATAAATGAAGAAGAACCTTTTTTATAAATTCCTTATGTGCAAAGTTGATAGCAGTATTTAGTATTCAAAATATTTGTGCATAAAAATTATTTTTTTGTGGGTGGTCAAATGGGTAAGTGAATAACGATATTCATTTTTTGAGACCCCATGGTACATAAAAATCATATAATTATATCAATTTTTGTAGTTCAAATAAAAGGGAGCATTTCATTAGTACATTATAGATATTCGTCCATTAGAAAGTACTTTTTAAGGGACGACCATGTATTCAACCGAACAAATTATTTGGACTAGGAACAGTGAGAATGTTCCTCATTATTACAACTATGAATTAATGAAGCAATTAAATGACGACAAACAAATGAAAGATGTTTGGAAACTTCCTGCAATTGCTCCTTGGGAAAAAGCTTGTGGTAAACATCCAACACAAAAAAGACTTTCTAATTTGACTCGTTTGATTTTAGCTTCAACTAAACTGAATGTTTGGATACTTGACCCTTTTACTGGTGGAAGCACGACCGGTATTGCTGCAAACTTATCAAACAGACGGTTTTTAGGAATAGACCAAGAATAAGATTTTTTAAATATCGGCAAAAAGAGGAAATCAGAAATAGAGGATCCTGCAACAGCAGAATTATTCAGAAACAAAATATCAGGTTTCATAGACAAAAAACAGTTTTCTTTATTTATTGAAAACGAAGCACCACTAACAGACATTAAAGTAACCCTTGGTTTTTGCCTTGCTAAAGAACTCAAAACATTAAAGACAAGCAACACATTTTATATCCACGCAATTGAAAGTAACAATACCGTTAAAGTCTTTCCATCAGGCATTCTAGATGCAACAAGACTTTTAATTTATTCTGGTGGTAGAAATATACCAATAAATTTAGCAGGACACTAATCCGAAATAAAATCCATTGAATTAAAACACAAATCAAAAATTAAAGGGAAAGAAAAATCCGAGACAGAATTTTATTATGAAATTATTTTAGAGGACTGTTTCAAAGAATCGGACAACTTTAAATTTCCTATAAATCCAAAAAACTATTTGATAAATGGAGGACAAAAACAGCAAACTATTACAACAATTTTTACCTGCACTAACAGCATGGGGTAGAGTAATTAAATCAATTGACAAGACCAATGCCAATGCTTAGTAGTCATACATATTTGCAAGCAACACAAAGCCAAGCTCAAACCAAAGTTTGCAAAAGAGCATGCCTACCTAACCGCACCACAGACAGACCGCTTGATGACCGAAAAGAACAATGAAAGATTGGTTTGGTAAAATGGCAGGTTACTTGCTTCTATGACAGTTTAGTGGTTAATCAAACATTTGTTTTCCAAATGAACTTTTGTGCTAATAATCCGCCATTTCGCCTAGCCAAAAGCAGATTATTTACTTCAGATTTCCTTTTGAATCACTTCATTTGCACTGGAAAAGGCGCATAAAACCCGATAAATATTGATTTTTTTTAGTTTTTTGTACATCCAACAAGTGGTTTCCCCTACTTTTGCCGTCCTAATTTTTTAAATTTATGTTCGCAGTTGTAAAAATTGCCGGTCAGCAATACAGGGTGGAAGAGGGTCAAAGTCTGTATGTGCCACACCTAAATGGCAAGACAGGAGATTCCATAGAACTCAATGAAGTTCTGTTTGTAGATCGTGATGGCAAAATATCCTCAGGTGCAGATGCAAAAGCTACTATAAAGGCAACCATCTTGAATGAAATGGTAAAAGCTGATACCGTTATTGCTTTTAAAATGAAAAGAAGAAAAGGTTTTCGTAAAAAGCGGGGGCATCGTACACAGCACACTCAAATCAAAATTGAAAGTATTGCTTAGGCAATTTGAAAAAAATAATTAACAATGGCACACAAGAAAGGTGAAGGTAGCGTAAAAAATGGTCGTGATTCTCAAAGCAAAAGATTGGGCATCAAAATATATGGTGGCCAAGCAGCCGAAGCAGGCAACATAATTTTACGCCAAAGAGGAACTGAATATCATCCCGGAAAAAATGTTGGTGTAGGAAGAGATTTTACACTATTTGCATTGACTGATGGCATGGTAACATTTCGCAAAGGAAGAGAGAATAGAACATTTGTATCTGTTGAACTTGCTGCTCAATAATTTTTGTAAAATTTGGTTGTGTAAATAAACTACATATCTTTAATTTATTATTTACTAACAATTAAATTTAAAAAAATGGCAACAGCAAAAAAAGCCGCAAAAAAAGTCGCTAAAAAAG
>ERZ650309.119-NODE-119-length-38794-cov-20.192442_pt1 | contig 38794 bp, 55 predicted proteins | sample MGYA00376245_ERZ650309 | MGnify/ENA primary metagenome ERZ650309 (study PRJEB26733, sample SAMN07839294) | wastewater metagenome | biome: urban; feature: wastewater treatment plant; material: waste water | place: USA: North Carolina | collected 2016-04-26 ... | reverse complement strand
AGACCCAGACTGAAGCTTAGGCTCAGCCCTAGACCAAGAAAAAGACCAAGACCTAGACGAAAGCCTAAACGGAAGCACGCACACTGTGGAAAGCATCGCTGCGTTCATTACTTCACTTCATCGGGAAGGGGGTGGCTCCAAACCGCACAATCGACGATAGCTCCTCTTCCAATGATGATTTTCTGTCTGACTGGCTCTACTTCCTCAAGAGTACCTTGCTCTAATGCTTGGGTGTATCTGCCTGTGTCTGCGATCCATGCGGCATTCTCTAAGACAAGTTCGTGTTCAAACACATCTGTTAACAATCCTGTGTAATAATGCGTAACTGTTCTGATTAAATACTTTTCCCCGATTGTGTAGGGGTGATTTGACTTTTGAGCAACAATGCGCTGTAACAACGCTTCTTGCATTGTGTAGCCTCCTTGTTTGATTATATCGACAAAATAACGCCAATTTTCATTCTTTCCCCTGTTTTCTCATCTACATATTCTTTTTCGCACAGCTCTTTCATAGCTTTGTTGATCATTTCCTGTGCTCGTTTTACGCTTATCTTTGATCCAAAAAACTGAAACGATACGCAAGAGCGTGAGTAAATAAGCTCTTCTGATGGTTTATTTGTTTTCATATAAGTAATAAAAAACCACTCGGGTTGGAATTGCACCAACTATGCCCATTTTGATGCTTACCTACGTGCGCAGGTAATTGGCGGACTTCGTTTGCGCTGATTATGCTCCGTTGTTAGATGCCTGCTGGCCACACCACCTACCACATCCGTGGTAGGGAAGGGGCTCGAACCCTTCTCCTCTCATTATTGCTCTTCAGGGGTGCACCCCACCAAGCTAGCCGCACGCGTCATTGCCTCGTGTCGCTGTCCACGATGCCGAGTTTAATTCCTATTCCAAGCTTGTTCCTTCAACACCCCTTAATTCCCGTTTTAATGTTCTTTGTTTCAGCGCATATAAAGCTTGTGTTAGATGGTAAATAGCCGTTTCATTCTCAGGGCACGCTAGAATATTATTGAACTCAAATATTTTATCCCTACAAAACAGAATAACAGCATCGATCTGACAGCCATTCACGCCAAATTCTTTAATTGGACCATTTTGGAGTTGAATATTTATAAATTGCTTTGAATCTTCTGCTAACTTCTTTTCGGCTTCCATGTCCGCGAAACTAGTAAGTCTTATTGGTTCTGATTTATTCATTTTCCTATCCCCCTATTTTATTGTCCAAGTACTCAATAACAGAATTGAGTAATAACTCTAAGCTTCTGTTATCCATCCCTTCTGCGCAGTTGTGTTTCTTCGATTCTTCTTCAAGCTTGGCTCTAAAAATATCCTGAATGAGTTTAGATGGTGGAATAAACACGTGGTAATGGTGAGTATGATAACCAGATGGGATTGTCTCCTTAGGCGCTGGATTATCACCAATCACATCGAAGACAGATTTAACGTTTTGGCCTCCACACATAAGATCTTTCTCCTTCATACTTCCTCCTTTTTTAAATCACATCCGCCCTGCTTCGTGCATGTTAGCTTATGAAGTATTTGTAACTCTTCGAAATTATCTTTGTGCGCTTCACTTTTGTCCAATGTTCTGAATAAGACTTGAAACGTTTCAAACAATCTTATTAACCATTCAACGCGCTGCTCTAAACATTCTATCTTGTTTGATAAATTGACGTAGTCATTGATTGTAAACGGTTCAAGTGGCACACTGCCTCCTCTAATTTTTTAAGACGTTGTTCAATAGACAGATTAGCACCATCCATTCTATCAAACTCCCACCCATATGAAACATAAGAGCTACCATCACTAGATCTAATATATCCATCGCTGTCCACACGATCAAATACAATATAAACAGGGTCTCTATTTACTATATTATGAATTATCATATCCCCTTTCTTTACAATAACACCATCAATACATAATTTTAATTCCGACATAGTTACTCACCAGCCTCCTGAACCATTTCATAAACTGAGAATCTCGTACAACTTAACTCTGCGTTTATTATACTTCCTTGAAAATAAGCTTCATACAAGGTTGGAGCTGGAAGGCTAAAGTCAGGGAATATGACATGATCATTGATATTCCACTCCATTACCTTGTTTTTCCTGAATCTTAAACTCAGTAATGCCTCCTCAAGCTCAATCGTTTTTCTCTTCGCCATGTCTATGTCGGCGTAATGCCAGTATTCATACTCGTCATTATCCCCGCTAGACCCAATACACTTTAGCTTCACAACGTAAATGTACATCCTCAATTCTCCTCCTTCCATAACCAGCCAAGCAGGCACCACTGGGAAAGCCTCCAAAACCAGTTGGGTTTACGACTCATGAACACGAACCCAGTGTTGAACCCGTTCACAAACAACACACTCCTCGCACCTGTCGGAACAGGTTGGCTGCTATGCCGCTGACTCTTGTCCGTCATAATCTCTCCCATTTACCGATCCGTAACGCTTCACCTGCTCCACGGACAATACCATGGCGTGACGATGAAGCGCTTTCTCGGTCTTCCTTACAAATCCAAGGAACAAATAGCAGAGCAAAACTAAGACCAATGAACTGAAAACTGCGTACGCGGCTAATAATGCAATCACTGTCGTCATCTTATTGTCCTTTCATGCTTCTTCATCCCTGTGTTCGGGTTGTGAATGTCGTAGGTGTGAACAAACATCAGGTTCACGATCGCGTGCGCTAAGTGATGTAACCCTGAATCTTTATCAAAACCCTCGTCCTGAACATTATCCGAGATCGGCTCCGGCGCTGCAGCGCAGAAATGTCGAAACGCCGCATCAATAAACCTATTCCGTGTAGCGTAATGTCGCGATGTCCCAATGTCAGAGCGCCAGTTCTGAGCCCCATACTCCGCCGCTCCAAACGTTAACACTCTTAACACCTCCTCCACGCAATCCAGTGGCATCAAGCTAAACCGAGGCTTCCCAGCATCGTTTTTCCTTGTAGGTTCCATATTTTTCCTTGACATGTTTTAGGGAGTGATTTTACTGTGAGGATGACAGTAGCACGCTCTCAGGTTCTAGACTCTCAATCTAGGCTTGTCCTTGTTTCCCCTCTTTGGTCCTCAGCCTAGAGGGGTTTTTTAATAGTCTTCCGCCTCTATCCCACCCTTCGACCTCGACGCAAAGCTATCATCACTAAACTTTGACACTAACATCGATTCAGGGATCGACGCTAACTGACTCCTTACCTCTCCAAACAACTCTCTCATCTCTCTCGGTATCTGCTTCTGAACCAATAACCTCGAGCATTCATTCACACTACAACCCTGTGCTGTAGCTATCCTCTGCAGATCCTCATACTGGGATGCCGTAATCCGGAACAGCACCTGAACAATCTTAGCCGTTGCCATTCTATTCTCTTTCATCTGTCCTTCTCCCTCTGTTTACTTTTAAAATAATCCAAGATCTCAAGCGTCATCTCCTCGTACCTCGCTCTAATGCTTGGGTGTATCTGCCTGTGTCTGCGATCCACGCGGCATTCTCTAAGACGAGTTCGTGTTCAAACACCTCTGTTAACAACCCTGTGTAATAATGCGTAACTGTTCTGATTAAATTCTTTTTCCCTGTCCTTCTCCCTCTGTTTACTTTTAAAATAATCCAAAATCTCAAGCGTCATCTCCTCGTACCTCAACTCCCCCGCTTGACTCAAATACCCCACAAAGTACAACGCACCTGCCATCACCAACTCATACGCCAAATGCACCTGCAATGGCCTCAACTCAACCTTCGTTGCCTTCGCCTCTATAAACCCCGCTCTACCCCCTTCAACAAAGAAGAAATCAGGAAGCCCTGAAACGTGCCGGTCGGAGAGGGGTGTCCACCAAAACGCGGGATGTTGCGCTTTAGCTTGGCGCTTCAAGTCTTCTCTAATCTTCTTCTTTGTCCTTGTTTCAGGGGTTAATGCCATCTTCTCCTCACTTCTTCCATTGTACGTCAGTTAATCCCTTCGCCACTTCCGTCTCCTCAACACGAGGTCGTAACGTCGCTGCGATCGCCTTATTCTTCTGATCCACTTGATAAGATGCGTATTCCATCACCAACTTAGGATCACTCTCAAGCCTCGCTCGCGTTGCTAACAACAACTTCACCTTCGTCTCGTTCAACTTCTTGTGCAACGCAAACACCTCATCCGCACTGGATACCTCCAATGCCTGAAACCACTGAGCAACAATGCGCTGTAACAATCCCTGAACACTACTACACTGCGCTTCAGCCTCTTCCTTCACTCGCTTGTACATAACACTCGGTAACTTCACATTCACTAAGTCCGCTCGTCCCTCCTCTCGAGGCTTACGTCTAACAGACTTAACAGCCTTACTCATCATGTCTCGCTTCATCGAGATCTCTTTCAACTTCTCCTCCATATCGCTCCTTTAATCTGAATCCGATGTAACCTAGAATCTAGGTTGAGTCAAGAATAATCCTCTACTTCGCAAATTGTCTAACAGGAATCCCTTCACTCACTTGTTTCAATAGCCGAATGACAAAATCTAAATCGTCCACCTCATCGCTTATACTCACCTTCCCGTACTCTCTTGACGTCGCTAACGAGGTAACAACCTGGGTTTTCCCTCCCTCAGGTAGCCTTACCTCACTCAAATACTCCGTCACTATCCGCTTACTCTCCTCAGGTCGTAACTCCTCCACTCTCAACTCTAGAAACATAGCTCTTGCCCCCTTTTTGTTTTGTGCAGGTTTACTGCATTGTTCTACGGTAAATCATGGTTGATTCGATGTCAAGGCGCCTTTTCCGCCAATTAAGAAAATTTAAGGAAAAAACAATCTACTTAGAACTAGGTGGAAATATACTACTTTGTGGGTAGGCATGATCCTCTTAGAAAGAACGTAGAATCAACGGAGAGGTAGTGGGGAAACCTTGAAATAAGGTAGGGAGGAAAAATGAAAATCTAATTCAATATATAAAATCAACTAGTTAGAAGAGTTTTTATTTTTTTTACATAAAAATAGATCCAAAAATATTGCATATGCTTGTTTTTTACCTATCCCTATTTTCTGTATTTACTATTATTATTATTATATTCCTAAAAAAACAATGGGGTTTGTTTTTTTACCCTGATTTTTCTGCATTTTTGCCACTTAGTATTGAAATCATTCAGGATTTGTCCTGTCAAAAATCGTCACTGAATCACCATTCATTTTCCTCTTGTTACAGCCTAAATCCCCATACCCACTGGGCGTCACTACGTCGACACGGCAAAAACGCAGTTTAGTACAAAGATATCTGCAAGCACCAAAACATAGTATCTTTCCACGTTAATTCGGCGATGATTCTAACCGGCGACTAAAAAAGCTCTGACTTCGGAAAAAAGTGAAAAAAGCTTTGTAACCCCTAGTAATTATAGGTGCAATCGGAAAAAGAATTTTCGCCGGAACCTCAAAGTGAATTCGGCAAAAGTCAATGTTCTACGTAGAACGATCTAGGAAAAAATGTTCTACGTGTAATCGGGGTGATTCGCTCGAGCGGTGAAAATAGCGGCAAAAGCGCACATTTGGTCATTTTGCCATTTGTTCGCTTTGTCGTTACCTTGAGTCTACGAAGAAACATTTTTTTGCCCATATTTTTTATTGACAATTCCAATGGATTATCGGGTGACACTTCCTCGTCCACGCCGACTCGTTGTGACGTCGTTACGCCAACGATGTGTCTTAATCCACAGATCCACATTCAATTCCTCACTTCCGCGCAGAAATGCTCACGCGACTTCCTAGTTTCTTGACAAATGTCCGCAACAACACTTCCACGAAATGACCAAATGCTCCTATTATAACCCATGCTGCGCTGCGTCATTTCGACGTAATGTTGTAGCGATGTCTGGGAAACTGGGCTGAGGGGGCCGTGTCAAGCCGCGCCCCGTATCAATACCAATGATCGCACCCCCTTCGACATACACGCCATTTTTTCCCAGTAGACATTTGACGCAACGCGTCATCACAACATCTCAACTTCTTGACAATGTAGTAGAATTCCAAGAAAGAGATGACATGATAAGAGATAAGAATCCTGACAGTGAGGCTGAGTTTATAATACCAGAAGAGTTAGTACCTATGGATGATGTGCCATTGAGGTCAGCGGCAGTAGGTTCTCGAATGTTAACGAACAGTTCGATGGATGTGATGAACTTTTTTCGTGACACATTTAATGAGGAATTGGAGCGATCTAGGGCAGTTAAGCGTAAGGTAGCAGCTTTTATACCTGACGCATTACGTAATATCAGTGAGGTATTGGGAGAAGATTTAACTGACAAGAATCGGATGGCTAAGGTTAATTTATCTCAGTGGGTATTGGAGAAGGGGATGATAGAGGCAGAGATGCCTAGGTTGCAGATGTCATTGATTAAGACGGAGCGAGAGAGCAGGACAATGCAAGAGGTAAGAGAGGAGTTTAAGCCGACGCGAGTGAGTGAGGAGAAGATGGAGGAGTTTTTAAGGATTGCGACTGGATCGAATGCTGAGATATTGATGTTGAAGTCAGGGGGAGAAGATGAAGTTGGGACGTGAGTTAGACAGGGAGATAATCGATGATGCTCAGGATTTCTACTCATTTATTCAGGGTATAATATTACCGCATGAGCCTGAAGGGTTTAAGGCGCAGAGTGATTTTCACAAGTCATTGATAATGACAGCGTGCTTTCCTATTTCAGCGACGGCAGCGCCCCGTGGTTTTTTGAAGTCGACGATTTTTTCTAGATACCGTCCGTTGTATCAACTGGTGAGGAATCGTCCACCTAGTTCGTGTGCGAATATAGAGTATTTATTAGTTTCGGAATCGACGTCGATAGCGATTGAGCATTTGGACTGGATTAAGCGGCACATAGAGGGTAATCCGTATTTGATAGCGGCTTACGGTAATTTAAAGCCAACGAACTCGCAAGTGCCATGGAGTCGTGATGAGATACAGTTAACGAATGGGGCAAGGTGCAAGGCGTTGGGATCTGACTCACAGATGCGAGGTAGGCATCCTACGGACATCCTTGTAGACGACTTAGAGTCCCACAAGAACATGGATACGCCGGAGAAGTTAGCGCGCTTGAAAGGATGGTTTTACCGATCGTTGATGGGAACGATGATTCCTGAGACGCGGTTGACGGTGATAGGGACGATCATTGAGAAGGAGTCATTGTTAACTGAGTTGATTGATAAGCCTGAGTTTCACGGGAAGATTTGGCGAGCACTGGAACAGAATGATGATGGAAGTTATCGGTCATTGTGGGAGGAGCAGTGGCCAGTTGAGCAACTGTTACGCCGGAAGAAGTTGATAGGGCATCATCAGTTTGAGGCTGAGTTTCAGAACAATCCTATAGGTGGGGAGCAATCGATCATTTGGCCGGAATGGATAGCGAGGCATTTTGAGTCGACGTTGGAAGCGATCACCCCGATACGGCGTTACATGGCAGTTGACATAGCTGTAACGGAGGAGAGGTGGGGAGATTATTCAGCGATTTCAATCTTTGATGAGGTTCAGAATGGCAAGTTGTATGAGAGGGTAAGTTGGAGGAAGCGCGTATCGGCACCGGAGTTACGGGACACGATTCATCATTTTTACTATACGATGTCGAAGGAAGTTCCTGAGTTCTTGTTAGGTATTGAGGAAGTTGCGACGCAGAAGTTTATGCGTCAGATGTTAACTGAGCGCGACCCATCGATGCAGATTATCCCGTTACGACCTGATAAGGACAAGGTACGACGGTTAGTGGACGTGTCGAGGTACTTTGAGAGCCGGACTATTTCGTTTCATACTCAGTCATTGGTGGATGAGGTTTTAGCTTTTCCGAGGGGTGTGAAGGATCGAGTGGACACGGTTGTGTACGTGTTGAAGATGTACGAGAAGCATCATCCGTATTTGTTGGGAGGCGAGTCAAGTGTGATGCCGATCACGAATGAGATGAATCAATTAGACTTTGAGTTTCAGTTGATGAGACAGTCGATGTATCGGCAACAAGGGCTGACATCGGATGTGCCGATGGAGTTTAACAAAAGGTATGATGAGGCTCAAGTGATTGACGGATTTTTTGATGAAGTGGAGATGTAGGGTATGATAAAGATATTTTTGAAGAAAATTGACTTTACAACCGACAATACATATGCGCGAGATGTTGGGTTGTTGGAAAGTGCTGTCAACAGTTTCATGTCTAATCCTGAGATTGTTGTTGGGGATTCGGAGTGGTTGGAGTTTACTCAACCATCGAGCACAAATTTATTTTTGGGAATTTTGATTCGTTATAATGTTAAGCGGAATTAAGGAGTAATTATGCCTAGCGTATTAAGTATTAATGCGGACACGCAGCAAGCGAACAACTCATACGAGACTTTTTTGATCAATTTAGATGCTGGGACATCTGTTCAGATCACGCCTTCGACGATTAAGTCGATTAGGAGTGTGACGATTACACCGTGGAGTGATGCATCGGCCGCAGTGTTAACTTCTGTGTATCCTGCAGATTTCACATCACCGTTGACTACCCCGTTTACATCTGGCGCTTCTGGCGTTAGCATTGTTGGTGCTGCTGGTGTTTGGATTGATACCAACTTCTTTGTTAGGATTGATGGAGTGACAGCCTAATGCCAAGGGTAAAAGAGTGTGCTGCGTGTGCTAGTCGTCAATCTGAGATAGAGTTTCTGAGGCAATTGAACAAGGATTTGACGGATAAGATTGTATCGATGGCAGGCGATTCTGCAGATCGTTATCAGCGCTTCAGGGTTGCTGAATTAACTGCAAGGAATCACCAAGCTGTTCCGGTACAGCAGGATCAAGACCTACCTTCGACAGAGGTAGCGTATATGGATGCTATGATGAAGGGGATGGTAGATTTGGCAAAACAGGAGATTGATCGATGAAACAGGTTCGTGATGCGTTGGAACGATTAAAGAGTGAGCTTTCTTCACTGGAGCAGGAGATTGATTCCTTGGATGGGCAAGGAGAGAAGCCTGCGATGGGGCAGAAGGAATCGCCTTCGTTTGACAAGTTTTCTGATGATGAGATGGGTGACGAGGCGTTTGGTGGGAAGGAAACTCCGGAAGAGGAAAAGGCGGAGTTGGAGTATATGAGCAGGAAACCAAAAGCAAAGCGTCCGATGTTTGGGGCTTAGGGGTCCATGAGTTACGCAGCAGGGGCATTACCAGAACTAAACCTAGATGAACTAGAGACGTTAACTGATCAGTCTCGTATAGTGGAGATTGCCCGCAACTTGATGGTTGCGGATTCTGCTATTAAATACCTACCTTCTCGCCAGTGGTTAGAAAACTTTTTATATTACCACGGTCTCCGCACATCTGCCGCAAGTTATTTAGCACCGACTGTTGTGAATAACACTGTAGCGTTCCCACAACGAACTGCTGGAAGTGGTGTTCAGAAAACTATTCAGCGGCGAATCTCTAAAGTATTTAAGGCTGTGCAGGTACAGGCAGCAAACTTTACTCGGCAGAGACCATCGATTAAAGTGTGGCCGCTTAATGACGACAACGACTTTGATAATAAGAAGGCTAAGTTGTCGAACATTCTGTTGGATTATCTGTGGAAGTTTGACCATGAGGATGACATCTACTATCAGATTATCCTTTGGTCACTTCTGACTCCGGCTGTTGCTCGCAAAGATTACCTTGATTATTCCTACAACGCTTCGCGTGTGTATCCAAGAACAGAGCTTGTGTTGAATGAGTATACTGGGAAACAGGAGCAGAGGCCTATCCTCGATGAATTGGGAAGACCGATGTTTGAGCAGCATCCATGGAACGCGACTGATGTGATTCCTGCGATGAGGTTAATGTCTAGCTTTAATTCAACTTGGTTGCATGATGTTGACTGGATGGGTGATTCTGGATGGAAGCGCTTGAATTGGATTAAGTCTAATTTTGCGAAAGACGAGCCATACTATTTCCCAGAAAATGTTGAGAAGATCAAGGCTGGGCCGTGGAGCTTTACGTATATGATGGCCATGGAAACAGCTCTTAAAAGTTTGGCGTTTGGAGTAGCTCCTAGCTGGAATCGTGGGCCGAATGCGCTTGGCTATGGTTTCCCGTTTGCGAAAGATCAGGTGACCTACATCAACCTGTTTATTCAGCCATCTCCGAACTATCCAAACGGAAGAGAGATTTTTGTCGCGAATGATTTTTTGCTGTATGATGGCCCTTCTCGTGCATGGGTTGAGTTTCCACAGAACTGGCATCCTTACTCGATTACTTGTTATGAACGGGTTCCGTGTCGGTTGTTTGGGACCAGTTATGCTGAGAAGATCACGGATATCAATCGTGCCTATGAGCAGGGTCGTACCGAGTTAGATGAGTTAAGGCGGACGTTTAGTAAGCCGAAGATGGCGATTCCTATTGGTGCGCAGATTGAACGCGATACTGTAACGGGAATGGAAGAGATCTTCCGGTATAACCCATTTGCTGCAGATGGAGGCAAGCCATTCTTTTTGAATCCTGCCCAGCCTCCGACAACCATTTTAGATGATTTAAAGCTGACGAGTTCTGATTTTATTGAACTGTCTGGTGTTACTGAGATCATGCAAGGTATCCGTCCTCAAGGAGTCAGTACGTACAGAGGGATGGAGGTGTTGAGAGAAGAAGCTGCGAATGCTGCGAACAACTTCATTCGCATGGGTGAGGATTTAATCGCTCGATCTCAATACTTGAAACTTGAGAATATCAGGAAGAGTTTAAGGAATCCTGATTATAACCTCACTAAGTCTTTGAAGGTGTTTAAACGGATGACATCATACGTAACCGATATTGATGTTCAGACGTTTACAGGTGATGATTTGGGAGGGATGGTAATGGTTGAGCCGTTATCATCACTACCAAAAAGCAAGATAGCCCTTCAGGAAAAATACATGGCTTTGGGTCAACAGGGTATTTTGGGAGATATTATTAATGACCCTGAATTGAACACTGAGTTTAAGAGAAAATTAGATGTTACTGGATTTGAAAGGCCGCAAGACAAACAAGTATTATTTGCTCGTTATGAGAATCAATTGATGTTGACAGCGGAAGATAGGCAAGCAATTATCAATCCTCCTGTGATGGAATTTCATGATGACGCAATTCATATTCGGGAAGTTGATAATTTATTGCTTGATCCGTCATTGCAAGACAAACAATTTGTCATGCAATCCTTGCTAGCACACAAGGAAGCTCATAGGCAGAATCAAGCTCAAAAGATGATGCAACAGATTCAAAGTCAGAAACAGATTGCGACTCTAGGGATGGGGGCAGGTGGTCCTCCTGCGCAAGCAGGTGGTGGGAAACCAACACAGCAATCAGGTGGCAATAACAATCAACCTTCAGGAGAGGGCGAAGGCGGAGTTCTGTTTGGGCCGGCAACAGGATTCAGCAATCAATCTATAATGGAGTAAGTGATGGAAAACCAAACAACCACCCCTGTTGAATCTGCAAATACAGAAAGTACCAAACAAGCCCCTGTGCCATCAGCGGCTACAATTGATGACCCTGTAGTTGCTCGTAAGTTACAAGTCTTTGATCGTTTAGATTCTGTTTACAGACAGGATCCAGAAGTAAAAGAGATTATTGATTCTGTGTTATCTGGAAGGCCTTTGACCAAGAATCAGGATAAGGTTTTAAAGGCAGCTACTGAAGAGGCCGAAGACGGTCCTGAAGATGATTATAAGAAGTTGTTGAAGAGAATTGAACTGCAGGATTCTGAGCTGAAAAAGATTAAGAATGCTCAGCAGTATAGGGATATTGATAGCCATCTCACTCAAAATGGTTACCAATATTTAGATCGTTTTGCAGAATTGGCTGAGGCAGCAGGGTTTCTTCCTAACACTGCAGGGTACAATACCTTGTATGAGTTGGCAGAAAAGAAAGGTCGTGAATATGCACGGGCGATTGGGTTGGTGGATGATCTGGGGCAACCTAATCCAAGATTGCAGTATAACCCTAAGTTGATTGAGAGATCGTTTGCGGATGCATTGCAAGCTCTTAAATCACTGGGTTATGATGCTATTGAGGATCGTCGGAAGCATTTTAAGAAACGAGCAGAAGAAAAAGTTGAAAGAGAGAATTTGAAATACAAGGAAATTTTAAAGCCTGAGAGATTGAGAACTCCTGAGGGGCGCGCTGCTGCATTGGAAGAAATAGTCCGATCAAAAGGATTAATTTGAGCAACGTGTTAATAGGGGGAATATATGGGTGTCGCAGGCGCCGAGTCAGTAGTAAACGAAATTTTTGGTTATGCCAAAAGGATTTATGATAATCAGATTTTCGATCAGGAACAACGTTTAACCATTACCTATGATGAGCTTCCATCACAGTCATGGAATCTTCGAGGTGCTGGATGGTATGGTGACGCACATCTTGAAAGAAGTTCTTCGTACAAATTTCAGAATTCGTCAGAAGCTTTGCCTCAAGACACTTCAGAAGTGAACAGGCAGTTCACAATTACGACTGTTGAGCATAGTGCTACAGCAACTTTCACAAAAGATTTTCTCACTAGATTGGTTGGTGGGAATGCGTCTTTCAAAGACTTTACTGCTAAAATTGAAGATCTTCGTTTGACGGCAAGAAAGAACTTAAATCAATCTTGCTATATTGGACCGCGTCAGATCCGTACTACATTGTCAGCCAATGCTGCGATTGGTGCGACTACCCTTTCTTTTGTAAGCGCCCAATATGTTCATGTTGGGATGTTTATTGATATTTACGACAGTACCGGTACTGTGTTGCTTGTGGATAATAATCGGATCAACGCGATCTCCGGAACCACTATTACTATTGGCACTCCTCTTGCAGTCAATTTGCTTGCTGGTTCTACCATCTTTTTACATCAAGAAAACCTTGGAACTACAACCGGTAAAGGTTTTAACTCTATTGCTTTTCAGTGTGATGATGGAACTGATTTCCCAACTTTGTTTGAAAACCTTGATCGTGCAACTTTTGGTGGTTGGAAAGGTAATCGTTTGGATGCGGCAGGAGCTCCATTAACCAATGATCTTTTGCAACGTGCACAGAACACTATTTATGAAAATGGTGGTTGTGATTACATGGCTGAAGATTACGTCAACTTGTGTAACCTCGAATCTATTCGTCGGTATGTCACGATTGTCCTTCCTCAGAAACGGTATGTAAACGCGTCCAAGTATGATGCTGGATATGAAAAGCCAAACGCTCTGGAATGGAACGGTCGGAAGATCTTAGCTGATCCTGATTGTCCTAAACGCGATTGGTTTATGATCAATAAGCGTTATTCTGGGAAGCAAGAGCTTGTTCCGATGGAGCTTGAAGGTCAGTTTGGTGGCTCTACCATGAAATGGAAACAAGGCTATTTAATGGGAACCATCATCAGTTATTACAGCGGAAACCTTGGAACCAGTAAACCAAACTCTGGTTTGGTGATTAAGAATTTAGCTGTTCTTTAATATGGATTTTTTGCCTGTTCCAGACCCTGCTTTTGTCCAACGACTCCATGCTTTCGATCCTTGTTTGCGTCTAAACTTTGATCCCACGCATGGAGTGTGGGCAATTTGGTGCCAAGATCCTTATACTGGAGCTATCGACCACGTCATGAATGTGGTGGAGTCTGATGGTAGTTATAGGCCGTTGGATGATCGGGTCTTCATAATTTTGACTCGTAATCGGTATTACGCACAACATCCTGATTTATTGGTTGATTTATTTGTTGATTCTGTTGAACGTGGACGCAAGCAAGCAGAAGCTGAAAGTGCAGATTTTGCTCAGCAGATTGCAAAAGACAAAAGTTTAGAGAAGCAATTTAATGCTTTGGTAGATAAGGTTCGATCAGTGCCTTTAAAAGAATTTTTGAAACCTATTTACGCTACTGATGGGAACGGGAAGCCTATCATGATTCAGAAATCCGATTCAGTGCTTGGGGGGGAGCCGATTTGTTTGTATCGGCCTGACACTGAATTGCTTCAGAAAGGCGTTCGTCATTTAAAAGAGGAAGGCAAAAAATATGAAGCTGTACAATCCCACCCCTGAAAAGATTTTTTGTGCTTGCAGTGGCATTTATTATACACTCATGCCAAATGATGTTTTAAATATTGATCATGGCATTGGAGCTTTTTTAATAGACAAGTTTGGAATATATGGGCTGGTGTCTATTGACATCCCAGAATCTGCTACTGATGCGTCATCTTTTGTTGTTAGGCAGATACTAATCGGTCTTAATAATTACTATGCCCATCTGTCTGGGTTGATGCAGAATTATTTAGATTACGACACACAAATGAAGTTGGCCAATGAGCACGGAACAGTGTTGACTCATCCTAATGTTATTGAATTGCAGAGAAAGCTAGAAGTGGCCAATAGGATGATTGATGAGTTGCAAAAGAAACATGGAATTGTGATTCGCGAAGATGCGATTGCATCTCAGACCAATGCTTTGATGGATCAAGTGGAGCAGTTGGTTGCTGAAGCTAAAACTGATATTGACCGTCAGAAAAAATTTATGGCAAAGCAATCTGAGCTTGACCGTTTAATGAATGATGTTTTGTCAGATGTTTCAATAAAGGATGGGGTTGGGAAGTCTGGCCAATCAAGACGGCAGCTTTCGGCTTCAATGTAATGAATGGCGGCGACTCGGCGAGATTTAAGAAGGCTTGTCCTAATCAATCTTAATGATTTAGTTGATGAGGCTTTCGCTCGCGGAGAACGCTATACTTCTATCTCAACGAATAGTACTATCGTTTTAGATTCGCTTATCAATGCGGCCATGCTGCATTATGCTCAAAAACTTGATTCATTCTATCAAGGGTATTTGAACACAAACCTATTTATAGATTTGATTGCTAATCAGTCCGTCTATCCTCTTGGTCCTACCTTTAGAAGTCCGATCTACCATGTAAAGAGAATTCTGGAAGATAATCAATATGAGCTTAAACCTTATTTTGATTATTTTGCTGTGCGTTCTTCTACTCCTACAACTAATACTTCTTTCTTCCCAACATATGGTTTGGAAGGTAATTCAATAGTATTTTCCTATCCACCTTCTGACAATGAGACGGCTGGTGTTGTTGTTAAGTTTCCAAAGAAAATTATTGAATTGTCCAGTGATGAGCAGGAGATTGATGATCAATTGTATGATGCCATTGATTGTATTGTGTTAAGGGCCACATTGCGAGCATTGAAAACGAAAGATGTTTCTGGTGCTTTAAAGAATGCTCAAGGATGGAATGAAGAACTCCAAGAGGCAGAGCGCGCGTTTTACATGCAGGTGGGCAATAGAGTTGTTGTTCCTGATCATCCGCAGCCAATTGTCTACGACGATTTGAACTACTTTTAAATTCAGAGAGTGTTATGTCTACATTTTTTATCCCGCCAAGCGATACCTCCCAGCCATTTGTTCGTCCTTCTAGTGTCCTGCCAGCGGCTGGAGCATATGATCCAAGTCCGACTATTATTCCATGTGAAGGGCAAACCGAGTTAGTGTTCATGATTACTTATCTGCGTGCGGCAGTGGGTGGTTCGGTTTCCTTTAAAGTTGAATTTAGCGATGACAAGGTGACTTGGTTTCAAACGTCTCATTTGGGAGCTCCGACTTTTACAGCTGCTGTTGACAGTGTTTTCGGGTTGCAAAGAGCAGAAGTAAAATATACTTCAACAAGCGCTTCGCAAGAAAACTTTATGTCTCCATCTTTTACTGTTGCGGCCCGATGGGCTCGCATTTCGTGCAAAGAATCTGGGGTGATTGGCTCTGCTGGAACAGTGAGTGTTCGTTTACAACAACGTGGAAGTTACTAGGGAGTAGCTATGGGTTTGACGCAATCAATGAATAATGGCTATGAAAGTAATCCCGTTGGCCCTGTAGGACCAGGTACTGGAGATGTGGTTGGACCAGCTTCGTCGACAGATAATGCGATTGTTCGGTGGGATGGTAACACTGGAAAGTTAATCCAAAATAGCGTGAATTTGATTGATGATAGTGGAAATACCACTATTAATCAATTAGTTTCTACTGGTGGGGCTCCTACATTACTACAAGTCAATGCCGCTGCGCATACTACATTGACCGCTTCCACAGAAGTAATCGATGTTCAATTTAATTTAGATCGCATTGTTGAGCATTCCGCTGGGAACTATCTTATACAGCGCGCGTTTCATATCACAAGACCAACATACTCCTTTACAGGCGCATCTACCTTGGACAGTGCAGGGACTGTCGTTATTGATGGGCCTCCTGAACAGGGCGCGAATGCAGATATCACTTCTGCATTTGGTTTGGCTGTTTCTGCGTCCTCTTCTGCGGCATCAGCTGCTTTTTCTAGTATCTTTACTTGGCAGGGCATTAGTGCGGGTAAAGGTAATGCTACCTTGCGATCAGCTGTGTTGATTCCTGCCAATCCTGTCGATCTTGGGAATCAGAATGCTAGTCTTGATTCTTTTACCGGAATCCTAATTGCAGGAGCTACTCCTACCTCATCTGTTGCATCTAGAACGATCAACCTTGCCGCTTCTCTCTTAATTACTGGCGCTCCGACTGCTGGGGCAAATGTCATTTTTCCCAACCTACCTTATTCGATTTTTTCTCAAAATGGACTTGTTAGATTTGATGGCACGATTTGGTCTAATGGTATTGATGGACCTGTTCCCACGGCTGGAGATGGAACTCGTTTCATGTGGATCCCGTCTAAGGCAGCTTTACGTGCTGGCCATGCCACGGGTGGCGAATGGGATGCGGCAAATATTGGACAAAATTCTACAGCGCTTGGTTTGACTGTTTCTGTTAGTGGGCAGAGTAGTTTTGCGGCAGGTGAACAGCTCACAGTTGGTGGACAATTTACACTTGCGGCAGGGTTCAATAATATTACTGTTGGTGATTCTAATGCTGTATTTGGTCAAAACAACTCAATTGATGGGATAGCTTGCCTTGTAAGTGGTGATTCAAACACTATCACAGGTAACGTCAACTATGCCTTTGGATCGGTTACAAGTATTGTTGGGAATGGTTGTTTGTCAATTGGTGGTAGCAATACAATTACAGGAACTTCTAATTTTGTTTTGGCAGTCTCTAGCACTGTAGATGGCATTCAAAACTCTGCTTTTGGTGCGAATCATAATGTGACGGCTGGAAGTCAGACAGCAGTGTTTGGTTTTCAACACACAGTCACTGGAAGTGGAAATGCTGTATTTGGGTTTATCAACACTGTCTCTGGGAGCAATTCTCTTGTATCAGGTGCTAGTTCTACAATCACTGGCGATTTAAATTTTACTGCCGGAACAACGCAGACCATTACTGGTGATAAAAACCTTTGTGCTGGCAGTTCCAATACAATCACTGGCACCACATGTTTGTGTTTTGGAGATCAAAATACTATTTCTGCGAATAGTGTTTATGCGTTTGGTGAAAAGCTTACTGTCTTAAATCCTTCGGTATTTGCAGTGAACCTTGATGCTGGATCTCCTGCCTCAATTGCGACAGCAAATATCTTCGCTTTTTTAGGCGGACAATTCTGTGTCAACTCCGTTACGCCTAATGGGCGCGCGTATATTTTAGACAAATCCAATTTGGTCAATTTGTTTTTAGAAACTCAATCAGATACAGTTCCATTGAGTGTGGTATTAAAGCGAGGCCGCGCAGGCGATCTACAGTTGAATAATGCAGATATTGTTTCTGATATAGTTTCACGTGGAACTTTATCTGGAGGTGTTACAGATCTTGCTAAAATTGATGTGGTTTACACTGGGAATTCAACCACACAATTAGCAAAGATGGAATTTAAAACAGCCCAAGGTGCTGCACCTGTGGTTGCTCAAACCATTTCCGATGCAGGTGATATTTTATCAGAAAATTTTACTCGGCTTGGAACTGGCAATCCACTCATCAAATTAACTACAGTGACTGGTGTTACCGATATTGTTATGGGAGGAGCCACCATTGTTAACCTGCCAGCAGACGTGGTAGATGCGAATATTTTGTCTGTGAATGTGTTGGTAGAATATGCTCCTAACGCTTGGATTTCAAATGCTTATGAGGCTACGGCTGGTTATAGGTTTGATTTCTTTACATTAGCAGGAGCGCCAGCTCAACTTGTAGTCGCTCTTGATCCTGTAAAGTCTGGAAATATTTTAAATCTTAATTTCAAAGCCATGATTACTTACGTCAAATAATATGCCAAAAAAAACAGATATTTATAAAAGCGTAAAAAAAACCAATACTTTGCCATTTTCTACCAAGCACATTAAGGTCTTGGAGGTGGGAAAGAGTGAGTCTAAAATCAATATTTATGATTCATATGGTCAATGTGCTGAAAATGTTACTGTGCCTAACAATATTATAGATGACAATGCGGTTTTTAATCTTGATCCAGAAACTATTTTTATTCCGATCACATTGGTCTTAGATGAAAAAAAGAAAGAGTTAAGTGTGTCTACTAAAGTATTTGGGAATAGAGATGAGGCCAAGAAATCTTTTGGAGAAGGATTGTTTTGTTGGAATCCGCAAGTCATGTCGGATGGCACGCTCAAATGTTCAGACCCAGCTTTTTTTAAAAAATATAAAACCATTTTCGGTTTATGACATTGAATGAGTTTTTGACAATGGTGATGCCTATCTTGTTCACTTGCGCCAGTGTTATCACAGCGCATTTTATGGGCATTGAAAAAGCGATCTCTACATCAAATAAATACACAGATGATAGCATAGAGCTTTTTGAAAAAAACATGAGCAGCTTTATTGTCAATACTTCATCTAGGTTTGACAAGATAGATAGGCAGTTTGATAAAATAGATGAAAAATTTACTCGTTTATCTGAAAAGATTGATTCTGCTTTTATGAATCATATGTCCAAATGATTTACAGAATATTAGAAGAGTTCTATTGTGCCAATTCCAAATTATGAATCAGTTGGGATACAGACTCAATCCATCTCAGATTTATCTGGTGGAATGGTTACTGCATGGAATTACAGGCTCTATTCTAAAAATCAGGTTAATAAAATAGTAAATAGCAATCTTGCAATTGATGGTGCTATATCTACCCGAAATGGAAGATCAAAATTAAATGACTCACCTGTGGTCGCTGTCAACAACACTGTTCGGCACTTGGCGATTATTGGGCAGTCTGGTTCTAGTGATTTAATTCTTGGTGCGGTATACGATAAGATTTATGATTTTTCCTCTGGTACGCCTGCCTTAGTTCGTTCTGGTTTAAATTCATCTGCGAAGTGGTCGACAACAAATTTCAATCAGTTTCAGTTTTGGGTGAATGGTTTTGATAGACCATTCATGACTCAGGGGACTGCTGCCACTACCTATTTTGTTGGCATTGTGGCCCCGCTTTCAATGGCTGGAATTACTGCTATTCCAGCGGCAGGCGGTGTGAATTCCACAGCAGGTGCCCATCGACTGACATTCCGTTATCGGTCGACCATTACACAAGCTCGCTCTAATCCTCCGATCATTGCCAATGCTATCCAGTTTAACACTGTGACGCTGATTGCTGGTCAGCGATATCAAGTAACGATCGGTGCAGCTGCAGTTTCGTCTGATCCTCAAGTTGATTTGATTGACGTGTTTGTGCAGGAAGCTGCCGCTAACTTGGACGCTCCTTACTATTATTTGGGAACCACCAATAACGTCAATGGCTCGATATTATTGGCTGATGTCGCGGATGATGAACTGATCGTAAAAGAATCTTTGGATGTAGACGATAACCCTGCTCCATCTTCCTTGAGAGTAATTGAGGAATGGAGAGATCGTTTGGTCGCCATCTCTGATGATTACCATGTTCGATTTAGTAAGCTTAGGATTGATGCTAATGGCATTGTGAATCTTCCAACATCTTGGCCAGCTGTAAATGAGTTAGTGGTTGGGAATGGGGATGGGGATCCGTTGGTCACAATCATTAAGTTTAATGATTACGTGTTTGCTTTTAAGCGTAGATCAGTTTGGATTCTTCAAGGAGAGTTTGGCGTACCTGGGTTTGGATTTAAGAGATTAAAAACCAACCTGACAAATGTTGGTTTATTGAACCAATATGCCATTGCTCAAGCTGGTGATAAATGCTATTTTGTGTCGGATGATCTTAAGTTCCACGCTTTTGGATATACTGATTTTTCCACGACTGAACTACGGTTAATCGATCCTCCATTATCAGATCCTATTGCGAACGTCCTGACAGAGTTTGCCTCTGCTTTTAGAGATGGGGTAAGAGTTGTTAACTTCACTTTTGCACAATTTAGTCAGGTTTGGATTGCTTTTAATAATGGGACCGGCATTTCTGACAGCTACAATTTTAACATTCTTGTGTTTGATTACTACGCAAATTCTGGGCGTGGTGCATGGCATTTACACATGGGTCATGAAGTGGCTAGTGCTGTTCTTGCTAGGGATGTTAATAGGAATTATTTCGTCTATACTGGTGATTATGCTGGCATCGTATGGAAGCATGATCTGTCATATGGTGATGGAGCTGCTATCAACGGGACATCTAGTGGATTGAACAGTCCTACTACTTTAAATGATGTGACCAAAAATTTTGTACAAACTCCCAGCTTGATTGGTTGCTTTGTAAAAATTATTGCAGGAACTGGGGCTGGTCAAATTCGTAGGATCAATGCAGTCCCAAGCCCTACACAAATTTCTGTTTCTCCGGCATGGGGTGTGACTCCTAACAACACTAGTCAGTATACTATAGGCGGTTTCTTGTGGGAGGTGTGGTCAAGGTTTGACTGGTGTGATGAGCAGACTCCTCCTGATTTTGACAAGCTGGGCTGGTATCTCGACTTTGACATTGAGGCGGCAGGGATTGCCATTTCAGATGGGGCAGGCGGGTTTCAGTACACTTTGGATGTTTCAATTTATAAAGAGCGCAGTTTTACTAGTGCCGCTGTTTATCAGAGGACCTTTAAATCGTCAGGAGCGATCTGGGATTTTGCTTTATGGGATTTTGCTTTCTGGGATGATAATCCGAAAACTTTTATTACTTGCGGCATGAATATCTATTTTAAACAAATCTGGCACAAGATCGGTTCAGAATTGGCTGGTCAAGCGTTTCGTTTAAATGGCTGGACTTATACTTTCCAGAACGTGAATCAATTGAGGGTTTTGCCATGACAGAGCAGCATGTGTTTAGGGTTGGCCATTGCCCGCTCTGTTCTAAGCAAGTACAGATTACAGACACTTTTAACAAGCCTATTGGTGCCATGGCAGGCACTCATCTATATTGGTTGTGTCTCAAAGATGATCAAGGAACGATTAAAACTAGAATCGGTACTTTGATTCTATGCGATTCTTGTCATGCGAATAATCCTGATCCTGCACAAATTTATCAATCAATTATAAATTCTCCTTTCTCTGGGCTGTCTGAGGAACAGTTGCCTGAGATTCAGATGTTTCCGAATCTAGGGCTAGAGTGTGTGAAAAGTTTTGGAGTGTAGCTCATGGCTGGGAACTTCACGCGCGCACGGTCTTTCATTTATTTACCCGGCGCAATCATTCTTTCGAATCAAAATAACACAAACGAAAATACGATTTACGAAGGGCATAACTCTTCGATGCATGAAGTCACTGGGCATACCCATTCTGGAGCGATTGGAGATGGGCCACCCATCAATACAGCCATTTTGCCACAAATTGGATTCCCAGGTTTCATTGCTCCTTTTTACGATTTTAATGGGCAGCTGACTGTCGACACAAATTATTGGGCTTTTTGTGATGGGTCAGTGAAGACAATCACCAGAGTGAATGGGACCACTTTCGTGGATACGTTGCCTGACTTATCGGGGCGGTATTTGGTAGGGTTCGGAACAGATGGTGGGGGTAATATTGCTACGGCTTTATGGTCAGCCGTTCCTGTTGGGAATCCTTCTCATCAAATCAATCTACAGCATCTACACACTACAGTTGCGCATGACCATACGGTTAACGCTCATAGCCATTCTGTAGATCCACATTCTCACTTGGTGCCTGATCATTACCATGGGAAAGGCACGTTGGCTATTGGCGCTAGTGGGGCGCATACGCATTTGTTTTACTGGTTAGACGCTTCGTCTGGCTCTGGTACTTTGAGCGCAGCAGGCAACAATGATGTTGCCGCACAGCAAAGCCAAGCGACTAGTAGCACAACACATACTCACCCTAACGCAGATTTTACAGGTGTGGTGGGATCTTCTGGTGGGAGTAACGGTGATGCGGCGTTTGCGACTTCTGCTAATGGGTCTACTACTTCGTTGACTGCATTAACCACAAATACTTCTGCACCAAACACTAACAACGCATTATCAACCACGCAAAGTATTCAGCCGCGTTCTGTGCTTGTGCGTTGGGTTATGAGGATCAAATGATACAATCTTCTCCCGTTCAAGCTTTGAAAGAGACCTTAGACATTCCTGATTTTTACACGATGATCTTGTATTACAAGGACGGCACTACTCGGACAGTTGAGGCGGTGAAGTCTGTCGTGTATCCTGAAACAATGATTTTAGAGATTCTGTCGAAGAAGAATACTTGGCTCTGGGTTCCGATGGATTCTGTGAAAGAGATTGAGCTGGATGAAAATTTTGCAAAGATTGCAGAGCTGTCTGAGAAAAGAAGGCAGAATCAACAGGGAGGTGTGTGATGGATCCGGTGACAGCCTCCGCCCTGATTGGGGGCGGCGTTTCATTGCTAGGAAGTATCTTTGGAAAGGGAAATAAAAAGCCCGCTCCTAAATATTCGAATGAAGCTCAAGACGTTTTGTTTGGAGATCTGTCTTCGATGTTGGCCAACTATGGGTCGCCTGTCATTCCAGCGTTAGCTAGTCGTGGATTAGGTGGTGCATATAAAGGGATGTTTGGGGATGATAGTTCTAGTATCACAAACCCCTACCATTTGGCAGTTGGTGACCAACAGGATGGTGGGTCTACCGGATTTAATTTGAACACATTGAACCCTGCCGCTGGACCGATCAGTGCGCATGGTTTTGGATTTGGTGGTGGGAACATGGGCCGATATACTGCTGGGTCTCCTAATGCATGGAGTCGCCGCCCTTTCTTTGGAGCATAACATGGCTTTCCCTTCTTTAGCAGGACAACAAAGATCAATTGCTCGTCTTCCATTAAACGCCAGCGGTGGCGGGGCTAGTGATCCCAATGCGTCAAGTGGGATGTTCTACACTCCAAACCCTAGGGCCCCTGGTCAATACGACTTCAGCTATCTGTATGGTGGGCTTGATGCTTTATCAGGAACGCCTCGTTATAAAAAACAGAGCATTCAACCTTATCAATTTCAGAACCCTCAGGTGTCTCCTGTTGCTGGGCCTCAAGCAATCAATGAAAGTTTTTATTCGAATCTTGCGAACTCAATGGCTAAACCGCAGCTTCGTCCATTGGTCGCGCAGTCTGGGGAAAGGATGCGGCAACTGCAGCAGGGGTTTGGCGGTTCGTTAAGTGACGCGGCTTCAAAAGAGTTTCAATTAAAGAACTCTATGAAACTTGGTGAAGATATTGCGGGCATGCAGGGGAATATAGACAAGACAATTGCTGAGCAAAGGATTGGTGAACAACGAGACATTTCTCAGGCGAATTTTGCGGAACGACAGAAGGCAAGAGATTTGGGATTATCCACTGGCTTGCAAGTGGCTGGACAGCAAGCCGATGAGAATTATAGATCTGCTGGATTTAATGATTCTGCTGCTCGCTATGAATCGCAGGATCTGTTGGCCAGAATCCAAGCGATGTTAAACTCAGGGGCTCAGATTCCACAGCTGCAGGGTTCGTTGCAGAACATTACTTCAAATGCCTATCAAAAGCTCTTAGATCAAATGGGTGGTTTGACTGGGTTAGGAGGGATTTAAATCATGTCTTGGTTCGATAATATTGGTCAATCCATTTTACAATCTATCAAAAATGTTGGGCCATTTTCTCAGAAGAAAAAATCTCCTGATGACATGGGTGATGACGAGCTTCCTCCTCAGCCTTTGAATCCTGATTCTCTCAACACAGGTCACGTTCCGTTTGATAGAGCACAGGCTTTGTTGCGTGGTGATACAGGGATGTTTGGGAATGAATCCACGCGACCTATGGGTCCACGTTCTGTGATTCAGGGAATCAATCCAAATGCCTCCGATGATGCTGCTTATGATTCAATGCCAACAGATGCGAAAGCTAGAGGTGTTTCGTTTCACGGAATTCCTTCAATGGAAGAGGCTGTGGCTGGACGTAAGAAAGCTGGATTGGGAGATATTCTAGGCAATGCCGCTGCGATCTTTATTCCATCTCTAGCTAGTGGGATTGCGGCTTCCAAAGCAGGTGAGTACGGTGGTTTTGGTGGGGGCATGGCTTCTGGTTTAGCTAAAGCCTTTCCTCAGTTTCTTGAGAATCAAATGGCTCGACAGCATGAACAGCGGTTGAGCGAAAAACAATTACTGGCTGATCCTGCTCGAATTGTTGCGTATCAGAAAGCCAAGAAGCGTGCCATGTCTGGCGATCAAATGTTTGATAGTGGACGTAAAACTTTTGATGAACTGATGGCTGATGAGATGGCAAAAGTTAAGACTGATCAATTGGCCGCTGAGATGGCGCACAAACAATACGGCACTACAGGGTATGGTTTGTACCAGAAACTGATGGATGAAGGCCGTGTAGAAGATGCTAAACGAATTCAAGAAATGATGATGCAAACCTCTGCGCGTGGGGAGCTTGCGACTATTCTTGCACGGGATCCTAGGCTTGGAGTTCAAGGGGCGTTGGATTTATCGCAAAGCACTCGTGCGAAATATAGACCGAGAACGTCAGCGGATAATGAGTCAGAATATTTAGATGCTGTAGAAAGAGTGCGTAGTGGAAAACCGGCCGCTGGAGATGCAGAGAAGATTTCTGCATTTGAAATATTGCAGGCTCAGAAACATGGTAGTGGTCGTCGTGGTCGTAGTAGTTCTGGGGGTGGGGCAAATCTGCTTGTTCCATAACTTATGGCGACACCTTCTTCGACTCTCTTAGATGCTCTTGGCCAAAATCAGGATGATGACTTTTCTTATTTGAGTCCAGAGCTGCGTCGTCAGATGCGCTTGAGGTCTTTGTTTGATAGAAGCGCATCGTTGCTTTCTCCTTCAGATGAGTTGAGGTTTGCGAGTCAACCAAGCCTTGTAGATTCTGTTGTCAAATCTGCCCAACAACCTCCTCAAAAAACTGATTTAAAAACACGTCTCACACGCTCATTGTCGGAACCTTCTTCTGTATTTGAAAAAGCTGAACCTACTTTAATGGATCGCGCGCTTGATGCGGTATCGGGTTTTACCGCACAGCATCCCAACATAGCTCAGTCTTTAGATGAATGGTTTAGGCCAGAAGCAATTCCAGAAGATGCGACAGAATCGGAAGTTTTAAAGCACATTGTCAAAACTCCTGTGCTTCCTCCTGTGGTGACTAAGCCTCTTGGGAGAGGTTTATATTCTGCACTTAGCGGAGATTGGATGCTTCCAAACTCAGAGCAAGCTCATGAACAGATGCAGAAAGATTTCCCTAGATTGGCAGCGTTTGGAGAAGGCACAAAAGATTTTTTTGAAAATGGAGTGGGTGGCTTATTAACTCCTCAGAATATTGGGACAGCTTTGTCTACAGCTACACCAGCGGGACCCTTTGTAGTTGGAGCTCAAATCCCAGAGATGGTAGGTAGCACTATTGAAAGTGGGCAGAAGTTTGGCAAATCGCTTTCAGAAGGAGATGTAAAAGGGGCAACATCATCTGGGTTGGAAACCTTAACTGGTGGATTGATGACGTTATTGGGGACTGGGTATGCGGCAAAAGGATTAGCTGGGGCTAATGTCCGGCCTAAACCCACCGCCGAATCTTTTACTCCATCTGATGCAGGATCTCCTAGCACAGCTATTGGCATGCCAACTGGGATTGAGTTGGCTCAGAATAAATCCACTGGGGTTTTTGAGCGACCTGAAGTTCCACGTCCACAACCCAGTCCCACGTCTGGGCAGGGAGAAATCCTTGGCTCTGGGCTTGGTTCATTGCAAAAGTTTTTTGAAAAGACTGGCGATCAGTTGAAGCTAGAGAATGCAGAAAAGATTGCGAAGAAGTCTGGCAAAAAGATCTCTGAAGTTTTGTCAGAATCGGGTGAGCCGTTCAGTGCTGATCTGTACGCTGATGCCATGACAAGGCAGCGAGACATCGCACGAGAAGGTGCCAAGCCTTCTTTGAGACAACGTACTCAAGATTTCTTGAGAGAAGTTAAAGCGAACCTTGTGGATAATCTTTCACCCATTGAAGATGCTTTGGAATATTCAATGAAGAAAGGAAAAGACCAATTCACGGTTCTCCCACGCTATCGCTTCAAGAATCAAGTGGGGCGCGTGTTGCAGTCAGGAGCAATCGCGAAAGACTTTGCTCATCGCTATGGTTTATTTGATGTGATCAACGGCGCTAAAGATGGTGCTGAGTTGAGTCGTCTTGGGCAGTACATGATCGCACGTCATCATGTCGAAGTGGCAAAGCGTGGTGGCGATATTCCGGTAGGAAGAAACCTGCTTGATGATGTGAACATGCTCAACGCGTATGACGAGCAGAATCCGAAGTTCAAGCAATTATCAGATCAGGTCAGTCAGTATTCTCAGAAGCTGCTTGAATTGAAGCGCGATTCTGGATTGATCAGTGCAGACTCGTATGATCGCTTGAAAGAGATGTATCCGCATTATGTCCCGTTTGATCGCGTCTTTGCACCGGAAGAAACTCCTTCTGGTCGAGGCAGTTCTGAAGCCGCAGCATCTCTTTCCTCTACTACTGCGCAACGTAAACTGAAAGGTTCAGGTCGAGAGATTGATGATCCGTTTGTCTCTCTCCTCGCTCAGACTGGTAAAACAGTTCATGAGGCAGAGGTGAATAAGGCGGCAGGCACTATTGTGCATTCGATGACGTTTCCCGATAATCCATTGGGAGTTGTTCCGCTTCGAACGGCAGAGAGGGTGAAAGCACGGGTGAAGATTTTTCAAGATCTGGAGGCCACTGCTCCTATCCGAAACATCGCCAGTAAAATTATTTCTAAGTATGAGAAAGAAATTGGCAGGGTAGTGCAACGGTCTGACGGCAAGGAATTTCTTACAGGGCTTCGTCGAGAGATTGATCAGTTGGAAAGAAGCGGACTCGAACATGCTTTAAGTCAAGAGCCAAAAGAAGTTCCTGCTCCACTAACTTCTTCGATTGAAACCAAGGTCGCGGATTATACCCCAAAATTAAGCAAGCAATCGGCACATCTGGCAGGACGATTAAAAGAAGCGGAAGCGCTCTTGGAGTCCTTGAACACTGAAGGGTATAAGAAAGCGTTGCGTTTTCATGAAGAGCCGCTGGGCGGCCTCCCAAGGGGAAGATATAAATCCAAAGCATTAATCGAACAATTGATTCCAGAGACTCCACAGCCTGTGAGTGAAGTTTTATCTAAAATTTCTAAACAAGAAAAGGTTGTTGCTGATTTAAGAGAGAGACTTGCTCAGGCGCAAGCCGCGGAAGCTACACCCGAGAAAATCTCTTATGAGACAAACTTTGCGACCACTAAGGCACGTGGGCCACAATCCGCCAAAGCTTTTATCGAATCTTTTGTCCAGTTGCCGGACAAAGAAATAGCGGCATTGCAAAGTCGCATTACTCAAAAGAAATCAAAACTTGGGAAAATGGTTGGGGAACTAGCAGAGCTGAAAGGTGCTTATTCTGATTTGATGCAACAACGTGGGTCTCAGTTTGATGAAGCGAAATTGTTAGCTGATGCTAAGTCTAAGGGTAAGGCAACCATTAGTCATTATAATGATGGGATAAAAGAAATTTATCAGGTCGAGCCATGGGTCGAAGAAGCGGCAAAGCGGATGAACGCGGTGCAGTTGGGTCTTGCGGAGAGGATGATCAACTTAAGTTCGAAGCTGTCTAAGATGGGAATGACCGGATTGAATGTTCCGTTTGTTGGTTCGAACTATTTCAGAGATATTCCCACAGCATTTGTGAACGCCCCTTCGTGGAGAGCTTCAATTAAATCTCATCCATTGCTTTCCCCTATTACTACAGTGAAATCTTTCATGGATGTAATTGGGCATGGGGAATGGATGAAGGAAATGGACAGGCAAGGCGCGTCCTATTCTTTGATGGATCTGAGCAAAGAAGCTCTCCCTAAAAATATTAAAGATGTTCGTCGTCGTTCTGGTCTTCGGATTCTTTCTTATCCTCTCCATTCCCCACTTGCTACGCTTGAGCATTTTATTGGCAGCACTGAGAAAGTGACTCGTCAGAATATTTTTCGGGGTGAGTTTGAAAGGTGGAAGAAAGAAGGGATGAATGATGAAGATGCGAAATCAATGGCAGCCGAAGCGGCGCGCCGGACAACTGCGCCGTTTGAAAGACGTGGTAATTATGGGCGTGCTTTAAATGCTCTGATGCTTTTTGCAGGTGCGGATATTCAGGGATCACGAGCGACTGTTGGAGCTTTAAAAGACAGACCATTCTCTACTACTGCCAAATGGACGATGTCGATTGCTATCCCTACTATCATCACTACTCTGTACAATTTGTCCGATGAAAAACGGAAAGCGATTTATCAACGTATTGATCCATTTGAAAAAGAAAATTCTCAAATCTTAATCGGTCCTGATGCGGAGATAGATCCTTTAAAGAAGGTAGCAACTGGAATCTTGAAGCTTCCAATGACTCCAAATCTTGCCAAGAGCACGACCATTATCAGGCAGTTAATTGAACACTATTATGCTGACGCGCCTGCTCCAACTATTCGTCAAGCGATAGATGCTGCGCTTGGAGCTGTGAGTCCTTTAAGCACACAGGCAAATGAATTGCTGTCTAAGTTTACACCACAGCCTATCAAGCCGGAGCTAGAAACATATACCAATAAGAACTTTTTTACAAACAAACCCATTGTTCCCGATTCACTCAAAGATGCTCCTCCGGCTGAGCAGGCTTATCCGTGGACTTCCGGAACTGCTAAGCAGATCGGTGGTTTGCTAGGGACAAGCCCGTTGTATGTAGAACATATCATTCAAGGACATGGTGGTGGGGTCGGGATGCAGTTATTACACTTTGCAGATCAATTGCAGAATCTAGTTCGTCCCGCTGATAAGCAGATCACAGTAGGTGGCCAAAGTATTTTGGACAGTTTCAAACGTAGATTATTCCAAGCATCTGCTCGTTCTTTAGCGCCTGAAGAACAGAGAGAAGTGGATCAGATGAATAAGTACAATGCTCTTTCTAAAGGCGAAGATTTTGAATTGAAGAAGAGCATCCGAGATAAAGCCGCACGTCAAATTGAAGCTGCAACACAATCACCGGAAAACAAGCAGAAGCTAGAATCTGCTTTGATTTCCTATTTTGATAATCCTGCCGAGGCTGGGTCTTTAGAAGATCGGGAAATGAAAGAGACTCGCAAGCAATACAGCCGAGTCTTTGGGGCACCTGCTACAGGATACTTCCACACTTTAAAGCCTGATGCGAAAGCGAACTATTTGTTTTTTGAAAAGGCGTTTGAAAAGATCAAGGATCTTCCAGCAGAGTTAAGGCATGCCGAGCTTGAAAAGATTGCCGATCTTTACGGTGTTTCGGATTCTGTATTGAATCGGATGCTAGACTTGGATGACGAGATGGTGAAGGGTAAGATCTATCTAAACAAAATTAAACCGCCATCGATTGATGAGCGGATTGAAAAACAACAAAACAAAAAATAATCTGGAGAACACATTATGGCAATCACCATTACGAATCACCCTGAACTCACCAAAGCAAGCATTGGAAACCGTTACATGGTGTTTGCTGAATTCGCTTTAGATTCATCCTATCCGCTTTTGGGTTATGTTGTCCCACCGGCCCTTCTTGCACTGACCAGTATTGAGCGTGTTATGATGCCTTCATTTCAGTTTAGGTTGGCCCCTTACTTGCTTGAATGGAACTACAACCTAAACTCGATCCGTGTGTTTAATAACACTGGAACCGAGATTGTAGTGGGAACTAACCTCAGTGCTTTGAGTGACATCAAGGCAACCTTTATCGGAGTGTAAAATGGTTCAAGCAATGAAAGAGTTGGTAAAATCCAAGAAGTTTTGGATGACAATTATCGGGTCTGCTGTCTGTGCCGGACTTAAAAGTTCCGGCGCTTCTAGCGAAGTGGTAGCCTTGGTTGGTGGATTGTTTGGTTCAAATATTGTTGGCCAAGGCCTTGCTGATTTTGGAAAGAACAGATCGGCTCAATAGCCTGAACCGATCTGGAACATGTCCTTGAGTTGAGCGGGGAACAGCGGGTGCTTTGTGTTAAGTTCAATGCAAGGCACCCGTGTTGTTTTGTTCGGGATCTTTCTCAGCGCATCCTGTTTCACAAAGTAAGGTTGAGCGGCCATATAGTCGCACACGTTCTTTTCTGAGCTGATACCTGTCTTCACCCCTTGCTTGTGTTTGAACTGACTCCACATCACATAAAGTCCGCTAAGATAAAGAAAGACTGAGTCCTGCCTTAGATCGTAAACCATGAAATTGGTGACCGGTTCACCGAACACCCACATGGTATAGATATCTCCCCAAAATCTTCCTAGCACAGATTCGTTTAATACCCCGCGTACACTGGCGTCAAAGTAGTCCATGATCTGCTCTATGAACGTGGCAAGCTCTGCTGGATCATCGATCAAGAGATTGGCCATACTCACCATGATAGACGCGTGAAGCTTAGCCCTAAAGTCTCCTGTGATCTTTGTACTTAATCGGGTGACGGTGTGCTGCAGAGTTTCTAGGAATGTCTTGGAGTGCTCGGTGTATTTTTTAAGAATTTTGAAAGTGACGTTGGAGATCTCGTCTTGATGTTCATACAGCCAATTGAGAGCTTCTGCAGTAATAGGATTATTTTTTGCTTTATTGAGATAAATCAGAATGCATCTTGAAAACAGTGCTGGATCCTCCGGTCTTTCTTCTCCGATTAAGATGCAGGTGGAACGTAGCTTATTCTCTCGGCTGCCGAAGTCATTCTTCACTCCTTTGATGTCTCCCTGTCTGTTGTACATAGACCGAAGCATGGAATCTTTTTTATCCATGGAATTGCCGACCACATCATTGCGATATTCATCGAGGCGAAATGGCAGCGAAGAATAATAGCTGAAGCCTCGAGCCATGCCTACAGGAGTAGAAGACACGATGTTCTTAGTTGGAACCTGCATACCGAATCCAAACAAAGCGTAGAGCGCATCGGCTAGAGCACTTTTGCCAGACTCTCTTTCTCCATAGATCATTAAGATCGGAAAGGAGCTGTAAGACATTTTGAAAATCACATTTGAAAAGAGGGATGCGAGCGCTGCAGTAAAAGCTATCTTGCCTTGGAGGCCCCAAGCTTCCACAAATTTCCTCATCACTAGGTGGATGGAAATGGGTTTTTCTGAAAGAGTTGGCATGTTTGACAAATCAGACATGGGTTGTAGCCGAGTACCATGCGCCTGATCTTTGGACCAAAACGTTCCATCTTCTTCGGGCTTTAAAATTTCTCCATTATCTTGGATGATTAAATTTGAAAAAATCCATCGTCGATTTTCTTCATCTCTACCTACGAAATCTAGCATTTGAATTTGTTGGCCAGTGGTATCTAGAAATAACTCTTCCGCAATCAATGCGAAGTCCGCATCATTACCGAGCCAAAGATAATCTCCTTTGGATAAGCATTTGGATTTAAAATTTCTTAAGTTTGACATGTCGTCTGCAGACACCTCAAAAATTTGTGAGACGTCGCCGTACTTCGAATGAATCTCAATTTCCCTGTAGTAATCAGAATGTCTAATGATGGTGCTTTTCGGATAGATGATGAAGTTAGAAAGTTTGCGGGTCTTGCCAATCGCTTTGCCGGAGTTGGCGTAGTAGCAGTTTTGATACTTGAAAATGATGTTAGAATGAATGCCTCTGTCCATCTGTCTGTTGATCCAAGGCATGTGTTGCTTGGGTGCTTGCAGTTGGTACCTGTAGTTTTCTGGGGACATTGCTGAACGGAGCACGATGTCGAAATCATCTTTCGTGCGTCCATTCGCTACTGCTGAATCGATGTCGGCCTTGCCATCAATAGTCCATTCTTCCGGCAACGAAGCGATTAGTGTTGTCCTTCTGGCTTCCTCCATCTTGGCTTGTACACGTTGCAGATAATCTGTCTTTTCTGCTTTGCTTAGTGCGTTGAGACTTTCCTCATCGATAGATTCGAGAAGAGATTGGCGGATTTGTTTCATTCTCATCGCCATGATGTAGGAGTAGATGTGCTGAGCGTAGCGTCTTTGGAACTCTTGCTTGTAAGATTTTAAATCTGGATCGTCTTGAATCTCAGTATCAAAAAGAATGATGACCTTTTTGAAGGTGAGACCATGAACGATCTGCAGGTTGAGAAAAAAATTCTGCAACCTATCATGGTACATTCCAGTAAAAGCTGCGACCCCTCCTAGTCCAATTGCCGGCCACCCTAATTGCCACATGATCCCAGCTTTGAATTCAGATTCACAGACTACCAATACGCTGTCTTCTTTTTGAGTTGCCCAGTAAGAGGCTGCTGTGAATTCAGAGTAAGGGTAAACGCCAAGCTCAGGAAGGTTGCCGTATTTGTGGCTCTTGTAAAACGTGACGTCGTTGGTGGTGCTGAAGTATGGAATGATGGTCATACCATCAGTGGTCAGTTGCCAAGCTGGCGTTTTGTTTTTGTCTATCAGGCCACATGAAAAGCAGGCGCCAAGCCCGAACTCGTTTGCAAGCTCTAGGATAATCTTCTTGTTTTCTGGCAATGCAGATTTAAACCCAAGCAGTTTGATGGAATGTTCTGTAAACCCCCTTTTTTTTTGAAGCGATGCGAAGTGTTCATCGGTCAAAGTTAATTGTTGAAACAGACGATTGTAGATCGCGATATTTGGTTCAAACATCCTAAGCCCCCTCAGGCAAAACAAGACGTGCTTTCAAAATCTTCATGCTTAAGAGAATCAGTAAAAAGCTATCCCATGAGTGATGAAAAAAACACTCCACTTTCACCTGTTCTCGGTTGTGTCGCTGATGTTGTCTGATTAATTCTTCACAAAGTCCTCTGATCCAAGACCTTGGCTTATCTGCAAGCTTGTCCCATACGAGTTGATTCCCGCACAAATAGCCGGCAGGTACCTTAAATAGGTACGATTCGGAACATAGCTCCCTTATTGTGATGCGTTTGACATCATCCCAAGGGAGCCGTTTCCATCCGCTTTGATCTTCTAGTAATTTGAATGGTTGGATTTCTTCGATTAATTCAGGCGGGGCTTCCTTGGCAGCTCTCAGTTCCTTGCTTCGTTTTGCCAACTCAACCCAGTTGTTCATACGTCTTGAACAATATCAGAATCAACTTCAATCGCTTCCACTGGATCTGCAATCAGTGGTGATTGAAGCATGTCAAGGTCTTTGACCATGAGCCAGAAGTTCCTAGCTGTCGCTCGCTCTTGATCGTTTAATTGTCGGCCAGCTTCCAAGACGTAGTTCATGAAATCACCTTTCGAATTCGCTTCTTCTTTAGACGAGATAACCCATGTGTGACCATAGGCCGGAACGCCTAAGCGATGACAGAGCGCATGATTCTTGCTCGCAAGTTGCTTGCCAATTCCATAGGAAGTTTTCTTGAATGACAACCAAACAGGGTAGGGGTTTCCAGTTTCCACTGAGGAAGCTAGCACGCAGAGAAACTCTTTAGAGGCGGCGCATTTTGGTGGCTGTCCATCAATCCATTGATTGAAGTTCGCATCATGTGGACACTTCGCGCAGAGGTCTCCGTTGAGATTATTAATCTGATTGATACTACGGCACACGAACGACTTCGGATTTTTCTTCCGATCAAAGTAGATTGCTCCGTTCCTGATTCTCAAGATGATGACCTCAATCTTGTTTCCTAAGATCATTCCGCTCACAGAGTCTTGAAAGTCTCCCAGTTTCGCGAGGCCTTTTTTTACCATCTCAGAAGAGCTTTGAAGGAGTGTAATGATCGGGATCGAAATATCCTCAGCGGTATAATCTTCGAATCCTTCTAGGGGGGCAGAATGAATGGGTGTGGCGATTTCAGTGTTTTCTTTTTTGATGAGCGCGCTCATGATTTCCTCCGGCAGATTTTAATTGAATCAAACCTTGCGATTCCAGCTATCTCTTCTGGCAAGTCCTTGACGATTGCTGACAGTGTGTTTGAATTGACCGTTTCTTTGATGATGTCTCCATAGCCGTTCTCTCTTAACCATTTGAAAGCGACCTCATGGTCAAGTAGTTGGGCTCTGCATGAGTTCCTCATGTAGACGGTCCCATGGTTTGAGTCTTTAAAAGATTCCAAGTCTTCATTCTGCATGCAGTCAATCAACTGCTGTTCAATCCGATCCATTTTCAGTTGGACCAGTGACATTTCATTTTTTAACCTTTCCTTCTTTTCTTGTAGATCAAAGAACTCCTCAGTTAGTTCTTGTCTTTGACTCATTCTATTTTCCTCCTTGAATGACCCTCCTTAGGTCGTCTCCTGTGATTGCGTTAGACAGATCCACTTTCTTCTTTAGGCATTCCAACACGTACTCATCGATCGTGTCGCGAGCGACCAAATCATAATAGGTTACTGATAAGCTTTTTTGTCCGTGCCTATGGATCCGATCCTCAGATTGCAGGCGATCCACCAGCGACCAAGTGTTTGAAAAGTACACGCAGTGACTGGCTGACTGGAGATTGATTCCAACTCCGCCGACGCAGATAGATCCAAGGAACACCATGTCGTCAGTCGAAGCGTTGAAACGCGTAATGATTCCCTGTCTTAAATCTTCCGGAGATTCATTGTTGAACACGACGTGACTACGCTTCATTGACTTAAGCATGGCCATTATTCTGTTCAACTCTTCACGGAGATGACACCAGACTACGACCTTCACGCCACTAAGAGACTCGAGCAACTCGCGTAAAGTCTCAAGCTTGGCTGATCCGATGTTGATGATGTTGTTTTCTTGGTACGCGAACCCACTTGTGATCTGCTTGAGCTTGATCAACTTAGTGAGAATCGTTTTCGCAACCAAAGGTTGGCCTGCTATTTCCGCAATCATCTGGTTAGCCATGTTACGATAAACTCGAGCCTCATTCGGTGGCAAATCAACGTACACTGTTTGATAAGTCTTAGGAGGTAGTGACAGCCCATCTTCCTTCAAGAATCGTACAGAGTATTTTTTTACTTTTTCTTGTAGCTCGTCTAAGTTCTTCCATCCCTTAATCACTGGGAAGCCTGCCCCATTGTACACGGTAGCGTAACGTGCACGGAAGCTGAAGTAGTTCTTGCCTAAGTATTGAGGGCGCACCCAATCAAAAATAGAAAAGATGTCTAAAGGATTCTGTGCGATCGGAGTCCCTGTCATTGCCCACTTGTGCTCTGTTTTAAGAGCCTTCAAAGTCTTTGCACGCAAAGAGCGGTGATTCTTGATCGCGTGTGCTTCATCTGCGATGATGATGTTGAAGGTGAACTGTTGGAGCTCCTTAGCAATGCTTGTCATGCCCTCGTAGTTAATGACCACCCATACCTTAGGGTGCTTCATCGCTTCTTCAAGGAGCTTAAGCCTTGTAGCTTTCACTCCATCCAAGACAACGACGTGCCAAGAGATCTGAGACCTCTTTAATTCCTCAGCCCAGTTGTGCTTCAATGAGCTAGGGCAGACTGTGAGGACTCGCCAAAGAGTCGTGGCGTGCTGAGACAGTATCTTGTTCGCAGCTGCGATCATCGTCAGCGTTTTACCTGTGCCCATCTCCGATAGATTGCAGAAGCCCGTTGGCGCTTGTTCCAAGGCGTGTACGGATAGCTTTTGATGGGGCAAGAGCGGAAGAGTTAGGAAATAGTCTTGTTCGTTCTGTAGGGTTTTTTCTTCCATTTCTTCTTTTCTTTAGTGAATTGTTTTAATTCATATCTTTTCATTTCAATCATTTCATTTTTCTCTAGCAAATATTCTATTCCACAGTGCATGCAGATAAAAGTCCTATCATCAAATGTTCTCATGTGCTTGCATTCTAAACATGATGGACACGCTCTATTTGTTAGCACCATTCTCTTCTCGCTTTTTCTTAATCAATTCATTCACTGAATTCGCTGAAAAGAACTGAACACTCCCGCACGATTGGCAGATGAGACCATAAAACGGCAGCGGGATTAAAGTATCCGAGCTTTGCTTTGGGTTGGCTGGGTCTTGTACGGTACAAGCCAAGCCCATTTGGTTTGCTGCACCTTCTCCATCATAGGATCCGATCAAGGCAAAGGTTCCAGCTCCACAACTGGTGCATGGTGCTTGCATTGGCAGCTCGGTCCCGTCTTCTTGTTTAACCAAGAAAGTACGCTTTTGATTAAAGAACTGAATGATCTCTTCCTTGGAGGGAATGGCTGTAGGCAATTCATTAGCAGGTGCCTTTTTATTCTCTGTGACATCTTGTGGTTTGGAGTTCTCATTCATTCTTGTTTCCTTTCTTTATTTAGGATGATCATTAATCATGGACATTGCTAAAAACATTCCAATAGTCAATATTACATAAATCCACAATCCGTCACTAGACATCTGTTAACTCCTCAAGTTCTTCTAGTTCGCCTTGTTCTGCGCTTGTTGCAATAAAACAACACACTGCCGCCCAGTCTCCATCATTCAATTGAAAGTAGTAACTGGGATCTCCTTCTTCGTGACACTTAGGACAACACAAAAGGTCCGGCCTCTTTGCCAGAATCTCAGCGCACTTAACCTTTTTCATTAATTATTAATTGATGCTAATGTTTTGGAAGCCCATTCATCAAAACGATCATTGTGCTTATGCACCTGTCTAATTCGAGGATTTAACAATAATTGAGCTTGCTCTGGTGTTAACTTTCCCTGCTTGATTCTTAGACGTGTCAACGAAAGGCAGCTGCCGCACATCCCTCTGTTACGCGCTTCTCTTTCACAGTATTCTACCTTGCATTTAACCATAGGTTTTGTTTCATGTTTTACTTCTTCCATTTTGATCTCCTTAAATGATTTTCTATTCTATCTTAAGCCCTTCCTTCGTGTTCTATACTATAATGATTCCCATCTCGTCTACTAATAAATCTACCGCCCCATCGATGTTTTGCTTCAGGAGTCGATAGGCTCTCCCAAAACTTACCAAGTTCAACATGATCTTCAGAGTTTTCAAGGTATTTTCCGTTTTTGTAAAGGTTCAAATCTACAGCTAACCCAAGTGTATGCAGGCTATTTTTAATACCAATTCCTGCCTTTGCGTTTGCTTCTGCTTGAGCTTTTGATCTTTCGACTTCTCCAATTGAGACTTTGTAACCGATGTTTATTGCATATTCTATTAACTTTGCTAAATTTTCTGTGAATAATTGTCTTTTCTCTAAAAGTGTCATGATGTCCTTTGATTAAGTCGGTCAATATCTTGAAATTGAAAATGAACATTTGGATAATGGCCCCATTTCTTCCAAATAATACTCATGCATGGATGGCAAGCAAAGTACCTGTGATGTTTTGGCATTTCGTTCATTCGATCAGAAAATTGATCTACCATTACCTCAGGCTTTCCGCCACATCCTCCAATGCATGCTTGTTCTGTTGTCATCTTATTCTCCTATTCAACCAACATCAGGCAATTCCTCAATCAGTTCGTAGTCTGCAAAAAAATCTTCTTTCATTATCCATTTTGCAATACCTGAACCATCCTCTGATGTAAATTTGACTGCTAGTTTAGATATTTGTAAGATTAAAATTTCAAATGGCCTTTCAGATGCTCCAAGTATTCTAACTAGGTATCTCTTTCCTGTTTTTAGGTCGTCTTTAAGTGTTTTCATCTGATCCTCCGATCATAATCCCATAATCAGGCCTTACACCTATTACATGCTGAGTTTCATCGATTCCTATGAAAACCGAAGGAAAGTTACGAATCAACCCGCAATTCGTGCATACCAACATAACACAAGGGATGACAGATCGCCCTTGGTAAACAAGTTGCTGAATCTTCTCATCATGCATCTGCCAATCCCCCTTTCCGCAAGCCGAACAAGGAAGTAACGCCTTCTTAGTCTTGAGAAATTTAATTACCTGACTTTCTTGTTCTTGTGTGAGTTTCATAACATGCTTTCCTTTTCTTTTTGCAGTGCTTCACTCGTAAACATTCCCAACCACTTCCCATAAGTCGTCCGAAGAAAACTTGTTAAATGGCAATAACTCTGTCTTTCCCCATTCTACTTTGAAAGTTCTCTCTATCGTTTCTTTGTTGAGACCATTCACCACAATCCGTTTCACCAAGTCGCCTTCATAGATCTCAACTCCGTTCACGTCGAGGAGGCCTGTGAACTGCATGAGCACTAAATATTCCGACATATCTGCAAGACATTTCCAAAGAGGAGATTCTAAACAGTCAGTATTAACATAAAAGTCGTCGGCACTTTCCATTATTTTTTTGTCTTTATACCACGCTCTATACTTTAACATCTTCATAATTCCTTGGATTTTTATTGATCGCACACAGACCTGCTCTAGCAACATTTCCTGTTTCTACACGCATCTCAACCTCTGGCGGCTGATCATTTGAATCATATGTGCTTGCCAAATGCTTCCCTTCAGCATAAAATCTCAAAGTATTTTTTGCAACATCAAGCAGTTTGTTAAGATGCTCTATCTCTACAAGTAAGTCTATTTTACTATATTCTGTAATTTCCATTGTTGCTCCTAGATTTAGACATAGACCTAACAATCCTAAACATAGACCAAGACCTAGAACTAGACCCAATCCTAAACATAGACCCAGACCTAGACCTATCCCCAGACCCAGACTGAAGCTTAGGCTCAGCCCTAGACCAAGAAAAAGACCAAGACCTA
>ERZ650309.117-NODE-117-length-39131-cov-4.845225_pt1 | contig 39131 bp, 58 predicted proteins | sample MGYA00376245_ERZ650309 | MGnify/ENA primary metagenome ERZ650309 (study PRJEB26733, sample SAMN07839294) | wastewater metagenome | biome: urban; feature: wastewater treatment plant; material: waste water | place: USA: North Carolina | collected 2016-04-26 ... | reverse complement strand
CGTGAAGCGCATAATGCCAAGGTTCGGCAGGAATTGATTGCTAAGGGTATCATTAAAGATCCTGCGGCGGGTTTTTGGGAGAAGTCTGTGGCTGACGCTCAGGGTCTAGTCTAAGATCTCGTAAGAGAAAAATAAACAAGGAGAAATAAATTGAGTAGTACACTAATTAATACAGATACACTAGGTAAACTATCTCGCACGAAGTTGCGTCGACTAATTAAAGAGAATGGCACCCAGGCTGCTCTGGCACGTTCTATTAATGTCAGTCCTTCAACCGTACGAAATTGGGGTCTACGACTTCGTAGGGTTAATTCATAGTTGCTAGACCTGAATATGTCGATAAACTATTCACTTTCTGCCGCATCAAACGTTTGGCGTGCATGTCTGGCACAGTGCAAGCGCACCTGATGGACGAGTTAATATCGTGGTCCATAGTAAAACAGGATTTGGGCACACTACACTAGATAATTGTGGGTATGACGAGCTAATCGCTATGAGTTACCATCTTATCAAATGTGCTTCAGCCCTCAAGCACTATCAACTTACCGGAGAGTACAATGACTTTGCCAACACCTGACTGTGAATACGGCTACACTGTAGAACAAGTTAAAGAGATTATGGGCGATGATGTCCAGAAGTTCTATCACTGGATGCGTGGACAAACCATGACTATCTGTGAAGGTAAAGCCTATAACCATGACACTAAAGAGTATGAAGAAGCTTGTGGTGGCGTAAGTCATGGCTATGTTACCTATGGTTATGACATCGAGCGTTTCCTCGCCGGATTACCAGTAATTGACTAGGAGAATCATGGTTGACACAGCAACAAAGATTTTTACATGTATAAGCTTGATCTTTCTATTTTTTCTGATTGTTGGTGGAATATCTTTAGCCATCCATATCGATAATAGTCAGTTTGCTCCATCAGATATGTCACATAATCCTCGTAACCCTTTCCGAAAATGGGATTATTTCCGTAACGACGAGAACCAACGAGTAGTGCGTAATCGCAAAACTGGCCAAGAAGCCATTGTCCCAGATTTCTACGGTGAAGATATTGCACCTTACGTGGGGAAAAAGGAAGTCGAATGAGCACCCAAGATAATATCGTTCAAGGAATAGAGAATCTTGACCAGGTTATCAATTGGCTGCATTCTCAACGAGAGGCTATTTTAATGGAGTCCGATGATTTTCTCGAATGTGTCATCAGCGACCTAGATCGTCTATCTAGTAATATTGATGCGCTCGGTGAAAGTCTAACAGACTACCTACAATAGAGCGAAACAAGGTTCGAAATTCAGGGGGGCGATTTTTGAAATGGCCGTTTTGAGAAACTAAAAAAGGAAAAATATGTCGTATCAAGCAATCGTAGCAACACTAGAAAACGTCCAGCCACACCCTAACGCAGATCGACTTCAGATCGCCACTGTTCTGAACGGCTCTCACAATATTGTTGTAGGTCTAGAGAACAAGACGGGTGACGTAGGCGTGTATTTTGCCACTGATGGCAAGCTGTCAGAAGAATACTGCATCCAGAATGAACTCTTTCCAATCTATGACCAGTCTGGTGCTAAGATTGGTGGCGGTATGTTCGACCCGAAGAACCGTCGAGTCCGAGCACAGAACCTCCGTTCAGTCAAGTCTGATGGCTACTTCGCATCGCTAGACAGCGTAGCATTTACAGGAGTAAATCTTGAGGATCTGTATGTCGGTTTCCAGTTCGATACTTTACATGATGTTCTGATCTGCGAGAAGTACTACACTCCGCAAACCCTACGTGCGATGAAGGGTGGTACAGCATCAACTAAGAAAGTTTGTGCGATGCTTCCAATGCATCAAGATACGAAGCAGTTTGCGTATGAAGCTGATGCTATCCCGGTTGGTTCTATCTGTACTACTACTCTGAAGATTCATGGTACTTCTCATCGTCTAGCTAATGCGCTAGTTGATGTGGAGCATCCTCAGAAGTGGCGTCACAAGATCCTCCGTAAGACTCCACGTATCACGCAAGAATGGAAGATTGTTCACGGTACACGTCGTGTGATCCTCGGTGAGCATGACGAGAGAATGTCTTTCTACGGTACAGACAAGTTCCGTTACGATGCTACAGCTTTCCTAGAGCCTAACCTGAAAAAGGGTGAGGTTATCTACGGTGAGATTGTTGGTTATGTGAATGATACTACGCTTGTCATGGGCGAAGTATCTACTAAGGATCTGAAGAAAGACCGAGAGTTCAAGAGTTTCTTCGGAGGTACTATCCCCGAGACAATGAAGTACACGTACAATTGTCTACCTGGACAGGCTGATTTCTATGTCTATCGTATTGCTATGGCAGACGAAGAAGGTAATCTTGTAGAGCTTTCTTGGCCTCAGGTTAAGAAGCGTTGCCGGGAACTTGGTGCGAAATTCTGCCCAGACTTTGGTCTACTTCCTTACACTGTTTCGAAGAAGGAAGGTATCCTTGAACTTGAAGAGATCGTAGAGAACTTCAACTATGGTGCTGATCCTATCGACCCGAGTCATATTCGTGAGGGTGTAGTTGTTCGTGTTGATCAGCCTGATGGTTCAGTACGTTTCTTGAAGAGCAAAAATTATTTCTTTAAAGTTTTAGAATCTATTATTAAAGCTAATGAAGAATACGTCGATGTTGAAGAGGTTGGCTGATGAAAACAATTAAGATCAAAGATTGGGTTGCGGCCCTACGTTCAGGAGATTACAGCCAGTGTGCGGGTGCCCTTTGTCGTGCTGATGACATTACTGCAACAGTATCGTATTGCTGTCTCGGTGTTGCCGCTAAGGCAGCGGACGCTCTAGATATTGGTCGTATCCATGTTGAAACAAAAGATGGTGTAACACGCACTATCAACCTAGACCTTGGCCTACCAGAAATTACCACTCCTGCCCGTACTCTTGAAGAGGCTGCGGTACGATGGGTCAATGATACTGGAGACGTCCGTGGCTCTCTTCAGAAAAGGCTTGTTCTTCTTAATGATGATGGCGCAAGCTTTAGTGACATTGCTGACGAGATCGAGAAGTATTGTGATCCCGAAGCCGAGATTCAGTTCCTAGAGAAATCAGATTTCTAATGCTATACATTCCAGTTGGTCCGCCAGCTTGCGGAAAATCCACGCTAGCTGATCAGATGGTGGCGTCAGGTATTCTGGATGCAGATGCGATTGTTAGTTCCGATAGACTAAGAGTTCTTCTTACCGGCGATGTTAATTGTCAGACAGCTAACGGCGAAGTGTTCAGTATCGCTCACAAGATTGCTGCAACAAGACTCAAGTACAATCAGGATGTTTACCTTGATGCTACTAATCTGGTAGCCAAAGATATCAAAAAGATTCTTGATCTTGCACCTAACCTTGATGATGTAGAGATTATCATCTCAGATACTTCTCATGAACTTTGTACTGAGCGTAACAATCGTCGCTCAAGAACTGTGCCACAGGAAGCTATGCAAAAGTTTTACAATCGTCAGAACAACTTTGATCTGATCAGCCTACTTGCAGAGTATCCTGTTGGTACGATTCTTCTATCAGCCAAGCTTGCAGAGGTCAAGGATACAGTATTTCCTCAGATCTTTCCCCCCGATGAGCCTGTAGAACCTCGTGAGACGCCCGTGAAGGCCCCTCGCATCCTCAATTCGTTCGTTCCGGCATGGTTACCGCTGGAACCACCGTTCGACGCTTAGAAAGGCTTACAGTGTGAATGTTTATACCGTTGTGCATATCTATGGCGATGACCATGATACCGAAGAACATCTAACAGATCATTGTGTCTATAATTCTCGGGAGAAGGCTGAGGCTGTGCGGGATCTTTTTGAGAAACCTTACCGAGATAGTCATGACCGTCGAGAACAAGAACGCTTGGCTCGCCTCAAGGTGCGACATGCAGAAGCTGCAGTAAACTGGTTGGTCAATGTCGGTCCCGATCCTGGTGAATATATTTCTCCAGACCCGACCCCCTACAAGTCTTCACCATACAACTATTATACAGTAGTAGAACTTGAGGTACTTTCATGAGTAAATTCTCAGATAAGATCAAAGCCAAGCAGCGACGAGAAATCAGCAGCTATACACCTGAGTATAAGCAGGCGATCTGGACTCTACTGATTGGTTGTGGTGGCGCTGGTCGTAATCAGAATGATGATGACTGGAAGGATAGTTACTGGTCAAGCTATGGGACGAAGGTAGAGATTTGGTCTTACTACGGTGGACATTTCAATGTTGACCCGAAGTTGACTGAGGGTATTCTTGAAGGTATCCGAGAGCATAGTGTTGACTGGGAGAAATGTAGTGACCCTGCTACCAGGGTCAACAGTGAATTCAATGGCACCTTCACAGATACACAGCTTTATCATGAAGGACTCTATGGAAAACTTGTCCTTGGTAACGGTGAAAGTTACTGGTGGGCTGCTCGTAGCGATGAAGAAGTTGATTCCCACGATTGGGATAAGATCTATGGTGGCTCCGGCCAATTTGCAAACATCCAGGGTCTACTGAATCTAGAACTTACTCTTGAAGAAGCTCTCGAAGAACTTGAAGAGCGACTTAAGGGTACATACTTTGAATACACATGTAAGATCCCTTATCTAGGACAGTGATGACTACTACAACATTTGATCAATCAGAACCTGAAGATGATATTGTAAAAGAACTTCGGACAGCAGCTGACACGGTATTCTATGAAATCCCTGGTGGTTACGGACATATTGAACATCTTCTTAAAGAAGCAGCTGATGAGATCGAAAGACTAAGACGAGTACTAGGAATGACGAGAAACTAATGGGATTTTTTAGCAAGACAGATGCACTAGATGAACAGCTATCATTTAAGAGTGCTGCACCTATCGAAGAGCTTCTAGATATTCCTGTCGATGTGGTTGTAGAAGATGAAGTAGTAGAGACTGAACCTGAGATCGAAGGTGAAGCTTTTACTATTGAAACTTTCTGGGATACGGTTTGGAACGCCCGACTCTATAGAGGTTCCGGTGAAGAGCAAAAGCAAATTGTTAACCTCCCCTCTTATATCGACGATGATGGAAACAACGGTGAAGTAGGTGGTCATAAGTATATGAATTGCTTCATGGCTAAGTCAAGGGAAGAGACTATTGACCATGTCAAGGAGTATCTCGTTAAGCGAGTAGCTAATGACCGAGCCGAAGCTGAAGCAAGAGCTAATGGCCAAAAAGAAACTCTAACAGTCTACCTTTAAGGAACAAGATGCAGACAACATTCACAGCTAGAGCAGAAGTAACACCGGATACTGAAGATGGACTGTATCGTATCGCCCTGATGAGAGTAATTGATGGTAGGAATTTTCCTCTCGTAAATCTTGCTGGTCAGACGGCGGCATCAGTCTACACAACTACGGGAATAAAAGTTGCGGTTCCGCCCGCACGACCTGAAGATCCAATCGCCGCAGCTAAGAGCATCCTCAGGGAAGCGCTTAACAATCTCCCCACTTCTGGTGTAGTATCGAGAGATACCGTAGTCGATGCGTTTCTAGATTCCCTAAGTGAACTAGGCTACGAGAAGGAAGAAATTAATGAGTGACGTAATCGGTGAAGCAGAAGCACAGCAGGTCGCACTAGGTGTAGCTTTTGCTATGAAGAACAACGACAAGGAAGGCAGAGAGATTGTCTATGCTGACCTGAACGAGGCAAGCCTTAAGCGTGCTCTGCGATGGCAGACACGATGGCTTCTACGTCATATGCAGGCACTAGCAGATACTCATGGGATCAATTACGACGAGGCATTCGCAGCCTTCCAGACAAATATCAATCAGCACATTCAGAAAAACGGAGGATAGAAAGTGACGTTCTTACTACTTGACAAAGAATATGAAATTTATCCTAAAGAACTTGTAGGTGGTAAGGCGTCCAATCTTCACCAGATGATCCACGATGGCTTGCCTGTGCCGCAAGCGTTTGTCATCAGTGTAGACGAATGTTTCAAACTCGATTTCACCAGTGAACTCCACGAACATAACTCAGAGTTTGGATTGAGACTGAGTAGTCACATTCGTTACCTATCAATGATGACAGGCAAGCAGTGGAACAGTGACTATAATCCCCTACTTGTCTCTGTAAGATCAGGTGCCCCCATCTCCATGCCAGGTATGATGGAGACAGTACTGAACATTGGTCTGACCAGAAATAATCTTGATGCTTTCGTAGAAGCTCGTGGTGCTGACAGAGCCTTCGGGTTAGACTGTTACCGTAGACTGATCCAGATGTATGGTGTGACAGTTCATGGTATCCCAGCCGAAGCGTTCAGTAGTGTATATAATTCTGCAAGGATTTTCTACGAGGAACTGGACGAGAAAGCAAACGAAAACCTTGTCCGTCTTTACGAAGGTATTTTCTTTCAGCACGTCGGTATCGTCTTCCCTGATGATCCTAACGAACAACTTCTACAAGCATGTAACGCAGTGTTCCGGTCTTGGCACAGCGAGAAAGCCAAGACTTATCGTGACCTAGAAGGTATTCCTCATGATATGGGTACCGCTGTCACTGTGCAAGAAATGGTCTTTGGTAACCTTGACCGTCAGTCAGCTACAGGCGTTGTGTTCACTCATGATCCTAATACTGGTAAGCTCGGATGGTATGGCGACTTTCTTGTCGGGGCTCAAGGCGAAGATGTTGTTGCCGGTACACATAAGGTTCTCCATATCCAAGAGATTCTACAGGACGAGAACTTGCGTAAGGCCGGTAAGGATCTACAGGTTACAATCGGTGGACTCTTCCACCGCTACAAGAGTATTCTTGATGTGGAGTTTACTATCGAATCAGGTAAGCTTTACATCTTGCAGTACCGTCAAGCTAAATGTTCACGTCAGGCAACCATTCGTTCTCTGATGGATATGGCACGACAAGGCGATATCAGTGTGCTAGATGGCACCAGTAAGATGATGGAACTGCTGCCGCCTATTGACCGTGGTACTCAAGACCCTGGTAACTTGACGCTACTCGGTAAAGGTCTAGGTGCCACTGAAGGTATTGTTGTAGGTCAGATTGCGATTGGTCGTGATACTGCACGGGAATACCAAGAGCAAGGTATCAGTTATATCTATGTAGCCCATGAGACTGCACCAGACGACGTTGAACAAATGAAGGGTGCCGTAGGTATCCTGACAGCCTCAGGTGGTCTGGTATCTCATGCTGCGCTTATTGCTAGAGGCTGGAACAAGACCTGTGTTCTAGGATTTGACCGGATCAAAGTACTCGAAGATCATTTCACATTCAATGGTGAGATGTATAAGAATGGGTCTTTGATGAAAATTAATGGCTCCACGGGAGAAATATTCGCATGAACTATGAATTGTCTCCTATGGAGAAAAAATATATGAAGCTTTTGGATGAACTCGAAGAGTTAAATCCAGGGGATGTAGTTGAAGCTAGTCGGATTAGTATTGAGATCAAGAATCTTGAAGACAAGATGTGGCTCGATCAGCAAGGTGAAAATACTGAGGGCATATCAGTTACTTGCCCTGACTGCTTCAAGACGGATGTTATCCATGTACCATGCGGTGACTATGTATACGATTGTATCTGTGGTGACAGCACAGAAGAATACTACTGTGGATGGTGCGGTCAGAACTTTGATCCTGGATCAGAGCCGCTGGAAGTACAAAGCCTAGACGACTGGATGAGCAAGTACCAGGATCAGGTACTAGGTGATCTAGGGTTTACACAAGATCCTCTGCCACAGAAGCCGATGAAAGATTGTAACTCCACGAGTAGACATCTTCATCAGCCTGTAACCCTACCTAATGGTGTGATTGTGCATTGCACTGCTCACCAGAATGCTAACAAGATCAACCAGAAACCAGACTTTGGCCTGTATGCCGATAGTGCTTGGGTCAGGACTTGTAAGTGGCGTAACGAAATCATCAACTGGCCTGACTTTAATCTCCCGGCAGACCTTGATGTAGCACTCAACCAGATTGAAGATGCCTACAAGCGTTGTGAAGCTGGTGAACATGTTGACATCGGTTGCCTAGGTGCTCATGGTCGCACAGGAACTATCCTCGCAATTATGGTGCTCTTGGCTACCAAGGGTGACCTCAGTGGACCGAAAGCATGTTCATGGGTATGGGAAAACTATTGCACTCATGCTATTGAGAACAAGAACCAAGAATGGTATGTTGCTTATGCCGCAGGTTATCTCTTCGGCCATGACATCCCCGATGAACCGGCGAAGCCAGTATCTAGTCAGGCAAGTATTTGTCTCCCCGTAGAGCATTTTGCTATGTATTCAGGTGGGCGCAGAGTCTGTGTGAATCCGAAGTGCAGTTGGTGGGAGAAAGATATCATCGAACTTTACAATGACCAGAAGATCGCTGGCGTTCCAGCCGAGACACTTGCAGCAGACAACCGATACCCGACACTACTAGAAAAGTATCAGGTGAATGATGGATCAAACGATCAAATTAGTTGAAGATGAACTTAGTAATATCACTCAAGTTTATCAACTTGTTGATGATGAGTGGGTGTGCATCGGCGATATAGCTAACGGGTTACCTGACTCGGCATTTGAATCAGCAATAGAAAACATGCAAAAGAAAGCATTTATGGACGATGACTACGAGATTGCAGATATCCTTGCGATGCTAGAAGAAGATGATGACCTAGAAATCAATGAGACAGATGAAGATTACATCCTAGACGAGATTAAGAATGCACCAGAGCTACCACCTAAGTTCAGTAAAAGTGGATTCGATCTGTCATTCCTGCTTGAAGATGAGTACCGTGAACGGTGGCAAGCAAAAGATGGTTGGACTAAAGTATGGCCTGACATCGATCTGAAAATTGATCCTTGTATGGCTGCCGCAGATAATTATCTTCTGTTCGGTATTGCTAACAACTCTTTTGTAGAGATCGTGCCACGATACTTTCCTTCCGATGAAGAGATTCGTCTAGCTGGTGAACTACTTGAAGCAACCGAGGTAGAGATCGAACAACGTGTTCGTGATGTCATGGTTCTCCGTGACGATGATCCTACTTTGAAACTTGAAGAACTGAATCGTGAAGCTGATACACAGTATCGTATCTTGATCGACCATCTCGATGAAAGCTTCCGTCAGTACAGTCACCTTGCTTGTGGTGGTGAGCTACGATACATGCTGAAGTCTGACCCTTTCTACAGTCAGGAACGACGCTGGGCTTGGACTCAATGGGCTTTTGTCTATGAGAAGTATGGCATCAAAGGTCTAGAAACAATGACCAAGATGTTTAACGAGAATGGTTATGGTGCCTTTGGTGGTAAGAAATGGGCAGCCGCATCAGAGATCCTTCTCGGTCGTGAAGCAGGAACTCTTGGTCCTGATGAACTAACGAACAAGCAGTTATTTATCGACCGTGTGTTCACTCTAGAACATAACACTGGTTCTTTCTTGAACAAGATGGCCTGGGCCAATAATCGTACAGGTCGTGACGGTGCTAGCGGTCATTGGGCTACTATGAAAATTACTGTTCTTCCCGCTCACTGCTCTAACCCTGTTGACATTCGGACGATGTATCGTTATGCGAGTGAGAACGTACAGAATCTTCTGATGAAGTATTTCAGTCTTGCTGAACAGTATGGTCTAGCTATCAACGGTATTTGGGAAGAAAAGAAACCTCAGAATGAACTTTTGAAAAGTACAACTGTAAAGAATAGTTCTGCTCAAATTCTTGACTGGTCAGATGTTCCTGACTTCATCGAAGATGAGATTGAAGAAGAAGAAGCGCCTACTATTTATGAAGGTCCTCTAGATGCTATGATTGCCACCCAGCAAAAATTGCTAGGCCAACAGGAAGCTTTTCCTTTCTACGTAACGACTGCAGAGGGTAACCACCCAGGCATTGTCGTAGCCAGTGATCCTTATGCCGCCCCAGTCTATGCTACTGCGGAGATGCCTAATGGTCCACAGCATGAGCTTACTAAGCCTTACCTAGAGGCAAATTGGACCGGAAAAATGTACACTGAAATAGGTGTACTCGAAACAGGTAATCCATGGTTATATTGCTACGCTCCTGGCACGCTCGAACATTTTGATTTTGCAATCTACGATGACTATCCACCTGTGCATTTGATTCATGCTGTAATTGAATGTCACCTTAAGACACTGGAGTCTAATGGATCTAAATAGACTAGAGAAACAAGGTATTCCCACTCTAGGTATCCTGACATGGTACTCGGTAGATAATGAAGCTTCTATTGGCTACACAGAGTTTCGTGATATCATTAAAGAGTATAATGCTCCGCTAACTATTATGAAGGCTCCGAAACCGGAGAATGTTTTCAGGCGAGCATGTGAAGCCATTGACTTTACTTTCGACACTGCAGATGATACTATCATTACTTTCTCTATGAAAGATGAAGGCTTCCATAAGACCAAGGTTACTCGGTCGCTCTACGCAGAGTATCAGCGTAAAGATGTGACAGTCAAGGTCAAGGTTGCAACTGCCGTACTAGATAAGAAAACCAAAGACATCGAATGGGAATATCATCCAGATACGACAGATATTGGAGGAGATGCTCTACCTGATGCAGCAGCACTAGCAGAGTATTACATCGCTTGTTACATGGAAGAACATGCAGATGCGCTCTACGCTCTACCTATTCGTGAAAGTATTCGTAAAGCAATCGATGGTTCCCTATGTGGTGTCAGTCTTAAAACTGCTGGCGGGGGTGTCTATTTTATCCCCCGAGTGAACTTCGAAGAGTTTGAAGCTATGGCTCTAGCCAGTTACGATATACCTATGGTAGTTGTAGAGTATATTCCTTGCCTGGATAACCGTGATAGTCGTAAGATGGTAGAAGATTATCTTTTCAACCATCTTCATAAAGAATTACTGACGATGGAGTCAGCTATAGATGATCTACAATTGCTACTCTTTTCTGAAGAGCAAGTTTCGGCTAAAAAAGTAACCGAGATTCAAGATATGATTGATGCCTACAAGTCAAGACTGGCAGCGTATACATGGATTTCTAGAAAGCATGACCTGTATACATCTATTGAAGGTGTACAGCGAGAGTTAGATAGACTAGTAGATGGAGATGAAGAAGATGAATGATGAAGAGGAATACCCAGATCTAGAAGCTCTACTCCAGGACGAAGAGGAGGTGTTAGAAAAGAAACTCCTAACCGCAATATATGGCGACGACGAGGAAGAGGATGATGAAAATGAAGATGACGTCTACATCCCAACCACAGATGACGAGATCGCAGCAGTAACAGCTTTGAAAGAAGCCATCAAGAATGCTAACGTTCAGAAAGTAGCAGCTAACCTGGACTCAGACCTAGCATCTTCTAATCCTATCGAAGGTTGGCTTGGTCTTATCAATACTCCAGTACAGCCACTGGAACTGACTGAGATCCCCGAGGGTTTCTCTCATCAGACCCTTGTCATTATTGAAGTGTCAGCAATGAGTCCTTCTACTTTCATGGAACGAATGAGACGCTTTGTTGGTGGTCTGAATACTCCTGATACGATGAAAGCTAATGTCGTGACTGTAACCGATGGTAAGATGTATGCTGGACTTACCTTCACTGGTGATAAGGCTGGCGGACGAGAAGTACCATTCAACAAAAATTTATGGAACGCTGTAATCAGAGTTTCAGAAAAGGATATTGTATGAGCGTGGTTCACGATGTGTCACTAGATGGGTTACACGTAACCTGTACTTGTGGTGAACTCGATACCTATATTACAGATGAAACATTTTACCTAGCTGTAGCACAGAGACATTCTCTGCATCTAGGTGTATGGCCTTTCGAGCAACCTCTCGGTGAGAAGTACGACGGATGGCCTGAGAACGAAAAGGAGAACGATGACTGAAGATGAAGCTAAAAAGGGTAACCTTTTCGATGTCCTAGAGTGGGAAAACTATATCGGTCAGGAGAAGATCAAGGAACGTCTACAAATCAAGATCCAAGCGGCGATGGCTCGATTCGAGCAGATGGATCATGCTCTTATCCTCGGGCAATCTGGTACAGGTAAGACAACTATCGCCAGACTTATTGCGAAGGAACATAACGCTTCTTTCCTCGACATCATGATCACCCCGAGTTTTACACCTAAGACTCTGGCCAAGATGCTGATTCAATTCGAAGAGGAAGAGGATGGTGGCATTGTTCTTCTTGACGAGCTTCACAACTTCACCAAGAAAGATCAGCACTACCTTTACTCTATCCTTCTTGATAACTGTATCAGTTATGACTCTGGTAAGCGTCATTACTTTACTAAGCCTATCACGATCATCGCTGCAACTACGGACGAGAAGGATCTGACGCCTGCACTCAGAGGCCGTTTTGGTGCCCCGTATCGCCTCCGTGACTACACCGATAAAGAGATGGGGCAGATCGTAGAACGCATGGCTTACAAGGCCGGTCTAGACCCTACGATCGAAACCTGTGTAGCACTAGGTCGTGCAAGTGCTGGCTCCCCAAGACAGGCAGCAGACCTTATCAAGACTGCACGAGATCTAGGAAGCATGGACCCAGGTCCGATCCTAGAACTTTCAGAGATCACCAAGGACGGTCTGACCGTAGATCATATTGCTATCCTTGAAAGTCTCCGTAACCTTGGTAACATTGCCGGTCTAGAAAACATCAGTAACCACTCTGGTCGTGCCAGAGAAGATATTGTCACCCTAGAGAAGCTACTCGTTAAAAAAGGGCTTATCGATATGGGTGGCAAAGGTCGTGAATTAACCATCAAGGGTATGAAAGCCCTGAACGAAGCAGTAGGTAAAAAATGAGATCATATGTTTCACAGCTAACCATTGAGCTAGATGACATCACAACTGTAGGTCGGCTCTGGCCTATCCGTCAGAGTGAAAGTAAATTCAAGCTCTGCACGAAAGACTACGATCCAGTTCATCAGATTTACCAAGATGATGAAGACAACACTTACCGTAAAGGTGAGCTGATCTACGGTCGGCCTGTTAAGGGTCAGTATAAACTTGATCCGGTTGGTGACATCGAAGAGATCAAAGATGCTCGTACTTCTACACTAGAGAAAAATCTTCTGGTTCTCAGTGCTCATGATGCAAATAGAGTTAATGAGTATCTCTACCCGGCTGATACACAAGGCTATGTCTTTCAACCAGTCAGACTGAACTCTTCAGGCCATGTCGTGCCAGATAAGCTCAACGAAATCAGACATAACATCATCAACGTGCTTCTACGTGATGCTAATGTTGTGCTGCTTGGTAAATGTAACATGCAGAATCATGAAGGTCTATTCCGTCTCGGTCTGTATCGTGGTATGATCACAGTCCAGAAACAGTTATACCCAGAAGACCTGAATGACTTTGATTTTGAAACTCCGATCAGTAACCCTAAGCTAGCGGAGAAAGCCCAGGAGCTAGCGAAAGAACTTGTCCGAGACTTCGAACCTGAAGCCTATGAGAACGAGATCAAGCGACGTATCGAAATGATCGCTACAGGGAACTACCAGATTAAGCCTGCTGATCCTGTACTGGATCTAATCAAGGCGATGGAAGAATTCATGTCGTAACCCAAGGAGACTTGATGAAAAGTTTTAAAGAAATTCTATACAGTGCGTACCTCAGTCTATGTGATGAGCATGACGTAGTTCCTGGCTCACAAGAAGCCACGTATCTCTGGAAAGAGTACACCGCAGACATGAATACGCTCAATCTGATCGAGAAGATTGAGGCAACGGGGAGTTTAAGTGAATGAAGATGAATGGGAAGCAATTGAGCCGACAGATCTGGAACTCGAAGAGATCGAATCTCTCGATGATCTAGTGGATGACCCTATCCACTACGCTATATCCAGACTAGAACTAGAAGATTCGTATGAAGGTCAGACAATCGATCTTCATACACAGATCTCCTTTAAAGGAGTAAGACTTGCCTAATCCGCTTGAAGACCTACAAAAACTAGAGGAAGTTATTACTCTTCTTCTGATTGATCAGGGACTCGAAGTAGAAGAACACTCTCTGCACGTTAGACCTGATGGGGTCATAGCATTCAGAGCTAACATTCTACCCGTAGCTATGATCTCTGCAGAAGATTTCAATCAGGAAGAGTATGATAAGATCTTCCTCGATCTGATTGGAGACTTTTGATAGTAGAACAAATTCTAGAAGCTGATAGCGATGAGTGTATCGCTCGGGCAGCAGAATATATGGTGAAGTTTCACGAGCCAGGACGAGGTAATAGCTGCAGCGGATCATACAGTTATACTATATCTACCGATGCAGAGAACGCTCAAGTATGGTTACAGCTTGCTGAACTTAAGTTCAGGAAAGAACAACTAGTAAGATCTTACGGTATGACAGGGCCAACAGGTCCTAGTTATCCATATTATTAAGGACTGAGATGAAACTAACAGACGAACAATACGTTGCCCTACTAGCAATCCTAGTACCGGCTGAAGATTATCAAAGTGAAGATCCGACACCGCATTTCAAGGATCTACGTCTACTTATTGATCATGAGACAGAGTTACGGGGCTACGCTGACTATGGGGTGGCCTACTACGAACTAGTGATGGGACTGTAATGCTTAACATTGAAGTAGCCGTAGAGGCTGACGAAGAGATCCTAGAAGAAATGGCAATCGATCCTGAAGCAGGATACGAACTTCATTTCTACCGGCGAGACGCAACCTATCTCGGTACACCAGATGAATATAGGGATTCTACCGTAGGGTTCCAAGTACGAAAGAAAGAATCATGATGACTAATAGCAAATTTTGGCTTATGCTTAGCTCTATAGCTGCAGGTCTATGCTTTGAAAACATTCAAACCGCAGTGACCCAAGGGGGAAAAATTCTTTTGGCTTATTCTTCCACTTGGTAATATCTGGGGTGTCTGGTCAAGATACCAGGAGGTCATGAATATCAACGATCTTTCAGGACATTCAGACCAGGGCAGCGGTTCTTGGAGTCAAGATCAGTAGCGTCACGTAGTGACTGACTAGCATCATTGTATGCTTTAGTCTTCACAAGAACAACCTGGGGATTCGGTACACCAGTGCCAATGTAGAGGTTTAGAAGCTCATTCTGTGCTCGACGTTCTGCTGAGTCACGCTCATTGTAGCAGACGTTGTATTCCATGAAAGGCGTACGACGACTGAATGCTGTACTGAGATTGAAATTCATCAGCATAAGAATAGAGAACATAGCTATAACCGCAATACCAAAGCCGATTTTACCTCGGTCGGTCTTGCGGCGTACTTTAACCTTAGCTTCTTGCTTAATCTCTTCTAGCTCTTTATTCATTCTTACCCCTACGGACAAGTTGATCAGGGTCACCACCGAGACGACGTATTTCATCACGAAGAATGTTAATCTCATGACCTAGCTTCTTGATTTCTTCGTTCTGACTATTGATCTGCATACTTTGATTTGCAATCTGTTCTGCCTGTAATGTCATTTGATCTGCCTGGATCTTAATTAAGGCTTGAAGTTCAGCAATCTGTGTTCTAAGACCAGTAATTTCCACCTCAAGTCTACCTACGATTCGCTCAGCAGCATGGGCGATAAGATCTGTAGCTTCAGCGTCAGTCTTTTTGCGTCCCGCATAGGAGACGATCGCTTGTACTAGACCGCCACCTAGAAGTGCGGCGAGAACTGGACCCCAAAAACTCATTTCTCATTACCGTCCTTCTCGTCCTCGATACCCATGCGGAGTAGTACTGCCCGTTCTAACTGATCTCCTAAATCGTCTTGTGCCTTCATGCCATGTCTTGGTGGGTCACCCCAGACAAATTTCCAACTTAGGAAACCGATACCTTGCATAACAAGTACCCAGTTGGTTACCTGTGCCTCTGAAAATAACGGGTAGAGATAAGCTATGAAGTAAAATAAAGCCAAGACTCCTCTCGTAAATCTTGGCTTGAAAAGAATACCTGTATTACTAGCTTTAAAATTCCAATACATAGCATAGATTGTACCAATAATATTCAAGATGATGAAAGCAATTTGAATAACTGGTAAATGTGAATTCAAAAGACTAGTCATACCTTCTCCAATATCATGTCTACCCGTGTCGTTCTATAGAACTTAACGACAAAAAGGATTAAAAATGAGCTTAAACAAAGACGAACTTGTCGTCGGTGGGATTTACCAGGTCGATGCACGTAATTACTTCGCTGCAATCTGGGATGGTGAGAAGTTTCTCGGCCCTTCTAGGATCGATGGGAACTGGGAACTCGTGCCTGAATGGCACTACTCGGATGGTTATCCTAGGGGAACAGTAACTAGTGCCCGCAAGATCGGCCCACTAAACATTACTATCAATACTTATGGTGGTAATTTCATTGCGTTACTAGCAGCGCTTAGTGAAATTAGTTTCGAGGACTACTGATGATCCATATCATGTCATTTGGTTACAAGTATACTGACATCCCCGAAGGTTACATGGAGATTGATTGTCGTAAAATTCGTAACCCATTCACCCATCCAACCTTTAAAGGTAAGACTTGGCTAGATGCTGGTCTACAAGGCTATGTGATCGAAGATCCCAGGACCGCAGAACTTCTATGGAAGGCCAGAGATGCTATCGGATCTAACACAGAATTCTCCGTGGCTTTCGGGTGTGTCGGAGGATCTCACCGCTCTGTAATTTTAGCGGAACTCTTGAAGGACATATTGCGTGACAGAGAGGTAGAAGTGATACATAGAGATTTGGAGAAACCATGAAGGACTTAGTTAATACAAGAGAAGAAAATGACTACTGGTATTTCAGTGGTAGTTATGGTGAACTCATTGATTCATTTGAAATTGAAACTCTTATCGAAGTACATGATCACGATTACCAGGGTGACTCTCGTTATCTTTTTAAGAGTGGAGAAGAGTATGGTATCCTGATCTTTGGTTGGGGATCTTGTTCCGGCTGTGATTCACTTGAGGCATGTTCCACCTTTGAAGAAGTAGTGCGGCTACGTGATGTTCTCTGGGACTCCACCGAATGGCACACCTTCGATGATATGAAGACCTACGTCGAGACTAGAGATTGGGAAGGCCAATACTTCTACCATGACAAGGAATCAAAAGAGTTTATCAATGCTGTCAAGAGTTACTTTGGAGTTGAACTATGACTAAGCCTGTAATCCTGGTGGATCAAGATGGCGTGCTAGCTGACTTCGATGCAAGAGCGCAAGAAGTCTGTGCCCAGAATGGTTGGCACCTAGACTTTGGCCATCCTTCTGAACGGCAGAAACGGTTCCTTACCGATCACGTTATTGACAAGCACCATCGCAATCAGCTACGTAAACACATTGACTTCACCCCTTATTTTGCAGACCTTCCAGTGATTGAAGGTGCTCTACAAGGCATGAAAGAACTTGACAGGGTAGCTGAAGTATGGATCTGTAGTAAGCCTCTCGACAACAACACTTCATGTGCGAGTGACAAAGTTGCATGGGTGAAACGTCATCTACCCAAGTTTCATGGTAGACTTATCCTAGCCGGTGACAAGAGCCTAGTCCAGGGCGATGTTCTGCTCGATGATGCGCCTAAACCGAAGTGGTTTGAACGAGCTACTTGGCAGCCACTAGTCTATACTCAGCCTTTTAACTCTCATCCAGGTTCAGAACTGTATGATCTACCCCATTTCAAGTGGGGCGATCCAATCGAAAACATTCTCAATCAAGTAAAGGACAAAGAAAATGCCTGAAATTACAATCAACCTGACAGACCAGCAACTAGCCGATATTGCCATGAGTAAATATGGTGTGCCCGGTGCGGTAAGTGACCTAGTGAAAGCCGAGGCTACCAAAGCCATTGAGGCTACCCTGAAGGGTTCTCTAGTGACATTGCTTCTAGAGTCACTGAAAGACCTCGTACCTAAAGATAAAATTGAGGCTACACTTTACGTGTCGGTGCTTAAGGAAGCTCATACTCTTGTTCAAGACAAGCTAGCTGAAATCGGTCTAGATTATGAGATCTATGTGACTCTCGCTGATGGACGGTATCTTGACAGATATGATGACTACGGCAAGACTTGGGTCAGTTCATCGGACAATTGCTAATGGAACAACCTGAGCCAGGATCTTGGTGGGACATGAAGGGCCACCAAGATGATTGGGGTTATTATGTCATCGGACCTCACCCCTTCCACCCAGACTGGGTTATTTATGTTGGCAGTAGTGCTCATCTCGGAGTCTATACCAACCCTGTAGATAGATTTTACGAATTACATACACCAAGGGAGCAATAATGGATATTTCAGATGCAGTAGAACTAATTAAATCACTTGATCCAGTAGATAAAGAAGCAGCAGAGAACGTTGAGAAAGAATTACGCATACTCACTGGTACTCTACAGAATAAACTTAGAGAAATCGGCTTGAAGTTTGAGATCGAAGTCTCATTCGGTAATGAATGGCTCTACCTCGATCTAGAAGATGATAGAGAAGAAGATTGGTACGGTAACCGAAAAGGTGACTGGGTAAGCTCAGGAGATTTCCCATGCTGACAGAAGATATCATCAGTCTCATCGCAGAATTCACAGCAACAGATGAACCTAGTGCCGAGGTGGCCCTAGATGAACTGAAAAAGATCAAACAGGCAATTGATAACCGTATCGTTGACATTGCTTTAGAGTATGAAGTAAGTTATAAGTATCGACGCATGGGTAACCTGACGTTAGACCTGGGCGCTGCCGAAGAGCTTAAGGGATTAGTAGAGAATGAAGATGGAGATTGGGTTGATCCTGATCATCCCGAGTACGGCGTTATCTACGAAGCTTACGAAGTTGAAGAGATGGATAGATACAAGGGCCAGTGGATGTCATCTTCCGCTTATTGTTAAGGAGAATAATGAAACCACTCGCAATTGTAGGTTCAGAAGCAGCAAGTTATCATGGAGTTCATGGTACAGGTTCAGGTTCTTACTATGAGACAGATTACATTTGTTACCCTGATGACTTTAAGGAACTTGTCCGTAAACGTTCACAAGTACAGGGTTACAACTTGCAGTGGTTGAAGCCTACGGATGCAGGCATGGCTGCAGGATTTACTGTGCGGTCAGGTGGAGTCCCAGAACATGAAGTGATTCTAGATGCAGAATTTATCGGCAGAGATAATCCGTCTTCGCAGCTAGTCTACGACTATATCCTTCGCACTGGTGACAGGGAACAGGGCTGGCAGTCAGAGGTTGTCTACGCTAATGTAGATACTCTTTATATGCTGAAGATGAGCCACCGTTACAAGAAAAACTCTCCACACTTTCTGAAGACAATGAAAGATATTCAGATCTTCAGAGAAGAGGGGGCCTGTATCCCAGATTATGACCTTTACGAGGCTAGGATGGATGCAACATATGAATATGCTCATCCTAATCTTCGACGTACTAAGGAAGAGTTCTTCATCACGTCAGGGGAACTGAAGTACGAGTACGACCATGATTCCCTGCACCAGGCTGTAGCTCACCTCCCCCGACCTATGTACACTTACTACGCTGTAGATGGTGAGCAGGTCCTTAGTGACCGCAGTAAGTTTGAAGCTCTAGAAGAGCCATTAAAACGTTATGGTGTGCTGGAGGAAGCCTACGTACTCGCTCTTGAGCGATCAGTAATTCCTTTTGGAACCGACGCTGACACGGCGTTCTTCATGGCTTTGGAGAAGGTCTGTACGTCGATCACTTCGGGTTGGTTTAGAGAATATGGATGGGAAAATTACGATGAAATCGTAGCGATGTACTACGAAGATGACAGTTATATTCAGAAATTCCACGAAGCCGTCAAAAGCGGCGTAGCAAAGAAGGTAACATGAGCAAAACAATTGATACAGTAATCGATAATCTAGTAACAGATGTTAAGGATCTACTTGACTTTGGTGCAGACCTGGCTAAGGATGCTGCTGATCGTGTCATCGATCTCGTTAATCCCCCAGAGAAAACTGATGCAGGAGCCAAGACTGAGCCGACCCCGCAGGAAAAGATTGCTAATCTGATTGGTCAGCTTGATCCTGAGACGGTAGTGGCAGCGCTTAAACTTCTAGCCAAGACGAAAGGGAGCAAGAAATGATCACACTTATTGTTGGTATGATTGTTGGTGGCGGTATCGTCAACTACGTAAAGAAGAAGTAATGACAGAAAAAGGTCTACTAGAAACCATGCATGAAACGATTGAAGCACTAGCTGGAACAGTAGATAGTTTAACCAAAACAGTTGAATCACTTCAGACTCGGTTGCATGAACATATCACAATCAAGTCACCTTGGAATCTGAAGATCGAAGATCAGATTACAGAACTTCAGAATAGACTAGACCGAGCAGAGGACCCGAGTTACCCATGAAGAAACTAGGCGTCGTCGTAGGACGATTTCAGACAGAAATTCTGACCGCCACACACGTCGATTTAATCGATACTTCGCTCAGAGAAAATGATCATACGCTTATTGTGGTTGGAGTTGGACCGTTACCAACAACGGCTCGTAACCCACTCTCTTTCAACATGAGAGCAGCTATGATCGCTGATCATCTAACAGATACCGGGCATAGCACAGACACGCAAGTTAACATCATTGAACAGTTAGCGGATCATCCTGACGACAGGATCTGGTCAAATAGCCTAGACACTCTTATTTATGGCGCTGCAATGCAGCTAACCAATGAAGAAGTAGAAGTCACTCTGTACCACGGGCGGGATTCGTTCCGAGAAGTATATAGTGGGAACTACCCTAACTTTCATGAAATTGATGAGCATCCTCTAGACTCTGCGACCAGACGACGGGAAAATATTGGCAGGTACGATTGGCCCTATGTTCCTAAACGTTTTCGAGAAGGTGTTATCTGGGCTAACCAGAATCGTTTCCCTACGGTCTACTCTTGTGTAGATGCGGCTGTAGTATGGAACGAGTACTCAGATAAGATGAGACTGACTAACAAATACCTACTTCTTATCACGAAAGATATTGCAGAAGGTTACATGTTCCCTGGTGGATTCGCCGAGCTTAACTCAACAGATGAGGATGATGCCCGCCGTGAAGTCATGGAAGAAACCGGCATCGACATGTCTTTCGTTCACGCAGAATGGCTCGGATCATTTACACAGGATGATTGGCGTTACCGTTCAGAAGTAGATGAAATTCGTACTCGTCTATTCTTATTTGAACCATATGGCCCACTGAGTGAACGACCTAAAGCGGTAGGTGCTGACGATGCAGCTACGGCACAGTGGGTTAACATTAAAGATCTGAAAGTTGAAGACTTTAACAAGTGCCACCGGGCACTATTTGAAAGGCTATTAGAAGAACTATGAATCAAGAACTAATTGACCAGCTAAATCATAACATTATACTCAGTGTCGATTCATACAAGCTTTCACACTGGAAAATGCAACAGAAGGACCTTGAGAACATGGTCCTCTACTGGGAGATGCGTAAAGGTGCGAAGTATGAAGAGGCTGTTTTCTTTGGACTACAAGCTATCCTACTGAAGCATTTCACCGGGTGCCGTGTTGACGCTAACAAGATCCGTGAAGCCAAGCAATTCATTAACCCTCACATGGGACCCGGTGTCTTTAATGAGGAAGGTTGGACCTATATCTCAGAAAAGCTTGGTGGTCGTCTACCCGTACGTATTCAGGCTGTACCTGAAGGTTCTGTAAACCCGATCAACAGCGTTCTTTTTCACGTACAAGTTACGGATGAAAATTGTGCATGGCTAGCAGAGCCACTAGAAACAATCTTGTCTCACGTCTGGTACACTTCGACAGTAGCTACACTTTCTCGTGAAGTGAAGAAAGACTACTCGAAGTACATGAATGAGACGCTCGGTGGAGTTACTGGGATTGATTTCATGCTCCACGATTTCGGTGGGCGTGGCGTTACCTGCTTTGAACAGATGGGTATAGGTGGTATGGCCCACCTTGTAAACTTCCAAGGTACCGATACTGTGCCTGGTCTGAAGGCTGCGTACGATTACTACGATGCCGACCTGTCTACTCTCGGTTTTTCTGTGCCTGCTTCTGAGCACGCAGTCATGACTTCTCTTGGTGCTGACGGCGAGCTTGCAATCATTGAGCAGATCCTTGATGAGTTCCCTACAGGAATTGTCAGTGTTGTTGGTGATTCCTATGACATTGTGAACTTTGTTAAGAACATTGTTGGCACTCAGCTTCACGACCGCATCATGAGCCGTGATGGCAAATTTGTTGTGCGACCTGATTCACCTACAGAAGAGTGGCCGATGGCTGCTGACCAGATGGTTTGGATCTACCAGACTCTATGGTATGCGTTCGGTGGTACTGAGTCACCTACTGGCTTTAAGATCCTTGATGACCATGTTGGTGTCCTCTGGGGTGATGGTATCGACCGTGGTGGTGTGCATCATATCCTTATGGCGCTGAAGAACGCTGGCTTTGCTACGACGAACGTGTCTGGTATGGGTGGCGGTCTACTTCAGAAAGTAAACCGTGACACTCAGCGTTGTGTTATCAAGTGCTCCGCTCAGAAGCGGTCAGGTGTCTGGCACGATGTTCACAAGGAAACTTTCGGCAAAGTCTCTAAGGCTGGTCGGTTCCTTGAGCTTGACTTGCCTGTAGTCTTTGAGAACGGTGAACTTGTCCGCCGTTATACATTTGATGAGGTTCGAGAGAACGCTAAACTGCTATGAACTTCTATCTAGACACAGAATTTATGGCTGACGCTAACGCTTGTAGCGTCAAGCCACTGTCAATAGCTCTCGTGGCAGAGACTGGCGAGTCACTTTACTTGGTAATCTCTGACGCACCCAGAGAGGAGGGCAACGAATTCGTACAAGAATTCGTTGTGCCATTTCTAGATATCTCCCCAACTGGCGAGCGTCTGACTGACCAGGTAATTACAGATGGAATTTATACCTTTGGGTCGGTACTACGAAAAGATGCTGCTGACGTAATCAAATGGTGGGTCACCGCTCTTTCGGCTCAGCCTCAATTTTGGGCTTGGTATGCATCATATGATTGGGTATGTTTCTGTGATTTGCTCGGTGGCTTTTTGAATGTACCGGTCAATTGGCCGCAGTATATTCACGATCTTCGTCTCTTCAGCACAAGGATGCTAGAATATAAGGGAGATCTTACTGTCCCTGAGCATCATTGTCTAAGAGATGCTTATCAACTGCAACAAACGGCACTTTATATTAAAATAAAGAGGAAAAATGAAAGATATGTCTAAAATTTAAAGGATGACTATGAGTAAAGTATTTCAATTGCATTTAGATATCGATGCGACCCTGGCTGTTGAAGAGATTTGGCCTGACGGTGAGCTAGAGGAAAAGAAGCAAAGAGTTCTAGATCTAGCTGAAGAACTAGGCATCGAGATTGATTTCCTATGACAGAATTTCTACCGATCCTTTACAAGAAAACCTCCACCGGCGCTACGCAGGTATGGCAGCGTGAAATCGATGGTGATAGATACCGTTCAATCTCTGGTCAGATCGATGGAGTAAAGCACCCCTCTGGTTGGACAACGGCCACACCTAAGAATGAAGGCAAAGCGAACGCTACCACAGCTGAAGAACAGGCCCGTCTAGAGTGTGAGTCGGCTTACAAGATTAAGCTAGCCCAAGGTGGATACCACGAGTCGGTTGATGATATCGATACCACCAAGTTCTTTAAGCCTATGCTTGCGAAAGCTTATGACGAGCGACCAATCAAGGACGATGAGTGGGGCGAGATCTATAGCCAACCTAAGCTCGACGGTGTGCGTTGCATCGCTACCTCAGAGGGATTGTTCTCTCGTCAAGGTAAGCCAATTGATTCGTGCCCTCATATTATTGAGGCTCTTGAAGATTACTTTCATATTCGCCCCGACTCTATTCTTGATGGAGAACTTTATGCTGACCATCTCAGCGATAACTTCAACGAGATTATTTCACTGGTGCGTAAACAAAAGCCAACAGCAGATCATTTCGCTAAGACAGCAAAAGCCATCAAATACCATGTATACGATATCCCCTCCGAAGAATTTGGGTTTCGTGGCCGCTACATGCGTCTCATCGGTACCGAAGGTCTTTGGCCTGTAGATGGACCAGTTGTTCTAGTTGAAACAACCGGTGTCGAAAATAGCGATCATCTGGATGCTTTGAACGCTGAGTATATCGAAGATGGTTACGAAGGTCAGATGGTTCGACGTGACGGTCCCTATAAAAACGGACGTAGCTTTGACCTCCTGAAGCGCAAAGAGTTCCTCGACCAAGAGTTCACTGTAATCTCAGTAGACGAAGGCATTGGTAACCGTGCTGGTATGGCTGGGTTTATCACCTATGAGCTTGGTGATGGTCGCACTTTCAAGTCAGGTATCAAAGGTAACTGGCAGTATGCTACTCAGCTTCTTAAGGACGCTGATATTTATGTCGGTGGACAGGGCACAGTGCGGTACTTTCAGTTGACCCCTGAAGGCAAGCCACGCTTTCCTGTAACAGTAGCCTTGTATGAAGGTAAAAGGGACATCTAATGAAAAGTACTCATTTAAGTTTAGATATCACACACGTAATAGGTGATGGGCCGTCGTTAATTGGGAAAAGTGGTCCCTATACTCTCTTCGGAACAACAACTGGAGACGTTGTTGCCATACAAAACAAATTCACTAAGGACCTACTCTGGGACCTAGAGGTCAGAGTACCCGTCCCAATCACGGGCCTGAGATCCCCACTTGGCAAAGAGATCGAAGAATTCCATGTCTTTGGTGGTCGTCCTGGGCGATGCTATAGCTAGATAAGATCTAAGTAAATTGGGAGGGCTTCGGCCCTCCTTTTTTTGTCTCCTCAAAAATAAGAAAACTCACAGGTCCGCCCCAGCGCAGACGCTGTAACTACGCCCGTAGTTTCTGTCCGTCCGTACGCCCGCTGTCGGCCCGTCTCCCGGCCTCGGGGTCGCATCCGCTATCCGTACGCCTGAAGAACCAGAAAGCCGCTTAAACGAGCTTAAAAGGGCATAGAAAAGCCCCGTGGTCTAGATGACCACGGGGCTACATTGCGTTATGGAGTGGGTAAGAGATGTTTCCAAGTCTTCCCAGACGTCACTTTCCATATAGTGGTATGAAAAATTCCATATTCTAGAGCTAGATCCCTAGTAGAGTATTTACCACTACTATATTTTTCTCGGATATCCATAACATCTTGTTCTGTAAGAACAGCGGAAAGAGATTTGACTCCTATAAGAGCAGTATTATCTCTATATTTATCTTCTTTATTCTGGGCCGAAGTTTTCCAACTTAAGTGTTTAGGATTAAAACATGCTCTATTATGACAAGGCCCATGGGCCGCCTCGTATTCTGGAGTGGGAGGATCTCCATGAATTAATTGACAAACCAATCTAGATACGCAAGTATCTTTACCATCCCATTTCATACGTCCATATCCACCCACGTCTGTACGATGAGACCATATCATACAGTTTTCAGTATCTTCCTTAAGATATTCTAGAAGTAACTCTGCCTGAGTTACCCCGAGATCGTCAGGACGGAGGTCCCCAGTGGTGCGCCATCGTTCATAATGCATAGAGCACCACCCTCTGGATTTGACAGGTGAGTCACACTTATCTACAGAACAATTTCCTTTATTCATCAATACCAACCTTTCTGCATTTTCCATTTCTTGGCAGCACAAGGTGTGCCATAGCGGTCGGAGACATAATCCAAGACCCAGTGGATTTGTGTAGCGGGGTTAGTCAGCCAATCAGCGCCATGGGTTGCCATCTTGGACCCAGGCAAAGCCTGTCCAATCCCGTAAGCGCTACCTCCAGCAGCATTCTTTACGTTATACCATGCGGATTCTCGCATTAGGACATAATCTAGACAGGCAAAATCTTCACTCGTATAACCCTCGGCCTTAGCCAGCTGCCATCCAAGATTACAATTTTCTACATTTTTATTTCCGTTACAAATCTCTGTCGTGCTACTGATGTGTCCAATAACAGCTTGCTGTTGATCTGGTCGTAGCGAATTCCAAATGTTTTGTTGCTCGGGACTGCAAGCAGTCAGGCCAATAAATGCTAGAATACTGATTAAGATAATACTTACTTTACGTTTCACAAGTTTCCTTTGTTCGTGGAATATGACAGAACCCCCGGCGAACCGAGGGTTCTAGGATCGGACTCGCACCGATTCCTTAGTAATATACTACGCCATGTGACGGCTATGTGTCAAGTAGATGAAGAAATATCCTTGATGATCGCCTCAGCGTAGCCATTCATCATGGCTACGTCGATACGGAACCGATCGCAGACACCCGCACGACCCTGAGCCAGAGACTCGCCCGTAGTAGCGTCAGCAAACCAGGAACCAGACTGTTTGATCAGACCTCGTTCAAGACTCTGATCTAGAATGAAAGCCTCGTTGCTAATACCGTATTCGTAGTGAATCTCAAACTCGCCAGTCTTGAAAGGCGGGGCAAACTTGTTCTTCAGGATCTTGAACTTGACTTCCTGGCCATAGATGTCATCGCCACGAGTCAAGTTACCTTTACGGTTGACTTCAATTCTCGTACTGGCATAATAGGCGAGAGCTTCGCCACCAGTAGGAATGTTAGGGTTCTGATTACCCATCGTCTGCATACGCTTACGATACTGATTGACGAACGCAATAATTACTTGCGAATCTACCTCGATCATCTTGTTGTTCAGTTTACGCAGACCCTGACTCATCAGTTTAGCCTGGACACCCATGATACTATCACCGAAATCACCGTTGATCTCAGCAAGCGGAGTCATAGCCGCAACCGAGTCAAGAACAATACAACTGACATCATCTGCTTCTAGACAGTTTTCAATCAGTTCTAGAGTCTTCTCAGAAGAACCAGGCTGAGCAATGAACAGACGGTCTGTATCGATCCCGGCACGCTCAAACTTGCCACGATCAACCGAGTTCTCTAGATCGATATAGACACACTCGCCTTCCTTCTGAGCTTGTGCTGTCAGATAAGTTGCGATAGCGCTCTTACCTCCACCAGCGGGACCGATAAACTCTGCGATGGTTACTTTAGGAATACCACCGCCGAGTTCGATATCAAGAGCCATAACTCCTGTCGGGATACGATCAACATCTTCTGGCATCTCATTCATAGTTTTCATGGTGCCAGCATGTTGCTTGTTGATTTCTTCTTGAATACTACTTAGACTTGTTTTTGTTTTTGCCTTGGCCTTCGCCATAATCTTCTTCCTGTTCTCTGTGATATTCGGCTGTCATCTGTTGACGTCGCTTCTTCGCTGCCTTACGTTGACCGGACCATTTGTTATCTCCCAAGGGTCATCCCTCCCCTCGGAACTCTACAAATAATGCTTTCAATTCATCCTTCAATTTCTGACTTCCGTTCACTAGATACTGGTTTTCCAGCTTGATCTTAGTAGACCTGCTTATATATATATCGGCTGGAATGGTCCCATGGTTCTGTAGCAGCACGCCTTTCAATTTGCTCATATATACTGGCTTCGTATGGAAACCTTTCGGTACAAAAATACCGAACTGATCCAGCGTTGCTGTAGCAATTTTGCTTTCGACAGGCTCAGCATATGTCAGTACATAGTTAGGTTGTTCACGGAAATCATCGTAGCCCTTACGGATCGTAACCCTGACCACGGCACCAGGCTGGAGCACGCTACCATAATCTTCGAAGGACTTAGGGAACGCCACGAGTTCTAGCGCACCAGTCTGATCTTCAATCAGGACATTAGCCATTGCTTTCTGTGCTTTAGTATATTTTACCACGACATCAGTGACAATAGCAAGCATCTTGACACTAGCTTTTTCCTCGGCTTCGCTAGCATCCATGATTGATCTACCAGTAGCATGTTCCGTATAATCTTCTAGCGGATGTCCTGAAGCATAGATGCCAAGAACTTCTTTCTCTTTCGAGAGGAGTTCATGCCAAGAGTATTCTGTCTCAGGAATATGGAAGTTAACGATTTCAGCTGTCTCGAAAAGACTACCCTGGTCAATTTTCTTCGCATCTTTACGAGTGACTTTAAGAACTTCGTCTACGACGCTTGCAATACCCTGTCGTGTCCCCCAGCCATCTAGTGCACCTGAATAGGCGAGAGATCGTAGCGCTGGGGCTTTAGGATTTACTCTGATAGCAAGATCGTAAAGGTCCTTGAAAGGTTCCTGCTCACGAATCTCGATCAGTTTCAGAGCAGAATCTTCGCCCATGTTTTTCAATGTACCCAGGCCGATTCTGATACCATCTTCCTCCACAGTATAATGTAGAGTAGACTTGTTGACATCAGGGGGATAGACCTTTAATCCCATACGACGAGCCTCACCAAGATAACGTGCAGTCTTGTCGAGATCATCCATGACATAAGAGCAAAGGACTGACATGTACTCTCGTGGATAGTGAGTTTTAAGGTATGCTGTCCAATACGTAATAAAAGCATAGCTGACTGAATGTGATAAATTGAAGCCGTAAAGCGAGAAGCCGTCAATAGTATCAAAGAGATCTTTACCAAACTCTTCTGAGTGTCCTTGACTGACACAACCAGCAATAAACTTACCAGCTTCAGCCTTCATCTCATCGGGCAGTTTCTTACCGATGATCTTACGAAGATTGTCAGCTTCTGTCAGGCTGTACCCAGCAAAGACCGTGGCGATCTCCATGATTTCTTCCTGGTAGATCATCAGGCCATAGGTGTCCTTGAGGATCTCAGCAGCATCAGGATGGAAAACCGTTACAGCTTCACGTCCATTCTTACGGTCAGCGTACATGTTATGCCAGTTAGAAGCCATAGGTCCTGGTCGGAAGAGAGCAAGTACCGCAGAGATATCCCTGATATTGTCAGGAGCAAGTCTCTTTAGAAGCTGACGCATACCGCCAGACTCAATCTGAAAACAGCCAAGGCTATTGCCAGTTCTGAGCATGGAATAAGTTTCAGGATCGTCCATGGGTAGATCATCAATACTGAACCCGTTGCCTATCAGCTTCTGAGTATCACTCAGGATATCAAGGTTTTTCAAACCAAGATAATCCATCTTGACTAGACCCATATCCTCGATCGTTTTCTTGCCCCACTGCGTAGCTCGTACACCATCAGAGTTTTTCCATGTAGGAACAAGCTCATCAAGTGGACGGTCACCAATTACCACAGCAGCAGCATGAATACCGAGAGACTTAATCTGACCTTCGATACCTAGTGCTGCATCAATGATCTTTTTTACATCAGGATCACGATCATATTCTTCACGCAACCCTTGGGCAGCTTTAAAACCATTCTCATACTTCGGGTTCAATTCCAGACAGGCACTTAGTGGTGTATCTACGCCTGAAGCCAGAGGAGGCATCAACTTAGTGATCTTATTACCTACTGCCGGTTCGTACCCAAGAACTCTCGCAGTATCTTTAACTGCTGTTCTTGCTTTCATGGTACCGAACGTAATGATCTGGGCTACATGGTCTGTACCATACTTCTGGATCGTATAGTTGATCATCTTCTCACGGTAACGCTGCTCAATATCAAGATCGACATCGGGCAGAGCAATACGAGAAGGGTTCAAGAAACGTTCGAAGATCAGACCATACTCTAGAGGGTCAACTTTAGTGATACCGAGAACATAACTGACAAGAGAGCCAGCAGCAGAACCACGACCAGGAGGAGTAAAGATGCCTTCGTTGCGGGCAAACTTCAGCAAGTCCCACAGGATAAGCATGTAGCTAGATACGCCCATTGACTGGAATACGCTCAGTTCGTATGCTGCACGCTCATAGACTTCATCGTTAGCATTCGGGTAGAACTTGTCGATTCCCTTCTTAGTTAGATGGGTAAGGTAGTCCATATCATCTGAAAAGCCCCAAGGAATAGGAAACTTGGGGAGATGTAGTGACTTGAAATCAATCTGGACATTGCAACGCTCTGCAATAACTAGAGTATTATCACAAGCCTCAGGAAGATCTTTGAATAGATCATACATTTGATCAGGAGACTTGAGGTAATATTCATCGTTATGGAAATGAAAACGCTTTTCATCAGATAGTTTAGAGCCTGTCTGGCAGCAGAGCATTATAGAATGGGCGTGACTCTCTTCTTGATGGGTATAATGCGTATCCTGCGTAGCATATACCTGAGCACCAATGCGCTTAGCAATTTCAATAAGCATCGGGTTAGTCTTCAACTGTTCAGGCAGAAAGTGATTCATGAGTTCGATGTAGAAGTTATCTTTACCTACGCAATCCTGCAATCGCTGAGCGACAGCTAGAGCGCCATCAAAGTCACCGTAGAGTAGAGGCTGGAGAACAGGACCACCAAGGCACCCAGAACCCACAATAAGACCTTTACTATGCCGTTCAAGCATAGCGTAGTCTGAACGTGGTTTATAGTACATACCATTCTCGAACGCATCTGAGCTGAGCTTCAGGAGATTCTGGTAGCCGTCATTGTCTGCTGCATAGATACTGAGATGGTAGTACCGCTTGTCTGAGCCGGTGATAGCTCCGTTCGCATCCTCTTGTTGCACAGCTTGTTTCAGTGTGCGGTCATCACAAAAATAGAACTCTTGTCCTAGAACAGGATGGATCTCGTGCTTCTTGCATTCTTTGTAGAAGTCAATGATACCAGACAGGTTCCCGTGATCGCTGATACCGCCACTGGTCATCCCCAGCGCTTTCATCTGCTGAACTAATCCTGGGATCTTAGAAGCACCATCTAGCGTACTGAAAGATGTATGCGTATGGATCGATGCAAAATCTTTACTCATTCAAACAATTCTAACTGTGGGTTATCGGACAATTTCATTTCAATTACTTTAGATTCATATTCATCGGTGACCCAGAAGACCTTGCGAAGTGGGTCTTTCTTCCGCAGATCCTTCAGGCACGATGCGGTGCCGCCCTTAGATTCTAGCACAAGATCGAGAGGATTGCGAGGGCTAATCACCATTGTAGCATCAGATTCATCAATCATCTGACGATTACGTACAAAGTTATCAGTCCACCATCTTTCTTTGTGCCAGCGTTCACGCCAGTCATCACAGGTAGGACGCTCTACAGCGTATCTATACTTGAGAAAGTATGTCTTATAACTCTGAGGATATATCTGAGTGTAGTACTGATTTGGATAGATTAAATTCAGACCATGACCAGCATCTCTGGTAGCCTCGGCAAAGATAGTGTCAGCACCTTCCGCTCCACCAGCTACGCCAAACTGATAATCATTCCACCAGAAGAAACTACGGACAGTTTGATATACTTCTTGTGGAAAACTTACTTCTCGATGACCAGTACACATTATGTCCATAGCTAATCCTTATTTAGGGCGATCGTCGGTGCCAAGTTTTCTGAGACGAAAGGTGAGTAGACACAATGCGTGCCAGGCAACACAGGCAAGATGGTAACAGTTAGATTCTTCATCGATATCTTCACCCATCCAAAATTGCATAGCGTGACGCTGAAGAGCATTGTAACTAGAGGTATAGTTATAGCCCTTCATGTAATTGAATCGGCCATCTTCCGTATCTGAAGTATACTTACGAGCACCAAATCCAGCGATACGACCAAGCTCCCATAGAGCCTTAGGATCAATATCCCCCAGTTCGCATTCTTTCTGACCTTTAGCTCCACCAGTCTCGGAGACTACACGGGTTTCTTCAGGAATAATAGTTTGAGCCATCGGTAAGTCGGTAAAATCGTAAGTTGCCATCAGCGGTTATCCCCCGATCCGCCAAGTACGTCTCTCTCACGACGATCTAGGAGCTTGTCTACGTTAGCCTGAGCTACGTCTGAGAGGGTCGTGCCAAGCTCTGCTGCTACTCGGCAGACGTACCATAGCGTATCCCCTAGCTCAGCAAGGATAGCTTCACGTTTCTCATCTGTGATAATGAAGTCATCGTCACGCAGAATCTTTTTTACCTTGCCCTGAAGTTCTCCAGCTTCACCTAGTCCAAGTGCTACATATACGAGGGCAATCCAAGAGCCAGTGCCAGCTTCAGGATAGATAGCTGTTTGATTGAGAATCTCTTGATAGATATCAAAACTACCATACACCTGACCGTGTGACACTTGTGATTCTCGAAGTTCCTTTTGAAACTGTTGAAGCTTTTTTACAGCCGGTGAAATATCAATATCAGTTTTAACTTCTACATCTTCAGTCATGTAATCTCTTTTCTAATTGTTCTATAGTTATGTTCTGGTTCTCTACTTCTTGTACCCAAGTTAGCCCAAGAAGTAAAGGTTGATAGTATTTTTTATTTCCGTGTACTGTCGTAAGATGACAAGGCTCATTACAGAGCGTGATCAGATTCCACGGCTCGTTCTGCCATTCTTTGTTACGCCAGTCACTACGATAGTTTATATGATGAACCGCAAGGCCATGCGTCCCACCACATAGACGGCAACGGTAGTTATCTCGTTCTAGAATAATCTCCGGTCGGTAATCCGTGGGTCCGGTAGACTCTGGTACTTTGCTTCGTTTCTTTTTGGGACCAGTAGGCTTTCTAGCCTTGGGGGTACCGGTCTTCCTCTTCGCTTGCGGTCTTTGATATAGGCACTCATCACTGCAATAACTAACCATTCCACGCCGAACCGCAGACTCTTTTTCAATATACTTTTTACAATTTTTGTTAGCACATCTAACCTTGCTCATCAAATAGTCCAAGCTGAACACCACTGAGATGTTTCGCTACGAGTTCAATAATATGATCTGCTAGATCAACAGGTTTTTCTGTGCCAATCTCTCGTTCAATAAGATCAGCAATTCTATCTCTAAGATTCACGTTCTAGTCGTCTTTCTACTAGTGCATCCCTGATGAGAAGACGGGCAATATCTTGGAACTGCTCATAGGCAGCGAGCTTCTCCTCGTTGTTCACCACGATGATAGCAGTGTTACCGAAGGCTAGTGCTGAACCTTGCTCTGTGCGGTCCATAAAATCTAACTGAATGCTCTCCTCACTGAAAGAAATTGTACTGATGAACCTATCATCGGAATCAATAACTTCGAGGATTCTATCTGAGTAGTCTTCACTCATTTCATTTCCAAACTTTCAGGATCAAAACCAAAAATATCTTTGGGTTCTAGGGTTGTTACGGTTACAGGATTACTGACGCCAGGCACATACGTGTCCAGGTTATCGTACATTTTCTTAGCCTTATCAGGGTCAAGTACCTGGATCTCTTCAACATGGAACTGGTTCTGACATTTCAGTTGACCAGATTTCTTAATGTCAAAGAACTTAGGTACGCCAGTACGAACCGTCACCAGAAGTGTGATCGGGTCGCCATCAGCTAGGCTGATAGCATCCTCTACTTCCATCGGGAACGCACCGGCGATCTTACCCTCGTAAATTTCGATAGCTCGACCGTGGACGTACTCTACGCCATCTTCGCTCAGTTGCTTGCTCATGGTTCTATTCTATCAGATCGAGAGGTCATTGTCCAGCCTTCTTTTCGTCGCTGTGACGCTCGTCACGCCACACGTATCGTATCTTACCTGCATCATAAATGCGAGTCAGGCCATTTAATTCGGCCAATTCAGTCTCTGTCATTGTAGCGTCATATATCAAAGATGTGTCATGTGCAAATTTTTCTTTTCTATAGTTAAATTTATGTACTCTTTTTTTACAAGCCTTATCTAAATAACTATAGTCTGGATCAAGAATTTTATTTAGACTAAATCCGTTAGTTTCATATAAACTACCATTAGAGATGGTCAGGTCCGCAAATGATTTAATATCTCCTTTGCGATAATTTTTGAAATGACTTAAAATTTTACTAAATCCACCTGGAACACGGACAGAGGTGGCAAATCTAACTAGATCCCATCTCACATCCGCCATTGTACCTTGATCTTTGAATGAAGCTAGGGCTACTAATTCGTTATTATACATGAGACCGATATGATGAGTTGCAGGAGAAAATCCTTGAATATGATTTTGTTCATAAAATAATTTAGCATCTATTGGTTTAACTTTCATATTTACATCTGTCTTACGAGCATAGATAGATTTAATATTACTTAGATTTAACTTAGTCAAGATAGATAATTTAACAATATCTTTTTTATAATTCCAATCATCTTCCCAAATTTGAATAAGTTGAACGCCTTGATTCTTACATGCCAAATATTTATCGTAATGATAATTTTTAGATTTAAATTTCTCAGAGTGCCAGTAGAGACCATTAAATTCAATTGCAATATTTTTTGATGGAATATAAATATCTAATTCTAGGGGTGCAATTAAGGTGCGATTGGAACGTTCAATCGGGATGTGAGATTCTATAAAATCAGCTAGATCAGATTCTAAAAGAGAATAACTATTAATTTTTTCTGTAATCATAGCTTCTTCTAATGACATACCTCGATATAATCTATGTCTAACTGTGTTTTCGTGACCTATAAATCTTGGATCTTTAATCCATTCAGACCATTTTTTACTCTCGCCAAAAGCATCATATAAAATATCTTCTATAATATCTGTAGTAATAGCTTTTTCTGATTCCCAATTTAATTTATAAATACGATCTTTAAGAATATATTTATCTTTGTAGGGACAACGTGCATCTAAGACCCAGTCACTGATCGATTTGAATTCCCCGAATGCTTGTAATCTATTTGGGGTTGTAGAAATTTGGGAGATAGCGTCTTCAAGTGTCCATCCTAAGCTAAGTCTAGATCTGAGAAGATCACAATTACCGTGCACACATCGACTATCTTTAGCCCAGTCATATAAGATTTTTGTCTCATTAAAAGCTTTATATTTTTTAATATTTTGACGAGGTTCTAAAATGGCTGATTCCGCGTCCCACCCCTGATTAATTCTAGATACAATTAATTTTCTATCTTTATGAATACATCTAGAATCTTGTGCCCATTCAACTGGAACTTTAGACTCACCAAATGCAGATATGGGATATTTAATAATATCCTTTGTAAGAGCTATCTCAAAATCCCAATTCCATTTTACTCGATCCCTAAGAGTGGTAGCTGATTTATGAACACAGCGTTCATCTTTCGTCCACTCCGTTATAGTCTTCGATTCGCCGAATGCATCGTACTTACGAGAGCCTACAACAGGTTCGTTCATCGCTCGTTCAGGGTCCCAAGCTTTATGTAATCTTCTTTGCAAGGTTTTGAATGGGACAAGGCAGCGATTGTCCTCCGACCATTCTTTGATAGTTTTCGATTCACCATACGCAATAAATAACTTGGGCACCATGATTACTCCTATCGTTAATTACCGATTATAACGACAGATTTAGATAGACATATCTAGCGATAATCGCCGTTTTGTAGCCTCAAGCCACGTATCGCCAGCTACAGCGTACGAGCGTTCCTTGATCGCCAAATCATACAACGGGTCGTCATATGGTACCATCGCTAGTGTCAGCGGGGCGAAGTGATACCGTGCGATAGCACCGGACCCCCCATTCTTAGATTTGATGATCTGAGTATAGACGTCACCAGGCTTAACATCAGAATTATCAGGATCTTTCTGAAGCTTCTGTTCTGGTCGCCACAGAGCCATCATGATATTAGCTGTATGTTCTACCTCGGCAGCATCAGCAGCCATATCGAAAGACATAGATTCACCAATCTCACCTGTGCGGTTAGCCTGGACTGGTGTCTCGATCACTGTATCGAATTCTTTAGCGATACGCTTCAAACCCATGATAGCCTCACTAGTACGTTCCTTAGCGTTACCTGTGAACGAACGGGCATAGTAACCAAGGTAATCTACGATGATCTTGTTAGCTGGTGACCCAGCTTCGTAGGCGTGCTGTTCAATGCAGTCAATCAGTTCACCTTCACTGATACGGTTCTTATCTACAATCAGCAGATTGTTCTTCCAGTATTCCATGACATCAAACACAGATGAACCAGGAAAATAGAAGTTGTGAATGCGATACAGTCGCTCGAAAACTTCATTGCGAGTCTGCTCAAGAGAAATGAAAAGACACTTGAAATTGTCATCGGCTAGACGATTACGAACCATCTTATTGATCGCATCGATACTATTATGAGTTAAAATATATTCTCGTCCAATTAAGTATAGACAATCAGCAGCTTCTACTGTAATACATCTAATTTCTTTTTCTCCAACATACTCAATATTAGTAATAGCTCGACGTGGTAAATGTTTATTTGTATAAGTTTTTTCAACATTTTTGCGATGCGTGCTAAATGGACTAATCTCTTCTGGAATCATACAAGTTACACAAATATCTTTGTATGGTTTCCCATTTTGACCGACACGTTCGAGAGTGCTCATGGTCGCAGTCCCGCCAAAGGACTGGATAAGTTGCCTCACGCTCAAAGCCAATGGAATTGACGTGGTATAGTAATGAACCTGCATACCCGGTCGGCTAGAATTACCACCGTCACCATCAAAAAGCCCTTGGAGTAGATCAATTCGCTGCGCCAGAGATGCCTCAAGATACTCAGTCGGGATGAATTTATCCGACGAGCCAACATCAATTCCCAGGGAACGTGTCAAATGACGTACACCGGCTACGCCATAGTTATCGCAAACCTCTGGTTTCGTCACACGATCTCGAAGATCAGAGCCTTCCTCAGCTACACGTTCAGCTACTTCAGGATCAGGTGTACGAAATTCCGTGCCGCATCCGCCCAGATACCCATTGGACAGTAATGTACCCATCGTGTATGGAGGAATCGGAAGATTCTTTTTCTCATAATCAACAGGAGCTGACATTTGAATATTATATTTGTAGAACATGCGTCCATTAGATTTGAATTTATAGAGTCCATCATTAATTAATTCAGATGTAGTTCTATTTCTAAAATCAAATCTATTTCGATTCCAAGTGTCTTTATGGACAGACCAAATATGATCTCCGTCACATTCCACAGAGGTCCCATCACTAAATGAAACTCGGTAAGTAGAAAGCATACCACGTTCGTGGAGAGCTTTAACTTTAGTTGGTTGACCGTTACTACCAAATACTTCATCCCCAATTTTAAGATCACCCCACAGGCGAAGACCTTTGGGCGTTTGGATTTCAGTGTTGTAGGGGTGTCCTTTACCTGCATCAGTTCTCGCCAGAGTGACAATAACCTGACCAGGAAGTTGGCCGTAGCTCATAGGCTTATCGAGCGCTGAGATATTGAATCGTAGCCCTACAAGATCAGCGTTACCTTCAATCTGGGTCCACTTATCATACGCTTGAGCAACAGATACAAGTAGTCCACCCTTCGCCTGGCTGAACAGCCATTCGAAATCTTCACGACGCTTACCGAACTTCACATACCAATCATTAACGTCGATGCCCTTGGCGGGTAGCTTAACAATACGAGACTTAGAGCCAAGTTTACTAGCCGTTTTCTCAGCGCCAGAGATGCCAGCCTTATCCTGATCGAAGACAATATAGACACGCTTAGCTTCATTGATCTCTTCTGTCCACTCGTCTTTCCAATTATGGACACCAGGCACACCGATAGTATTGAAACCCATCTGCTGAAGCGTAAGGGTATCCATTTCACCTTCGCAGATATAGACGGTATCTTCTCCGATAATACTGTCAGAGTTATACAGGATCGTAGGGACACCTTTCATGCCCTGTGTTTTCTTGCCACGTAACTGCATAGCACGGCCATACTGTAGACATGGAAAGATAATCTCGTCCTTGAAATAATCTGAGCCGTCCTTGCGGATCAGACCAGTCTCTTTGATCTCTTCAGGAGTATAACCCCGCTGAAGAAGATGAGCACCGAGATTACCATCAGCATAGCCAAGGCGAGCCTGAACAATTGTTGCCTCTTCTAGACCACGATCTTCAAGATAGAGATACTGATCAATATTGTCGAAGAGACGCTCACTGTAGTATTGTGCTGCAACTTCGATGATAGGATTTGCGGACTCAAGCGGAGTAAAATCAACGGTTGAGTCACCATAGAATTTTCTTAGTTTGTTTATTGAACCTCGTACACCACATACGAAACAGAAGAGTAGGCCCCAACGGTCTTCGTCATCTGTCTGAACGTAGAGCCGACCTGGTTTACCTTCTTGTTCTTCATGAAATGGGCACAGACATCTTACATTTCCGTCACCTGCTGGGCGGGGATTTAGATTCTTCTCGGTCAAATATTCGAGAATGTCGAGCAACTTATCTCCTTGCTAAAGCGATGGAACCAGGACCGAAGCCCTGGTTCCATCTGGTTATTCTGTTGTGACTTCGGTTTAGAACGCTTCTTCCCACTCGTCCTTAGCAGCCACAGAGGCTACAGAAGTGGTAGCAAAGCTAGGATGCTTTACAGTAGGGGCAATTACATCTTCAATCGAGTTGCGATTCTCATTACCCTTATCTGACCAGTACTGCTTCACACGGATTCGACAAGGAAGACCGACGTAATTATCGTAATCTTCCTCATTAAACTTGAATGACTCGGGAAGTTCATTCTCTCCTAGAAGCTCCTGTAGGTAGAGACGTAGCTTACACTTACTGTAGTCGCTAATCTCAGCATCTACATCCTGCCAGAGCCAGCGATTAGTAAACTTATCGCCAACAATCTTGAATGCAAAACCGATCTGAGCTTCTACTCCACGCTCAACCTGCTTATCTAGCCACGGTGTCTTTTCAAGGTTAATCGGCTTGTACTGAATACGTGCTACTACAGCGTCGTATGTACCTTCCGGGATTGCTTCAAAAGACTTGTCTTGCTGCTTACTTGCAGACTTTGTTACACCAATTGATGCCATGTTGTTTTTACTTACCTTTCTGTTTTTCCTATTGTTAGGCTTTGTTGAGTAGCTTAGCTTTGATATCGCTGATGCTACTCATACCAGGAGCGGGTTCCGCCTCTTCGGCAGGTTCGTCTGGTTTGATATCGTCTACGGGAGTTTCTGGAATAGCTCCGGTAAAATCAGTCAGTTGCCCATCTGTTAGATCGAGCAACGGTTCGGGGTCAACAACCACAGAGTCGGACTCAGGGGCGACGAGAGTTTCTCGGTACGCTACAATTGTAGCAAAGTCGTCTTCGAAAGTCAAGTCGATGAATCGTGGGAGAGTCCCGGTGTCATCGTGAATCCAGCTTGCGATTTGGGTTGGCGCTGTGATCAGGGTCTTCGTCACTTTCGTAGGATACTCCAGCACCACCACTTCTTCTTCTGTAGATGATTTAACGACAACTTCTTCAGGTTCAGCAACCTCTTCAAAAGAGTCTAGAAGTAGGGCATAATCTACATACTTGTGGACCTGAGTTACGAAAGCACCCTGGATATTAGGCTTGATTGCTGTAGA
>ERZ650309.116-NODE-116-length-39308-cov-5.807785_pt1 | contig 39308 bp, 28 predicted proteins | sample MGYA00376245_ERZ650309 | MGnify/ENA primary metagenome ERZ650309 (study PRJEB26733, sample SAMN07839294) | wastewater metagenome | biome: urban; feature: wastewater treatment plant; material: waste water | place: USA: North Carolina | collected 2016-04-26 ... | reverse complement strand
GCCCACGTACCGAGCAATTTGGTGTGCAGCGTATCGAACATGGTGAGCCCGCCGCTGGCATCAGCGACGTACAGCATCGGGTAGACGGCCGGACCCAGCGTCATTCCGATTGGCGCAGAGGTTATTTCGGTGCCGGTGACCAATGTGGCCGTGGTCGCGCCGGAGCTGAACCACGAGATCGCGCCGCCTGTCGCCGTGGAGCTGGCGACGAAGATCTTCTTTCCGTCCGAACTGACCGCGAGTTGGGTGGGCGTCGACCCCACCGTCAGCTTGACGGTGCCGGTGACCTTGTTGGTCGACGTACTGATTTTCGTGACTGTGGCGCTGTTGCCGTTGGCCACGTACACCGTCGAGCCGTTGGGGCTGATGGTGATCGCTGTCGGATTATTAACGGGGAGTGTGGCTTTCACGGTACCGGTGGCGGCGTCGACGACCTTGACCGTGTTATCGGTAGAACTCGATACATACAGTCGGGTGCCGTCGCTCTTGATCGCGATACCGTCAGGCGTGCCATTGATCTGATACGTGCCTTTTGGTTCATTGGTGATGGCGTCGAAAACACTGATCGTTCCGGTGCTACGGCTGACGACGTAGGTGCGGGTATTGGTCGTGGCCACAGCGGTCGCGTTGGTGACGCCGGTGAGGTCGGCGCTGGTGTAGAACGGCGACGGGCTAACCGGAATATTCACCACCACAGGGACATTCGTGTTCACGCCGTCGCTCAGCTTGATGGTCATCGCGATGGTGTCAGCGCCCGACGTGGCGAAGGCGGCGAATCGTTGTGCCGTGGTGGGCGTATAGGTGATGGTTTTGGTCGTGGCGTTGTAGCCCAGCGTGCCCGCCGATGGACCCTGAACGAGTCCTACTGTGACTGGCTTGAATTCGGGGTCATAGGTGGTCAGGTGCCCAGTGACCCTGCCCGTGGTCGCGTCGGGCCTGTCCCAGGTTACGAACGCGTTCGGGGGCTGATTGGTCGATGCGGTCGCGGCAACCTGGTTGGCGGCCAACGCAACTGACGCGATTGCGGTCGCCGCCGCCGAGGTGGCACCCACGTCGCGCCGTGCGGCACCGAGCATGAGCCAGCCGAGCGGAGAGTTGGCCACGGCGTTGTTGAGCGTGTTCAGAATCGTCGAGACCAGCGGCCGCACCAAGGCATCGAGTACCGATACGGGTGCGGCTGTCGTTGCGGCTTTGACCGAGGTCGCTTGGGTGGTGGCAAGTACTGACGCGGTCGCGGTCGCGGTTGTGACCTTCTGCGGCGCAGACGCTGCGACTGGGGCCTGTACCACGGTCGAGGGTGTCGCGGGTGCCGCCTTCGGCAGGCTGGCGATCGCGGCCGTTGGGGTCGGTTGGGCGGGCTTATCGGTTGCAGTTTTGTTGGCGTCGTTCTTGGTTGATGACTTCTTGGGTTTCGGTTTGGTCGGCTTCGGGTTTGGTGTGTCCGTGGTCCCCGCTACCGGTTCAGCCGACTTTGCCTTCTTCTTCGGCTTCGGGGTGCTGCTCGGCTTGTCGTGCGAGGTGGTGTCTGAGGTCGAGGTCGAGTCGGCTTCGGGGGCAGCCCAGGCGATTGCGGCCGGGGTGGCGACTGCCGACCCGATTCCCAGAGCGACCGCCAGGGCTCCGACTCGTCCGACGTACCTGCCGCTGTTCATGCTCATCGCTCTCTGACATTGCTACCTGCTTGGGCTCGAACCGAATCGGTTGGGACGGGGCGTCCTGCCTGTTGAGGAAGAATGCCTGGTCAGACCGCGATTTCAGCGAGCTAGCAAATTCTACTCTGTGAAACGGCTGAAATTAGCGAACTTGTAAGTTTTTGCTCCGAGTCACGACGGCTCGCCTGACGCTTACGCCGCTGATCGAGGTCAGTATTGAGCAAAAATCCGCTGCGTAAGCGTCAGGCTGCGAGGTCGAGACGGGTGTACTGGCATCCCGGCCCGCACGGATGGCCACTCACGGCCATCCCATGCCGGCGCATCACCTGAGCGACTTTGGCGGCAGTTTGACACGGTCGCTCGAACACCTGCTGGTAGGTAAGTCGAACCGTCGACTGGCCATGGACCGCCGCATCGAGGTCGCGTTCGAAATCCTTGTTCCGCGCGGCCACAGAGTCGTGATGCATGCGGCCATCGAGTTCGACGACGAGTCGGTCGCCGTACTGGGCGTCGCGGTAACGCACGCCCACGGTGGACGCCGAGCGGATCTGCCGTGCGGCACGCGGCAGGCCATGCGCCCGCTCCACTCGATTGAGGTAACCGTGCTCCAGGACAGAGCAGGTGCCCTCGGCGATGTCGACGAGAACGGCTCGCAGCCACCGACGACCACGAACCCGCTGGCGTGAGTCGAGGGCATGCAGCAGCCGAAGTGCAGTGGTTCGCCGCGACTGGCACGCATCGGCAAGTACCGAGATGGCGTCGAATTCCGTTGCACGCAGGGCAAGGTCCAGCGTCGCTTCTTCATAGCGCAGGCGTGGCGGTCCGACGTGCCAGAGTGTCCGCTCGTCGAGATGGTCGACGTGGTGGATGCGAACACCGTGAGGCTCGACCAAGGTGGTGCGGCTCCGTGATACCGCGACATGGATCAGCGAGCCTTCGATCAGCAGAGCGGAGTCAAGGCACAACGCCGCGGGTGCCGCGTAAAGAACTGCGGCCCAAGCCCGTTGGATCCAAGTCAATGGTCCGGTGTGGTCCACGTATACACCGTGGTGAACCCGGGCCCAGTCATTGCGTCTGAGGAGCCGACGGATGGCGTAGCTCGGTAAACCGCTGTCGAGGGCTTGGCGACGCGATATGACGCCCGACTGATGGCGCAGCAGCTCGTCGAGGTCCATGCGATCGATCGTGGCCGATCAAGGGGATACACGCCAGATCACGGCCCCTGGGCCTGTGGATAACTCGTTATGCCGCTGATCGAGGTCAGTATTGAGCAAAAATCCGCGGCGTAACGTCAGGCCGCGACGTCGGCACGGGGTTCGGAACAGACTAAGCCGAATGCCCGAACTGTCTCAGCGCGGCGTGCTCGACGAACAGTGGAATGAAGTCGCGGACCGCGTGGTCGTGGAAATCGGCGTGGATACGGCGCACGATGGCCGTCACGGTCTGTGGCTCGATGTTCGGGTACGAGATCGTCAGGTGGGAAATCAACGCGTCAATGGCGGCGTACTCGGCCGCCCGCGCGGTCAATGGGTCCACCTCTGACACGCCGCCCGCATGTTCCATGGCGAAGGCGTCGCAGGCGGCGATGACCTGGTCGGGGGTGACGTATGGGTGTTCACGGGCTACCGCGTCGATGGCCACCCAACTTGCCGGCCCCAGCGCCGCTGTCGGGCCTGGCCTGCGTCCACTAGCCAACGCGGCGGCCAGCAGATCACGGAAGATCTGCTCGGCCGGATCGGCGAAGTCTGCGGACATGGCGCTGACTGTACGCAAGGTGGGTTACATGTCGGCGACGTACATGTGCCACTTTTGGTACGTGCGTCTCACTCAGGCCGCTCTGCCAGCGGAAACCTAGGCCTCGGGTATGCGCTCCGGGTGCAACATCTCGGCGTACCGCAATGGCTCGGGAATGCCGAACCCGTCGATGAGTATTTCGGCGTAGGGTCTCAGCTTGCGGCAGCGATCGTTGATGCCTGCGGTAACAGCTTTGGCCCGATCGGTCGACAGGAATCGGTGTTCCATGAACCAGGCTTTGTCGTCCTCGATCACCGATAGCGCATACAGGTCGCAGACAAGGTTGAAAAGCTTGCGGGCCTCGGGGTCGGTACACGCATCGATACCGGCGACGAACGACTCGAAGATGATCCGGTCGATGTGCGCGGTCGCAGCATGCAGCACGTGGTCCTGCACCGAGTTGAAGGCCTCGAAGGCGCTCATTTCCTTGGCGTTGGCCCTTAGTCGAGCTGCCACCGACGACAGCAGATAGTCGGCCCGGTCGTCGAACATCTTCGCCTGCGTACCCCGGTTGAAGAGGCTGCCTGCCTCCTCGTTGTCCTGACGACCGTCGAGGAGAGTTTGGATAATGGTTTCGCTACCGGTGCTCCGACGTACTCGCTGGCGCGCCGTGCTCGTCGCGAACTTGACCCATTCGAATGGGCTCATGCCCTTGATGTCGTCGGCGTAGTCGGTGAGCAGTTGTTTGGCCACCAACTGCGTCAAGACGTGATTGTCGCCTTCAAACGTGGTGAAGACGTCAGTGTCGGCCTTGAGCGCGATCAGCCGGTTCTCCGCCAAATAGCCTGCGCCGCCGCAGGCTTCGCGACATTCCTGAATCGCATGGGTGGCGTGCCAGGTGGCGGACGCCTTCAACCCGGCAGCGCGAGCTTCGAGTTCGCGCTGCACTTCGCCGTCGGGTTCGGCGATGCCATTGAGATCGTGAAGATCGGACACCAACTGGTTCTGTGCGAATTGCAGTGCATACGACTTGGCGATCAGCGGCAGCAACCGACGTTGATGCACGAGGTAGTCCATGATGAGGACTTCGTCGTCGGTTTTGGGTGCTTCGAACTGCCTGCGCTGCAACGCATATCGCGTTGCGATGTCGAGTGCGACGCGGGCGGCGGCAGCGGCACTGCCGCCGACGGTGACCCGGCCACGAATGAGGGTGCCGAGCATGGTGAAGAACCGTCGGTTGGGGTTCTCGATCGGCGACGAGTACGTGCCGTCGGGGGCGACGTCGCCGTACTTGTTGAGCAGGTTCTCCCGCGGAATCCGGACATGGTCGAACTGGATGCGGCCGTTGTCGACGCCGGGCAGGCCACCTTTGTAGTGGCAGTCCGACGTACGGATGTTCGGTAGGTCGTTGCCGTATTCATCGCGCAACGGCACCACGAAGCAGTGCACACCGTGGCATTCGCCGTTCGTGATCAGCTGCGCGAAAACTGCTGACACTTGGGCAGATTCGGCAGCACCGCCGATGTAGTCCTTGCGTGAGGTGGGGGTGGGGGAGTCGATGACGAACTCTTGAGTGGCCGGATCGTACGTCGCCGTCGTCTCCAAAGACTGCACATCGCTGCCGTGGCCGGTCTCGGTCATACCGAAGCAGCCGACCAGATCCAGATCGATCGCTTTGCGCACATACGCCTCGTGATGACGCTCGGTGCCGAGATTGTCGATGGCACCGCCGAACAGTCCCCACTGCACGCCGGCCTTGACCATCAGAGACAGGTCGCTCATGGCCAGCATCTCGATGCGGGCGATGGTGGCGCCGGCATCGCCGTTGCCGCCGTGGTCCTTGGCGAAGGCATCCTCGGCGGCACCGCGCGATGCCATGTACTTCATCTGCTCGGTCACCTTGGCCCGTGCCACCGCGGTGTCCGGGGTGTAGTGCGGCCGGAACAGGTCGGCGGAAAGCTCTTGTCTGATGCGGTCTTTCACTTCGCGCCAACGTCCGTCCAGGGCGTAGCGCAAATGGTCAGCCGTCGTGGTCACAAGCGTTTCCTTCGTCGAGGCGGTGGTGATCCAACTAGCGTTCGATGGTGATGCCGTACAGATCCACGTTGTGCGGCAACGACTTGTGCGGATCCAGAGTGGCCCCGCGCAGCACCGGTGTGGTGTCGTTCAAGACGTGCGCAAGGACCGCCTGGCCGAGGAACACCGACAGTCCGGCGCCCGGGCAGACCTGCGGGCCGTGGCTGAAGAAGTTGTACGACCAATCGCTGCTCGCATTGCCGCTCACCCATTCACCCGGCGAGAACTTGTCTGCATACGGGATGCGGGCACGGTTGCGGTGGTTGAACACGTTGTAGATCAGCACCTGCTTTCCTGCGGGAAGCACTGCGCCGCTGGGGAATTCGATGTCCCTGGTGGACACCCGGCCGAACAGGCCGGTGGTCGGCCACAGGCGCATGGTGTCCAGGATGCAGCCACCCAGGTAAGTCAGCGACGCCACGCCTTCGGCGGTGGAGATGTCGACACGCGCCATCTCGGCCCGAACTTCGTTCAGTTGTTCGGGATGCGTCGACAACACCGCAAGTGTCCGGAATGTGTTGGCCGCCAACGTGTCACCCATCGCGAACAACCAGTGCACCACCTGGGTGGCGGGGTTGGTGTCCACCGGGCAGGTGGTTTGCGCAATGAGTGCGGCGAGACTGCCCGCTTCGGGATCGTGCAGATATGACTCGATGTGCGAGATGAATTCGGCGTAGCCGGCTGCTGGTTCCCCGGGCATGCTGTTGCCCGCGGACATCAGTTCGCCGAGTTGCTCGGTCAGCCGGGTGTCGTCGGCAGCCTTGCTACCGAAGACCACCACGCGGGTCAGCCGCTGGAACGCCGCGTTCCACTCGGACCACTGCAGTGCACCGGCGCCGAGCCCCGCGACGACCTGAGCTGCTGCGTCGACGAACGACTGGGCGAGCCGGTGAACCGGCTTGTCGGTGTCGAGCACGGCCTCGGCGAACTGGCGTCGCGCCGCCCATACATCGCCACGCGAAATCGTCAGTGCGTCAGGCTGAAAGGCCGACATGCCTTTGCGTTTCGGCTCGGGATCCGACGCGAAGGGGTCGGGTGATCCGCCCAGCACGAACTCGAGATCGTCGGGGTGGTGGATCAGCAGCGCTTCATCGGCGACCACCCGTACGTAGAACGGCGTATCGCCGTAACTACGTACCATGCCCTCGATGAGCTTGTAGCCGAGGAAGTCGGCACTGACACCCGAGGCGACGCGGCTGGGCAATTCGCGCTTGTTGAACAGTCCCTGAATGACATTCGGCACACCGATCTGCGCGGTGAACCGAACGCCTTCCAAAACTGATGCGTGGGGGAAATCCTTCGTCATCTTCTCGTCAGCCCCAGGGCAGGTAGGCGCGGACAGAGTCGGCAAGCTGCACCACCGGATTCTTCTTACCCGGCACCGGTGCACCCAGCTTCGGCCACGGCGCGAACACCCGCTCGACGTCGCCGATCACCGGCTCCAACTCGGGGTAGTGGCGCAGCATGACGTCCTTCATGGTGTTGTCATTCACCCAGTCGAAGCCGACCTGCGTATACGTCTCGGGCTTGAAGTCGTTGGTGAAGAACCGGTCGCTCTTCAGACGCCGCGACGCCATGAGGATGAAGATGCGGAATGCGGTGTCCGAGAAGCCGAATCCCTTCGGCGGCTGCTCGGCCTGCATACCGATCTGCAGGTCGACGGCGTCGACATCGCCGTTGTAGACCTCGTTGATCTCCCGGGCCCACTGCTTGTTGGGGGTGATGTCGTCGATGGTCTTGCGCCGCGGCATGCGCAGTGCTTCGCGGAAGTCGTTGTAGCGCGGCACACCTCGTTCGCGGTCACGGACGATGTCGAGCGTCGCGAGGTCGGTGACCTGTCCGTCGACCCGGGTCAGGTTACGCAGTGCGTTGGGGTAGTTGTGCAGGCAGACGGCGCCGGCGCTGGCCAGACCGAACGAGTACCACATGTCGCCCATCTGGATCTTGTCCATGAAGTCGCGCGTGTGGGCGCCCTGCAGGTTGGTGAAGTCGGCCTTGACCAGATGCTCGCCGGATTCGAGGGAGAAGAAGTTCCAGTCGTCCGGGATCAGCGGGTGCATCCGGTAGACGGAGACGAACTCCTCGGTCAGCGAGAAGGGTGCCGCGTGGTGATCGGTCGGCGAGCCGATGATGCCCGAGATGGCCTCGTTGTCGCTGATCCTGCCGAACTTGTCCTGGAACGTTTCGCCAAGTGCGCCATACCAGTTCGCGCTCATACCGATCTGCAGCGCGGGGTGGCGCAGGACGCACGGGGTCCACTCGACGGTGTGGATCTTGGCGATCAGGGCCGAGACGACCAGGACGCCGATCTCGAACAGGCGCTGATCGTCGAAGCTCGGGTACGCCTTCTTCAGGGCGTCGCAGACCGCGTTGTGCTCGCGCGCAAACATGGTGTGCAGCAAGCCCGTTCCGACCCAGTAGTTTTCTTTCATACCGGTCAGGTCGATGCCTTTGATGTCGCTCTCGGGCAGGCGTCCGTTCTCGTCGACCTTCACCTTGCCGTCGACGAAGGTCCGGATCTCTGACTGGCGCTCCTTGCCACTGCCGTAGACCTGCGAGCCGTCCCACCAATGGGTCTCCGCGTTGGCGAAAACCGGTGCGGGACAACCGTCGGCGATCTCACCGCGCAACGGGATGGTGCACCGGATCTTCATCGGGTTCTCGGGGAACTGATCGTCGGCACTGAGCGGGATGTCGATGGTCTTGTCGGCGACACCGTCGCCGTGGAAGAACCAGTTGTGGTTCTCGAACTGCAGCCACGCGGCCGCCAGTGCGTTGATGATGCCGGCGGGTTTGAAGTCGTCGCGGGCCATGAGCTTGCGGCTGATGACGCGTGGGTCCGGCTTGAGGAGTCGCTTGACGTCGGTCACCGTCATGGACAGTGGAACGTTGCGGCCGAAACCGGTGCCCTTGGCACCCATGTGTGGGTCCTGCAGATCGTTCCAGGTGCCGTCGGCCTGCCGTGCGCGACGCACCTCGTCGGTGGGCTGACCCAGGTCGTCAGAGGGGCGCATCCCGTAGCTCTCATACAGGTTGTGCTCACGCAGGTCGTCTCGGGTCTTGGACAGTGCGTTCAGCTGGAGGAGCAGAGAGGGATATTCGTGCCACTCAGTCATGTTGTTGCCGTTTCCTTTTCGAGTTCGGTTCTGGGGCTGTGGGATTGGGTCGTCAGCGGGGAGTGCGGAGCGCGAAGTAGCCGATCTTGCTGTAGTTGTCGCCGGTGGTGTTGAACAGAATCTTGCCGAGGTAGACGCCGGGCACCAGTTCGACCAGTTCGTCGCGGATGCTGCGAATGACGAGGCGGGGGTTGGATTCGACGTTGGCGTAGTCGATGACCATCACCTGACGATCGGGGTCGTCTTTGCCGGCCTCGACGTAGGTCGCGAAGTCGAAGGCGAGTTTGCCGGATTCGGCATCACGCATCGAATACAGCGGCCACAGCAGCTTGCCAACCAGGCCAGTGCTCTTGGTCAGCCGATTGTCGCCGGTGCCGGCCTCCGAATCGAAGCGCTTGCCCTGCCACGGCATCCATAGTGCGGTGACGGCCCGAGTCACGGTGTCCAGCGCGGGGTTGGTCGTCGTCATGACGAGGATGCCCTCGGTCGGGCCGTCGAGGTCGGTCGGGGGGGTGCCGAGTCGGAACAGGGTGTTCAGTTGGGACTCGGCCGAGTCGGAGTCATTATCGGCCAGTTTGGACAACTCGACGATCCAGCTCCAGGCGGAGTCCACGGCGCCTGACTGCCCGTCGGCAGCGGCATTTCTCAGCCACTCGAGGCGATCATCTGCAGGAGTCTGCGCCGCTGTATCTTGTTCGCTCATATTCACCGTCCCCGTTGAATTTCATTTGCCCCCGGAGCATGATAGTGATCTGTGCCACTCTATGGGACCGTTTTCAAGACGATCGTCCAAACTTTGCGAAACCGGCCGGATACGGCCTGTTGAACACGGTAGACATAGGGATTCACGCACGCCTACCAACCCCTCACCTGCCACTGGAGTCATGTGGAAACCGCTCGGAGCCGCGTCACTGGTCGGCTAGCCGGTGTGCGGGGACAAAAATTTGCTGTGCGGCGCGAAGAACTGGCGGCCCAGGCTACTGGCGGGCTCGCTGAACTGGGGGTCGCTCGGGCGAGTATGCGTGAACTTGCACAGTACTGCGACATCTCGCTCGGCGTGCTGCATTACTACTTCGACGACAAGAACGACCTCGTGATGTGCTGTGTGGAGCAGTACAAGGCACGCTTCGTCGATCGATACAGCGCCATCGTGATCGAGGGGGAATCGGGGCCTGATCTGAAAGCTCGTATCGGCCCCGCATTGACCGTGACGCTGCGGGAATCGCCTCTGTTGCACCGGCTGTGGTTCGATCTGCGCAACCAGGCGATGTTCGACGCGCGTTATGCCGAACGGGTCGCTGAGATCGACGCCAGTCTGGCCGCGCTCGCCTGGCGGGCCGCGACTGTGTATGCGCGTCTGATGTCGACATCGGTGACGGTGCCCCCGGCAGTGGTCTACGCGGCCGCTGACAGTGTTTTTCAGCGTTGCCTGCGTGAGTTGTTCGCCGGGGATACCGACGCGCCGTGTCGGCTGTCCATCGAAATTCAGGGTCTGCTGGACGAATTCGCCGGCGAATGTTCGGTGGCGTCAACCAATGCTGAGTAGTGCACTACTCAGTCCGTTTTGCCCGGACCGAGGCAAACTGGTTCGCATGGCTGATCATTCCGTCGGGCTCGAAGACGCGCTGCGTCAACTCCCGTTGCCGTACTCGCTGGCTTTGCGCTTGCGAGAGGCAGGTGTTGCGTCGGACGCAATCTCGGAATATGTCGATGTGGAGCCCGCGGCGCTGGAAGGCTTCTTCCAGCTCGCTGAAGCAAAGTTGGCGGCATTGCTCAGATCAGTGGTAGCGCCAGCAAAATCTGCGAATATATGATCGGTAATTTACGATCGGGATAATTGCATGGTTTATCGACACCTCCTGCGGGTGATGCGACAGCGTCGCGGCACGTCATGAAAGCGACTGCGACGTGGCCACTGACCGGCCGCATCGAAGAACTCAACATGGTCATCGCGACCCTCGACGGCAGTGACGAGGGCGCGGGAATCGTGCTGGCCGGACATGCCGGAATCGGCAAGACCCGGTTGGCCCGCGAAGCGGCCACGCGCGCAGCGGAATTGGGCTGGGCAGTGCGCTGGATTGCCGGAACTGTTGCAGCGCAAACGATTCCGCTGGGCGCGTTCGCGCAGTGGGCGACCGTGGGTGAAGGGCACCAGCTACGAATCGTCAGCGACGTCATCGCCGCTGTCACCGAGTCGCCGGACGGCTCGCCTGTGTTGGTGCTTGTCGATGACGCCCACCTCCTCGACGACCTGTCGGCGTTCGTGCTCTACCAGCTTGTGCTGCGGCGCGCAGCAACGGTCATCGTCACCCTGCGTAGCGGCGAGCAGGCGCCCGACGCGATCACCGCATTGTGGAAGGACACCGCGCTGCGCAGGATCGACCTGCAACCGCTGTCGCGGTCACAGTCCGACGCGTTGCTCGAGCAGGTCCTGGGTGGACCGGCTACGGTATCGTGCGCAACACGGTTGTGGCACTTGACATTTGGTAACGTGCTGTTCTTGCGCCAGCTGGTCGTCCAGGAGATGTATGCCGACCGCCTGGTTGCGGGCTCAGGCGGCTGGGAATGGTCGGGTCCACTGAAGGTCACCGGCTCGCTGCTGGAATTGATCGACAGCCAGATCGGTGCGATCTCCGACACTGCAGGTGATGTCATCGACTTCGTTGCGATCGCCGAGCCCCTGGAGCTGACCTACCTGACTCGGCTGACCGGCAGCGAGAACGTGGAGTACTGCGAACAGCGTGGCTTGGTCGTGGTGTCGCCCGCGGTGGGCGGTGGACATCACGTACGCGCCGGGCATCCGCTGTACGCCGAGGCGCGGCGGGCGCGTATCGGTTCACTGCGGCTGGCGCGCCTCAGCGGACAGGTCGCCGCGGCGATGGCAACGCCCCAAGCCGGCGAATCGGCGGCGGATCCGGTACGCCTTGGCAAACTTTGGCTGCAGTCGGACCTCGCTCCCGACATCGACGTCCTCATGCGAGCAGCGCAGGTGGCCTACACCCGACACGACATCGACCTGACGAGCCGCTTCGCCGAGGCCGCTGTTGCGGCCGGCGCGGGGGCCGACGCGCGTCTGTTGCTGGCCCATACGCTGATGCATTCGGCGACCCCGCAACGGGCCCAGGACATTCTCGACCAACTGTCGCGCGAGCCACTGCCTGAGATGCTCAGATCCGTTGTCGGACAACTGCGGGCGGCCAATCTGCTGTGGCCGTTGGCCCAGCCGGAGGCGTCGTGGGCCGTCATCGACGAGGCACTGACGAGTTCGTCGGTGGAGGTGCAGGCCGAGGCCCAAGCATTCCGGGCCATGCAGTTGGCCATGTCCGCTCGGCCGGCTGAGGCCTCGGCCATCGGCTCCAGCATCGACCGCGAGCACCTCGGTGCCATGCCGACCTTGATGTTGGCGTGGGCGTTGTCGATCGCCAGCGGTGATCTGGGCCGGCCTGACGAAGCGGTCGCAGCGGCGGAGGCTGCCGCGTCGGTAACCGCGTGGCCGTCGGCGGCGCTGCAAGCACCGGGGTCGGCGCTGGCTGCCGTTCAGGCGCTGCTGCTGGCCGGTGAGGTCAAGCGTGCGGATGCGTTGGCGCAGTGGGCCGTTCAACGATGGAGTGACGTCCCCGGCGTGTTCCGCGCTTTCGGCGCCGCCATCAGTGCTTTGGCGCTGCTGGGCACCGGTGACATTCCTGGTGCGCGGGAACGTCTGCGGCGTGTCCTGTCCGAGCCTGCAGTGCCGGGGTCGCGGGTCGGCGTCCATTACCTCTTGGTGCTCATCTATCTGGAGACGGTCGGGCATACCGATGACATGACCGCCATCGCCGAGGCAACGGAAATGCTTGGGCGACACCGTCATGACGCTTTCAGCTTCCTCGATCCATGCGCCATGCTGGGAACTGCATGGGCTGCCGCGGCCGGTGGGCGTCTCAGCCAGGCTCGCACGGCGGCTGAGTCTGCCGCTGAATGTGCCCGAACCAATGGGCAATTCGCGTGGGAGGTTCAGTGCCGGCAGACGGCGATCCAGTTCGGGGATACCCGGCAGGTGCCGCGACTGACAGAGTTGGTCGGCCGGGTCGATGGGCCGCGCGCACAGCTGACGTTGCGCTGGGCACGTGCGGTGTCATGTCATGAGGGCGATGAACTGTCTTTCATTTCAACGGAATTCGAGAATCTCGGGGATCGCATCGCGGCGGCTGACGCGGCCGCCCACGCAGCGGCGGCTTACCGCAGCCATCAGAAACGAGGACCGGCGTTGACGGCTGCTGCGCGCGCCGCGCGGTTGATCGGCCAGTGCGGTGCTTCGACTCCGGCAACGCGAGCATCTGCGTCGCCGTTGCCGTTGACCAATCGGGAGCGGGAGATTGCCGAACTCCTTCCAAAAGGTTTGACCAATAAGCAAATTGCCGATGAGCTGACTCTGTCGGTCCGCACGGTCGAGGGAAACATCTATCGCGCCTGTAACAAGCTTGGCTTGCCCGACCGGGTGGCATTGGCGAATCTGATGGCAGAACTGTCCAATCAAGCGGTGTTGTCCGGCGACTGACCGCGTCTCGCCTACGTTCGCGGTCAGTAGGGAAGCGGAAAACCCGCTGCCACGAGGGCTACTCCTGTACCGGCCGCAGCCAACAAGGTAAGGACAACACCGCGTCGCAGCACCAGGATCATCACGCCGGAGGCGGCCAGTAGCACGAATTGCCAAGGCATGGTGAGTACTTGGGCGAGGGTAACCGCCGAGCCGAGGATTGCTCCGACGGCACTTGGACCCGCCCCGTCGAGAAATCGCCGAACGGTGGGATTGACCCGCAGCCGATCAAAATGCCGCGCGCCCCCGAGTATGAAGATGAACGAGGGGGAGAACGCCACTGCGGCGGCAAGTACGCCGCCACCGACGCCGCCCGCGGCATAACCGACGACCGCGACGGTGTGGACCACCGGGCCAGGTGTGATCTGGCCCAGCGCAACGGCATTGAGGAACTGCGACGCCGACATCCAATGGTGGACGTTGACGGCGTCGTTCTGCATCAGTGGAATGATGACGAACCCGCCGCCATAGGACAGAGCGCCCACCTTCAGCGCTGTCCAGACCAGCGCCGGTATCACACTCAGACTGATGACGCCCAGCGCCAACGGTATAGGGGTGATCGACAGCGACGCCGAACCCGATGGGCGACGCCCTAGTGCCACTTCGATTGCGCCGCAGGCCAACAGCACCAGAACCAGCCACGGGCCGATGAGGGCGGCAGCTGCCAGGCCAGCGACGGCGTAACCCAACCACCGGGCCTGCTGCCCGCGCCCGCCGTCACCGGCGCGATGCCAACTCGTCGGTATCAGCCCCCATGCCGCATGGACTGCCACGGCCGCCAGTGCCGAGCCTGCTCCGGCGCCGGCGGCGACCACCGCACGGTGTGGCGCGTGGTCGACGAACACCGTCGCCAGTGCGAGGATCAGGATCAAGCCAGGGATGATGAATGCGGCGCCGCCGAGTAGGGCGCCCGCCGGCCCGCGCGTTCTCCACGCACAGAAGATCGCGAGCTGCGTCGACGCCGGGCCCGGCAGCAGATTGCAGGTGGCTACCGCGTCTTCGAATTCATTTGGTGTCAACCACTTTCGTCGTTCGACGCATAGGTCGCGCAGCAACTTGATGTGTGTCGGTGGCCCGCCGAAGCCGATGCAGCCGATGCGGCCCCATTCGCGCAGGACGGTGGTCAGGCTCGCGGGCACGTCGTCGTCGGTCATCATGCTCATCATGGGCCCTGTGCCCTCGATATGCATGTGGCGGCGCGGGAGGTTGACGGCGGCATTCGAGAGGCCTACGTTTTGACTACACACGTTGTCATTCGTGTGTGGAAGGACGATGACAATGCCGTTGCCGTTACGTCACCCTGATTCGCCGCGCCCTGTGCCCATGGCCATTGAGGCGGCAGCGACAGTATTGGCGATCCGAAAGCCCGATGCCGACCAGTGGCGCCGACTGGGCGAAGGGCTCAGTGTCGGTGACAAGCAAATGGATGAACTCGTCGAGTGGATGTCAGTCGCGGGGATCAAACAGCAGCGCCCATTGTTCGACCACGCGCTGACCGCCGGCATTGCCCGGGTGCCCGATGCTCCTGAGCCGCTGCGCAAATTCTTCGAAGCCGTCGAGGCCCGGCCGTCGTGGGTCAACACACGGATGCTGCGAGACGGGCAGAGGGCACTGCGACGCGGAGGCGCTGACGGCATGTACGTCGCGCGCGACGTGGCGCTACTCGGGGGCTATCAATTCTCCGGATTCAACCAAACCCTCTTGCGGACAGGGGCTTTGGAGAAGGGATCCAATCAACGGTTTGCCGAGACCATGCAGTGGGCACTGGATGTGATCAGCGTGGGCGGCATGGAACCGTTGGGCATCGGCTATCAGTCGACGGTGCGGGTGCGGTTCGTCCACGCGATGGTGCGCCGACACGTCGGAGCCATGCCGGATTGGCGCATGGAGCAATGGGGCCTTCCGGTCAACCAGACCGACATGGCGGCGACGTTGGTGGGCGCATTGATCGCGCCCGTGCTCGGTGCGCTGGGCATGGGGATTGTCACCACGCCGTATCAGCTGTCCTGTATCGCTCACCTGACCAGGTATGTCGGATGGTTGATCGGAGTGCACGACGAGTGGTTGCCACGGTCGTTCCGCGATGCCGTCCGTATTCTGTTCCACACGTCCACCGCGTTGGCCGTTCCGGACGAGACCACCCGGCAACTGTCGGTGCCGATGGCCAAAGATCCGTTGGCCTGGCATTACCGCAGCGTGGCAGGGCTGCGGCGGCGGCTGGCGTGGGCACAGCACCTGTCGGTGACGAGTGCCTTTCTCGGACCGGGTGCGATGCGCACCCTCGGGCTGCCCGCATACATGCCGCCCTGGTATCCGCTGGTGCGCATACCGGTCAACGGGGCCCGGAGTATTGTCGACCTGCTCACTCCAGGTGGCCTGGACCGGGCGGCGGAGCGTGGACACCGTGCACAGGAAGCCTTGCTGCACAACATGATTGGCGAATCGCCGGCGTCCATCGGTGCGTCTGCTGCGCACGTACGCGGGGTGGCGTAGCGCTGCATCGCGCTAACCCCACCACCTGAGGCCTTGCGGCGGGTAGGTTCGCCTCAAAGGAATCGTGGCACGAGTGAGGAGCGCACTGGTGGATGCCGACGTCATCGTGGTGGGTGCAGGGCTGGCCGGGTTGGTGGCCACGCGCGAATTGATCCGCCGGGGAAAGAAAGTCGCCGTCATCGACCAGGAGAACGCGGCCAACCTGGGTGGTCAGGCCTTCTGGTCTTTCGGCGGCATCTTCCTGGTCGACAGCCCGGAGCAACGGCGACTCGGCGTCAAGGATTCGTTGGAACTGGCCTGGAACGATTGGTCAGGCAGTGCCGCGTTCGATCGTCTCGATGACGAGGACGCCTGGGCGGTCAAGTGGGCGCGGGCATATGTCGAGTTCGCGGCCGGCGACAAGCGTGCGTATCTGTTGGAGAACGGCATCAAGTTCCTGCCGACCGTCGGTTGGGCCGAGCGCGGTGACTTGCGTGCCAACGGTCACGGTAATTCGGTACCGCGCTTTCACATTGCGTGGGGGACCGGCACCGGCGTGGTGGGACCTTTCGTCGACGCGGCGCTCGAAGGTGCCGACCGTGGTCTGGTGAGTTTTCATCATCGGCACCGGGTCGACGAACTGGTATTCACCGATGGTGCGGCCACCGGCGTGAGAGGAACGCTTCTGGCACAGGATGATTCGGGACGGGGGGTGTCGTCCAGTCGCGAGGTGGTGGGTGAATTCGAGCTGACTGCTGGGGCAGTCATCATCGCGACCGGGGGCATCGGTCACAACCACGAGATGGTCCGACAGTACTGGCCCGCGCGTATGGGTACGCCGCCGAAGTCGATGATCACCGGCGTTCCGGAGTATGTGGACGGCAGGATGCTCGGTATCGCCACCGACGCCGGGGTGCGTCTGGTCAATCGAGATCGTATGTGGCACTACACCGAAGGAATTCAGAACTGGGATCCGATCTGGCCCAACCACGCCATCCGGATTCTCCCAGGGCCGTCATCGATGTGGTTCGACGCGATCGGCCGTCGCCTGCCAGAGCCCTATCTGCCGGGGTACGACACGCTGGGCACCTTGCGCTACCTGCGCACCGATCCGCAGATTGCCCAATATGACCACTCGTGGTTCATCCTCACGCAGAAGATCATCGAGAAGGAATTTGCGCTCTCAGGGTCCGAGCAGAATCCCGACATCACCAACAAGGATCTGAAAGGTGTCCTCCGGGAACGGATTCTGAGTAAATCGGCACCCGGTCCAGTGGAAGCCTTCAAGCGTCACGGTGCGGATTTCGTAGTGGCCGACGACCTGGAGTCGTTGGTGTCGAAGATGAACGCCCTCACCGATGAGCCATTGTTGGACCCGGTGGCCATTCGTAGCCAGATCGAGGCCAGGGATCTGCAGATGGCCAATCCGTACTCGAAAGATGCTCAGGTGCAAGGCATTCACAACGCCCGGCGCTACCTCGGGGACCGCCTGGGCCGGGCGGCCTCGCCGCATCGGATTCTCGACCCCGCAGCCGGTCCGCTGATCGGCGTGAAGCTGCACATCTTGACGCGAAAGACGTTGGGCGGCATCCAGACCGACCTGTCGTCGCAAGCGTTCGGGGCCACCGGATCATTGATTCCGGGCCTGTACGCGGTCGGGGAGGCCGCCGGCTTCGGCGGCGGCGGTCTGCACGGCTACAACGCACTGGAAGGCACCTTCCTCGGCGGCTGCGTTTTCTCTGGACGCGCCGCAGGTCGGGCTGCCGCGTCATCGGTCTGACAAACCTACGGTTGCGTACTTTTTGTTGGAGGTCGATGCTTTCTCGACGTGAGCCATTACATCGCCAACGTGAGGGACATCGAGTTCAACCTATTCGAGGTGCTCGGACTGGGGGAGCTACTGGATTCGGGTGCGTTCGGTGAACTCGATTCCGACACTGCCCGCGCCATGCTGGGTGAGGTGGCGCGATTCGCGGAAACCGTGGTGGCCGAGTCGTTCGTCGACGCTGATCGCAACCCGCCCACATTTGATCCGGCTACCCACGAGATAGCCATCTCGGAAGCGCTGGCCAAGACCGTCCATGCGGTCAAGGATGCGGAATGGTGGCGCATCGGGATCGCCGAGAATGCCGGTGGCACAACGGCTCCGGCTCCGCTGACCTGGGGCATCCAGGAGATGATGGTATGTGCCAACCCGGCCGTGGTGTTCTTCACCGGACTGGGCCCGGCCATGGCGCACACGATTGCCGAGGTGGGTACCGAGCAACAGCAGCGCTGGGCCAAGTTGAGTCTGGACAAGGGGTGGGCCGGCACCATGGTGCTGACCGAACCCGACGCGGGCTCCGATGTAGGTGCGGGACGGACCAAAGCCATCGCGCAACCGGACGGTACCTGGCACATCGAAGGGGTGAAGCGGTTCATCTCCGGTGGCGAAGTCGGTGACACCGCGGAGAACGTCTTCCACCTGGTGCTCGCGCGTCCCGAAGGTGCCGGACCAGGCACCAAAGGTCTGAGTCTGTTCTACGTCCCGAAGTTCCTGTTCGATCTTCAGACCCTCGAACTCGGCGACCGCAATGGCGTCTACGTCACCGGACTTGAACACAAGATGGGCATCAAGTCTTCTCCGACATGCGAATTGACGTTCGGTGCGCACGGCACCCCGGCCGTGGGTTACCTCGTCGGCGACGTGCACGACGGCATCGCCCAGATGTTCCGGGTGATCGAGAACGCCCGGATGACAGTGGGCGTCAAAGCGGCAGGCACGTTGTCCACCGGGTATCTCAATGCGCTCGCATACGCCAAGGAACGCATCCAAGGGTCCGACATGTTGCAGATGGCCGACAAGGCCGCACCGCGTGTCGCGATCATCGACCACCCCGACGTCCGGCGCAGTCTGATGACCCAGAAGGCCTACGCTGAGGGGCTGCGTGCGGTGTACCTGTACACCGCCGCGCATCAGGATCCTGAAGTGGCGGAACATGTTTCGGGCGCGGATGCGGGTCTGGCACACCGCGTCGAAGACCTGTTGCTGCCGATTGTCAAAGGTGTCGGCTCCGAACGGGCCTACGAGGTCCTCACCGAGTCGTTGCAGACCCTGGGCGGGTCCGGGTTCCTGCAGGACTACCCGATCGAGCAGTACATCCGCGATGCGAAGATCGACTCGCTGTATGAGGGAACCACGGCAATCCAGGCCATGGATTTCTTCTTCCGCAAGATCATTCGCGACCAGGGTGGTGCGCTGGCGCATGTGGCCGCGCAGATCTCTGCGACCATCGACGGTCACAACGCCGGCCTGGAAAGCGAAATTAAAAGGCTGGCAACAGCATTGGCTGATGTTCAGTCGATGGCCGCGACCTTGACCGGATACCTGATGGCGTCGCAGGAACAGCCGGCCACGTTGTACAAGGTCGGCCTGGGGTCGGTGCGATTCCTGCTGGCCGTCGGTGATCTGCTGATCGGCTGGCGGTTGTTGGTCGGCGCGCAAATCGCGCTGGCGGCAGGCGATGATGCGTTCTATCAGGGCAAGATTGCTGTGGCAAAGTTCTTTGCACACAACATGTTACCGCTGCTGACCGCGGTCCGTGAGGTCATCGAATCGGTCGACGGTGACCTGATGGAGCTGGATCAAGCAGTGTTCTGAACACATTCACGAATTCGAGTGCGGGTGCGCGGCGAGGTACTGGGTGATCCCGCCGGCGACGGCGGCTGCGTAGCGGGCCTGGCCCTGCGGATCGGTCATCTGCGCGGCCTCGGAGGCGTTCTTCATGTTGCCGAGCTCGACCAGGATCGCCGGATACTGGGCGAGATTGAGGCCGGAGAGGTCACTGCGGCCGTACAGTCCGTTCGAGCCGATATAGGTCGACGGCGTCATACCGGATGCGGCCAGGGCGTCGCGCATGGTCGTCGCCAGCTGCATGGCTGGCCCCTCCTGCGACGGGAAGAGCGGTGGGGCGGAGTAGTTCACGTGGAAGCCGTGTCCGTCTGCGGCTGCGCCGTCGGCGTGGATGCTGACGATGGCATCCGGCTTGAGGGCGTTGGCGGCTGCGGCGCGTTCGTCGACGCAAGGTCCCAGGGACGCATCGTCGTTGCGGGACAACACAACGCGCACGCCCTGGGCTTTCAGTGCTGAGCTGATCTGCTGCACCACATCCCAGGTGAACGTGTGCTCGGGGAACCCGGCGTCGGTCGAAGTGCCGCTGGCCTGACAGTCTTTGGTGCCGCCGCGGCCGGTCGGTACCTGGCGGGTCATCGACGCGTCGTACCGTCCGCTGTGGCCCGGGTCGAGGAACACCGTTGCCCCGGCGATGCCGTCGTCGGCATGCCCGGCAGGCGCTGCGAACAATGCCATGGTGACCGCAGCGGTGGCGATTCGGGTGACAGTCATCGTTGGTTCTCCTACATCTTGATCGCCGGCAACAACCGGATGAGGTTCCATGTTCGATTGCGCCGCGCACACAGACTCGAAATACCCAGTGAGCCAACCCATATGCACAGCAGGACGATGACGGCCTGCCACAGCCGCCAGTCGATACCGCCGAGCACCATTGCGCGAAGTCCGTTGACGCCGAAGGTCATCGGATCGAACGTATGCAGGACCTGGAACGGTCTGGACGTTGTCTCTACGGGATACATGCCGCCGGCACTGACCATCTGCAACATCAGTAGCGCCATGATCAGCACGCGACCCACGGCGGGGCCGACGAGCGCATTGATGGCTTGTGTCGCTGCGACGAATGCCAGTGACACCAGCATCATGAAGGCGAGCATCCCCACCGGATGCGCCACGTCCATACCGAGGGCGAATCGCACGACGCAATACAGGATGACTGACTGGCACAGCGCGATCACGGCCGCCGGCAGGTAGCTGGCGAACACCACGCGGATAGCGAGTACCTCGGCTGCGATCGGACGATTCTGCAACGGCCGCAACACCATCCACAGCACCAGGGCACCGAAGAACAGCGCTAGCGTCAGGAAGAACGGTGCCATGCCGGTGGCAAAGTTGGGGGCACTGTTCTCGTGCAACGACTGCAGGCTCACCGGTGCGCCGATGGTGTCGGCGATCGCCGTCTTCTGTTGGTCTGTCCAGGTCGGCACCTGCTTGGCGCCGTCGCCGAGTTTGGTCGCGAGCTCGTTGGCACCGTTCTGAAGCTTGGTGGTGCCGGTCTTGAGCTGGCGGGCGCCGTCATCGAGTTGCACTAAGCCGCTTGCCAATTGGGCGTTGCCGGCGGCCACTTGTTGGGCGCCGCCGCGTAGTTGGTTCAGTTGATCGGTGAGCTGCTGGCCACTGGCGCCCACCTGGTCCATGGCCATCCGCAACGGACTTCCGGGCGCACGCAGGTTCTCGGTCATCGCGATCGCCGCGTTGCGGCCGTCGGTCAGCTGTTGACGGATCTGGGGGGTGAACTGATGGCCGTTCAGCTGATCCTGTACGCCACGCAGAGAGTTCACCGCACCGGTCGAGATGGGATCGGAGTTCATCGAAAGTTGTTGGATCACTGAACCGATCGTGGCTGCCGCGGCGTCCTGCGCAGTGGCCAGCGTGCCGGCCTGTTCAGCAGCCTGCTCCAACGCCGTCGCGCTTTGCTGCAACTTGTCGGTGCTGCCGCCGACCTGCGCCAAGGCCTTGGTGACCTTCAAGAGCGGATCGGTGGCCTTGTCGATGCCGGTGGAAAGCTGCTTGGAGCCGGTTGCGAGCTTGGCTGCACCGGCACGCGCGTCCTGTAGGCCCGCGGCCAGCTTGGCGGTGCCATTGTCGAGTTCGGTCGCGCCGGCGGCCAGTTGGTGTGCGCCGTCAGCGGCCTGCTTGATACCGGTGCCCGACGAAACCACCACGGACAGAATCTGATTGACGGCCTGCCCGGAAATGCGGGTGGACACGGCATTGAGGACCTGGCTGGTGGCAGTACGGCCGATGGTCGAGGAGATGTAGTTGTTCGCGTCGTTGTAGATCGCGATCAGGTCGGCCTTCTTCGGATTGCCGTTCACCGGGGAGGCGATGGCTTCGCTGAAATCCGGTGGTAGCTCGAGCATGAAGTAGTACTTGCCGTGCTCGACACCGCGTCGTGCCTCTTCGTCGCTGACGACATTCCAGTCCAGGCTGTGGTCGGCAGTCAGGCTCTTGGCGATCTCGTCGCCGGCATTGACATGGACACCCGAAACCGTGGCTCCGCGATCGGCGTTGACCAACGCAACGGGCATCTTGTTGACCTGACCGAACGGATCCCAGAACGCCCACAGGTAGAGCGCGCCGTACACCAGGGGCAGCAGCATCAGCACCACCACCGCCGCGCGCGTCATCCGACTGCGGCCGAAACGCCTGATTTCCGAACCGAATGCGAGTCCAGCGAGCATGGTCAGGTCCTATCGGTCTGGGTGCGAAGGTCGTGCAGAACGTGAGCCGGCGCAGCGTCGCCGAGCGGATTGGTCACCCCGACGATCACGGTGCGAGCTTCGGAAAGGGCGCCGAGGCGGTCTACTGCGATGGACCGGCGTTCGTTGTCGCGCACCTGTTCCAAGTCGCCGACGACCAGCAGCGGCCGATCAGACATCAAAGCCAGAGTGATGCGAAGGAGGAAGAGTTCGAGGTCAGACAACTCGATGATGAACGTCTTCGGCGACAGCGTGGGAAGGTCGCCGAAGACTGCCTCCATCTCGGCCGTGCCTGATTGAACGGGCACCCACGCCGGGAACGGGGATACCCAACGGCGTTGCTCGGTGACGACGGTCTGCACCGTCACCATGTCCTCCAACTCGTCGATGTCTGCGAAAGCGGCGATGGCGCTGTGGCTGCGGATGGCGCGCGGCGTCGTCGAACCGTTGACCGACAGCGTGCCCCGGGTCGGCTTGAGCCGGCCGGCCAGAGTCAGCAGTAAGGTGCCCTGCGCGGGCCCGCCCGGCATCTGGATCGCATTGAAACCGGGTTTGATGTCGAGGGCGACATCAGAGAAGAGCGGTCCGTGTTCGCCGATGACGGCCAACCCTCGTGCAGTGATCAGCGGCGGGGTGTCCGCCGTGTCATCCGCAGGCGAGTGGGTGTCGTCGTCCATGTTTGCTCATCTCCGCGTCGAAGTGCCGTTCGCCAGTAAATCAGCGTGGCGGGGCACATCGGTGGGCAACGGGCTTCGAAGGCCTGTGATGTCGGACCGAATCGGACCTGTGGTGTCGTATTCGGCATAACTGCGGCCGGAGCAGGCACCGTCGGTAATCATCGGGTTTTGTTGCCAGGAAATACGCGGCAGGCAGTAGCGCATTAGCGATGCTCGCTTTGGTCCGGCCTGCGCGGTAACACAATTCGCATATCGGACGGGCTTTTGCTGGATGGCGCCAAGCGAACGTCACCGGCGGGTGTGGCGCGCGATTGGAGGCTGGCAAATCATTGCGTCACGCTGCAGAGAACATAGTTCTCACCAGTAAGTATGAGGATTTCGCAAACAAGAGCCAGATTGTTACTGTCCGGTTATGAAACGTTTCGGGGGAGTCTTCGCCGTGCTCTTGCTGCTCGGTGGAATGTTCACGGGAATGGCCACCGCAACGGCTGACGGCGACGAGCCGCAATACGCCGAGTTCTATCTGCCGCCAAATCCTTTACCGCCCGGCCAACCTGGTGACCTGATTCGGACCGAGCCGTCACGACTGGTTCTCGAGCCGTCCGGTCAGCTGGGCGCCATCATGGCCACCGGCACGCGAATCATGTACCGCAGCACCGACGCTCGCGGAAATCCGACCGCCGTCACCGGCACCTACTTCGAGCCCTACAACGACTGGCCGGGCAAGGGGCCGCGGCCGCTGATCAGTTATGCCGTTGGTACACAAGGGCAGGGCAACCAGTGCGCGCCGTCACGACAGTTCAATCAGGGCATCCACTATTCCGGTGGCTGGGACATCATGGTCAACTACGAAGAGGCATTCATCGCCACGATGGTGGCCCGTGGCTTCGCCGTCGTGATGACCGATTACGAGGGTCTGGGCACCCCGGGCATGCACACCTACGTCAACCGCGTCGCTGAGGCCGCGGCCGTCCTCGATGCCGCACGAGCCGCCAAAAAGCTGCCGGGTACATCACTGGATCCCAATGGGCCCGTTGCCTTTTGGGGATACTCGCAGGGTGGCGGAGCGGCGGCGTCGGCCGCTGAACTGGCGTCGTCCTACGCGCCCGACCTACATGTGGTGGGGACCTACGCCGGCGCGCCGGTGGCCGACCTCAAAGAGTTGTTCCCATATACCGACGGCAGTGCACTGGTAGGCGTGGTGGGCTACGCACTCAATGGTGAGATCTATGCCTATCCTGAATTTGCCGATCTGATCCGTTCGAAGCTGACCCAGCGCGGCAAGGACATGCTCGAAAGTGTCTCGCGGCAATGTGTCGGACAGACGATCGTCGATTTCATGTTCCGGCACCTGCAGCCGTATTTCACTGAAGACATCAATACGTTGATCGACGAAGAACCGTTCAAGACCTTGTTCGAAATGCAGAAGTTGGGCAAGTACAAACCGAATGCGCCAGTGCTCATCAACAGCAACCGCTATGACCCGCTCGTGCCGTGGACTGCCGCCAATCAACTCGGCCGCGACTGGTGTGACAAAGGTGCAGACGTCGAATTCCGGACCAACGAAGAGCCGCCGTTCTTGAACAAGCTGGTGATCAATCACGCGCTGCCGATGCTCGTCGACGGTGAGCCGGCTATGCAGTGGATCGCAGCACGGTTCAACGGCGAACCGACGACACCCAACTGCGGGACGTACTGAGCCGTCTACGCCTGTGGTGCAGACGTTGTGAGGGTGCATGTCGGTCGGCGGTGTGCTGATGGGCTGTCACCGATGGCGTGATGCAGAACTGTCACCGATGGCGTGATGCGTTCGGCGTCCGAAGCTGTGCCCTGTTGCCTCACGTCACGATGCGCTCGTAGGGGGATTCGTTGCCTCACGTAGTCGTGCGCGCTTGTTGAGTTGCGGTTCGGTGGTAGGTCCGCCACCGCTTTGCGCTCAGTCAACGTCAACCCCATCGTCGGGCCTACACGCGCACTGTCAATGAGGCAACGACTCACCCGTTCGCGCGCATGTCTGGTCGGTCAACGGGGTCAGAATTTTCCTCGACAATCGAACAATTGTTCGATAGACTGTGGTATGGCTTCCACCACACTTCCCGACCTCCTTGATGAGGTCCGCGACTTGGTCATCCCAGAGGATGAGGCGCTCGATGCGCTACGACTGCTGCTGACGTTGCGTGGTGTGGTTGACCATTTAGCGGCGACCACGGTGGGTGTGGTGGATCGACTGGGGTTGGCCAAGGCTCGGGCGCAGAAGCTGCCGGAGTTGTTGATGTCGTTGGGGTGCGCACCGGGGGTCGCGACGCGGTGGATTCGGATCAGTAAAGCGCTGCCCGTGTTACCGACGTTGGCGGCGCATTGTGCTGACGGTGCGATCTCTGGGGAGCATGTGGATGCGATCGTCAAGGGCATCCATCACATTGGTGCGCGGGCACCCAATCGGATCGACGACGAGGCCCGGCTCGGACAGCTGACGGATCTGGTGGGGCAGTTCTTCTCGGGGGCGCCACCGGCGGACATCGGTAAGCATGCCCGCAAGGTCGGGAACCGGATCGCCGGGGCGCAGGGTGGTTTACCGGCGGGTGAGGATCGCTCGATCAACACCGTCGATGTCGTGGTGACTGCTGATGGGCGGGTGCAGGGCCGGATCGATGTGGACGGCGAAGTCGGCGCCAAACTGATGGCGGCGATGGAACATGGTTCAGCACCGCGGCCCGAACCCGATGGGTCCCCGGATCTGCGGACCGCCGGCCGGCGGCGGGCGGATGCGTTGGAAGCGGTGCTCGATACCGCGGCCCGCGGTATCGGGGATAGTGCGTCGGCGCCGATGACCCAGTTGTTGGTGACCGTGCCCGCTGATACTCCGGACCTGGCGACCTTGGAGTATCTGGGGCCGATCAGCCGGGCGTCGGTGGACCGGATCTCCTGCGACGGCACCCTGACCACGATCATCATCGACAGTGAACGGGTGCCGTTGGATGTGGGGCGGGATAAACGTCTGTTCCCACCCCACCTGCGCAAAGCCCTGTATCTGCGCGACGAGGGCTGTATCAAGTGTGGTGCTCGGCCGGGCGTACCCATGCCCATCACATCCGGCATTGGAGCCACCACGGCGAAACATCCCTGGACAACGGGTGCCTGTTGTGTCCGGCGTGTCACGCCGACATCCATCACAACGGTTGGGACGTGGTCATCGGTATCGACCGCCACCCTTGGCTCATCCCACCAACGTCGGTCGACACCCACCGCCGACCCCTACCGGCCCACAACCGCCGCACCATGCGACTAGACCACGCAGCCTGAAAACTGCACTGCACCTTGACAACTCAACAGTGTTATGGCGACGCCCAGAAGTCCACGCCAGCGCCGCGTCAGCGCTGGCGTGGGCTTCGAACCCGGTGACGACCGCACTGCAATGGTCCGCGCCGCATCGGGATCACGCACCAGGTCATCGTCGGCGTGGCACCGACTTGCGGGTCGCGGCATTGAGTCGGTTCCAGGAATTGATCACGGTGGCCATACCGATTGCGTGGGCGAGTTCCCGCTCGGTGAACACTGCGGCTGCCTGGGCATAGACGTCGTCGGGCACCGGACCGCCACTCAGATCAGTGATGGCCTCGGCGAGAGCGAGCGCGGCACGCTCGCGTTCGGTGAACAGGTCGCCGGCTTCCTCCCACGCGGCAACCAGAGCCAAGCGCTGCTCACTCTCGCCCATTCGGCGCGCGTCGTGAACGTGCATGTCGAGGCAGAAGGCACAGTGGTTGATCTGCGACGCGCGAATCTTGATGAGCTCACCGATCGTTGGGTCAAGCTCCTTGGCAGCGGCGTTGCTGAAGGCCATCATCCCGGCGTACAGCTCGGGAGCGACGTCGTAGATCTCGATGCGCTTGGCGTGGGTTGTGGTGGTCGATGCATTCAGTGTCTGAGTCATGACACCTACGCTAGGCACCAAAGGACCGCCTGCATGGTTCAATTCAGACGTGGTTTCATGGGCCAATCCGCAGGACGCCGATACTGGTCTGGACCTACACCTGGACCTCGGCCACAGCGTCCAGCCCGGTCGTCGCGGCACTCGTGACCAGCTGATTCGAGCATTACGGGAGGCGGTCCGGTCAGGCCGACTCGCTGCCGGCACCATGCTCCCACCGTCGCGATCGCTGGCGGCAGATCTCGGATTGGCACGGAACACCGTCGCCGAGTCCTACGCGGAACTCGTCGCCGAGGGCTGGCTGGGCTCTCGCCAAGGCGCCGGCACGTGGGTGATCGGCTCATACGCCGAATCAACGCCTGTCAGCCCGCGAGCTCAACCCGGCACCCCGACCCACAACCTCATGCCCGGTTCCGGGAACGTGGCGGCATTCCCACGGCAGGCCTGGCTGACGTCGGCCCGGCGAGCGCTGACCAACGCCCCGACCGAAGCGCTGCGCACCGGCGACGCCCGCGGCCGACGGGAACTTCGAACTGCATTGGCGACCTACCTGGCCCGAGCGCGCGGCGTCCGCACCACGGCAGAATCGATCGTCATCTGCGCCGGCACCCGCCATGCCGTCGAATTGCTGGCAAAAGCGTTCGCGCCCAACACCATTGCCGTCGAGAACTACGGCCTGTTCTTGTTCCGTGACGCCATCGCGGCGGCCGGCGGCGGTACCGTCCCGATACGCATCGATGACGGTGGCGCGATCGTCGATGACCTGGAAAAGACCAGCGCCGCAGCGGTTCTACTCACCCCGGCTCACCACTTCCCTCATGGCGTACCGCTGCACCCCGGTCGACGCACCCAAGCCTTGGATTGGGCTATCCGCAGGAAAGGTTATGTCCTCGAAGATGACTACGACGGCGAGTTCCGTTACGACCGGCAACCGATCGGCTCGGTGCAGGGCCTCGATCCCGACCGGGTTGCCTACCTGGGTTCAGCCAGCAAGAGCCTGGCACCGGTACTACGCCTGGGCTGGATGGTGTTGCCCGACAACTTGATCGACCCCGTCTTGGCCGCCGCGGGCGGGCAGCAGTTCTACGTCAATGCGATCGATCAACTGACCATGGCCGATTTCATCGAATCAGGCCAGTACGACAAGCACATTCGTCGTATGCGCAACAGCTATCGGCATCGGCGAGACGCGCTGGCAGCCAAGCTGTCGGGTCTGAATGTCGAGATCAGTGGGCTGTCCGCCGGACTGCACGCACTGATCCGGCTGCCGGCGGGGACCGAGCACGAGGTCGTGCGGCGCGCAGCCGACGCCGGAATCGCCCTGTCGGGACTGGCGCTGCTGCGCCACCCCGATGCTGCGAACACCCCTCATCAGGACGGCGTGGTGGTGAGCTTCGGCACGCCGGGCGACCACCAGTTCAACGCCGCACTCGATGCGCTGTACGACGTGCTGGCTGCGGTCAGTAGCTAGCCGCAGCAGCCTTGGGTTTTGTCTCGGACGACGACTTCTTCGCCTTCTTGACCGCGCCGGCATCGCCGCGCTTTCCGAACCCCTTTGCGCCGGAATCTGTTGCATCCGAGTCAGTTTCCGTCGCCGTCGGCTTGGCGTCCGATGCCTTACCCTTGCCGCGGCTCGGCTTTGCGGCCTTGTCGGTCAGCGGCTTCTGCTCGACGTCTGGCGTGGCTTTGTCGCCACTGTTGGCGTTACCGTCCGTGGCATCGGCGGTAGCCGCAGCGACCGGCTTGCGGGCCTTGCTCGCCTTCTTCGCCGCGGGAGCTTCCGCAGCTGCAGCCGAACTGGCCACCGGCGCCGCCTTTTCAGCCACCGCAGTGGGCTTCGACGCCGGCCCGGTGGCAGCCACGGCAGCCGCTACCGAATTGCGCTTGGCCGCGGCGGAAGCCGCCGAATTGGGGCCGTCGAAGATGTTCTTGATGACATTGACCACCGCGTGCACGGCACCGCGGATCAGATTTCCGATGCCCTTGACCACGTCGATCGCGATGTTCGTGATGCCTTTGATCACGTTGACCGTCACGTTCACAGCGGTTTTGACAGCCCAAACCACTGCCTGCGCAATAACTTTCGCGACCCCCACCGCGATGTCCACCACGCCGGTGATCACGTTCTTGACGAAGTTCCACCCATTGACAATGACGTTCTTGATCCAGTCGAGGATGGGATTGCTCGGCCCCGAGTGCTTGGCGATGTAGTCCTTGAGGACCTGAACAGCCTTCTTCGGGGTCCAGTCGGTCTTCCAGATGCCGAAGTTGTCGCCCTCGATCCCGTCACCGGAATTGATATCCCGGGTGGTGTAGATGAACATCGGCCCGGTACCGGCCTGCTTGCTCCAGGTGTTCAAGAAGTCCGCGATGAAGTCGGCCTGCTTCTGCTCATCGATGGTGGTGGCCGGAATCGCACCCACCTTGGTCGGCAATCCGTACTCAGATGCCCAGATCTTCTTGGCGCCATCGCCGTTGGCCTGCATGAGCTGGAGCATCTCCTCCAGTTGCCGCAGCGGCGAATCCGCGATGAGGCCCTGGTTGGAGAATTTCACGTCGTACTTGTACGGGTGGAACGAGAGCGCGTCGAAATACCCGTGCGCGCCCGCGTCGTACATCCCCTGCAGGAATTCGGTCGGGTCCATCGTCGCGATCGCGCCGGAGTCATCCGTCTTCGTCTGGCCCGAACCGAGCACGCCACCGATGACCGTGATCGACGGATCCACGGCCTTGATCGCGGAATAACCCGCCTTCAGCAACGCGGTGTAGTTCGCAGGGCTGACGGGGTCCAGGAAGAAGTTGGCATTCGGCTCATTCCAGATCTCGTAAGCCGAGATCTTGCCCTTGTAGCGTTGCGCCAGGGTCGTCACATATTGCGAGTAATCGGTCGTACTCGGAGTTCCCGAACCGATCGGAGTCCCTGCCCACGCCGGTGTTTCGTTGATCCCGGCCAGCACGCCCATGCCACGGTCGTATGCCTGCTGGATGATGTAGTCAGCCTTGTCCCAACGGAAATTGCCTTCTGTGGGCTCGATCTCGGCCCAGTACAAGCCAATTCGAATGTTCTGGACCCCGATCGACTGCATCATGTCCAACTGTTTGGATATCTCACGTTCGGTGCGCAGTCGCATGAGATTCGAATCAGCAAGCCCGACGGTGTCCGACGACTCGACGATGCTCGCCGTCGGTGTCACGGCGTCGTGCCGAACGTTCGCCGAAAGCCGCACATCGGTGTTACCGAAGATCGTCGCGACACCGAATACTGCAACTACCGCAACGATCATTCGCTGCATGATCAATCGACCGATTTCCCGACTCATCATGTCCCCTTAGGCACCAAACATTGGCGGTCACTTTGTGGATACGAAGCCAACCCTAGAGACAAACTGGCAACTATTTGTGAGTTTTCGCCGACGTCAGAATTAATTTCCGAGGGCGTCCAATTCGGCGACAAGATTGGCGCGGGCAGCGTCCTCCCAGAGCCTGCGGCCCTCAGGGGTCCGGTACAACGCCGGCGCCGCCAGCATCGACTCGATGAACCGGGCCCGCCAGGCCCCGAAGTCCGCGTCGCTCACGTGGCCGTACTCGGCACGCACCCGTGCGGTGTTGTGCTTGTAGTCCTCGGGCGAGACCGCGAGGACGGCCAGGTCGGCGTCAGAGAGCGCCTGACCGTTGCGGTCGTCGGGCTCAGGGCTGTGCGTGATGGTCACCCGCACCAAGCGACCCACCTCGGCCACAAACGCCTGGTCGAGGCCGAGAGCCGCCAGCTCTGCTTCAGCGAGCAGGGCGCTGTTCTCCTCGTCGTCGGGCTGCCCGGCATACACGGCGTCGTGGTACCAGGCCGCCAGTCGCACGGCATCGGCATCGTCGGCGAACGGAACGAGCATGTCGACGGCCATCAGGATTCCGTGCAGGTGCGTTATATCGTGATAACGCCGGTGGGGCTCGGACCAACGTTCCAGCAGCGCCGTCCCGACAGCTCCCACATCCGGCGACATAGTGTGCCGCGCCAGCAGCGTCTGCCACGCCTGGAGCAAATCGGTCACATGTCTATGTTGCACGTAAGCTTCCCGCGTGGCCGAGCCAGTCGAGATCCCCGCCGAACACAGTGCCGAGAAGGCCGTCGAGGCATCCCTTGGCCTGGTGACGCAGGCGTGGCGTTTCGTCGTCACCGGCGGCCTGTCCGCAGTGGTGGACTACAGCCTGTATGCACTGCTCAGCGCGGTTTTTGTGGCGAACGGTATGCCCGACGCCCGGGCCACGCTCATCGCCAAGACGCTCAGTTTCATCGCCGGCACGACGACGGCGTACCTGATCAACCGGCGCTGGACCTTCCAGGCCGAACCGAGCCGGGCACGCTTCATCGCGGTGGTGATCTTGTACGCAGTCACCTTCGGACTGCAGGTCGGCATCAATCAGCTGTTCTATATGCAGTTCGCCGGCGAGTCCTGGCGGCGGCCGGTGGCCTTCGTCATCGCCCAGGGCACGGCCACTGTTATCAACTTCGTGGTCCAGCGAGCAGTGATTTTCCGGCTGAAGTGACGCTGCCCGGTACCCTTTGACCGTTATGTCTACCGAGCCAGACGCCACGCTGCCGCTGACGCGCCGCGCCCTCACCGGGTTCGGTCGTACGGCACCGTCCGTGGCAAACGTGCTGTCCACACCCGACGTCGAAGTGATTGCCGAGGCCGTCAGACGAGTAGCGGATGCAAACTCATCCAGCCCTGTGCATCTGCGCCGCGGCATCCTGGGCCGCGGCCTCGGCCGCTCCTACGGCGACCAGGCCTGCAACGGCGGCGGCATCGTCGTAGAGATGAGCCGGCTGAATCGGATCCACTCGATCAGCGCGGAGACGGCCATCGCCGACGTCGACGCCGGCGTGAGCCTCGATCAGCTGATGAAGGCCGCCCTGCCATTCGGGCTGTGGGTCCCGGTCCTGCCGGGGACCCGCCAGGTCACGGTCGGCGGTGCGATCGCCTCGGACATCCACGGCAAGAACCACCACAGCGCAGGCAGCTTCGGCAACCACGTGCTGTCACTCGACCTGCTGATGGCCGACGGTGAGGTACACACCATCACCCCCGACGGACCGGACAGCGAGCTGTTCTGGGCCACCGTCGCCGGAAATGGGTTGACGGGCATCGTGATTCGGGCCCGCATCAAGATGACCCGCACCGAGAGCGCCTATTTCATCGCCGACGGTATCGCCACGCACGATCTGGAAGAGACCGTCGCCGTGCACCAGGACGGCAGCGAGGACAACTACACGTACTCCAGCGCCTGGTTCGACCTGATCAGTCCCGAGCCCAAGCTCGGACGTGCAGCGGTGAGCCGCGGCAGCCTGGCCAAGGTGGAGCAGCTGCCCGACAAGCTGGCCAAAGATCCGCTCAAATTCACTGCGCCGCAACTGCCGAGCATCCCGAACCTGTTCCCGTTCAGCTTCATGAACAAGCTGTCGCTCAGCGCGATCGGCGAGGCGTTCTACCGGATGAGCGGTAACTATCAGGGCAAGATCGTCAACCTGACGCAGTTCTATCACATGCTCGACATCACGAGCGGTTGGCAATACGCCTATGGCCCAGCAGGTTTCGCGCAGCACCAGTTCCTGGTTCCCCCGGATGCCCTCGAAGAGTTCAAGGGCATCATCCGCTGGATGCACACGCAGAAGCAGTACTCGGCACTGAACGTGTTCAAGCTGTTCGGCCCGGGAAACCAAGCGCCACTGAGCTTCCCGATGAAGGGCTGGAACGTCGCCCTGGACTTCCCGAACCGCCCCGGCGTCAACGAGTTCCTCAACGAACTCGACAAGCGCGCGATGGAATTCGGCGGACGGGTCTACACAGCCAAGGACTCGCGCGTCAGCGCGGAGAGCTTCCACCGGATGTACCCGCGGATCGACGAGTGGATCGCCACCCGCCGCAAGGCCGACCCGAACGGCGTCTTCGCCTCCGACATGGCCCGCCGCCTCGAACTTCTCTAGGAGAACCAATGATTGACGCAACCGGCAACCCGCAGACCATCCTGCTGTTCGGCGGCACCTCGGAGATCGGCCTGGCCATCGTCGAGCGCTACCTCAAGAACGCGCACGCCCGGGTGATCCTGGCCGACCTGCCCAACGCCCCGAAGCGCGATGCCGCCATCGAGCAGATCAAGGCTGCCGGCGCCAAAGACGTCGAGTACCTGGATTTCGATGCCCTGGACACGAAATCCCATCCGGCAGTCATCGAATCTGCTTGGGCCAACGGCGATGTCGATGTCGCCATCGTGGCATTCGGTGTCCTCGGCGACGCCGAGGAATTGTGGCAGAACCAGGCCAAGGCTGTGATGACCGCCCAGATCAACTACACCGCAGCGGTTTCCGTGGGCGTGCTGGTCGCCGACAAGATGAAGAGTCAGGGCTTCGGACAGATCATCGCGATGTCGTCCGTCGCCGGTGAGCGCGTGCGTCGTTCCAACTTCGTCTACGGCTCGACCAAGGCCGGCCTCGACGGCTTCTACCTCGGTCTCGGAGAAGCGTTGAGCGAGTTCGGAGTTCACGTACTGGTGGTCCGCCCCGGCCAGGTGCGCACCACCACCACGCTCGAGCACTGGAAAGCCACCGGCGCCAAAGAGGCTCCGTTCACGGTCGACAAGGAACAGGTCGCCGACCAGATCGTCGCCGCAGCCGCCAAGGGCAAGGAACTGATCTGGGCACCCGCGCCGGTCCAGGTCCTGATGTCCGTCATGCGGCACATCCCGCGGCCGATCTTCCGCAAACTGCCGCTCTGATGCTGCGCACGTCGGCCAGAGTGGGCGGCCAGATGCTGGCCGCCATCACCCTGGCCGTGATCGTCTCGGTCGTTGCACTGCAGGCAATCCAGCGGGTGCAGTGGCCTGCGTTCAACTCGTCGAACCAGTTGCACGCACTCACCACCGCCGGGCAGTGCGCATGCCTGGCCGGGCTGCTCGCATCGGGTTGGGCGTGGCGACGCGGCTGGCAGCGAGCAGCCAAACTGGCTGCCACCGCACTGCTTTCGGCGTTCTCGGTGGTGACCCTCGGTATGCCGCTGGGAGCGACCAAGCTGTACCTGTTCGGCGTTTCGGTGGATCAGCAGTTCCGCACCGAATACCTGACCCGGCTCGCCGATACCGCCATCCCGCACGACATGACCTACCTCGGTCTGCCGCCGTATTACCCGTCGGGGTGGTTCTGGATCGGCGGACGCCTCGCCGCACTGACCGGCACCCCGGCGTGGGAGATGTTCAAGCCGTGGGCGATCGTCTCGATCACCATCGCGATCGTGGCCGCATTCGTGTTGTGGGCGAACATGATTCGCTTCGAGTACGCGCTCGCCGTCAGCACCGCGACGGCGGCGGTGACGTTGGCCTACGCGTCCACCGAGCCGTATTCGGCAGTCATCACCGTGCTGCTGCCGCCGGTGGTCGTGCTGGCCTGGTCGGGCCTGAAAGCCACCACGGGCCGAGGCTGGGCAGCCGTGGTGGGTACCGGGATCTTCCTGGGCGTCGCCGCGCTGTTCTACACGCTGTTCTTCGGTTACCTGGCCTTCACGCTGGCCATCATGGCGCTGCTCCTTGCCGCTACCCGCCGCCAACTCCAACCGCTGATCCGGGTCGCAGTCATCGCCGTCATCTCCGGCGCGGTCGCCGCAATCCACTGGGGCCCCTATCTGCTGGCGACCGTGCACCACCCGGTGGACAAGTCCACCGCCCTGCATTACCTGCCGACGGCGGGCGCCGAGCTGACCTTCCCGATGATCGACTTCACCCTGCTCGGCGGGCTGAGCCTGATCGGGACGGTGTGGCTGGTCGTTCGCGCCCGCACATCGACCTGTGCCGCCGCGTTGACCATCGCGGTGCTGTCGGTGTACGGATGGTCGCTGTTGTCGATGCTGGCCACCCTGGCCCGCACCACGCTGCTGTCGTTCCGGCTACAGCCGCCCCTACTCGTACTGCTCGCGGCCGCCGGGGTGTTCGGCTTCATCGAGGCTGCCCAAGCACTCGCCCGTGGCCGCAACAGCGGCCGCGCCCTCATCGCCGCCGCGACCACCATCGGGGCCATCGGCGCGGTGACCTTCAGTCAGGGCATCCCCGACATCCTGCGTCCCGACATCGCGGTGGCCTACACCGACACCGACGGCTCCGGCCAACGCGCCGACCGCCGACCGCCCGGTGCCGAGCGCTACTACCGCGAGATCGACGCGCACATCACCGCAGCCGGCAACGTGCCGCGCAACCAGACCGTGGTGATGACGGCCGACTACAGCTTCCTGTCCTTCTACCCGTACTACGGGTTCCAGGGCCTCACGTCGCATTACGCCAATCCTCTGGCCCAGTTCAAGGAACGTTCTGCTGCGATCGAGAGCTGGGCCACCATGACCAGCCCCGACGAGTTCGTCCATGCCCTGGACACACTGCCGTGGCAGGCGCCGACTGTCTTTCTGATGCGGCACGGCGGCACCGGCACGTACACCCTGCGATTGGCCGAGGACGTCTACCCCAACCAGCCCAATGTGCGTCGCTACCAGGTTGCCCTGCAGGCCGGATTGTTCGATGCCAAGCACTGGCAGCTCACCGATGTCGGACCGTTTGTGCTGGCCATCCGCAAAGCGCATTAACATCTAGCCCCGTGGTGAGAGAGCCTGAGCCTGAGCTGGACAGCACCCACCGCACAGCGCGGGTGATTGCGATCGTTGCCGGCCTACTCGGCGTATTCCTGGCCATCGCGACTCCGTTCCTGCCGGTCAACCAGACCACCGCGCAGCTGAACTGGCCGCAGGGCGGCAAGCTCACCAGCGTCGACGCCCCGTTGATCGGGTACGTGGCCACCGACCTCAACATCTCGGTGCCGTGTCACACCGCCGCAGGCCTGACCGGTCCCGGCAAGACGATGCTGCTGTCCACGGTGCCCAAGCAGGCACCGAAGGCCGTCGATCGCGGCCTGCTGATCGAGCGCGTCGGCAACGAACTACTGGTGATCGTCCGCAACACCCCGGTGGTCAGCGCGCCACTGAGTCAGGTCCTGAGCCCCGCGTGCCGAGAACTCAAGTTCAGCGCACACGCGGACAAGGTCACCGGCGAGTTCGTCGGCCTGGTGCAGGGGCCCACCGACCGCAACCCTGGTAAGCCGGTCGCCGGAGAGCGCAGCGGGTACGACTTCCGCCCCCAGATCGTCGGTGTATTCACCGACCTGTCCGGCGATGCTCCGGCCGGGCTGACGTTCTCGGCCACCATCGACTCGCGCTACAGCACCTCGCCGACACTGCTCAAGTTGCTGGCCATGATCGTCGGCACCGTCATGACCGTGATCTCTCTCGGCGCCCTGCATGTGCTCGACAGCGCTGACGGCGTTCGGCACCAACGCTTCCTGCCCCAGCGCTGGTGGTCACTGACCCCGCTGGACGGCTTGGTCACCGCAGCCCTGGTGTGGTGGCACTTCGTCGGGGCCAACACCTCTGACGACGGCTACATCCTGACCATGGCCAGGGTCTCCGAGCATGCCGGCTACATGGCCAACTACTACCGCTGGTTCGGGACGCCCGAGTCACCGTTCGGCTGGTACTACGACCTGCTCGCGCTGTGGGCGCACGTCTCCACGGCCAGCGTGTGGATGCGCCTCCCGACGCTGCTGATGGCACTGGCGTGCTGGTGGGTGATCAGCCGCGAGGTGCTGCCTCGGCTCGGACATGCCGTCAAGAACAGCCGCGTCGCGGCATGGACCGCCGCGGGCATGTTCCTGGCCTTCTGGCTGCCGCTGAACAACGGTCTACGCCCCGAACCGATCATCGCCCTCGGCATGCTGCTGACGTGGTGTTCGGTGGAACGCGGCGTGGCCACCAGCCGACTGCTTCCGGTAGCCGTCGCGATCATCATCGGTGCGCTGACGTTGTTCTCCGGGCCCACCGGCATCGCCGCGGTCGGCGCGCTGCTCGTGGCCGTCGGCCCGCTGAAAACGATTGTGGCGCGCCATACTTCGCGGTTCGGCCACCTGGCACTGCTGGCCCCGATCCTGGCCGCGTGCACCGTCACCCTGATCTTGATCTTCCGCGATCAGACACTGGCAGCCGAGATCGACGCCAGCTCCTTCAAGACCACTGTCGGACCTGCCTTGAGCTGGTTCGACGAGCACATCCGCTACGAACGACTGTTCACCACCAGCCCCGACGGTTCGGTGGCCCGCCGCTTCGCGGTGCTGACGCTGGGACTGGCGCTGATCGTGTCGTTGGCAATGTCGTTGCGTAAAGGCCGGATTCCGGGCACCGCGTCCGGGCCATCCCGGCGCATCATCGGCATCACGATCATTTCGTTCCTGGCCATGATGTTCACGCCGACCAAGTGGACCCATCATTTCGGTGTGTTCGCCGGGCTCGCCGGATCGCTCGGCGCACTGGCCGCCGTCGCCGTCGGTACCGCGGCGATGCGTTCACGTCGGAACCGGACGATGTTCACCGCCGCGGTGCTTTTCGTCGTGGCGCTCGCCCTCGCGACGGTCAACGGCTGGTGGTACGTCTCGAATTTCGGGGTGCCGTGGTCCAATCAATTCCCGGAGTGGCACTTCGGCTTCACCACGTTCGGGCTCGGACTGTCGGTCCTGGCGCTCCTGTGGGCGGCATGGCTGCACTTCTACGGGAAAGAACCCGAACGTCCCGCACGGTGGATTCCGCAGGCCCCGTTGGCAATCGCGTCGTGGGTCGTGGTGCTCTTCGAGGTCATCTCGCTGACCTTGGGCATGACGCAGCAGTGGCCGGCCTGGTCGGTCGGGCGGTCCAACCTCGAGGCCCTGACCGGTAAGACGTGCGGTCTGGCCACCGACGTGCTGGTCGAGCAGGATCCCAACGCCGGCACGCTGGTGCCCGTCAGTGCACCCGTCGGCGCGGCCCTGAGTGCCGGTGGCGCAGAAGGCTTCACACCCAACGGCATTCCGGCCGACGTCTCGGCAGACCCCGTGATGGAACCACCCGGCGGCACCAACTTCGCCGACAACGACGGCGGCACGGTCACCGGCGCCGAACCGGGCACCGAGGGCGGCACCACGGCCGCGGCAGGCGTGAACGGCTCCAAGGCCCGGCTGCCGTACAACCTCGACCCCGCGACGACACCGGTGCTCGGCAGCTGGCGGGCCGGCATCCAGATCCCGTCGCGGATGAGCTCGGGCTGGTACCGCCTACCTGCACGCAACGAAGCCGGACCGCTGTTGGTGGTCGCCGCTGCCGGGCGGTTCAACCAGGGCGAAGTACGGGTCGAGTACGCCACCGATGCCCAGGCCGCCGCGGGCAAGATCAGCGGCGCCGTCGGTTTCGCCGACGTCGGCGCCGCGCCGGCGTGGCGCAACCTGCGGGCGCCCATGGCCGCCATCCCGCCCGACGCCACCCAGATCCGGCTCGTCGCCACCGACGACGACCTGGCGCCCCAGCACTGGATCGCCGTGACCCCGCCGCGGATCCCGAAGCTGCGCACCCTTCAGGACGTCGTCGGCTCCCAGGACCCCGTGATGCTGGACTGGCTCGTGGGTCTGGCATTCCCGTGCCAGCGGCCGTTCGGCCACGACAACGGCGTCACCGAGGTACCGAAGTGGCGCATCCTGCCCGACCGTTTCGGGGCAGAAGCAAACTCACCCGTCATGGATTACCTCGGCGGCGGACCACTCGGCATCACCGAGCTGCTGCTCAAGGCCACTCCCGTCCCGACCTATCTGAAGGACGACTGGTTCCGAGACTGGGGTTCGTTACAGCAGTTCACCCGGTACTACCCGGACGCTCAGCCGGCCGTCATCGACCTGGGACAGACCACCCGAAGCGGGCTCTGGAGCCCAGCGCCGCTGCGACACTCCTGAGCGCCGAGGCAGGTCACACATGCACGTCGCCTAGTCTTTAGCCTCGTGCCTGCCAGGACTGTCCGCCTCGTTGCGATCATCGCGGGCCTCGCCGGTCTGCTGCTCTGTGCGCTGACCCCGCTACTGCCCGTCAAGCAGACCACCGCGACCGTGCTGTGGCCGCAAGCCCCGAATGCCGGCGGCAACGTCTCCGACGTGATCGCCCCGCTGGTGTCGGGCGCGCCGCTCGCGCTGGACGTCTCGATCCCGTGCTCGGCGATCGCGACGCTGCCGGCGGCCGGTGGCCTGGTGTTCTCCACCATTCCGACCGACGGCATCGACGCCAGCCGTAACGGCCTGTTCGTGCGGGCCAACTCGAGCGATGTCGTCGTCGCCTTCCGGGACACGGTGGCCGCCGTCGCCAAGCGGGCCGACATCGCCGCGGGCAAATGCTCGACACTGCACGTCTGGGCGACCAACACCGGCGTCGGCGCCGAATTCATCGGCCTTCCGGGCGCCTCGGGCACCGGCAGCGTCGAGAAGAAGCCTCAGGTCGCCGGCATCTTCACCGAGCTCAAGGTGCCCGCGCAGCCCGGTCTGTCCGCCCGGGTCGACATCGACACCCGCTTCATCGTCAACCCGACGCTGATCAAGTCGGTCGCGATGGCCCTCGGCGTGCTGCTCACTGTCGTATCGATACTGGCGCTGGCCATGTTGGACCGCATGGACGGCCGACGCGTGCACGATGCCTGGCAGCGGTTCGTGCACGTCGGTCCGGCCCGCTGGTTGGCTGACCTCGCCGTAGTCGGCGGCCTGGTGGTGTGGCACCTGATCGGCGCGATCTCCTCCGACGACGGCTACAACCTGACCATCGCCCGCGTCTCCGGGCAGGCCGG
>ERZ650309.114-NODE-114-length-39470-cov-4.931752_pt1 | contig 39470 bp, 30 predicted proteins | sample MGYA00376245_ERZ650309 | MGnify/ENA primary metagenome ERZ650309 (study PRJEB26733, sample SAMN07839294) | wastewater metagenome | biome: urban; feature: wastewater treatment plant; material: waste water | place: USA: North Carolina | collected 2016-04-26 ... | reverse complement strand
CCCGAACGCGAAACAGTTCGATTTCTCTGCTATTGATTTCCTTGATGATTTTCGCCCGGATCTTCTTGAGGTCTTCAAGACTATGTCGCGGGTCTTCGTCACCCGCCTCGGCTTTTTTGATTTTCTGTTCGGCGCGCTTGGCGGGGCGAAAATCTGCGACGGCTGCGGAACCGATAAAAACAGTTGTATCAGCCAAATGGCTCATCACGGCTTCATACATTTCGCGGGTCGAACGAACATTGACCGTTTCGACGCCTGCCGGAGCCTGTAACTTCGTCGGCCCGGAAATCAGCGTGACTTGCGCGCCGCGATCCCGCGCTGCTTCGGCCATCGCATAGCCCATCTTGCCGGAGGAACGATTGGTGATAAACCGAACCGGATCAAGGTCTTCGACTGTTGGACCGGCGGTAATCATGACGTGCTCCGCAGCGTAATCCTGTTGGTGGTTGGTGGTTGATGGCCGGTGATCGGTTAGGGCTGCAAGCACGGAAGCAACAATCTGATCAGGTTCGGCCAAACGCCCGACGCCAACTTCGCCGCAGGCCTGGTAGCCAACGCCGGGTTCGACAAACTGCACGCCACGTTCGCGCAAGGTTTTCAGATTCGCCTGCGTTGCCGGATGATTCCACATTTCGACATTCATCGCCGGAGCGATCAACACAGAATTCGTATTCGACAGATAAAGTGTCGAAAGAAAATCGTCGGCGATTCCGTGAGCAAATTTAGCCAGAATGTTGGCCGTGGCGGGAGCAATCAGAAACAAATCGGCTTCGCGGGCGGCGGCGATGTGTTCGATGCTGGCGTGGTTGGGTTGCGCAAACATCCCAACAATCACAGGTTGGCCGGAAAGCGCTTCGAAGGTTGCGGGTCTGACAAATTCTGTCGCGTGTTCGGTCATCACCACACGCACCTGCGCTCCGGCTTTCTGCAAACCGCGCAGAATTTCGGCGGCTTTATAAGCGCCAATGCAGCCTGTGACGCCGAGCAGGATTTTCATAAGCGGGACTAAAGGCGACTGCGGGACTTGGGGACCTGGCGATTTCTCCCCGTCCCCAAGTCTCCCAGTCCATTATTTTATTTCTCGACGGTTTCAGTAATTTCAAACCCGATCAGGCCGCGTTCGACTTCTTCCAGCGCAACGCGAGTCGGTTTAATGCTGTTGGTCATCTTGACGCGCGCCATCGCGCCTTTCTGAATTTGTTTGCTGCGTTTGGCAGCAATCAGAATCTTGCGATATTTGCTGTCAATTTCCGGCACGTTCAATTCGGTTTCCTGGTCTTCTATCATTTCACTACCTCCATTTGGTTGCTAAAAAGTTTATCCGAAAGTTTTGATGATCTGTTCAGCCGTCTCGCCGCGGCGCTCTATGCGGCATCGTTCCGCCAAAATGATTGCCGCCAATTCATCGGTGGCCTGGGTTAAATCATCGTTGATGATTGCGTAATCGAAATTTTGGTACTGCGCCAGTTCGTCAATCGCATTGCGAAGCCGGGTTTGCAAATCTTCCGCGCAATTGGCTCCGCGTGTGTCCAACCGGCCAAGCAGTGTTTGGTATGACGGCGGCAGAATGAATACGCCGATTGCGTCCGGAAACAATTTTCTGGCTTGCTCAGCGCCCTGAACGTCAATTGTCAAAATGACGTCGTTTCCTTCGCTTCGTAACTGCTCTACATATTGCTTGGACGTGCCGTACATATTTCCGTGAACTTCGGCCCATTCCAGAAAATCGCCGCGTTCAATCCGGACGAGAAATTCATCCCGGGAAACGAAATGGTAATGCACGCCGTTTTCTTCGCCACTGCGCGGTGCACGCGAAGTATACGACACAGAAGGCTTCACGTGCTTATCACGCCGCAGTACTTCGCCCACCAGCGTGGTTTTGCCTGCGCCAGACGGGGCAGAAACGATAATCAGACTGCCAATCATAATCGGTGGTTGGTGGTCGGTGATTGGTGATCGGCAAGCATCAACCGGCCACCGACCGCCGACAACCGGACACCTTTACTCTATATTGTTTGCCTGCTCCCGCAGCTTTTCGACTTCGGTTTTGATTTCAATCGCCGCGTCGCAGATCGAAAGTTCCGAAGATTTTGACAAAATAGTGTTTGCTTCGCGGTTGGTTTCCTGCAACAGAAAATCCAGTTTCTTGCCGATTTCTCCATCGCCACCCAACAGTTCTTTCAATTGCACCAGATGGCTTTTCAGCCGCGTGATTTCTTCGGTGATGTCGCTGCGTTCGGCCAGATACGCGACTTCCTGCGTCAGCCGTGTTTCGTCAACAGAAGTTTTTTCCAGCAGTTCCGTCACCCGTTTGCGCAGCTTTTCGCGGTACGCATCCACCAGACCTTCCGTGCCGGAAATGATCTGTTCAACCTGAGTTTCAATGCGTTCGACACGGGCGAGCAATTCTTTTTGAAGCTCATGGCCTTCGACAGCACGCATCGCCACCAGCGAGGTCAGCGCCTGGGTCAAGGCTTCTTCGACGCCTTGCACCACGGCATCGCTTAAACCGCTGCCGTTGGTTTGCGCCAACAACACATTCGGCAATCGGGCAATGGTCGCCAAATCGGGTTCGCCTGTCAGCTCGAACTCTTCGCGCATGGTTTTCAGCGCCGAAAGATAGCCACGAATCAACGGACGGTTCAATTCGTAAGCCGTATCGGCTGTCTGCGCAAAGCTGATATTGACATCCACCCGGCCTCGCGACAGCGCGGCTTGAATCTGTTTTTTCAATGGAATTTCCAGCGACATCAAATCCTGCGGTGCTCGCCAGTGAATATCCAGATTCCGATTGTTGACCGAGCGCAAATCCACTGTCACGGTGAAATTTTCACCGCTGGCGGTTCCCTGTCCGTATCCTGTCATGCTTTTGAGCATAATGTTCAGTTCGCAGTTGGCGGTTCACAGTTCGCAGCAAAGATTCGCCCAGAAAGATTCAAACTCTCTAGAACGTTTAGCTGCGAACAGCGAACTGTGAACTGTGAACTTCCTCCTCTTCAGCAAACTGCAATTCATACAGCCGCCGGTAAATGCCATCGGTTGCCAGCAATTGCTGGTGCGTTCCCATTTCGGCGATACGACCGGATTCCATCACAATAATGCGGTCGGCCCGGCGAATGGTCGAAAGCCTGTGCGCGATAACAATGGTCGTTCGCCCGGTCATCAAATTATTGAGCGCCTGTTGCACCAGCATTTCGCTTTCAGTGTCGAGCGCGCTGGTGGCTTCGTCCAAAATCAAAATCGGAGCGTCTTTCAAAATCGCACGCGCGATGGCAATGCGTTGACGCTGTCCGCCGGAAAGGATCAAGCCGCGTTCTCCAACAACCGTGTCGTATCCTTCGGGCAATTTACCGATGAATTCGTCCGCCAGCGCAGCCTTTGCTGCGGCGCGAACTGCCTCGTCGCTGTCATTCCGGCCATAAGCGCCATACGCGATATTCGCCCGAACCGTTTCATTGAACAAGTGAACTTCCTGTGTGACAACGGCGATTTGGCGGCGTAACCCTGCCAATTTCAAATCGCGGACATCGTGTCCATCCACCAGCACTGCACCTTCTACAACATCGTAAAAACGCGGAATCAGATTGGTCAGCGTGCTTTTGCCTGCACCGCTTTGCCCAACGATGGCAACCATTTCACCTGCGCAGACTTTGAACGAAACGTTATCGAGCACAGGCAAATCAAATCCTGCGCCGTAGCTGAAACCGACATTGCGGAATTCAATCTCGCGCGAAAACCGATTCAGCTCGACGGCGTTTTGCTTGTCGCGCATTTCCATCTGTTCGTCCATCACTGTGAAAATGCGCGCGGCGGAAGCCAATCCTTGCTGCAAATCGTGCTGCAACCGGCTCAGGCGGCGAATCGGATCGTAGGCTTTGAACATTGCCACCAGAAACGCGGCCAAACTTCCCAAGGTCATTTGCCCCATGTTGATGCTGCTCTGCGCATAAAGCAGCAACCCGGCGACAGCGACAATGCCTACGGTTTCCAGCAGAATCGGCGAAAAGAAATAAATCCGCATCGCACGCAATTGGTCGCCCATCTGCTTTTGCGCGGAGCGTCGGAAGCGGTCGCTTTCATATGCTTCCATGCCAAAGGCTTTGACGACGCGCTGTGATGAAATCGCTTCCTGCGCGGTGTCCAACATCTCCGCGCCACTTTCCTGCCGCGAAGTCACATACTTGCGCAGCTTGCGGTTAAACGTCGTCGTCAGCCAGGCGACAGGCGGCGCAAGCAACAAGATGGAACCTGCCAGCCGCCAATTCGCACCAAACAGCACCGCCAAATACACCAACAGACTGACCGATTCACGCAGCAAATCGCGCAAGGTGTCAGAAACGGCGCGCTCGACTTGCGCAGCATCGCTCATCAAATGCGCAGTTAGTTCATTGGTCGGGCGTTTGGCAAAGAACGAAGCCGACTGGCGAATAATGTGGTCGTACAGCGATGACCGCACATCAGCGATGACGTGCTGGCCAATGTAACTCATCGAATAGGATGAAAAGTATTCCGCAACACCTTTGGCCAACGTCAGGCCAACCAACAACATGGCCACTTTGTCGAGCGTCAGACTTCCCAAGAAAGGCAATAAGCGCCCAATCAGTGGAATCGCCGACGAAGCCTGTCCAAGTTTACCAGCCAGAGAATCAAAGATCGGTTGCAACAACAAGACTGTTCCGCCTTCGAACAAACCGGTTGCGATCATCAAAACAATGGAAATTGCGAAGATGATTCGGTAAGGCCGAAGGTAACGGAGCAATCTGGCGAATTCGGTCATTCTGATTTGGGCCTGTTTGCAGCGCCAAAAGCGCGTTTTGACTCGATCCCGAAAGGCGCGGATTATAGAGAAACCGCGTCACGCTGGCAATTCACGTTTGCGCACAAGAGATTGAAATGGAAGAACTGACCGAAAGCGAAGATTTTTATTGGGAAGGCGGGTTTCTGGTCTTCACCGCCAAATACCATTTGCGGCGCGGAAGCTGTTGCGGCTCCAAATGCCGCCATTGCCCTTACGAACCTCGCTGGACAAAAGGCGTATCTACGGTTGCTCCCGCCCCCCAATCAATTCCACCAATAGAACCACTTACCGCTGCGGACTCCCCAGAGTGACGCGCAAATCCTGCCGCGAATAATCCACCCCGATGCGATTTTCGGCATCTGTGGCTTTCACCATCAATCGAATGGACGAACGGTTATTTGCCGGGATGTTTCGCGGAATCACCCATTGAAATTGATTGGCCGAACCCGGCAGTTCGGCAATCACCGTTGGGTAACTGGCTCCGCCGTCGGTCGAAAGCCGGATTTGATACTTGTTGATTTGCGCCATCTGCGGGGCCGACCAGGCAATCAGCACCGGCTGATCGGCAGTCATTCGCGTGTTCAGATTAGGCGACAGCAAACTGACAGCGGGCGCCCCGTCCACCACCACAGCTACATCCAACCGCGTCAACGATTCTGTGCCATTGGCGGAAATAGTTCGGAAACTGATTTGATAAACATTTCCGGCTTGGGGCGAAACGGGCGTAAACCAAAATTGCCCCGTCGCCAAATCAAAGCTGGAATTTTCCGGCAGGTTGTATGCCGTGATTTCCAGCGGTTGGCCTGATTGATCCGTTTGCGTCAGCGCAAAACTCAGGCTTTTTCCGACCAGCAATCGCTGGGCTTTCAATTGCGCCAGGGTTATCGGCCAGAAGGCGAACGCGCCGGTCGCATTTGGTGACGGGGCGGGCGCGGCATCTGAAAAGGGTTGCGCCATCAAGCGCACCTCTCCCAGGTTGAAGAACGCGTTCCCGAATGGATCGCGATCAATTTTCGTTTTCTGCACGCGCACAAAGCGAAAGCTGCCGGATTCGGTTGGTTCGGCTCGCCAGATTTGTCCCACAGAAAGCGCTGTTTCCCCTTGCGCAGCCAGCACGACGGAATTGCCGAAGTTGGCATCGTTTGACGCGCGCACTTCAAAATTGCGGCGCGCCAGGGGCTGATCCTGATCCGTGCGAAACTGAATTTCGATCTGTTCGATTCGATAGGCTCGGCCCAGATCCACTTGCCACCATTCCTGCCTGCCTGTGTTCGATTCGGAATGCCAAAGAGACAATTTGCCGGAAGTTTCCATCTGACCGTCGTTGGCCGCCGAAGGAACGCTGACAGTATTTGGCCAAACTCGTGTGCTGGAAGCCGTCGCCCGCGCATTCAACGCAACATTCATCAAAGCAGATGAATTGGTTGGCGTCCTTGGTCTGGATTCATCGCGGCCAGGCGCGGGACCGAGCACTACCGTTTTGGGTGTGACCAGAGAATTCACCAATTCCGGCAGCACGTCTGACAGAATCAACCCCATCTGCCCGTAAACCTTGGGCGAAGAACCGGCAAACAACGGCGAGCGGAAATTGATGATGGCGCGAGATGACGGCGCAACCGGGCGGCCCTCGGGCAAATCGCGGTAAAAGGCATAATCTAGAAATAACTGTTTGGCTTGTTGGCGCAAATCTTCGCGGCCTGAAATGCGCGCGGCTGCGGTCAGCACGGGCAAACTCAAACCGGCGAGCGCCAGCGAACGGTCTTCGGCAGTTTTATCCTGATACCAAAAATAAGACATTCCGGCAGGCAAATAGCTGCCATCGTTGAGCGTCACGCCGGGTTTGAGCGGAGGGTTGTCGCTGCCTTTGCTAATCAACCAATCGGCCATTCTTACCAGATATTCCGCCGCGCGCACGTCTCCGGTTTCCCGCCAATAATCAATCACTCCCAATTGCGTGTACCCGGTCCACATCCAAGGTTGTATGTTCGGTTGCCCAACGTTTTTGCTGACGTAAAACCCTTTGCGGCCAAAATTCTCTTCGGTTTGGATGATCAAGTTGACGTTTTCACGCGCCTTGTTCAGGTAACGCGGTTCGCCCGTGTAACGGTATGCCGCCATCAATCCCAAGGTTGGCCAGCCAATCCAGCGCGGTTCGTTCCAACTGAGCGCGCTGTCATACGTGAAATTGACGCGGGCAAAGGCTTCGCTGCCTTCCATTGCGGATTCGCGTACAGCTTCGTCGCCGGTCAGCGCCCAATACAACCACATGCCTTCGATCCAGGTGTGGCTGGGCACAGGTTCGCGAAAACTGCCGTGATCGCCTTTTTCGTAAAACGCCATCCCCCGCAGATTCCAGTTTTCCATCAGAAAATCATTGGCGCGAAACTGTCCCCAGTCGGCCCGGTATCGAGCCATTTCGCTGCCAAGCTGAAATGCGCGCGCATCACCAGTTCGCAAATATTCCCGCAGCAAGACAAATGGCAAATCGTAATGCACGTTCGCGTATCCATCGCCCCAGGCCAAATCGCCGAAGTTGCGCCAACCAAATTGTTCGCCTTGTTCGCCGCGCAAACGATATTCAAACGCCGATTGCGCCGGAACCGAACCGGCAGGCTCGTTGGCTTCGACGGCGTAGCCACTGGCCAACATTCGCTCCATGCGCGTTGCGGCTTCGGCCATCTGGGATTCTTTTTCAAATGCGGTTTGCCAATTGCGGCGCTCAACCAACGCCGCGCGGACTGCTCCGGTCGAAGCGATATACGCCGGATCGAGCGCTGCGTTTTGGGCACTGGTCAGCGCGCGTGCGGTAATGGTGTTGCGGCCAAGATAAAAATCGGTCGTTTTGGATCGTGCGCCATCAAAAATGTGGTCTTCACCAGTATCCGGCAAAATGTCGAACCGCAGTCCTTGACGGCTGGCGGTCAGCGCTTTTGGATAGTTTTCGACGAACTCAGGAACCGCTAGCTCAAATTGCCCCGCAACCAAAGACGCCCCGCTTTGCCCCTGAACCAAGCGTTTGCGGGCGTCCTCGGATTTCAGGACTTTCACCGCATCGTCGGCAGTGGAAGTTGTGGGCAGCAAAACCGACAAACTGCGCAGCAAAACGTGCTGTGCATACGGCGAAGGCCCTCCACGAGAAGCGCCGAATCCGTACGCGCCGTTGTTCATAATTCGCAACCGCACGCGAACAAACGGCTGGTCGGCATAAACGAAATAGCGAATCGTAAACGCCAGTGCTGACGGAACTTGATAGCCGTTGCTTCTGAACACGCCGTCCTGGCGAATAACGACGCGCAAGGCATTGGATTCTTCAATCGAAGTTTTCTCTATCAACGCCTCGGCAGTGCTCTCCTGTCCGCCAACCACGATCATTTTTTCGCCCGGCGCGTGGAGCACTTTCAGTGGCGTGCTGAAGCGGACGTTCTGACCGTTGATTTCCTTGATAATGGCGTGTTCCTGCTCGATGCTCAGATCGCGAATGACGCTGCCGGCTGAGTGGTTGAATCGCAGCGGCGAATCGCTTTTCAAATCGCCCGGATCAGCCGAACCGACAACGATTTCTTCCTGCTGACTGGTTCCTTCGCCAATGCGATACCGGCGTCCGGCAGGGAAGCTCTGATCTGTGGTGACAATACGAGCGCTGCCTGCCGTTGCATCCCATTTCAGTTGAGCGACATGCTCGAATTTCACTTCATCGCCTGCCCGCAACAACGCCGTGTCAGTCACCGTCGCCGCATCCAGCGAAGCATTCACTTGGTGAATCAAGGCGTGCTGCGGCAAATTCATCTGCGCCACCACAGGCGCGCGCAACATTTCGTTTCCGCCAAGCTTGAAACTTTTCAGTAATGATTCCCCCCGGCGCGTCAGTTCGATTTCAAGCTGGGAGTTTTTGACCTGAAAAACATCGGCTGTTTCGGTGACGGTAATCAATTTGCTGACAGGGGGTGGCTGTGTGGCGCGCGTCAGAAAGTGCGCGCCCGATTGCGCCGGTTTGAAATCCAGTAACAGCCATTTGATTGGCCTGATGCTTTGCGCCACAGGAGCGCTCCAACGCGCTAAGACTCGCATTTGCGAAGGCACGGCTTTCCCAGCCGCATCAGTAATCGCCAGCGTGGCAACATCTGTCACGTTCGCAGCTTCGGCAATCGGCACTCCTACCGTCACCGGCAGCGCCGCGTTACCAACATTGAGCGCAACACGAAGGTCTTCCACTTTCTTTTGAGCCTGCGGAGGTGAAGAAATGGAGATTGCCGGAAACTGAACAACCAGCCAGCCATACAAGAACAAACACAATATTCCACGAAGGATCCCGCCACACAGCGCTTTTCCAACCCTGGCGGTCGTCCACAAACGAATAAATTTGGAAATTTGGCTGCCGGTCATTACGTGAAGCGAAGCTCGCTTGACGGGGCGGATGAAGATTGGGCCTTCAGCAGATTTCCCGGAATTTGAAACAGAGCTTGGGCGGACAGGATGGCTGCCAACAACTTTCGAAGAAGCCATTGCCCGAACAACAGTAGGGTTCATAGATGGGCACCATTCCTACTTAATCGGACATTGATTCAAACTCTGGGGATGAAGCGCTGCAAGGAACCGTTTAGCAGTGCTTAGAACGCCGCGAACCATAGCACAGGGTTTCTTTCTTCGGAAGCGTCAGGTAAGCCATCTGCGTGTTCAACGAATTTTTTCATAGCTCTTTGATCATCAGCCAATTCCGACACAATTGTCCGCCACTAAATACAAAAACTTCAACTTTGTTCATAAAAATGGATGCAATAAACCGCGGTTTCCAACGAAAGTCTCGCTAAATCTTGTTATATCAATGTGGCTGGCGAACTTGAGCGTGGGGCATAACGATTGCCTGCAAGTATATGTAATATTCAAACGTTCGTCCGAACACTCACGCAACTAAGCAAAAAAAACCAGATCGCAGGTGAAGGGTTTTAGGTTAAGGCAAGTTGGCTGATTGCCCTCTGAGTTTGCAAAGAGAACCTTGATGCAAGCGGGCAAAGCAGACCAAAAGCAACTCAATTTAGTCCACATTTTCAATACTCAAGGGGAACCTGTATGAAAACAAATCTACATCGTTTACTAAACACGATGTTTGTTGTGTTGGCGCTCAGTGTTGTTGCGCTGGCACAAGGTACGACTTCGCAGATCGCTGGTTCCGTCCAGGATCAAAACGGAGCGGTGATTTCCGGCGCTTCCGTTGTTGTGAAAAACGTCGGTACCGGAGCCGAATACAAAGTAACATCATCTGGCAGTGGCGCTTACAGCGTGCCTTCGCTGGGTTCTGGCATTTACACCGTGACAGTTGAAGCCAACGGCTTCAAAAAAGTCGTGGTGCAGGACGTCAAACTCGACGTTGGTGTTCCGTCCACAGTGAACATTACGATGGAAGTTGGCGCAGCCAGCGAATCCGTGGTCGTTCAAGGCGGCGCGGAAGTGCTGCAAACGCAGTCCGCCAGCATCAGCACGACCATCACCGGTCGGCAAATTACCGAAACTCCGCTGACTTCGCGCGACGCGCTTGATCTGGTTCTGTTGTTGCCGGGCACCAACACTCCCGGTCGCCCGCGCACTTCGACGATCAATGGCCTCCCCAAAGGCTCTCTGAACATCACGATTGACGGCGTCAACGTGCAGGATAACATCCTGAAATCTTCAGACGGATTTTTCACCTACGTTCGTCCGCGCTTGGATGCTGTGGACGAAGTGACGGTTTCAACCGCAACGCCTGGCGCAGAAAGCGCGGGTGAAGGCGCTGTCCAGATCAAATTCGTCACCCGCTCTGGGACCAACGAATATACTGGCAGCCTTTACGAATACCACCGCAACCCGTTTCTCAACGCCAATTACTGGTTCAACAACCGCGACCTGACCCCGAAACCGGGTTTCACAACCGCCCCGCGTGATTTCATCATTTTGAATCAATTCGGTGGACGCTTCGGCGGTCCAATCTGGATTCCCAAGCTGTTCAACGGCAAAGACAAAGCCTTCTTCTTCGTCAATTACGAAGAATATCGAATTCCGGAACAGGCTTCCCGTCAGCGCACCATCCTGAGCGATGCGGCTCGCGGCGGGCTTTTCCGTTATTCGGGCAATCCCAACGGTGTCAATCTGTTGACATTGGCAGCATCCAATGGCCAAACCTCCACAGTTGACCCAACCATTGCCAAACTGTTGCAGGACATCGAAGACACGACCAAGAGCACGGGCGGCGTTCAAGCGCTGACCGATCCCAACCTGGAACGGTTCAGCTTCACCAACACTGGCGGACAAACACGATACTTCCCAACCGTTCGCCTGGATTTCAACCTGACGGAAAAACATAAACTGGAAAACACCTGGAACTATCAGCTTTTCACCGGTTTGGTGGATTTCCTGAACAGCACCGATCCGGCCTTCCCGAATTTCCCCAACAATGGATTCCAGGGATCGAACCGCTTTTCCAACACGACGGCTCTGCGCTCCACCCTGACGCCAGCCATCGTCAATGAAGCGCGTTTTGGCCTGAACGGCGGTACGATTTTGTTTTTCCCGAATGTTAACAAGGGCCAGTTCACCGGCTCCCTTGCCAATCAGGACGGGTTCAGCATCGGCATCGGCGCAGCGGGTATTACAACGGCAACGGTTTCGACCGGACCCAGCCGGCGTAATGCACCGACCAAACAGTTCACAGATACGTTGACCTGGACGCGCGGATCCCACGCGATGACCTTTGGTGGAGCGTTTACCAACATCAATTTCTGGAGCTGGTCGCAAACGGTAGTTCCAAGCTTGACCTTGGGCGTTGACGCTTCCGATCCGGCCAATGCGCTGTTTACGACAGTCAATTTCCCTGGTGCTTCGACGACCGATCTGGCCAATGCGCGCGGCATTTACGCCACATTGACTGGCCGTATCACTGCAATCAGCGGCTCGGCGATTCTCAATGAAAAGACGCTGCAATACACCTACTTCGGTGAAAACGTGCAGCGCGGACGGCAAAATGAATTCGGCATCTTTGCCCAGGATTCATGGCGCGCCAAACCGAACCTGACACTCAATTACGGTGTGCGTTGGGAAGTCCAAAAGCCATTTTTTGCCACCAATGACGTTTATTCCCAAACGAGCTTTGATGAATTGTTTGGAATTTCTGGCAAAGGAAACCTTTTCAAACCGGGCACACTGAGTGGTAAGGAAACTCAATTCACGCAGTTCAAATCTGAAACTAACGCTTACAAAACCGATTACAACAACTTTGCGCCTAGCCTTGGTTTTGCTTGGACGCCGCGATTTGAAAACAGTGTGCTGAAGAAGATCACTGGTGACGGCGGTCAAACCGTGTTGCGCGGTGGCTATTCCATCGCCTACAACCGCGAAGGTTTGAACGTGTTCACCAGCATTTACGCAAGCAATCCTGGCATTTCGATCAACGCTGCCAGAAACCTGACATTGGGCAACCTTGGTACGTTGCCGTTATTGTTGCGCGACAAGAGCCGTTTGGGCGCACCATCGTTCCAAACAACTCCGTCTTATCCCAGTACGGGCGTCATCACTGATGGAGCGAATGCCTTCAATCCAAACCTAGCATTGGGTTATGTCCAATCCTGGAGCTTTGGCCTTCAGCGCGAAATCAACAAAGACACGGTCATCGAAGCGCGTTATGTCGGCAACCGTGGCATTAAGCTGTGGCAGCAATTCAACCTGAATGAAATCAATCTAGTCGAAAACGGCTTCCTCAGCGAATTCAAGCTGGCACAGGCCAACTTGCAAGCCAACGTTGCTCAGGGCCGTGGCGCGAACTTCCGTTATGCTGGTCCGAATACGGGAACTTCTCCACTGCCGATTATGCTGGCGTTCTTCACTGGCCAACCTGCTTCTGCAGCAGGGACGGTAGCGAATTACTCCAATTCCAACTTCGCTAATGCCACATTTGTCAATGCTTTGGCTGTAAATGCTCCTTCAATCGGCACCTTCGCCGGTTTTGGAACCACCATTGGCGGTAGCGGATTCATCAACAACGCGACCTTCCGTAACAACGGTATTGCTGCGGGATTGCCTGCCAACTTCTTCGTCGTAAACCCCGGCAAATTAGGTGGCGCGTGGTCTATCGAAAACAATGGCCGTACCTGGTACGACTCATTGCAAGTTGAACTGCGTCGTCGCATGGCTAAAGGGCTTCTGGTTCAAGGTAACTACACGCTTGGACGCGCCTTTGCGAACGCTTTTGCCAGCAGCGCCGTTGTGGCGGGCCAACCGTCTACTTTGCGTGATTTCGGCCTAAGCAAATCTATTTCACCGTTTGCGGTAACGCACGCGTTCAAAGTGAACTGGATTTACGAACTGCCGTTTGGTAAAGGCAAACTGATTGGCGGCGGTGCGGGCAAGGTGCTGGATCGTGCCATCGGCGGCTGGGAGTTCCACGGCGCTGCGCGCGTTCAGAGCGGTACGCCGTTCAACCTGGGCAACGTCCAATTGATCGGGATGACTCGCTCCGAACTGCAAAAGGCGGTCAAGATGCGTTTTGACGACGCAGGCAAGATCGCGTACTTCCTGCCACAGGACATCATTGATAACACCCGTCGTGCATTCAACGTCAACGCGACCAGCGCCGATGGATACAGCACCTTGGGTGCGCCGACCGGGCGTTACTTCGCTCCGGCCAGCCGTGGTGCCTGCATCGAAGCTTACACAGGTCAGTGCGGAACCACCAACCTGGTGGTGTACGGACCAAACTTCGCTCGTTACGACCTGAGCATTGTCAAGAAGACCAGAATTACCGAACGCGTGAATTTTGAATTCCGCGCCGAATTCTTGAACGCCTTCAACAACATCAACTTCATCGTCGGCAACCCCGGCAATGACGTGAACACAGTTGGCGGATTCGCAAACGCGACGTTCGGCCAGGTGACGCAAGCGTATCGCGACACTTCGACGACGAACGATCCCGGCGGACGCCTTGTCCAGTTGGTCGGTCGTATCAACTTCTAAATCTTTAGAAGTAGTTTCACCCGTTAAGAGGAGTATGGCGTTTGCCATACTCCTCTTTTGTTTAGAAGCGATTTTTTTTGACGAAAAGCCTGATCAATCTGGCGCGATGACTTAGCAGCGCATAAAATGCGCACGTTCTTCCTTCAAAATAAGCAGGCGAACCTCCCAAGCAATCCAAGGTTCAGCATTGCAAGCAGTCCAAAAAAACTAGCTTTGCAAGTCCATCATTCACCGATTCAGTTACATCCTTAAAATTTTCAGGATTCGGATTTCTCTTGTTTGGTCCTTTAACCGACCCAAAAAGGAAATCTGAACCTTGGCAATATTTGTTTTGAATCGAAGTAATGGAGGCGTGTCACCAATCGGTTTCACCTCCCAACTCATCAACCCCTGATGTAGGAGACCGAAGTTATGCAGCGAAAACTCTCTTTTTTAATCGTCCTGCTTGTCCTGGCCGTTCTGTTGAATGTAATGGCTTTCGGACAGGTATCCACAGCTTTATCCGGCACAATCAGCGATCAGAATGGCGCGGTGGTGGCTGGAGCGACGGTTGCCGTGAAACACGTTGAAACCGGCGTCGAATTCAGGGCCACTTCTTCCGGAAACGGATTGTTCACGATTCCGTCCTTATCCGCCGGAACGTATTCTTTGAAAGTAGTGGCGCAAGGCTTTAAGCAGGCAGAGGTACGGGACATCAACATCAACGCGGGCGTTCCTGCCACGGTTAATATCAGTCTGGAAGTTGGCGCAGCCAGCGAATCTGTGGTGGTGCAAGGCGGCGCGGAAATTTTGCAAACGCAATCCGCCAATATCTCCACAACATTAAGCGTGAACCAAATCGCCAGTTTGCCGCTGGTTTCCCGCAATCCCATCAATTTCGTCGTCCTGTTGCCCGGCGTATCCACACCCACAGACGCGCGTAATTCCATCGTCAATGGATTGCCGGAAGCGGCAATAGACATCACGCTGGATGGCATCAACATCCAGGACAATTTCAATAAAACCACCGATGGCTTGTTTGCGCGCGTTGCACCAAGTTTGGATTCCGTGCAGGAGGTCACCATTTCCACCGCGACGCCTGAAGCGGGCGGCGGCGCAATGGGCGGCGTGCAAGTCAAATTCGTCACGCGCCAGGGAACGAATGAATTCCACGGCAGCCTTTACGAATACCATCGCAACCCTGCGCTGAATTCCAATTACTGGTTTAACAACCGCGACCTGACGCCCGATCCGACCACTGGAAAAGCGCCTCGCCCGCGCGTGCTGTTTAATCAGTATGGAGGACGGTTGGGCGGCCCCATCTGGATTCCGAAGATTTTCGACGGACGAAACAAGGCGTTTTTCTTCGTGAACTACGAAGAATTCAAGCAGCCTACCCAGGTGAATCGGCAACGCACAATTCTCAGCCCTCAGGCTCAGGCAGGCATTTTTCAATACAACTCTTCGACGGGCGTTCGGCAGGTAAACCTGCTCACGCTGGCGTCGAGCAACGGTCAAACGTCAACCATTGATCCGACTATTGGAAAGTTACTGGCTGATATTCGCAACGCGACCAATGGCGTCGGTGGCGTTACGCAATTGACTGATCCCAATTTTCAGCGATTCAGCTACAGCCCGGGCGGCAGCAGCTTTAACCAACGTCCGACCGTGCGTTTTGACGTTAACGCGACGGACAAACACCACCTAGAACTTTCGTGGACGTATTTTCGCAGCCGTGGTGGTCCGGACTTTTTGAACAACGTGGAACCGGCATTCCCAGGATTCCCAAACGAAGGCAGCCAGCCTGCAGATCGTTACACCGGTTCAATCGGCGTCCGTTCCACCTTGTCGCCAACGATTGTCAACGAAGCTCGTGCAGGACTTTCCGGCGGACCTTCGCGGTTTAACCCGTCAGCCAGCGCAGCCACGTTCAGCGGGCCAGTCGCCAACCAGGACGGATTTGCCCTGAACATCAACGGAGCAATCGGCAACAGCCTGACCAATCCGTATGTAGTCACGGCTCCCAGCCGACGCAATCCGTTGTTCCGAACCCTGAGCGACACTGTGACGTGGACGCGCGGTTCGCATTCAATGAATTTCGGAACGCAGTACACCGAAGTCAAACTGACCTATAACGCTCAGACACTGGTTCCGATCATCGGGTTTGGTGTCAATGTCAATGATCCGGCCAATGGGTTGTTTGTAGCGGGAAACTTCCCCGGCTCATCCACCACGGACATTACCAATGCCCGTAACATTTACGCGGTACTGACAGGACGTGTCACCGCCATCAACGCCAACGCGCGCCTGGTTGAAGAAGATGGCCAGTACAAATATCTGGGCAACGCATTTGAACGTTCACGGCAGCGCGAAATCGGATTTTTTGCCCAGGATAGTTGGCGCGCACGCCAGAATCTGACGATCAATTATGGGTTGCGTTGGGAGCTGCAAGGTTCGTTTGTGCCGAACAACAGCAGTTACACGACAATGACCCTGGATGATTTGTGGGGAGTTTCCGGGCCGGGAAATCTGTTCAAACCCGGTACGTTGACGGGACGTGTTTCGCAATTCGTCCAATTCAAAAAAGGCGAAGACTCTTACAACCCGGATTACAAAAACTTCGCGCCAAGCTTTGGGTTCGCCTGGCGACCAAATTTCAAAACCGGCGTGCTGAAACATTTGACTGGCGACAGCGGCGCAACAGTGGTGCGCGGCGGATATTCCATCTCGTACAGCCGATTCGGAATCGGCGATTTTCGCGGCACATTGTCCGCAAACCCTGGCATTATCGTCACGACCAACCGCGACCTGACCATTGGCAACCTGGTCGGCGGCAGCTTGGGTTCCTTGCCCGTGCTATTCCGTGAAAAAAGCAGGCTTGGCCCGCCGAGTTTTTCGACAACGCCAAGCTATCCTTTTATCGCGGGAACCAGTGCCGCGCCGATTACGGCTTCGGCGAACATTTACGATCCCAACCTGAAAGTTCCCTACATTCAGTCCTGGAGCTTCGGCATTCAGCGCGAACTCAATAAAGACACAGCGATTGAAGTTCGTTATGTCGGCACGCGCTATTTGCGTGGTTGGACGACTTACGACCTGAACGACAACGAAAACAACATCGTGGAAAACGGTCTGCTTTCTGAATTCAAACTGGCGCAGGCCAATTTGCAGGCCAACATCGCGGCTGGCCGCGGCAATACCTATCGCTATTTCGGTCCCGGCACGGGCACTTCGCCGCTGCCAATCACGTTGGCGTATTTCAACGGGAAAGTGGATCCCAGCGTTGCGGCCAATTACACCTCCACCAACTTTACCAGCACGACGTTCGTCAATCCGCTGGCATTGAACAATCCGGCGCCCATCACCTATGCCTCCAATTTGCATAGCGATGCCGGACGCAGAGCCAACGCTTTGGCAGCGGGCCTGCCGTCGAATTTCTTTTTGACCAATCCGGATTTGCGCGGCGGGGCCAACTTCACCGGCAATGGCGGCTACACCCGCTTTGACGGATTGCAGGTGGATTTGCGCCGCCGTTTGTCACACGGGTTGCTGGTGCAAGCCAACTACCAACTGTCCAAAGGCTTCAGTTCGTCGCGTGTTTCGTTCCGCACGGATCGCGTCAATGCGTTGAATACCTTCAATGTGAAGCAGGCGTTCAAAGTGAACTGGATTTATGAACTGCCGATTGGGCGTGGCAAAGCGTTGTTCGGCAATGCTCCCGGCTGGCTGGATCGATTTGTCGGAGGCTGGGAATTTGACGGCGCGGGCCGTGTACAAAGCGGTCAGTTGTTTAACTTCGGCAACGTCAATCTGGTTGGCATGACCATGAAAGATTTGCAGAAAGAGTACAAACTCCGCTTCGACGATGCCAAAAAGATCGTCTACATCCTGCCACAAGACATCATTGACAACACCATCAAAGCGTTTAACGTCAGTGCCACTTCGGCTAACGGATACGGCTCTCTCGGTGCGCCCACCGGACGTTACATTGCGCCAGCCAATGGACCTACCTGCATTCAGGTTTATAGCGGCCAATGCGCTCCGCAAAACGTGTATGTTACCGGCCCGAAATTCACACGGTTTGATTTAAGCGCCGTGAAGCGCGTCAAAATCACCGAACGTGTCAACTTCGAATTGCGCGGTGAATTCCTGAACGCCTTCAACAACATCAACTTCTTTAACCCAAACACCACAGCGACGACCACCGCTTCCAATGCGGCGTTCATGCAGGTGGTGGCAGCGTATGCCGATTCATCCAACACCAACGATCCGGGCGGACGCATCATTCAAATCGTCGGACGGATCAACTTCTAGCTCCTAATTTCAGAAGTGGCGTGGGTGCAAACCTTCGCCACTTCCTTTCCCCTTCCTCGATGCCCAGATTCGACCGTCGCAGATTTCTGGCAACCATTTCCTGCTCGATGGCAAGCCAAATTTCTGCGCCCATGTTTTTGCTGCCTTCCACCTCTGTCGAAGCTTCCGGTCAAATCCAATCCAAAGAAACCGGTTCGTGCTGGCTGGATGTTGTGGCTCCGTTCATCGTGGAAGACGCAGAGCTTGGCATTGAAAGTGAAGTCGTGTTGACTTCCGATACCTTCGTCGGCCCAGCCGGACACGCAGATGCGCAGGATTCCACCGAATACGAACTCTATTTGTATGACCTTGCCGGACAAGCTGTAGGCAAAAACGGGGTCGCCCGACGATTGACCGTAAAGGCGATGAATACCACCGTCATCCCGGTTCGGGAACTGATTGGCGATGCAAAAAAATTCTGGGGAGGAATGAAAATCCGTTTGCGCCCCCAAAGCCGCAAACCCATGCACGCCACAGACTTGTTCAGTTCGGCATTTGTGCGCTGGCGAACGGTCAATTCCTTCGACAATGTTCATGCCAATCCGGACCCATTGCACTGGCAAACCACTGAAAGTTTCTTTTACTCCATGCCCTTTCCGTCATTGGCCGAGTACGATTGCGTGTTCAGCCTGTTCAACCCGAACGGCCAGCACAGCGCGGGCGAACTGTTGATGACGGATTCATCCGGCAAGCGCCTTGCTGCACAACGGTACGACGTGAAGCCGCATGCGTCGCTGCTTTTTGATTTGAATTCGGGAACCGTCATTACCGATCCGTGGAGTACAAATTCATCTTCCCAATCAACCGGCGAACACAATCCTCACAAACCGCACGGCCTGTTGTCGGCAATCAATGAAGAAGGCACGGCAAAATGTTTTGGGTTTCTGATGATCCGGCGGAATGCCCAGAAACAATTCAGCGTTGAGCATCCGATTCACCAGGGCGTTTTTAAGCAGAAGCCTGCCGCCTCGCCTTTCGACGACCAGAATCAGTTCAAGGCCAAAAACGTGCTCTATACGCCGCTATTGTTTCGTAACAAAAAAATCTCCACGACCAGCGGCCCTTTGACGCTGAATTCAAAGTTTTATTTTGGAGCCGGGCTTCCGCTGGAAGAATCGTTGTGGCTGCTTCCTTTCGCCATTGACCACCATGGGAAAGCTGTCTGGTTTTCCAAAGATGACAAAAAGCTTTCGGCCGCGTTGCCGTCCCAAACCGAACAGGGGCTGATCAAACTGGCGGCACACCAAAGTTGTGCGCTGGATTTCGGACAGCTTTCGCTTCCGGCAGAGTTTTCGTCCGGCGGATTCGCTGTCGCCGTTTCGCCAGACACCAACCACACCTTGTTCAAAGTGGAAGTCCGCGTTGCGGAATGGAACGCTTATGCATTTACGCATTTTCGGCCCGGATTGCGTTCTGCGCGTCGTTACCAAAAACCAAGCGAACGGGGCGGATTGGCAACTGATTACATTGTTTCCGGAGCGTGCGTGGTCAAAAACAAATCGGCAACGCGGTTTGATGAGTTGATCGGCGTTCTAAACATTGACGATCAGGGTTTAGAAGGCCGTCCGACATTGGAATTATTCAGCACGCGCGGCTTGGTCAAACGGATTCCACTCGGCGCAATCCCCGCGTTTGCCTGCCAGCACTTTCTGCTTTCGGAATTGATTGGAGGTGAAGCCAATTACGAACCGCTTAGCTTGCGATTGACGGATGAAGAGGCGACACTATTGATGTCCGTCATTCACATAGACCATCAGCGCCACGACATTGCGCTGGATCATGGTTCGGATCGCTTTTCTACTTTCCTGGATTTTGTTTGCCAGTAATCACCCGAATTTGGAGGAAATGATGAAAAAATTTGCTGTTGCTCTCGTGTGCGTGTTCGCCCTAACCCTTGCCGTCCAAGCCCAGAAAAAATACAAACCCTGGATGGAATGGTCGGAAAAAGACGTTACCAAAATGTTGAACGATTCTCCCTGGGGACAAACCCAAACTGACACCAACACTGCGGAAATGTTTTATTCTCCAACCTCTGACAGAGCCCGAAACGCCAGCCGCGATGCGCAAGGCGCGACGAACCAGGCCGTCAACCTGAACTTTCGCATCCGCTTTCTGTCAGCCAAACCTATTCGTGAAGCTTTTGCCAAACAGGTTATGGCCAAAAACCCGCAGATGACCGAACAGTTGAAACAATTCGCCGAACAAACATCCAACGAATGGATTGTTGTTGCTGTGGATTACGATTCCACAGACCGCCGCATGTCCGGCCCGGCAATGCAGGTCTTTGCCTCGGCGAATCCTGGCCAACTGAAAACCACCACCTACCTGGAAACCAAAGACGGCAAGCGCGTTTTTATGAGCCAATACATGCAGCCCGGCAACGATGGCATGGGCGCGAAATTCGTTTTTCCGCGCGTGGTGGACGGCAAACCGTTTATTTCGGCGGATAGCGGCTACATCAGGTTTTATGCGGAAATGTCGTCAACGATCAAACTCAACATGCGATTCAAGGTCGCGGACATGATGTACAACGACAAACTGGAGTTTTGATCTGAATCGTTTTGAGGAGTTTCAATTAGCGCGCCGTGCCAGCCGATAACTTGGCGACCGGCGCGTTTCCTGTTTCCGGTTCTTGCCACTTCGTGATCTGAGGTCCACAAATCCAACTATGAATATCTGGTGCAATGCGCTTCTGTCGGACGAAGCGAAAACGAAGCTCTGCGAATCTTTGGGCGATCACCGCGTCATTTTTGGCGACGGAACCCTGGCCGCTTGGGCCAACAGCGCTGAATCAAGAATCTTGCCGGACGAGGCGGAAATTGCGTTCGGCCAACCTGACCCCGGGCAATTGATGCAAAGCAAAAACTTGCAATGGGCGCATTTGAGCAGCGCCGGTTACACGCCTTATGACCGCGATGATCTGCGCCAAGCGTTCCGGCAACACAACAAAGCCCTGACCAACAGTTCCAACGTGTATGCCGAACCAACCGCCGAACATACGGTGGCGATGATTTACGCGCTGGCCAGACTGCTGCCGCAATCCATGGAAAGTCAGCGCGCCAATCACGGATGGCCTTATTTTGAAACGCGAGCGGCTTCGCGCTTGTTGAAAGGACAAACCGTCTTGCTGCTCAGTTTTGGCCATATCGCGCGGCGTGTGGCGGAATTGCTGGCTCCCTTGGGAATGAACATCGTCGCCGTTCGCCGAACGGTTTCAGGCGACGAACCAGTTCACGTGTTGCCGGAAAGCGAAGTTGACAGTTTGCTGCCGACGGCCGACCACATCGTCAACATTTTGCCCGCCAGCCCGGAAACCAAGCATTTCATCAACGCAGAACGACTGGGTTTGGCGAAGCGCGGCGCGATTTTGTACAACGTCGGACGTGGCACGACAGTGGATCAAATCGCGTTGCGGGAAAGCTTGGTGTCCGGACAGCTTGCCGCAGCGTATTTGGATGTCACGGAACCGGAGCCTTTGCCGCCGGATCATCCGCTATGGACAACGCCGAATTGTTTCATCACGCCGCATTCCGGCGGCGGACATTCAAACGAACCGGAGCGGTTGGTGGAACATTTTCTGGACAACTTCCAGCGATTCATTGCGGGCAAAGACTTGCTGAACCGCATTGTCTGAAAGGTCACTCCCGTGGGCGAACGCAACGCAGAAGTTTTGATTGTTGGTGGTGGAGTCGGCGGTTGCGCGGCGGCGCTGGCGGTGGCGCAAGCTGGCCATCGCGTGATTTTGACGGAAGAGTGCGACTGGATTGGCGGTCAACTCACTTCGCAAGCGGTTCCGCCCGACGAACACGGATGGATCGAACGCTTTGGCTGCACAGCGTCCTACCGAGAGTTTCGCAACGGCGTACGGAATTATTACCGCAGAAATTATCCGATGACCGAAGCTGCGCGCAGTAATCCTTTGCTGAATCCTGGCAATGGATGGGTTTCGCCGCTGTGCCACGAACCGCGCGTCGCCCTGGCCATCCTCAGTGCAATGTTGGCCCCGTTTGTCAGCAACGGAAGCTTGACGATTTTGCTTAACCATCGTCCTGTCAAAGCCGACGTCACAGGCGACCGAGTTCAAGCCGTCACCCTCCGCGACCGGCAAACCGGCAATGAAACAACAATCCAGGCTGATTACTTTTTGGATGCATCGGAACTGGGCGATTTATTGCCGCTGACTGGGACTGAATACGTAACTGGCGCGGAATCGCAATCAAAGACCGGCGAACCCAGTGCGCCGAATGAAGCGCAGCCAAAAAACGTCCAGGCATTTTCGATGTGCTTTGCAATGGAGCATCGTGAAGGCGAAGACTACATCATTGAACGCCCTGCGAATTACGACTTTTGGCGAGATTATGTGCCGCAGCTTTCTCCGCCGTGGCCCGGACCGTTGTTGAGTTGGGACATCACACATCCGCGAACGATGCAGCCGCATCGGTACCACTTTGATCCTCATCTCGAGCCAACAAAAGCCTTTGCCGGATTGTGGACATACCGGCGAATCATTGACCGCACCAACTTTGCTCCGGGCTTTTACGCCAGCGATGTGTCGCTGATGAATGTGCCGATGCTGGATTATCTGCTTGGCGACATTTCCGATGCGAACGAAACCGACCGCGAGATCCACATCCAACAAGCCAAGGAATTAAGCCTGTCCTTTTTTTACTGGCTGCAAACCGAAGCGCCCAGACCGGACGGAGGCGCTGGATTTTCCGGCTTGCGGTTGCGAGACGATCTGACAGGAACTAATGATGGGCTGGCGAAAATGCCGTACATTCGGGAATCGCGCCGCATCAAAGCCGACTTCACCATCGTCGAACAGCATGTCGCTGAAGCCTTACGTCCCAACCAAACACTGGCGGAACGGTACCGAGATTCCGTTGGCGTTGGGTATTACCGCATTGACCTGCATCCTTCGACTGGCGGCGACAATTACATTGACGTGGGTTCGCTTCCCTTTCAAATTCCGCTGGGTGCGCTGATTCCGCAGCGGATGGAAAACCTTCTGCCCGCCTGCAAAAACATCGGCACGACACACATCACCAATGGCTGTTATCGGTTGCATCCTGTGGAATGGAACATCGGCGAAGTTGCAGGCTCGCTGGCAGCGGAATGTTTGGAAAGAAAAACGTTGCCGCGTCAGATTTATCGCAGCGAACGTTTGCTGGGTGAATTTCAGCAACGGTTAGTTCGACGAGGTGTGGAATTGGCCTGGCCTGAAGATTTGGCGTTAGCGGAAGGCGACCCGCACGCCCACGCAAAATAAGCCTCACACTGCAATCGGCGCAGCGATTGAAGGATGCGACTGGTAATTCAGCAACTCGAAATCTTCGAAGCGATAATCGAAAATCGAATCTGGCTTTCGTTTGATGTTCAGCACCGGTAACGGAAACGGCTCCCGCGACAATTGCAGTTTCACCTGTTCCAAATGATTCAGATAGATGTGGCAATCGCCTCCTGTCCAGATGAACTCGCCAACACCTAAACCACACTGTTCCGCGATCATATGTGCCAGCAACGCATAGCTGGCGATGTTGAACGGCACTCCCAGAAAACAATCCGCAGACCGTTGAAACAACAAACACGATAACTTTCCTTCGACAATGTAAAACTGAAACAGGGCGTGGCAAGGCGTTAGCGCCATTTGCGACAATTCTCCCACGTTCCAGGCAGAAACGATCAATCGCCGGGAATCCGGATTGGATTTGATCTGGCTGATAACCTGGCTGATCTGATCAATGATGTTTCCGTCACTGGTTTCCCAACGTCGCCACTGTTTGCCGTAAATCGGGCCAAGTTCGCCGTTGGCATCCGCCCATTCGTCCCAAATGCTGACGCCATTTTCTTTCAAATATTGAATGTTGGTTTCGCCGCGCAAAAACCACAGCAATTCGTGAATGATCGAACGCAGGTGCAGCTTTTTGGTGGTTACAACCGGAAAGCCTTCCGCCAGATCAAAGCGCATCTGGTAGCCGAATGTGCTGATGGTTCCGACGCCTGTGCGGTCTGTTTTCTGAACGCCGTGCGCCATTACGCGGGCCAGCAAATCAAGATATTGCTTCATAAATGTTTGAATTGACTGCGGTTCGGTTTAGAATGCGCCCGCTTTAACTTCCTTCGCGGTAACCAAATGAAAATCAAAACCCCTCGTTGACATCAGTTCAACGCTTAGCCAAAGGAGAGATTACGTATGTGGGAAATCATCGTAACCGCAGTTGTCGGCTTGATCGTTGGCTTAATCGCCCGATTCGTTTTGCCTGGCAGAGACCCCATGGGATTGTTGATGACCATGATTCTGGGTATTGCCGGTTCCTTCCTGGGGAAATTCCTGGGAACGAATGTTTTACACCTAAGCCGTAACGCCAGTTCCGGTTGGATTATGTCCATCATTGGCGCGGTCATTTTGCTATTTCTCTATCGGCTGATTTCCAGTCGAAGCGCTTAATTTCATCACTGTCGAACCAAAAGCTTAAATGTGAACGGGAACTGATTTTTTTCATCCGCAGGATGGAAAACGCATTCCCGTTCGCTCCAATCCTGCAGGTTGAATTCCGGAAAAAATGTGTCCGCTTCGACCTCTGCATCTATCAAGGTTAAATATAATCGGTCGGCTTGGGCGATGGTTTGGGCATAAATTTCCGCTCCCCCACAGACAAACACTTCGCTTTCGCCGCGCAAACGTGCCAGTTCTATCGCTTCTGCTGGCGAATGGCAGATTGCGCAGCCTGCTGCCTGGAAGTTCGGATCGCGCGTGACAATGATCATTTGCCTGCCTGGAAGCGGCTTGCCAATCGAATCAAATGTCTTCCGCCCGACAATAATGTGATGTCCCATCGTCAATTCGCGGAAGCGTTTCAGGTCGGCGGACAACCGCCACGGCAACTGGTTTTCGTGCCCAATGCCGCGCCGTTTATCCATTGCTACAATCAGCGAAACGATCAAATTTCCTCCTGAGTCTTCTCTTGTAACGAGCGCCGAAACTTATCATCGCCAAAGATTATGCACAAATCGTCACGTCGAAACTTTTTGCAAACAGGATTGATGGCCGCTGGGTCAATTGCGCTGGCGGAAGCTGCCATTGCCTCGCCACAAAAACCATCCAATCCGGCGCTGGGCGGCGGCGGATTCAAGCTTGGCTTGGTGACGTACAACCTGGCCAAAGACTGGGACATTCCGACGCTCATCAAAAATTGCGAAGCCACCGGTTTTGAAGCCGTCGAATTGCGCACCACGCATAAACACGGCGTCGAACCCAGCTTGAGCAAAGACCAGCGCGCCGAAGTCAAAGCACGGTTTGCCACGTCAAAAGTTCGGCTGCTGAGCCTGGGCAGCGTTTGCGAATTCCACGCGCCGGATCAGACCGTCGTCCGCAAAAACATTGACGAATGCAAACGCTTTATCGAATTGGCGCGTGACATTGGCGCGCTGGGCGTCAAAGTCCGTCCCAATGGAATCCCCAAAGAAGTCCCCGAAGAAAAAACCATTGCCCAAATCGGTGCGGCGCTGCGGGAATGTGGCGAAGCAGCGAAACCGGCTGGTGTTGAAATCTGGGTGGAAGTTCACGGCAAAGATTCCAGCCATCCGCCACGCATAGCCGCGATGATGAAAGCCGCTAACCATTCCCACGTCGGCATTTGCTGGAATTCCAACCCGGAAGATTTGATCAATGGTTCGATCAAGCCGAGCTTTGAAATGCTGAAACCTTATCTTCGCAACGCCCACATCAACGAATTGTGGAAGCCGGAATATCCCTGGCGGAATTTATTTGGGATGATGAAAGCCGCCGGCTACAACCGTTATTGCCTGGCCGAAATTCCTGAGACTTCCGATCCGCTTCGGCTGATGCGCTATTACCGCGCGTTGTGGCTGGAACAGTGCAAAGCGTAAAGGAGATGTTTGTCATGAGAACGAAACTGATCTTTCTGGCGATGGCCGTAGTCCTTTTAATCGCAAGCAACACGCCGGCCCAAAAGCCAACGGCAAAAACCGCAAAGCCCGCCGCCAAAAAACCTGCTGAATGCGCTGATCTGCAAACGCAAAGCGGCATGAATCGTTGTGCATTTTACAAGTATCAAAAAGCGGACGAAGCGCTGAACAAGGCTTATCAGGAAACCATGAACCTGTATCAGCCCGATCACAAGGCAAAGCTGAAGGCTGCACAGTTAGCCTGGATTCAGTTCCGCGATGCCCACTGCGATTGCGAAGCGTTTACGTATGAAGGCGGCACCATCCAGCCGTTAATCAAATATTCCTGCCTGGAAACGATTACGAATGCCCGCATAAAGCAGTTGAAGGCATTAGCCAATGATGTTCACTGATTCAAGCAGGACAGAACGTGTTGAAGCTGCGCGACGCCGCTTTCACCAGTTGTATGGCGAAGGCGGCGTCGCTGTTTTGCGCGCGCCTGCAAGGATCAACATTTTAGGCGAACACGTGGATTATGTGTCGTATTTGCCAACCGCTTCGCTGGCGTTTGGCAGCCATGAACACGCAATGACAATGCTGTTTCGCCCGAATACGATTGGAACCGTGCGGGGCGCTTCAATGAATGAGCACTTTGCGCCGTTCGAGTTGTCGCTTGGCGAAGTTCAGCCGCCGACAGAAGAGCACCAAAGCTGGCCGGAGTTCGTGTTCAATCGCCCGCTTCCTGCTCCGCACTGGAGCAATTACGTCAAAGGCGCGGTCAGTTTTGCGCAATGGAAATTCGGCGCGGGCATCAAATACGGTTTCGACTTTTTGATTGATTCGACGATTCCGGCGGCCAGCGGCGCATCCTCTTCGTCGGCACTGGTGGTGTTGGCGGGTGCGGCAATTCGTCAGGCCAATCAAATCCAAACTCCATTGGCAGAACTCGCGCAGGAGTCTTCGCAAGCAGAATGGTTTCTGGGCACGCGCGGCGGTTCGCTGGATCACACGGCAATCTGTTTGGCGAAGCGGCATCAGGCGATTCATCTTACTTATGCTGACAACCGCGCAGAAACAGTACAGTTGCCGTCTGATCGGTTTTGTTGGGTGACGTTTTTTACGCAGGCCGCCGATAAGGGCCGCGAAATAATGCTGGAATACAACGAACGCGCGGCAGTTTCGCGGTTGATCATCCCCGCGTTAATCCAAGCCTGGGAAACGCAAAATCCGCATTGGTTTATTGACTGGCGTTATGCCGTGGCGCTGTTGCGGGACGGGGTGCTTAAAACTCCAGAAACCCTGAAAGCACTGATTGAGCACTTGCCGGAAACGATGTCGTTGGATGAACTAAGCGCTTCCAACCCCAGAAGTTTTCGAGAATGTGAAACTGCTTTCCCAGCGTTGATTCATGAACGGCGCTATCAGCCGCTGAAAATTCGTGATCGGGCGATGCACCATTTGGATGAAGCTTGGCGAGTAAAAACCGCCGTGCAACTTTTGCAGACGAATGCCCCGGAAGAAACCATCACACAACAATTAGGCGAGTTGATTCAACAGACGCACGCCAGCTTGCGAGATTTGTACGAAGTGTCAACGCCGCAAGTCGAACGGCTGATTGAAATTCTGAATGCCGATCCTTACGTTTATGGCGCTCGTTTGATGGGCGGAGGGTTTGGCGGAAACGTGCTGGCGCTGACAACCGTCGAGCACACGCAAACGCTGGTTGATCGTGTTCAACAAGAATTTTACGCGCCGCAAAACCGTGACGCTGCCAGCGAAGGCGCTGTGATGATTTCAACTGCGGGCGATGGACTGTTAGAAGTGAACTTTTAAGCACAGGACTTGGCGACAATGATTGAAACGACGAAAAAACCGATTCGGAAATTGCGTTGGTGGATTGGCGGCATGCTCTTCGCTTCGACGGTCATCAATTACATTGACCGGCAAACGCTTTCGACGCTCGCGCCGTTTTTGAAAAAAGATTTCGGGTGGACAAACAGCGATTACGCCGATTTGGTAATCGCGTTTCGCATCGCGTATTCCTTTGGCCAAACGCTGTTTGGCCGCTTGCATGACCGCATCGGTACGCGGCAAGGGCTGACGATTTCCGTCATCTGGTATTCCATCGCCTCCATGCTGACGGCGCTGGCCAGCGGTTGGAAAAGCTTCGCCGGATTTCGCTTCCTGCTGGGCGCAGGAGAATCCGGAAACTGGCCCGCCGCGACCAAAGCAGTGGGCGAATGGTTCCCGAAGCGCGAACGCGGCTGGGCGACAGCGCTGTTCGATAGCGGTTCTTCGATTGGCGGAGCGATTGCCCCTTTCCTGATCGCGCCAATTTACTTTCGCTGGGGCTGGCGACCAGCCTTTATCATTCCTGGCTTGCTGGGCTTCCTCTGGTTAATTGCCTGGCGAAAACTGTATTACTCGCCGGAATTGCACCCGCGTATTTCGGCAGAAGAGCAACAAGAAATTTTGAGCGACCGAAAAGAGGATCAGGAATCAGTAAGCACTTCGCGACCAAGCTGGATAGAACTGTTACAACTGCCGCAAACCTGGGGAACGATTATCGCACGCGCCTTTACGGATCCGATCTGGTTTTTCATTGCAGACTGGTTTGCGATTTATCTCGTGGCCAGAGGCTTCGATGCGGAGACCGCGCTCTTTGCCTTTTGGATTCCCTTTTTGGCCGCCGACCTGGGAAACTTTTTTGGCGGCGGCGTGTCGAGTTGGTTAATCAACCGCGGCTGGCCCGTTGGGCGCGCGCGAAAAGCGGTGGTGGTGTTTGGCGCGGCAGGAATGACGTTGCTGATTCCGACAATCTTTACGTCCAGTCTGTGGGCGATTGCAGCGCTATTTGCAGTTTCGACGTTTGCTTACGCTTCGTTTTCGACAATGGCGATTGTGTTCGCTCCCGACCTTTTCCAAAATGAAGCCGTTGCCACCGTCAGCGGGATGAGCGGAACTGCCGCAGGCGTAGGAACGATTATCGCGACAAAGCTGATCGGATATGTAGCCGACCATTATTCGTTCGCACCGATCATGATTGCTGCAAGTGTGATTCCTGTCATCGGCGCTGTTTTGGTTTTGCTGTTAGTCAGGAACACAGAAGACAGCGGACGCGGCATTCTTCGCCGAATTTGATTGAATCAAGAAGCTATGAAACCACTCAAGATAGGCATTGCCGGAGTTCGTGGAATCGTGGGCGAAACGTTAACGCCGGAACTCGTGATCGCCTTCACACAGGCATTCGCGACATATCTGGATTCCGGAAAAATTTTGATTTGCCGTGACACACGAAGCTCTGGACCGATGGTCCGCGCGGCGGTGGCGTCAGGCTTGCTGGCTTCCGGATGTGAAGTAATTGATCTGGGCATTTGCCCGACGCCGACGATGCAGCTTGCGGTTCGGCATTTCAACGCCGCAGGAGGCATTTCCATCACCGCCGGCCATAACCCTGCGCAATGGAATGCGCTGAAATTCGTTCGCGGCGATGGGCTGTATCTGAACACACAACAAGCCGAAGAACTGCTGGATGTGTTTCACCAGGGCGAGTTCACCAAAGCAAAATGGAATGAAATCCGACCGCAAATTGAATCGCAGGACGCCATTGCCCATCACATCGAAGTGCTGGAACAAGCCTTTGATGTCGAAGCCATTCGCGTCCGCAAATTGACCGTCGCTGTGGATTGCTGCAACGGAGCCTGTGCAGTGCTCAGCCCGCGCTGGCTGGAAGAATTGGGCTGCCGTGTTCTGGCAATCAATGATGAAATAGGGTCGCCTTTTCCGCACAACCCCGAACCCAAGCGCGAAACGATGGCACAGCTTCGTGCCGTGGTGAAAGCAGGACAAGCCGATATTGGGTTCGCACATGACGCCGACGGCGAGCGCTTGGCCATCGTTACCGAAACCGGCGAAGCGTTGTCTGAAGAACTGACGCTGGCCATCGCCGCTGAAATCAAACTCAGCCAAACACCGGGCGTAGCCGTCACGCATCTTTCGACTTCGCGTGCGATTGAAACCATCGCCGCGAAACATCGTTCCAGCGTCGTTCGCACGCCAGTCGGCCAAGCCTACATTTCCGAAGCGATGCTGGAACACAATGCGGTGATTGGCGGCGAAGGGAATGGCGCAGTCGCCATTCCGGAAATTCATGCAACCAATGACGCTGCGGCGACGATTGGTTTGATCCTGGAACACCTGGCCAAAACAGGAATGAAGATTTCAGAGCTTGCTGCTAGCCTGCCGCGATTTACGATGTTGAAGCATTACGTTCCTGTCGCACCCAACCTGCTTTTTTCTGTTCTGAACCAAATCCGTCCTGAAACCGAAACCGCCGGAGCCGATGATGTGGATTTGAGCGATGGCATCAAACTTTCTTGGCCGGACGGCTGGCTGCACATTCGCGCATCAAATACAGAATCCATGATTCGTTTGATTGCGGAGGCTGAAACTGAAACGCGCGCCAACGATTTGCTGGATTGGGCGGTTGACCGGCTGAAATGAATGTTGAATGAATTCCGCGTTGCGGTTCATTGGTGATCTACGCATAATGCTTGTGACTTCGATTTTCTGGAGGGTTTATGGCCACAAATGTTCTGCCAGAAGTTAGAACATCTTCCGTCATCGTGAACTTGGATAAAGAGCTTGAATGGTTGCGCGAGCATTGGCACGAATATATTGGCCAATGGGTCGTGTTAGAGGGCGAACGGCTGATCGGACACGGTTCCGACCCTCGGCCTTTGATAACGCAAGCCAGGGTCGAAGGCGTCAAGATGCCGTTTGCAAAATATGTTCGCGATGAGGCTTTTCCTTCTATGGGAGGCTGGATGTGAGTCAGTTTCGATTTTCCTTTGCCCATCGAATCGGCTACTCCGGCCATTCTGACATTGTTGTTCCCCTCGCCTTTTCATCTGATTCTGAATTTTTCTTTCCTGTAGATGCCAAACTTGATACTGGCAGCACTTTCTGTATTTTTCAGCGTAATTTTGCGGATATTTTGGGCCTTAATTTGGAACGTGGCCGCCGCCAACAGATTGGCACAGCGACAGGGTCGTTTTTGACCTATGGCCACGAAGTGACCCTGGCCACTTGTGGGTTAGAGTGGCAGGCCGTTGTTTACTTTGCCGAATCGGAAAACTTCTACCTTAATGTCGTCGGACGCATTGGCTTTTTAGATCGGCTGAAAATTGCGTTGGTGGAATATGAACAGGAATTGTATCTGAGCCGTTACGAAGATTGACCTATGCGAGCAATTCCAACTCTCAAAATTAGTATTTCTGGCGTGCGTGGCGTGGTCGGCGATTCGTTGACGCCTGGTTTGCTGGCGCGCTTTTCCCAGGCATTCGGGACGTATGTGGGTTCGGGGACGATTGTCATTGGACGCGACACGCGAACTTCGGGGGAAATGGTCCGGCAAGCGGTCATTGCCGGCCTGCTTTCCAGCGGTTGCCGCGTGATTGATTTGGATGTTTGTCCGGTTCCGACAATGCAATTGATTGTCCGGCAGCGCAAAGCTTCTGGTGGTATCGCCATCACTGCCAGCCATAATTCCGCTGAGTGGAACGCCCTGAAATTCGTCAACGCAGAAGGGTTGTTTCTCAGTCCCGGACAGGCGCGCGAACTGCTGGATATTTATCACCAAGGCGATTACACCAAAGTCAGCGGCAGCGAAATGCGTAGCGTGGAAAATTATTCGGATGCTTTGGACGCCCATATCAAGACAATTCTTGATGCCGTCGGAAGTTTGCCGCAGAACCGAACGCTGAAAGTTGCGCTCGATTCCTGCAACGGAGCGGGTTCGATCATTGCTCCACGACTGATAAAGGCTTTAGGCGCTGAAGTCGTCACGGTCCATACAACGCCCGACGGCTCCTTCCCTCGCGGTGCGGAACCCATTGCGGAAAACCTGGGCAAGCTGTGTCAGTTAGTAAAAGACACCAACGCTGACATCGGATTTGCACAGGATATGGATGCCGACCGGCTGGCCGTGGTGAATGAAAAAGGCGAACCAATTGGCGAAGAGCTTACTTTGGCCTTGGCCTCACAGTTTGTAGTCAGCGATTCTGCTGGCGTGATGGTTACCAATCTTTCAACGACGATGACCATGGACGCTTTGGCCAATAAGTTTGCTTGCATCTTGCACCGGTCAAAAATTGGTGAGGCCAACGTTACGGAATTAATGCAGCGGGTTGGTGCAGTCATCGGCGGCGAAGGCAATGGCGGCGTGATTTATCCGCGCATCAATTTTTGTCGTGATAGTCACGTGGGAATGGCATTGATTCTGCACTTGCTGGCGAAAACGCAAAGTTCGGTTTCGGATTTAGTAGCTGATTTGCCGCAGTACGTCATGATCAAAGAAAAGCTGAATTGTCCTTCGGACAAAATCGGTGATGTTCTGAAAATGGTCCGCCGGGAGTACATGAATGAGCAAATGGATTTGCGTGACGGTGTAAAAATCAGTTTCGCAGATGGTTGGCTGCATGTGCGCGGATCGAACACCGAACCGATCATTCGATTGATTTCGGAAGCTGGCAGCCAGAAACGAGCACGGGAAATTTTGGACCAGGTGTTTGAAAAAGCAGCGCGTTTGCTCAAGTAAAAAAGAAAGGCTGCAATCTTTTTAGGATCGCAGCCTACAAGAGCACCATAGCAGAGAGATAATGAAACAAGCGTCTACGTGATAATCACTGTGCTTGCCGCCGTCGCTACAATTTTGATGAGGACAACAGCCATTCATCGGATTGTGCAAACAACTTTTTTTGCCTGAAACGGCAAATTAGCCCGATGCCAAAATGGCTTTGAGCGGCAAAGTCTTCTATTTTCAATCGAACCTGCACCACAATTCAGGTTGTGGTTTTTATATCAAATCCCAGCAAAGCGCCTTGTTGCGCATATTGATCATTCGTCTTGATGGGATTGCTACCGTTCAATTATTTTGAATCAGCACATCCCTCCCTCCCCTGCAGCTTTTGCATACCAGCTACGCATCGGCAAAAACAACAAACCTTGCAAAAGCACGGGCGGATTATTGCCGCCAGCCTGCCATCTGTCCAACTCATTGTTGTAATCCACGTAATCAATTATCCTAATGGCGACTCGAAATCCACCAAAGGAAACCAGTTATGGAAATGACACAGTTGAGAACATTTCGTTCCGTCGCGGAAACGCTGAACTTCACGCGCGCGGCGGAGCGGTTGCATTTGACGCAATCTGCCGTCAGCCATCAAATCAAAGCGTTGGAAGAAGAACTCGGCGAGCCGCTTTTCATTCGCGCCAAACGCGGCGTGAAACTTTCCCAAGCCGGCAAAATCGCACTTGAATACGTAGGACGAATTTTGGATGACGCAGAAGCCTTACGCGAAAGCATCTCTGGCCGCGAACGCACTCCTGTTGGGCGCGTTCGCGTTGCGGCGGCAACCCAGGCGTTCGTTCATCTGTTTGTCCCTTTGTTTGAATCGTTCATGGATTCGCACCCTGGAATTGATCTTTCTTTCCGGACCACGGTCAGTACGGAACATACGGTTGCCGATATTTTAAACGGCGCTGCGGATGTCGGGTTCGCATCGCTGGCGGTGTATTCGCCGAATCTGCAGGTCACGAAGTTATTTGAAGATGAACTAAAACTGGTAGTCAGCACCGAACATTCGTTAGCCAAAAAACGCACCGTGACGGTGGCAGAAATTCAAAAGGAAAAGTTGATTTTGTTCGAGCGTGGGGCTTCCATTCGCCGCGCAACGGATCAGTTTTTCGATCAAATTGGCGTTCGCCCCGATTTGGCCTTGGAATCAAACGACACCTTTTTTATCAAGCGAATGGTGGAGCGTGGGTTGGGAATTTCCCTGCTGCCTTCCTGGTCTGTTCGCGACGAAGTTCGCGCCGGCAAATTGGCGCAAATGCAAATTACCGGACATCGGTTGCGTCGTTCAGTGGCGCTGGTTTCGCTGGGACGGTTTCAACCGTCACCAACGCGAGCATTCATTGCTTACATCCTGCGAAACAAGACGAAAATCCAGGAAATGGCAGGCGGAGGGTTCAAAACTGAAATTGAACCAGACTAGACGGTTCTGGTGGCAAGCGTCTATCATCTGCCACGTTTTCATCATATTTGTTCGCCCGCGAACTCGCGGGCGAATTCATTCGTGAGGTGAGTTTCGTGATTCCTGAGCTGCGCCAAAAATTCAATTCAGAATTCACTGTAGAAAAATATCAGCGCTTCTTGAGTTCTTTGGATCAAGCTGTGGGCGTGAAAACGGAATTTCGTCCGTGCGAAACGCCCGTCTTTTTACCAAATGAATTAGTGAAGGAAATGGTACAGTCGGGTAAGGATTTAATCGCCCAGTTATGCACGCCGGAATATCTGGATGCGTCTTCGCGCGCGATTCCAACACAATTCAACGCCCCCAATGAAGGCTCTCACCCTCACTTCATTCAAGTGGATTTCGCGATTACCCGTGAAGCTGATGGGCGACTGGCTCCGAAACTGATTGAGCTACAAGGATGTGCCTCACTGTATGCATTTCAGCTTCTGTTGCCGCATGAATATCAGCGCGTTTACGATCTGGGAAAATTGCATTACTTGCTGAGCGAACTCACTGATGACAAATACCTGGAACTGCTTCGGCGAGTTTTTCTCAATGGCCACGATCCTGCTCACGTCATCCTGATGGAAATTGACCCGCTTCATCAAAAGACCCTGCCGGACTTCAAAGCGACGGAAAAACTTTTCGGCATTGCAGTGGTAGATGTGTCTGAAGTCTTGAAGCGTGACAACAAACTCTTTTACCGTGCGGAGGGTCGCGAAGTTGAAATTCGCCGGATTTACAACCGTGTCATCATTGATGAGTTTGTGCGAAAAAACATCAAAGCGAATTTCGATTTCCGCGACGAATTGGATGTTGAATGGGCCGGACATCCAAACTGGTACTTTCGCATGAGCAAGTTTTCGCTGCCATTCCTGAACCATCCCACCGTGCCACGCGCCTGGTTCCTGGATCAATTGAGCGAATACCCGAGTGATTTGGAAAGCTTCGTGCTCAAACCCCTGTTTTCGTTTGCGGGCAGCGGCGTCAAAGTCAGCATTCAAAAAGAGGATTTGGATGCTATCCCTTTCGACCAACGAGGCGATTATCTGTTGCAGGAAAAGGTTGTTTACGCGCCTATCATTCAAACGCCCAATGAACCCAGCAAAGTCGAAGTACGCGTAATGTTTGTTTGGCCGGACGCAGATTCTGAACCGATTGCCGCAACAATGCTGACTCGGCTGAGCAAGGGCAACATGATGGGCGTGGATTTTAACAAGAACAAAGATTGGGTTGGCTCTTCGTGCGCGTTTTTTCAGGTTTGAGAGCACAAGATTGTTTGGACTGAGTTTATGCGAGTGATGGCAATTGATTATGGAACGAAATCCATCGGGTTGGCGATATGTGACGAATTGCAGTTGACCATTCGCCCTTTGACCACGCTGCGGCCTCCGGAAATAAATCGCGCGCCAGAGCGCATTGGGCAACTTGCGCTTGATTACGAAGTTGAAACGATTGTTCTTGGTTTGCCGCTCAATATGGACGGAACTCGCGGCGAAGCGGTGGAAAAAGTCGAAAAATTCGCTGCGGAATTGCGACCGCGCATTTCCGTTCCCATTCAAATGATTGACGAGCGGCTGACATCGCTCGAAGCGGATCAAATCCTGCGCGACATGGGTGTCAGCTTAAAAGAAAGAAAAGCCAAGTCGGATGAATACGCGGCAGTTTTGATTTTGCAGGATTACCTGGATGGGCTGGCAAGCCGGAAAAATCTTCAATCCTCTACATCATCTTTATCTCAATAGATCGAAATGCAAAAAAGTTCAGGAAGAAAAAAGCTTCTTATCCTTTTCAGTGCAATTGTTTTGATCGCGATTGCGCTTGCTGTTGGCGGTTGGTTTTGGCTGAAATCCGAAATGAACCACCCAATGAGTCATAACGCCTCTCAAAAAATCATCACGATTGAACCTGGTACAAGCAGTTCCCAGATTCTTGCGCGGCTGCAAACCGAGGGAGTTTTGCAAAGCACATTCCCGGTCAAACTTTGGCTTCGCACGATGAAGCGTGGAGCGAATCTGAAATCCGGTGATTACCGTTTCAAATCTCCCATTTCGCCCATTCAGGTGATCAATCAGTTGATTCGCGGCGAAGTTGCCATGCGGCAGTTTACGGTTCCGGAAGGCTTCAATCAGTACGACATCGCACGTGTTTTGGCGGGTTTGCAAGGTCTAAAACAACCAACAATGACACCGGAAGAGGTTCTGGAATTGCTGAAAAATGTTTCGCTTATTTCCGACCTTGATCCAGACGCAAAAACGCTGGAAGGCTACCTTTTTCCCGACACTTACGAATATGCGGCGATCACTACACGCGAGCAGATGATTGAAGCAATGGTGAAACGTTTTCGCCAGGTGTACACACCGCAATTGCAACAGCGTGCGAGTGAACTGGGAATGTCAACGCGACAAGTGGTTGCGCTGGCTTCGTTGGTTGAAAAAGAAGCGAAAGTAGATAGCGAGCGCGAGTTGATTTCGTCGGTTTTTCATCGCCGATTGAAAACTGGCGATAGATTGGCTTGCGACCCTACAGTCATTTACGCTGCTTTGCTCGAAGGAAAATATCGAGGGAAAATTTATCAAAGCGATTTGGACAGAGATTCTGCTTACAATACATACAAACGCGCGGGGTTGCCGCCCGGACCAATTGCTTCCCCAGGGCAACGTTCACTTCAGGCAGCACTGAATCCTGCGGACACCAATTATTTGTTCTTTGTGGTAGACGTGACGAAGAATGACGGTTCGCATAAGTTTTCGGCCAGTTCTGCGGATCACGAAAATGCAGTCAGGTTATTGCGGCAGTCTGAGCGTAACGGGAGCAGATAAAACACGAATGCGGCAAATCACAGATGGTTGATTTGCCGCATTCGTCGTTGTTTGAACTTGCATCAACTTGCAGTCATCAAGCTGACAGTTCTTTCATCGAAGCTACGATTGCCTCAGTGTATTCTGTCGTGTGGGCATTCCCGCCAAGATCTCGCGTGCGCACTTTCTTTTCAGCCAGCGTATAAATCATGGCTTTGGAAATCAGGTCCGCAGCAGCGCGTTCACCCAGGTGGCGAAGCATCATCACTGCGGATTGCAACAACGCTGTTGGGTTTGCCAGATTTTTTCCTGCGATGTCAGGAGCACTGCCGTGAACAGCTTCAAAGACTGATCCAAGCTCGCCAATGTTCGCGCCAGGACAAATCCCAAGCCCGCCCACCAGTCCGGCAGCCAAATCCGAAATGATGTCGCCGTAAAGGTTTTCCAGCAGCAAAATGTCGAACTGCTGCGGCTTCATCACCAGTTGCATACAGGCATTGTCAACGATTTTGTCGTCGGCCTGAATGTCCGGATATTCAGCGGCGACTTTGCGAAAACATTCCAGAAACAATCCATCGGAAAGTTTCATGATGTTGGCTTTGTGAATGGCCGTGACTTTTTTGCGTCCTTCACTGCGCGCATATTCAAACGCGAATCGAGCGATCCGCGTTGACGCCTTTTCTGTGATGATCTTCAGGCTTTCGACCACGCCTGGCACAACCACATGCTCAAGACCGGAATATAGGTCTTCGGTATTTTCGCGCACCACCACCAGATCAATGTCGCCAAATGGTGTGACGAGTCCCGGCAGATTCCTGACCGGACGTAAGTTCGCGTAAAGATCCAGTGTTTTTCGCAACCGCACATTGACGCTGGCAAACCCGGTTCCGACAGGCGTCGTCAACGGGCCTTTTAACGCGATTTTGTTGCGTTTGATGGATTCCAGCACATCTGCGGGAAGCGGATCCCCAAACCGGGAGAGGGCTTCAGCACCTGCGATGTAACTTTCCCATTCGATTTCAACACCAGCGGCTTCGATAATGCGAACGACTGCGCCGGTGATTTCCGAACCGATGCCGTCGCCGGGTATAAGAGTGACTTTGTGTGACATAAAAATTTTGTTTTGTTGATTGATGTTTCGCTATGAATAAAGCGGCGCAACTGTAATAGCGATTTCGGAAACTTTCAACGTTCAGGTCAGAAACCAAATTGAGGCGGGAAGGCAAAGGAAGGCTCGGGGGCACAGGTTCGATACAGACAGTTAGTCAGTCGTTCTGGAAACCAGTTCCAGCTTAGCACCAATGTTTTGGAGCAGAGTGGTCAGGTTTAGCCCCAAACCAGTCAAGTAAATCAACACGACAGTTCCAATTAACACAACCAAGAGTGAATATTCGACTACATCCTGGCCGCCTTCATCAGTGAGGAAGTTTTTCAAGTTCGTAATCATTGTGAAATCCGTTTGTGTGTAGTTTCGCTGGCAATTCAAATTACCTAAACCCAGGTAATTTCTTGTTTTGCACGCGATATATAGGGACAACGAGCACAGAATCGCAAGGAAATTTCCGCAATTCTGCTGCGTTGAATAATAAGTTTTTATAGGGGTCAGAAGATGTTGAAGACCAATGACAAAGCGGAATTTAGGGCAAGCAGGATCTGACGCTTCAAGTCATTGATGTTTCCGCAGCAACTTCAAAAGTTGTAACGGCTTGAGTATCAAAAGGGGGGGGGAGGAATATGAATCGCTAAGACGGCTACGGAAGATTTCTCCCAATTAGCACATTTCTCTTCCAAGTTGAGCGCGCAGTTCCTGCTCACGAATCATGGAATTTCTCAGCAATTGTTCCTGATGAGTCAAGGTCCGTTCAGAGCGGGCCAATTCTTCACGAAGAGAACGAACTTCCGCTTGAAGCTCGGCAATCTGGCTCATCGCGCGCCGCAAGCGCTGTTCTGGGGCAAGTTCAAAAATCGAAACGTTGTTGGTAAAGGGTTTTTCCAGCCGATGTTCGTAAACTTCGGCCTCGATAATTGGTTGATTGACAAGTTGAATCGCTGCGCTCATTTTGGCTCTCCTGTTTGCCTTTTTATTGTTTATTGTTTCTCGTCATGCTCATTCTGCTGCAGGAGTACAGATCACATTTGTGTTTGTCGCTGCCGAAAAACTGAACGGATAAAAACAGCTTGCCTTGCATACCTCGGGCTAGACACAACCGACCTTTGCTTCAGAATGAATCATCTCAATCCACATTTTTCCGGCAAGTTTCAAACGACTTATTCCACTGGCCGGCGATTCGTAAAACAAAGAAGAAAAATTTCAATTATGACAAAGAACAAAAAGTAAACTTCGAAACAATAACTAGATAAAAAAGCGAATGGGGAAACAACAAGAAGAACTAGGGGGCGAGTGAAACCAGTTCGTCGAATAGCGGGTCGGACAGGAGGGCATTTCCGGCGTTTTTCTGGTTGTGTCAGCAGACAAACTCAACTTTAGACTGCCTGCTTGGGGTAACAGTATCCAACGAATTCGATAATACTCGTCGAAAATGTTTCTGGGGATGTCTGATCGCGGGGCGGCTGTCA
>ERZ650309.113-NODE-113-length-39495-cov-7.413514_pt1 | contig 39495 bp, 34 predicted proteins | sample MGYA00376245_ERZ650309 | MGnify/ENA primary metagenome ERZ650309 (study PRJEB26733, sample SAMN07839294) | wastewater metagenome | biome: urban; feature: wastewater treatment plant; material: waste water | place: USA: North Carolina | collected 2016-04-26 ... | reverse complement strand
CTGCATATGTGGCAAATTTTATCATGAACTACCCAATGTGAATATCTCAAAGGGTGATTTTATCATAGAAATAGGGTTGAAGCCTATGGCTTGAGCTGATTATTAGCTTTGTTTTAACATAAACAATTATGAAATTGCGGCACAAATTAGCTGAGTGCTATTGGTGATTGCCAGTGATTTGGCTTTAAGTCCAATTTGTTGACACTTCTCAGGATTTAATTCACTGATTAAACTAGCTAAACTCTCGGAAGTTAGTTTAGATTGAGGCAATAAGAACGCAGCACCTTGTTCAACTAGATATGCAGCATTGTGAGTTTGGTGATCATCAACCGCATACGGATATGGCACAAAAATTGCACATTTACCCGCACAACTAACTTCGGCTACGGTAGATGCCCCAGCACGGCAAATAATAATATCAGCATTACTATACGCTTGTGCCATATTATCAATAAAATTTACCACCTGAGCATTTAAATCATGTTCACGGTAATAATCTGCTACCGTAGAACCATCATTGCGCCCAATTTGATGCACAATAGAACTAATTTTATCTTTAACCGCATTTAACGCTAATGGAACATTGTCATTCAGTGCTTTCGCACCAAGACTACCACCAACAATCAAAATATTGAGTTTGCCACTAGTATTAGTACTCGCTGGCGCTATATCAATAATCTCTTGCCGAACAGGATTTCCTACTAATTGCGTCTTTGTGCTATTTAAAACATTGGGAAAAGCGGTTAGCACTTGATTAACAATTTTAGCCAATACTCGATTAGTTAAACCTGCAACTGAGTTTTGCTCATGAATCAAGGTTTTCTTACCCAAAATTCGTGCAGCAAGTAAGATTGGAAAAGTTGCATAACCACCGAAACCAACCACGGTGGTTGGACGATGTTTACGTAGAATACACCAACACTCAAATAACGCACGCAACATAGTAAATGGTAACATTAATTTACGCACTGCGCCTTTATTTCTAACACCTGCTACCGATACGGTTTCCAAGAGGTAACCATTTTGCGGAATGATTTGATTTTCCATACCAGTCTTGCCACCAACCCACACAACATCATATGAGTCAACTAATTGCCGAGCTACCGCCAAAGCAGGGAAAATATGCCCACCAGTACCACCAGCACTAATGATAATTACTGGTTTGGTCATGTTAATGGATTTCCATGTTTGAGAAGTTTATTTTCATAGTCAATTTTAAGTAATATTGATAGAGCAATACAATTAACCAATACCGAGCTGCCGCCAAAAGAGACAAATGGCAAGGTCAAACCTTTGGTTGGCAACATACCAATGGCAACTCCGATATTAACAATAGCTTGAGCAAAGAACCAAACACTAATCCCCTGCGCCAATAGACCTTGAAATTTACGTCCAGGTAGGCGTTTGGTTTCGGTAGCAATCATGGTAAAACCACGATAAAATATAATCCAGAAGAGCAATAAAATAACCAAAACACCCGCAACACCAAATTCCTCGCCAATAATAGCCATGATAAAATCAGTATGAGCCTCCGGTAAATAGTATAATTTTTCAATACTATTACCTAACCCGACCCCAAACCAGCCACCATGTCCAAAAGCCAGCAAAGAATGGCTCAGTTGATACCCCTTACCCAAAGCATCTTGCCACGGATCTAAAAACCCAACCACACGCTTCATACGGTATGGTTCAAATACAATCAATAGCACGAAGGCAACAGCACCAAAAAGTACAGCCGCAAAAATCACTTTAACATTCAAATCAGACAAGTATAATATGGTCAATGCAATAATGAAAACAACGGTGGTTGAACCCATATCTGGTTCAGCTAAAAGCAACACACACACCGTTAGCAACGTGGCAATTACGGGCACAACATCGCTACGAAAATTTTTCAAGCTCAATGTTTTACCGCAAAAATAATTTGCCATATAAATGCCAATCCCTAGTTTAGCTAACTCAGAGGGTTGTAGATTGAGTAAGCCCAACGGCAACCAGCGCCTTGAACCATTAACCACTCTCCCAACATGAGGAATTAATACAGCAATCAATAAAATTATTACTCCGACAATAATCTTATTCGCATTTTTTTTCCAAAATGCAGTCGGCATATTAAATGCCAGAACCCCAGCAACAGTTCCCAGTGTTATCGCCATTACATGACGAATCAGGTAAAAATATGGATTACCACTACCAGAGTCTTTCGCCGCGTAGGCAACTGATGCAGAATAGACCATCACTAGCCCGATAGCCAACAGAATAATCGCCGAAAACAGAATATTATTATCTATCCCTGCCTTCGCTATATTTTGGCGATCAGTGGTCAGCCAGCGAAAAAATTTAGTGAATATGCGCATAGATTGAATCTACAAAAACTTGAGCACGGTGTTTATAATTGGTAAACATATCCCATGAAGCACACGCTGGAGATAATATTACTGCATCGCCAAAGCTAGCATTTTTGATACACGCAGCTACAGCATCTTCCAAACTCACATAACCAGACACATTATCAATTCCAGCTAAAGTCACGAGTATCGCGTCTTTATCCTGACCAATTACAGCAACTGACTTACATTTTTTTAGAACTAGCTCACGTAACGGTGCAAAATCCTGTCCTTTACCATCACCGCCTAAAATCAGATGTACTGGACGATCAATTCCACCAACACCAGCAATTACGGCACCAACATTGGTACCTTTAGAGTCTTCAATATACAATATACCATCATGTTCGGTAACTTTTTGCATTCGATGCTCTAAACCAGCAAATTGAATACATCCAGTCTTAAACTGTGCCAAATCATAGCCTGCTCCAGCCAATAATGCTAGAGATGCCAACACATTGAGATAATTATGTCGTCCAACTAATTGCAACTCAGATGATTTAAGATAAGCAGCACCATCAATTTGTAAAATTGGATCTGCAGCATCAGTTAAATGATAATTACCCTGTTTATCGCCAAAATAGCTTTGTGCTAGACCATGGCGCGCCATTGCTAAAACGAGTGGATCTTCAATATTTAATACTTGATGTTGACATCGATTAAAAATATGCGCCTTAACATATGCATATTCTAAAAGATCACGATAACGATCTAGATGGTCTTCTGAAATGTTCAAAACCGTAGCACTGGCAAAATTCATGCTAGTTAGAGTTTCTAGTTGAAAGCTCGATAATTCAAGAACAATTAATTCTGGATAATTGTTTTGTTTTTCACATTCCAGTAAGGCATCTAATACCTGAGTCCCGATATTACCAGCTACCAAAGTCCTAATTCCGCTGTGCTCTGCTAAAAATCCAGTTAAACTAGTTACGGTTGTCTTACCATTGCTACCAGTAATGCCAATTACTTTACTCTGCCAATCGCTAATTTCACGTGCAAATAACTCGATATCACCGACAATTTGCTTACCTGAGTGTATAGCTTGTTGTAAAGCTGGCTCATAAATTGAAACACCCGGACTGATTGCAATAATATCCGCATCAGCAAGATTAGCATAATTCAGAGCACCGCCAATCACCTGATATGATTCAATCTGTGGCGGGTTATCGCGAGTGTCCAATACTCGTAAAATACAAGCATTACGATTGCGTAAATAATTTAAGATTGACTTACCAGTTTCACCTGCACCAATTATGACAAATTTAGTTGTAGAATAATTAATTTTCATTAGCGTAACTTAATAGTAGATAAACTGATTAACAAAAATATTATGCTGATAATCCAGAATCGTACAACGACCTGAGTTTCTTTCCAGCCTTTTAATTCAAAATGATGATGGATTGGTGCCATCAAAAAGATTCGTTTCTTACGTAATTTGTATGAACCAACTTGCAACATCACTGAGATTGCTTCGATAACAAATAATCCAGCCATAATCCCAAACACAATTTCCTGACGGACGATTATCGCAATCGTTCCTAATACTGCGCCCAATGCCAAAGCTCCGACATCACCCATAAAAACCTGTGCCGGATATGCATTAAACCATAAAAACCCTAGAGTCGCACCAACAATTGCTGCGCAAAAAACCACGACTTCATGCGCACCAGGCACGTGTGGTAGATATAAATATCCCGCAAAAATCTTATGTCCCGCAATATAGGCAAAGATCGCCAAACCAAGAGAGACAATCACGACTGGTACTGACACTAAGCCATCGAGTCCATCGGTTAAGTTAACTGCATTAGAGCTGCCAACAATTACAAAATAAGTTAAAACTAAAAAACCAACTATTCCAAATGGATGCTGTACTAATTTAAAAAACGGTACAACAACTTCAGTTACATTCGGCATTTTAACTACATAAATCAAAAATAACCCTGTTCCAATTGCAATAGCGGACTGTGCAAGCATCTTGGCGCGAGGTGGTAAACCTTTAGGATCTTTATAAACTACTTTACGATAGTCATCGATAAATCCTAATGCCCCAGTTGAAATTAAGACGAATAAGAGCACCCAAATATATAAATTAGTTAAATCGGCAACTAAGAGAATGGTAATGGTAATTGACAGAATTATCAGTACACCACCCATAGTTGGCGTACCTGATTTGACTAAATGCGTTTGTGGACCATCAGTGCGCACCGTTTGCCCAACTTTTAATTGCGTCAACCAATTAATCACGCGCTGCCCAAAGCCAATCGAAATCGCCAGCGAAAATATTCCAGCAAGCAATGCTCGGAAGGTTACATATTCAAAGACGCGAAAAGCACCGATGACTTGCTCAAGATATTGAGCTAAAAGATAAAGCATAATCTACTACCTTTATTATGGCAATAAGGTTAACTGGTCGGCAACTTCATTTAATCGCATTGAGTGCGAACCTTTAATTAATAATGTGCCACTCTTAGGTAGCTCAGAAAGACAGTATTTTACTATATCCTGATTTGATTCAAAATGGATTTTCGTACCATTAAAATATTTCGCAGCATGAGCAGCCAGATTACCCACGGTTAAAAGACGGTCAATTCCATCCTTCTGGATTTGCTCACCAATTTCACGATGAAAATCTAATTCACCGCTACCCAGCTCTTTTAAATCAGCAAAAATAAACCAATGAGGTCGCGGTAACACGCTAATCGCCTTGAGCGCAGCTCGCACAGAGTCTGGGTTAGCGTTGTAAGTATCATCGACAATCAAAGCACCGTTAAAAGCTTTTTTACGCTCCAAACGCCCACTATAGCCAGTATAATTCTCTAGCCCAGTTTTAATGCTATTTAATGAACAGCCCAAATTAATTGCCAAAGCAATTACCGTTAAGGCATTGAAATAATTATGTTGCCCCAAAATTCGTAAGTTTATTTCTAGCTCACCAAGTGGAGTTATATAACGCGCACCTGTCTTGGTAAACTCAGCCAGACAACAACCACTCTCAGCTGTACCATAATCGAAAACCTTAGAGGTAGCCAATTCTGTTTTGGCATGCCACTGTTCACTGAATGGATTACTCGCATCAATACATGCTACGCTACCGTTAGCTAAACCATTATATATTTCACCTTTAGCATCAGCAATTTCACCTAATGATTTAAACTGCCCAATATGAGCAAACATCACATTATTTACGACCGCTACAGTTGGTTTGGCTAGCTTAGACAAATAGTCCAGCTCGCCCGCATGATTCATGCCCATTTCTATAATCGCAACATGATGATTATCATTTAATTCAAGCAAGGTTAATGGCATGCCCCAATGATTGTTTAAGTTGCCACTGGTTGCTAAAACATGAGCTGCACCAAACTGAGTTTGACAAACACAACGTAACATTTCTTTAACCGTAGTTTTGCCATTACTACCAGTAATTGCTACCACTGGAATCGTAAACAATTGACGGTAATTACTCGCAAGTAACCCTAAAGCCTGAGTCGTATCTTTTACGCGTATCAAATTTGGTAAATCCGCTTTAAAATAATCATTTACCAAGGCATAAGTATTGCCACGCGCGATAACTTGAGCAACATAATCATGTGCATCATGGTTTTCACCGACAATTGCAATAAACAGGCTGTCATCACTAACTTTTCGGCTATCAATAACGACACTGGAAATAGTGCCATCAACGGCAAATACCTCGGACGCCGTGCCATTACACATGTTAACCAATTGTCGTGCATTCAATTTACGCATAGATCATCCATTTTCAATTAACTTGTAAAATTTCATTTACCAGCTCGAAATCACTAAAATGGTGTTTTACACCATGAATTTCCTGATAAGTTTCATGTCCTTTGCCAGCTACCAAGACAATATCACCAGCTTTCGCTGCAGCTAATGCCGCCCTAATTGCTTCGGCACGATCAACAACCACCTGATAATTAGCACCAGTTAAATTCACCGTAATATCTTGAATAATTTGTAAAGGCTCTTCATCGCGCGGATTATCCGTGGTAATAATTACCTCATCAGCTAACTCAGCCGCGATTCGCCCCATCTGCGGACGTTTACCACGATCACGGTTACCACCACAGCCAAAAACACAGAATAGTTTACCTGTATGCTTAATTTCCTGCAAAGTGCTAAGCGCTTTTTCCAATGCATCAGGTGTATGGGCATAATCAACCACAACTAAAGGTTTATTGGCGATAATTAGCGCATCCATTCGTCCTGTTACTGGTTTTAGTTGTAACGCAATTTCAGCTAATTTTTCCCATGCGACTTGTTTAACTAATAGCGTCGCAAAAACAGCTAGTAAATTATACACATTAAAACGCCCAACTACCGCAACCTTGATTTCTTGCTTCATCCCCTGATAGAGTAAATCAAAACTAATTCCTGAGCTGGATAAATGTAAATTATCTGCGCGCAAGTCGCCAGACTCAACCCCATAGCTGATTAAATTTAACCGTGGATTATTTTTGCGTAAATCACTTAATAATTCAGTGCCATATATGTCATCAGCATTTATTACTGCATGCTCTAACGACGTCCAGTAGAATAATTGTTTTTTGGCAGCAAAATAATCTGCCATGGTTTTATGATAATCCAGATGATCTTGGGTTAGATTGGTAAAAATTGCACACTTAAAATCAACCCCGTTTACCCGCCCTTGACTTAGAGCGTGTGAAGAAACTTCCATTGCCAAGCATTGTATTTGTTGCTGTTTAAAGTCACTAAGTAAATGTTGTAGCGTAATTGGATCTGGGGTAGTTGAAGCGTAATCAGTTACATTGGGATAAACACCAGCCCCAGTCGTACCAATTATCGCACTTTTGTATCCTAAGAATGAATATGCTTGATTCAGCCAATGACTAATTGAAGTCTTGCCATTAGTGCCTGTAACCGCTATGCTATAAAAAGCCTGACTAGGAAATTTGGCTTTAGCTGCAGCGATCAGACCAGTATAATGCTGTAAATTTTTAACAGCATAATTTTCTACGGGATAGGTAAAATCTATTCCTTCTTCCCATAAGATACAATTACAGCCGTTTTGCACAGCTTGAGAAATGAAATTGCGCCCATCAAGAGTAGCTCCGGGATAAGCACAAAAAATAGTCGCAGCATTCGCTCTGCGACTATCAATAACCAGTTCACGAGAATCATTCAGCACAGAATGAGACAACTGTCGTTCAATATCTGCTACCGTTACCTCATCCACAAATGGATTTAGAGTAGAGTACATGGTTGCAATCCAATCCTATCTTTTATTTCTTATCCGGGTTAACTCCAAGCACATGCAATGTTGGCTGTACAATCTGCGCAAATACTGGAGCCGCAGTTTGTGCACCATAGTACATGCCTTTGGTTGGTTGATCTATCATAACCGCAACGATAATCCGCGGATTAATTGCTGGAGCAAAACCAACAAAAGATCCGATATGCTTAGTATTACTATAATGCGCTCCATCCAATACCTGTGCCGTTCCTGTTTTACCAGCTACAGTATAATCTGCAACCCGTGCATTTTTCCCTGTGCCTTCTTCGGTAGTGCTAGCTAAAATTGAACGCACTGTTTCCGCGGTAGCAGGGCTAATTACTTGTGTACACGGTAATTTATCGCTACCGTCTAGTTTAGTAAATGTTACTGGTACCATACAGCCATTATTGGTAAATATGGTATAAGCATGCGCCATTTGGAATAAACTCACTGAAATACCATAACCATATGACATCAAAGCCTGATCTACCGGATACCAACGTTTCCAATCAATCAAAATACCTTTGGTTTCACCTGGAAAGCCTGTGCCCATTTTTTGTCCAAAGCCAACTTGACGGTAATAGTTCCATAAATCCTGAGCTTTAAACTTCATGGCAATTTTAGAAGTTCCAATATCGCTGGAGTGTTGAATAATCTCCGCTACTGTCATGTGTGGATATGGATGATCATCTTTAATTAATTTAGGTCCAACTGACCATGGGTGAGTATCAAACACTGTTTGTGGCGTTACCATTTTTAAATCCAGCGCTTTAGCAATCACTAAAGGTTTCATGATTGAACCTGGATCATATACATTGGTTGCCGCACGATTTTTTAGCATATCCGGCGTAACATTTTCGCGATTATTTGGATTGTAGGTTGGCATATTAATCATCGCTAATACTTCACCAGTTTTAGCATCCAATACAACCGCAGAACCGCCTTTAGCCGCGGATAAAGCTACTTGATTCTTTAATGCATTATAAGCGATGTACTGAATCCGATTATCAATTGACAGTGCAACTTGTTTACCATTTTGTGCAGGCTGCATAACACCTACATTTTCCACCACATGACCACGCAAATCACGAATAATTTGTTTTGAACCATCACTACCTTCAAGTAGTTTCTCACTCGCATATTCAATACCATCCGCACCACGATCATCAATATTATTGAACCCAACCACATGGGCAGTAATTTCACCACTTGGATAGAAGCGCTTGTATTCTTGCATGGTATAAACACCTTCAATACCCAGCTCTTGGACTATTTTTGCCTGTTGTGGTGGTAATGAACGCTTTAAATAAACGAAAGTTTTATTTTTATCATTTAATTTTTTATTAAGTTCGCTAATTGGCATAGCTAGCGTATCAGCTAATTTTTGCAATTGTGCAGCAGTCAAGCTAGACAACTCAGAAGGATCTGCCCATACGGCTTCAACTGGAGTACTCACTGCCAAAGGACTATTATTACGATCAGTAATCGTACCACGCATTGAGCTTAATTTAACCGTACGTAACACACGGGTATTTAGCTGATCAGTCAAAAAATTACTACTAATCGTATTGATATACGTCAAACGCAATAAAACTCCGCAAGTTAATGCCAGAGCTATATAATTAACGACTGAAGTTCGGTCTTTAGATTTAACAAATGCGCGATCTGTCGGTCTGGTATTAGCACCAGTTGCAGAAAAAGCATCCGGATTTTTAATGCGCCAATAGAGCTTTTGAATGTCTTGATTAGCTAGCATTTTATTTCAACTCCACAATATGTTGTTTATCTGCCTGTATCAGGCCCAATTTATTTAAGGCATAATCCTGTACTGCCAAGCCTGAAGAATAAGTACCCTCTTCAAGCTGCAATCTAGTATATTCTTTGTTTATCACATCGGTTTGATTCTGTAATTTTGACAATTCCATATACGATTGCCGTGCAGCAAAACGCTGAGAAGTCAAATAAAATGCATTTACCAAAATCGCAATCACCAGCGATAAATTAATTACTCTTAACACTAACCCGCTCCAAAGCTCGCATAATCGCGCTACGACTACGACTATTTTCTGCTATCTCATCATTGCCAGCTTTAATTTTCTTAGCAATAACTTTATATTCGCTAGAACTTTCCTCACTTACCATCACCCATTTAGGTAATTTATCTACTGAAGTATAATCAGCAAATGAAGTTTTAACAATTCTATCTTCTAATGAATGAAAACTAATTACGACCATTCTTCCTGCAAGATTCAATAGCTTAGGTGCATCTGCTAATATTTGTTCTAAATCACCAAGTTCGTTGTTAACCTGAATCCGTGTTGCCTGAAATACTCGCGTTGCTGGATGCTGCCCTTTTTCACGATAAGGAATTACACTTGCAACTAATTCAGCTAATTGAGTCGTAGTTTCAAGTGGCTGAGTTTCACGTCTCTTTACAATTTCCTTGGCTATCCGCCGTGAGAATTTTTCTTCACCATAGCGCCAAAATACATTAGCTAACTCAGTCTCTTCCGTGCTATTTAACCATTGTGCAGCACTGACCCCCTGAGTATTATCCATCCGCATATCCAGCGGAGCATCAAATCTAAAACTAAAGCCACGCTCAGGCGTATCCAGCTGCGGCGATGAAACTCCTAAATCAAGCAAAACGCCATCTAAAGAATTAATACCGATTTCTGTCAATTTAGCTTTTAAATCTGCAAAACTCGCATGAATAAGCGTAAATCGATCATCATTGATTGTCTTAGCTGCATAGGCAAGTGCCTCAGGATCTTTATCAAAAGCAATCAAACACCCATTCACGCCTAATAATTTCAAAATTTCCTGTGAGTGACCACCACGCCCGAAAGTACCGTCAATATATATTCCATCTGATTTGACCTGAAGTAAATCAATTGACTCTTTTAATAAAACTGAATAATGCATTAGATACTGAAACCATTTAATAAGCTTGCCAAATCTTCAGCAGAAGCTTGCAGCGCTTTTTCAGTTTCTAATGTCCACTTGGTTTTATCCCAAAGTTCAAAACGGTTACCCATTCCAACTAAAACCAATTCACGATCAAGCCCTGCCATATTTTTTAGCGTTGCTGGCAATAATACGCGCCCAGCCTTATCCAGTTCGATTGATTCAGCATGCCCTAATACCAGCCGTTGATAACTTTTTACCAAAGGATGTACTGAATTAGGCAAATTTTGTACTTTAGTGCGCACTGTTTCCCATTCTGTTTCTGGGTAAATTAACAAGCATTGTGCTGATTCTAGAGTAATTACTACTTTCCCGCTATCTTGCGCTTGCAAAATATCCCGATATTTCGCTGGAATTGCCAAACGATTTTTCGGATCGAGATTAAGATGAGTTACCCCACCAAGCATAATTTTTACCCCACAATTTAACACTTTACACCACAATGCAGCACTTTATCACATAAACATAGGCATGTCAAGGGGACATATTCTAGAAAATGGATATATTTCAATCATTTAAACAAATGTTTTAATTTATTGGGGTATTTATGTAGAGAAATCACTACAATGGCAGGGTTTTAGAATAATTCAGACTGATGTACTCATAGAAAATGAATTAGTAATATATCATCTTACTAACTCATAATTCTCTATAAATAAATTTTTTGCCCTAAATCATTACTCTGAATACTCAGCTCAATCAAGCGAATCACATTGGCTGCCGAGCGAGCACTAACTGGTACTTCATGGTTGCGATCAACAAGTGCACGGTAAAGCTGTTGATAAAAATAGGGATAATTACCTGTTTGACTGATTATTAATTGCCTAGTAAGACCATGTTCGCTATTGATACTCAACTGAGCATTATTGATCTCATTTTCAACACCAAAATCAGCATCAACTGGAGTCATTCCACTACGCAACATATCTTCTTGTGGATCAAGTCCATATTTGACAAAACTCCCCTTATCGCCATAAGCAGCAAGTATTGGGCGAGCTTGTGTCATAATCGAAGATGAACCTAACACCACTCTCATTTTTTGATAATACAATATTATTTGAAAATAGTCGGTTAACTGAGCATTTACCCGTTGGGTTTCAAAATCAGCAAAAATCGCCTCGGGCATGCCAAATAAATTGAGTGCTTGATCCAACAGATGAGAGCCTAAGTCATATAAAATTCCACCACCATGATTGGTTGTTTCGCGCCATTTTTGTAAATTTACTTCAGGGCGATAACGATCAAAATATGCTTCATAAAGAGAAATTGTCCCCAATTTGCTTAGCTCTTGTTGCAGCGTTAAATAGCCATTATCCCAACGTCGATTATGATATACGCTTAAGCACAAATTTTTGCTTTTTGCCAACTCAATTAATTCTTCTGCGTGAGGCGTGTTAACTACAAAAGGTTTCTCAACCACCACATTTTTACCAGCTTCTAGACAACGCTTGGTTACTGAATAATGCAATTCGTTAGGTAGCGTATTAATCAGTAAATCAATCTCTGGATTTGCCAATAACACCTCAATATCTGTAACTACTTCAACATCTGGGTATATAGCAAGAACTTTATCTTTCTGGCGAGATAAAATATAAGTTAACTTAAAGCCAGGAACAGATTTGATTAAGGGTGCATGAAACACTGAGGCTGATAGACCAAATCCCAGCAAACCTACATTAATTATTTTTTGTGACATACATTTTTCTCCACTATGATGATCAAATAAACCTATCATCAAAACACTATGTTGTGATGATCCTAAATCTAATACAGTACATAATTGTAATAGCCCATAAATATACCATACACCATAAAAGTGATAAATGTGTATTGTAGGATAAACTTGTGCATAATGTAATTAATTATGTTAGAATAACCGAATCTAGCGGTCGCTAGAAATAATTTATAACAGAAGGACAATAGTTGATATGAAAAATTTTATTCTCACCACTCTTCTTAGCTTAACCGCAATTGGCGTTGCTAACGCAGCTGATGCAACCACCCCTCCATCACCACCACAAATGCCAGCAGCATGTAAGCCAATTATGGAGCACATGATGTCATCACACAAACAAATAGAAGCAGCAGTAAAAGCAAATAATCCAACCTTAGTTGGTAATCTGGTAATTGCTGAACATAATTATATGGAAAGCGCAATTGCTCAAAATCCAGAGTGTAAGCCACAGCATAGAATGCAACCTATGCCCCCACAATAACTACAGACAGGAAACACCATTGGATAATGGTGTTTCCTTAATCTTTTAAGGATAATACACCATAGCTAAATTCCGATAATCAACAGTTTTCTGATACAATACCTCCTACTACAATAACGTAATGAGGTAAAGAATCATAATGACGCAATTTAGCATAATATTTTTGTTAATTCTCTGTGCCGATAGCGGATTAAAGCTATGGCTTAATTTGCGGCAAAAGCATGCGATTCATAAATCATTTAATCAAGTTCCGGTACCATTTGATCAACATATAACGCTTGAAGAACATCAAAAAGCAGCACGTTACAACCTAGCAAAACTAACTGAAAATCGTTATGAATTAGCCTATAGTGCATTACTTGTGCTTATTTTTACCTTGGGTGGTGGAATCGATTGGATTGCTCAAAGTTTTAATCTAGCAAACTACCCTCTAACTAGCGAAGTATTGTTAATCGTAATTTACACACTATTAAACTCACTTTTAGCGTTACCCTTTAGCTATTACAGCACCTTTAAAATCGAACAACGCTTTGGTTTCAATAATACGACGCTAAAATTATTTATCGTTGATTTAATTAAAGGAACACTATTAGGACTAGTTATTGGCGTTCCACTACTCTACCTAGTAATGTGGCTAATGAATAATCTAGGTAATCAATGGTGGCTGTGGGTCTGGGGTGTATTAGTAGTGTTTAATCTCTTGATTTTAATTATTTATCCAACATTTATTGCGCCATTATTTAATAAATTCACGCCACTTGAAGATCTAGAACTTAAAGCTAAAATTGAACAGCTACTAACGACTTGCGGCTTCAAATCACAAGGTGTGTTTGTGATGGATGGTTCAAAACGCTCCAGTCATGGTAACGCTTACTTTACTGGGCTTGGTGCAAGTAAACGAATTGTATTTTTTGATACCTTACTTAAGCAGCTAACCCAAGAGGAAATTATCGCGGTACTGGCACATGAATTAGGTCACTTTAAACATAAACATATTTTAAAGCAAATGATTATTTCCTTTGGAATTACCCTGCTTGGTTTATACATTTTTAGCTTATTAATCAATCAAGTTTGGTTCTATGCGGGTTTACATGTTAGTCAGATTAGTAATGCCAGTGGCTTGTTATTATTATTTATTCTGACAGGATTAATTAGTTTACCGTTAGCACCACTAAGCAGCTTTATGTCGCGTAAAAATGAATTTGAAGCCGATAACTTTGCTAAAGCGCATGCAGATAAACAGGATTTGATCAATGGCTTAGTAAAACTTTATCGGGATAATGCCAGTACTTTGACGCCTGATGAACTTTATGTCAAATTTTACTATTCTCATCCCCCAGCAAGTGTACGCATCAGAAATCTGGAACAGTAATGGAACAAGGATTAATAGTTAGTAGCTATGGTAGGATTTTCATTGTTGAAGTCAATGGTAAAAACTATGAAGCTGTAACCCGTGGCAAAAAGACTGAGTTTGTCGTTGGAGATAAGGTTCTGGTAAATCTATCAAACCAACAGCAAGCTCAGATTCAAGAGCTAGTTCCGCGACAAAACCTAGTTTATCGTAGTGATCGCAATCGTAGCAAAATCATCGCCAGCAACCTACAGCAGATTATCATTGTGATCGCAGTTAAACCTAATTTTAATCTAGGATTTCTAAATAGTTGTCTGCTAAGTGCCGAATCCAGCCAAATTGAACCCTTGATTGTAATCAATAAAATGGACTTAGTTGAATCGCCAGAATTTGCCGCAAAAATTACCAAGCTCTACCATGAGACACTGGGATATAAAATTCTAAAACTGAGTGCACTAGAAAATTGCGCGGATTTAAAGCCATATTTAGAAGGTAGACGAAGTCTGCTTATCGGGCAATCTGGGATGGGTAAATCAACAATTACCAACCAAATTCACCCAGAAGCTAAAGCCAAAACTGCCGAAATCACCAAATATGAAACCAGTGGCTGCCACACTACTACCAGTGCTGCCCTTTACCATTTGGATGATAAAAGCGACTTAATTGATTGCCCTGGGTTACAAGAATTTGGCTTATTCCACATAGACATTCAGCAAGTTGCTGAGTTTTTCCCTGAGATGCGTAATATCCTTGGACAATGTAAATTTAGCAATTGTCGTCATTTGCAAGAGCCACAATGTGCAATTCGTGCAGCTGCAGAAAATGGTATTATTGAGCACTCACGTTATGCCTTTTATCAAAGATTAACCGAAAACCTTAAAACCAAAAAATCTTATTAATTTTTTAGGAGTATTTACATGAAGCTTAAATTATTTATTACAGTCATCACAAGTATATTACCTTTAATCTCATTTGCTGCAGGAAACAATACCAGCGCGCCAATCAATGCAAGTGCACCCATCAGCGCAAATAACGGATTAAACCAAGCTAATCATAGCAGTTGTATACCCGGAGAACCCAAAAGTTCCGCTAACTACAATGCAACCAAATGGTATCGTGATTCAGCTGAGCGTAATGCACAATACAATCAAATTTTTGCACTGGGTTTAGAAAAAGTTAGCGCACAAGTTAAAGCTCAAAAACTAAGCAAAAAATCATGGGGCGTGATTATGGATATTGATGAGACCGTACTGGATAATTCACAATATGAAAAACAAGAACTTTTGGCATGTAGCTCTTATAATGCCAAGACTATGTACTCATTTATGGAACAAGCTACCTCTCCAGCAACACCTGGTGCACATAATACAACTTGCGCAATCCAAAAAATGGGTGGTAAAGTGGTGCTAGTTACTAACCGTGACGGAACTTTTGATGACAAAATTCAAAATGCAACCATAGCCAATCTACAAAATGCAGGTATCTGTTTTGATAATGTAGTTTTTGCCAAAGGCGCTAAAGACAGTAATAAAACCCCACGTTTTGAAGCTGTAGCTAAAGGTGATTATAACAACATTATATCTAGCGGAAAAATCAAACCTTTTAAAGTCCTTGCTTATTTTGGCGACAATATTCAGGATTTTCCAAATATTAATCAAAAAGATGCCATCAAGCAAGATCCAAATGGAAAGTTTTATCAACCATTTGGACAAATTTATTTCTCACTACCAAATCCAACTTATGGTAGCTGGGAAGGAAATACATTTAATTAAAAATAGGCTTCTTCAGCTTGAAGCCTAAAATACCATAAACGTTACGCATTGACAAGGAATATGATAATACAATTGTTAAAACGAAATATGTTTGGTATTAAGACAAGAAGTAAACATAAAAGCATCAACTACAAACTGCAATCAAGAAATTTATAGTGCTTATTTAATGAGCGAATCTTAATTGAGCTTTGATGATCAAATAAACATGATAAGGTTAAGTTCAAATTATTTCTGCCAAATGTTAACTGAGGCTGTTTAGCTGGAATTTGATTAACATTTGCACGCTCATAGCACAATCACGAATCAGTATAGTCCAGCGTTTAGACATCTTCTGGATTACCAAATATAATGTCGAAACCTCTGTGCTCATTCAACCAGAATTTAGCGAGCTAATAAATTTAGTTTGTCTTTACTAAGATAAGGGGTTTTTGCCATTTTGTAAGTCCTTTTAATTAGCGTTAGTTTAACTAAAATCAGACTTGAGCACAAAATTTATGACAGACTCAAATTTATACATACTTCTATCGTATTTCCGTAATACCTTACGATTTTTCTTCGATGGTATCACTGATTGGATGCCTAGCTCATTTGCAGAACCCATATTACTACATTGATAAACTTGCGGTTATCATCACCACTTCTTCCAACCTTACATTTTGTTTCTGATAATAATGGCTCTATTTTATTCCAAAATTTATCTGACATCATGACGGTGTTGCCGCTCTGACATTCATAATTCCAGTGAAAGATTTAATCCCCAAGATTTTACCAAACATCCAGTTAATTGACGACACTATCTAAGGAATCAGGCATGACAAGATTATCCTGTAAACAGCCGTGTCCCGTTCAAGAATCAAATACTATAAGTATATAGAAATGCTAAAATCATGGATTGTTTACGCACTATTACAATAATTTTAATTATTCAAAAGAGGTATACTTCATGACTACAACCGAAAAAATCCTGAGACTAAAACAATTAGCGCGAGCTTGTGCTAAAGAATCGTGTCATAGCTCTTGCAAAAAATAAATGCATTTACCAACTAAACAGCAACTTGAAGATTGGCAACACTTGCCAACCATTTATCGGTTGATGGTAGAAAAGCGCTGGTCACTAACGTTGAGCACACAATGGTTTAATGACTTTATGCGCTGGTTATACACGGCTAATCGTAGCGAACTTGAGAATGATAAATTTTTTGCTATGGATAATCTGCATCATCTGGATGATGTTTGGCATGCCTACATATTACATACTAAAGATTATATGCAAATGAGTCAGACTTTGTTTGGCTGTGAGTTCATCCACCATCACCCAGAAAATCCTTTTTTAGCTGAAAAAATTGCGGATGAGGTTATTAGCTATCAAATGGAAATGTTAATCAGTGATTGGGGTGAACGATATGTCGATCGCGTTTGGCAATATGGCGCTGACGTTCATGACATTATTCACCCAGAAACTTATTGAATATCGCGGATAACCCCTGAGCTAGCAACTAGTTTCTCATTTGCCTGCTCCAAAGTCAAATTATTTACTATCATTACAATTGCAGTTTTGACATGATTATTGGCAAGCTTGAGAAATTTCTCTGCCGTAGCATAATCAACTTCAGTTGCTTCCATGATAATTTTTTTTGCACGTGCTTCTAGTTTAGCATTGGATGTTTTTACATCAACCATTAAGTTTTTATAGACTTTACCAAGATTAATCATAGTCGTCGTACTTAGCATATTCAAGATTAGTTTTTGAGTAGTCCCAGCTTTCATTCGGGTTGAACCAGAAATTACTTCTGCTCCAGCGGAAACTTCGATCTTTATATCTGCATGATCCCCGATCACGCTATTTTTATTACAGGCAACTGCAATTGTTTTACAACCCAGCGAGCGAGCATAATCCAAACCACCAATTACATAAGGAGTGCGACCTGATGCGGCGATTCCACACACGATATCATGCGATGTTAAATTGGCTTGTTTAAGATCTTCAACACCAAGCTCTTCCTTATCTTCGACGCCTTCCTGAGCTTTAATAAATGCTTTCTCACCACCAGCAATAAGTCCAACTACGGTATTATAGTCAACTCCATAGGTCGGCGGACACTCTACTGCATCCAAAATCCCTAAACGTCCACTAGTACCAGCACCAATATAAATCAAACGTCCACCGTTTTTCATCGCTGCCGTAATTGCATCGACTGCAGTAGCAATTGCCGGTAATTCCTCCGCAATTGCCAGAGCTACTTTTTGATCTTCCTGATTGATAATTTTCAATTTTTCGAGCGTAGCTACGATATCAATGTTTAGAGAACTAGGATTAATATTTTCAGTAGTTAATGTTTTTAGCTGTGCCAAAATTTCTTGTTGTTGCATGGGTTTTCCTTTGATAAATTATTAATTGTGTTATATCACATATTGTTTGTGCTTCTCTGCAACCTAAATCTCATAATGTAATAGTTGATGCTGTAAACCTGCACTTAGGGTTTAATAATTCATCTTGCGCCTGTATAATTGCAAGTTCTCTTCTTTCAAGTTTCAGAGTCTCAGCAAATACTGCAAATAATGCGGCAGCGGTGTGTTCTAAACTTAGTTTCAAATTTTTAGTTTCAAGATATTTAGCCAAATAAATTGCCGCTGTCATATCACCAGATCCATTCGGTGCAATTGGCATCTCAAGCCGTGGAGTGGCAACTAGATAAGCTTCGTCTTTGCTTGACAATAACATCTCAATCTGCGATGGATCAGCATCATTTCTAGTTAAACTGGTTACCAAAATTTGTTTAGCGCCTTTATCATGAAGCACAGCACATGCCTCTCTGGCATCGGCAAGAGTCACGATTTCAACCCCAGTTAAATTAGTTAATTCAAATTGATTGGGGGTTAAAATGGTTGCATTGGGTAAGGCTTGGTCGCGAAAAAACTCAGGTACTCCAGCCTTAACAAAGACACCACGACCAATATCGCCAATTACTGGATCACAGCAATAGATTAACTGTGGGTTTATTACGCGTAATTTCTGTAGCCACTTTAGAAGTACCTCACCAAGAGAGCTATCGCCTAAGTATCCGGTTAATACACCATCAATATATCTAAGCATACCTTGTTGCTCTAGACCTGCAAAAATTTTATCAATATGTTCAACAGTCATAATATCACCAGTCCATGAACCATAACCAGTATGGTTCGAAAACTGTACAGTATTAATTGTGACAACTTCATGACCTAAACGCTGCAAAGGAAAAACTGCAGCACGATTTCCTACGTAGCCATATGCCACATGCGATTGTAACGATAAAATATTTGCCATTTTTTACCTTTATTCTGTAACTGGATTTTTTAAACGTGCAAAGCATTCTTCAATAAACTGAATAAACAGATCGGTCAAGACACTTTCACTATTTGCAAGGCGCACTAGATAGAAGGATAGCATACCCCAATTATATTCGGGGTAAATTTTAATTAACTGACCTGATGCAAGCTCTTCAGCATATAGTTCATCCCAACCACCAGCAATAACATGTCCGCTCAAAGCCATATATTTACCATGCATACTATTACTTACATTAAGCCGTGAACTACCAATTAAATGTAATTCTTCACCATTGTCATGATGCAAAAAATAATCTTGTTCAGGAGTACTACTCTCTTTAAGCCATCCAGTAGTTAAATGCGTGGCAATACAATCATGGATCGAGTCTGGCAAACCGTAACGCTCTATATATTCTGGTGTACAATAAATATGTAAGGGTACTGAGTGAAGCAGTTTTATTTTAGTTGTTTGTTGTTTAGGGATCTCGCTAACTACTGCTAAATCAAATTTTTCACGAACCAAATCAATCTCACGATTTTGGTATGCAATATTCAGTTCAATTCCTGGATTTTTCTGCATAAATTCGGCAACAAATGGAGCAATTCCATAAACAGATAATGCAGTTGGTAATGAAACATTTAATTTCCCACTGATTGACTCACCTTCTCGTTTAAGGCTATTAATAATCTTATTATAGTGATCAACCTGACCACTAAACCCCTCATACAATCTATACCCCGCGCTAGTTATTTCAAAATTACGGGTGTTACGTTTAATCAGTGGCACACCAAGACTTTGCTCTAGTTGTGAAATCTTACGGCTAAGCGTAGGCTGGCTAATGTGAAATTTATTTGCAGTTTGACTATAATTACCAATATTAACTAGATGCACAAATAACAAAATATCATCTAACATAATAGACTCCAAAGCGTGAATTAATCATTATTTAAATATGTTATTATATAGTTCATCCATTTTAGCTTTCACCAGTGGATCTTGAGTAATTACCCTTCCCCATTCGCGATTAGTTTCACCATGAATTTTATTGGTCGCATCAATGCCCATTTTGCTTCCTAGACCAGAAATTGGCGATGCAAAATCCAGATAATCGATTGGTGTACGATCAATCATTGTGGTATCACGCAAGGGATCAACTCGGGTCGTTAGTGCCCAGATAACATCTTTCCAATCACGGATGTTAACATCATCATCAACTACAATGATAAATTTGGTATACATAAACTGACGTAGATAGCTCCAAATACCCAGCATTACACGTTTAGAATGTCCAGCATAACGTTTTTTAATCGACACAACTGCTAAACGATAGCTACATCCTTCAGGAGGTAAATAAAAGTCAATAATTTCGGGAAATTGCTTTTGTAATAGCGGAACGAAGACTTCATTTAGAGCTTCCCCCAAAATTGCCGGCTCATCAATCGGCTTGCCGGTATAAGTGCTATGATAAATCGGGTTTTCACGCATCGTAATTTTTTCGATAGTCATTACTGGAAAAGTATCTTGTTCATTATAGTATCCAGTATGGTCGCCATAAGGTCCTTCTACCGCAGTATCATTTGGATAAATAAACCCTTCTAAAACAATCTCAGCATAAGCAGGAACTTGTAAATCAGATAAGAGACATTTGGTTAATTCGGTGCGACTACCACGTAATAAACCGGCAAACTGATATTCAGAAAGACTATCGGGAACTGGTGTTACCGCTCCCAAAATAGTTGCTGGATCGCAGCCCAAGACTACGGCAATTGGATAGGGTTTATCTGGATTTTCGCGACAATGTTCAAGATAATCTAGTGCTCCGCCACGATGAGATAACCAACGCATAATTACTCGATTTTTGCCGATAACTTGTTGACGGTAAATACCCAGATTTTGGCGTTTTTTGTATGGACCTTTGGTAACAACTAAGCCCCAAGTAATTAGAGGTGCAACATCTTCGCTATGGCAATGCCAAATCGGCAAAGCTTCCAGATCAACTTCATCTTTTTCAATGATAATCTGCTGTACTGGAGCTTTAGTGATAGTTTTTGGCAGCATATTATAAAGCTGCTTCAATAAAGGTAATTTATCCCAAGCATCACGTAAGCCTTTGGGCGGTTGTGGCTCTTTGAGTTCAGCCAAAAATTCACCCACCGCTCTTAATTCGCTGATATTATCTTTGCCCATACCCAGAGCCACGCGTCTGGTTGTGCCAAATAAATTACCCAACACAGGTATTTGATGCCCTGTTGGATTTTCAAATAAAATTGCTGGACCGCCAGCACGCAATACCTTATCACATAAGGCAGTCATTTCTAGGTGTGGGGAAACTGGTTGTTGAATGCGTTTTAATTCGCCAAGAGATTCAAGATTAGTTATAAATTCTCGTAAATCGCGGTATTTCATAGTCCATCTGCTTTTTAAATCTAGTAGCAGCTATTTTAACATTGACGCTGCCACTAGATTAGAATGAATTAGCAATTTTTAAGCGTTTTATACTTCTTCTAGAGTTTTAGAACGCACCAACACTATGAAGATTAGGATCTCGCAAAACTGGTTGAGTTTAGTTCATTTTAAAATTGATTGCTATCAATTACTATATTGTATTGTTGCCAGTCCTGCATTGTTTGGCTGATTGATATTTGCTAGTGAAAGTTGTAAATTATCACCATTAGCAAACTGAATACTATCATTTGTGCGAGTTGCCGATAAATTCATATCATTTAATGTTGCTGTGCTTCCACCAGGTGCATTGGTACAATCAGATAATCCCGGAATACATGCAAACGCAATTCCACATCCAGTTCCAGAACCAGTTCCTGGTATAGTAGCACATGTAGCTTGCAACATTAATGCGTGATAATTATCATAATATATGGTAGGTAGGGATCTAACAACAAGCGAATTGCTATAGTAAACGTTAATTACATTTAAAGGACCTTCCATATCATACGTACCGCGTGGAACAGTTTGAACATTTTGAGCAACAGTTCCTATAGAACCAGGTTGAGTAATATCAAATATACCAGAGCCAGAGCCCCCCATTACTGAAAAGCCAGTGGTACCATTATTATAATCGGGTAAAATAGCTTGCATTGTACCAAGATAATAAGCTGGCAATGGAACAAATATATATGCCCAGCTGTATTGGGATTGAGCTATATTAGGAGCAAATGTCCCATTATTCGCAGCCGCCATCGTATTATTGATATTGTTATTTCCTGTCTGATTTCCATATTGGTCAGTTTCATTATTCCAGTCATTGGAGTTTGTGCCACAAATTATATAACCAGCTTTAGTAACTGTTAAATCACCATAAACCCCATTACTATTTGTATTACATGGTAGTGATGGAGTAAAATTGGTATTTATTACTGGTTGGATATTTTGCCCCTGTGACTGGAAAGTTCCGCCATTGCAGCTAATCGTCAAGTTAGTACCATTCCAGCTACCTAGGCTAGAACCATTACTCAATGATGACAGGTAAGTATTGTTTAAATTACACGATTGAGACAATCCATTACCCAACACTCCCATAAAATTATTCCAGAAATTAGTTTTATATAAGTTATCTAAATACATTAAGAAAGCAAACCGTTGTTGATACGCATAAGCTAAATCTGCACTAGCTGTTGCATAATTATTCAAATCTCCATAATAAATTGAAGCTGGTGGAGATATTTTAGTTTTTAAATTCATTGATAAAAAAAGTCTCAATTGATCAATCCGATAAGCTGTATTCAGATTTTGCATTAATTGTAGAATCGTTGAATCTACCGTATTATTCCATGCTAATTGATTTTGAAATAGATTGGTACTGCCATTAGATTGTGAAACATATGAATTATATGCCGCTTGTAGACTAGCTATCAGCTGAGTATTAGAAGTTGTTGCATAGCTCTCTGGGTTATTGTGCAGCGCTGGATTATTAACTGAATAAGAAGTTGCATTATCCCCTGCTAATGTGATTTCAAGGCTATCCAAACTATTAATACCTTGAACCCGACTTACCATAGTACCAGTATCTTTCATTAATACCGCTATTGCTGACTCGGGAATTGTTCCAGATTCGGCATTATTTAATAAGGCATTAACCTGGTTTGCCTGCTCTTGCGGCAATGCTAATGAAATATATGAATTTAACTGGTTTAACATTATTTGCAATTGATTTTGTGCTTGTGAAATTGCTAGCTGGGTATCTATTTGTTGATCTTGATAAATTGAGTTTTGAATACCAAGCAATAATGTTCCTTGAGCATTAAGTTCGGTATTTATATTTTGTAAATTTGACTGAATTTGAGCAAACATCTGCGCGTTTTGTGCTTCTAGCTGCTGTAACTGACTTTGTGATGGTTTGGATGGAAAGACACTACCAGTAAGCAAACCTAATAATTGAGTACCAATTTTAGCTACCCCAGAACTTGGATCAATTATCGTATCAATAATATCACCACCAAGCATGTTGATTGTATTGGGTAAATTGACACTTCCAATAACGGGAGCAGAAGTCAATGTAGATTGGGTAACATTATTTCCCGCTGATTGTGAATTTTGCGCTGAATTACTTACACTACCGCTAGCGCCAGAATTGCAGCCAACCAGAGTAAAAGAAATAATTCCAGCTAACATCAATGTATTAATTAATTTGTTTTTCATGATTTACTCCAGTTATTGTAAGAGATTAATAATTGGGTTATACCCATCTTTGTATGACAGTATAATATCATTCTAAATTAAGGAGTGGTTTCCCACATTTGCATAGCTTGTTCCCATTTTTGCAAACAAGAAATCATTTAACTCACAGAGGTAATTATTTAAAGAAATTAGTGCCTTACTTAAGAGAGAGAGAGAGAGAGAGAGAGAAAAGAAATAGAGAATTGGAGCTAAAGTTTAAAATTTAGTCAACGAATAAAGGATAGAAAACGAATTAGGAAGAAAGCTAAAATTACCGAATATAAAAAATATCCGGTAATTTGCTTCAATTAAGCTTTTTTAGCAATTTTACGCATCTCTAAGACGTGCTGCTCTTCTGAGCCAATCATAGTGCGCGCATAATCTTCAAGATAAACTGACTTGTCTTTTACTGCGTCCAATAATTGGTGATACATTTCTGCAGCCTTAGTTTCGTGTTCAATTGACTCGGCAATAATACTTACTAAATCATGTTTATGAGTTTCTTTAATGTCCGCAACCTTGATTGTTGGATGTCCATTAAGACCAGTCATTAATTCACCAGCTTTTAATGCATGATCCAATGATTCGGTAGCATGAGTTTTGAAGTATCCAACTAGTGACAAACGCTCTAAACCATATACAGTTAAAGCATAGTGAGTATAGCGACTTACACCAGCTAGTTCATGTGCAATAATTTGATCTAAAATATCACAGACTTTTTTTTCATCAATATTTAACATTTATTTATCCTTCTATATATTACAAAAAGTGCCAATAAGCGCCGCTATTATATACCTGAATATAAACCTTATACAAGTAGTTTTTAATATTCATAGAATTCATAGATACTATATAAAATCATAACAACGTATTACAGAGAATTATATGATTTAAGATTGGAGAATAAGAATCACTCTCACCAATAACTCGTGTTAAATTATCTGGATTACAGCAAGCTTTATGTTTTAATCGCAACATATCTGCAAAGTAAGCCATTCTTTCTTCTTGATTTTGCATTGGTAAAACATCCTGCATTTGTTTACCAACCAACGCTTCTACTGAGCTAGCACCTAACTCATATAAGCGATTTTCTCCAGCAAAAATAATCACATCATTCAAATCCAATACCAAACAATTTGAACTGTCGGGATAAAAAGCACTTAGCAGCATCTTTACTTTGCTCTCATTCATGAATCATTCCTTTCAGTAGCAACAAGAATAATTTGAATTCTATCATATACTCATCTTCTATGAATCTTGGATTTTATCGGATACACAACAATACCGCGCTGGACTATTTTAAATTGCGCTCAAAAGGTACTATTTATTTCACTAATCGCAAATTTCCCAGTATAATTTATTGCAAATAAGAATCATTCTCATATATACTAATGTCCTTATATTAAAAGTAGCTTTTCAATTTAGGAATATTTTACTATTATGCTCAAGAAAATTATGATATTTGGCGCAGGAATTATTTGCACAAACACTTACGGATTAACACCCGAAGAAGAGTCTCAAGAACAAACAACAACCGTGGCAAGTGGCTATTTAAGTCGCGGAAATTATTTACAAAATCCATATTTAGGTTTACCCAGCCAAGGCGGAACTGCAAGCTTGAGCGAAAGTCAAATTGCCAGCGATGGAATTGCAAAACGCATCTTCGGCAATGGAACTTGGAATGTGATGGGCGTTGCCAGCTATTATGATCAGAATGGCGGAAATAATTATGGCTATGGAGTAAATATTTTTGCGCAAACTGGTGAAATAGCTGGATTTTCTATCGGTGGATTTTTAACTGGCGTTAACCCCTACACAGCACAAATAAACCCCAGTGATCCAGATCAGCAAGCTCTTGGCTTATCCACTAAAGAACAGCTAGAGATGCAGGAGCTTTTTGTTGAGTATAAGTATTCTGACATGCTGCAACTTGATGCGGGTAGAATCGGGATTAATAATAGCCCATGGCTCACCTATTACCAAAATAATGCGCTCAATTTAGTTACTTATCAAGGAGCATTGGCAAATATTGATCTGGGAAATCATTGGCTGATTACCGCATTAGCGTTCAACCAAGCCCAGATGCTTGGTGAAACTGGTTTTAATAATCAAACATATTATAATAGCTCGATTGCCCCGAGTCTTACGCCTGATGGAACCTCAAATTCAACACCAGGAACAATTGCCGCAGGAGTATCATGGAATACACCGACAGAATTATTAGATTTTAGATTATGGGGCTATAAGTTTTATGATTATTCCAACCTCATTTACGCCGATAGTAATCTAAAATTAAAAGCTAGTGATAAATTAGGTTTTGAAATTGGTGTTCAAGGTGCATTACAATTTGGTAGCGATCAAAATATATTGAGTAACAATGGATTAGCCAACAATATAAACAGTAATATGCTTGGTTTACAACTAACCATGAACTATGATTGGCTTGAACTGAAATTAGGCTATAACAATATCTGGGGACCAAATGACTCATTTGAAGGCGGAAATATTGTATCCCCTTACACCTATTCGCTAGCAACCGATCCACTCTATACTACGAGCTGGATGCTAGGTTTAATTGATAAATCTGCAGGCCAGGCGTACAAGATTGCACCAACGGTGAAATTTTTAGATGATGCGCTTGAAGTAGGAGTTAGTGCAGCACGCTATAATACAGTAACCATGCCAGCAAGTAATGAGTATGATATTACATTTAATTATAATGTTCCACAGATCAAAGGGTTTACAATTTTCGCAGGTTACGGTTATATTGTTCAACCACTAGATAATGAGGGCAATGGTGGTAATAATTTTGAGGGACAGATTATGCTTAGCTATCTGTATTAGACGGAATACATGATGTAAAAAGGGTTGATAAATCAACCCTCTAGCATAAACAGCAGACTTGAGAATTCTAAAGAGAGCATTATATTCTAAAGGCTGCTGCTTATTGCTTTACGTACTATTTAGCTGGTGCAGCTTGGCAGCTAGACAAGATAATGTGTCCTTTTTTCTCTTGACACATTACTTTCTTACCAGAATTCTCATCTAAAAAGCCTGCTTTACCTTTACCAAATTTGAAACCTTTACAGATCCCTGTCAAAGTATCCGTATTATCACCATCTTTAACAGTGTGCTCGCCACATTTCATTTTGGTGTTATCAAACTGAGGTGCAGTTTGACTTGTTACTGAAGAAGCAATAGGAGCAGCAAAGGCAACTGAAACTGCTGCTGAGGCAATAACGGCAAGAAGAATTTTTTTCATATTTATAAGTTCTTTCTAAAAGTTAAGTAATTATTAATGTGAATCTATCAAATAAATCATATTAATACTTGCTTAGATTTTCATTAATGATACTTGAAGCATTTGATTTTTAAACAGCGCGTATTGGTAAAAAACAGATAAACGTATGTTAGCAGTCTTTGTATAATACAGCAACATTTAAAAATCTCAATAACTTCAATATATAAGTAGTGTATGATACATACTGTTAATTTTTAAGATAGCATGATATCATGAAGCCACTCATTGTAATTAAATAGCCCTAATTTGTCAAGCTCTATTTACGGCTTTATCGTGCCCAACCAAATAAAAATGAAAATCCACGATGAAAGTCGTGGATTTTTTGTGTTATTAAAGCAGTTATGATTTCTTCTTCTTTGGCATCCATCTCACTTTCTCAAAATCCTGAATCTGATCGTCAATAACCTTGACGCCCTCGTTTTCTAATAATTGCTGCATCATGGTCGGAGAGCCAAAATGATGTTTGCCTGTCAGTAATCCATTTCTGTTGACTACACGATGCGCGGGTATCGGCGGAGAAACATTATGGGCATTATTCATCGCATATCCAACCGTACGTGCGGAGCCTTTGGTGCCTAAATATTCCGCAATATCACCATATGACATCGCTCTGCCTTTAGGAATTTTGCGCACTAATGCATATACACGTTCATAAAAATCACTCATGCCTGATTTTTTTTATTGACGCTAATGTATTGATTTTATTGATAGTTTGACGCAAAAGCTAAATCAGATTTTAAAGAAAAATTATTTTTTTTCAAAAAAGTGTTGACAAATTCAAAAATGCATACTACATTTGCAATACATAAAAACCCAGTGCCATGTTAAAACCCTTAACTCTCATGGCGCGTGTACTAGCAATTTTATCAATAACAATTGTACAAGCGCAAACGTCTTTAAATAGTAGTATGCTCTGTTATATCAGCGCAGACAATACTTCACATAAGTTAGATGCAAGTCTAACGCAAGCAGCACCCTATACTATTACCTGTAGTTACGGTGATGCAGATGCAGCAATACCAAAATTTCTGCAATTCAGTTGTGATGGAGGCTCTACATTAGTAACCGTAGATGTTCATATCACAGATGGTGTTCACAACCAGAAAATCACTAAGAATATTCAGGTAAATGAATCCAGAAAATTGTACGAAGTACCTGTGCTGGCTTATGTTTCCAATCAAATAATGCAAAACGGTAAAGCAAGAATCAGTTCTATAGTGTTCTCTAATAACATGAATACGGAAATATTGCTTTCAGAGCTGAAATTCTCTAATACAACGAGCAATTATGAAGTAAAAATGAATCAGATTTTTACAGTTGATTTGAACAGTTCTATCACAAAAAACTATTTTATAAAGGCAACTAATTTCAAAGATGTAAATGTAAATCTGTATAAATCAAACGGCGAGTTTTCTCAGAAAATAGCACAAAGCCTGATTAACGGAGACAACTTTATACGATTTGATGAGATGCCGTTGCTACAAGGAAAATACGTAGTCGTCATAACAGAAAATGATCCAAACTCAAAGAAATCCTCCAACGCCAAAATAACAGTCATGTATTGATAATCCAAAAATTGAAAATTTAAGTAGTCCAGTTGGGGGACAAGACCTTATTCTAAACTGTAAAAAGTGCGGGGTAAGGTCTATCTTTTTTATGCAGGCTGAACTGCTTCATCAGTGGTTTCTTCGGTACTGATTGCTTTCGGTTCTTCCTTAAAAAATTTCTTCTGGAAAATTAAAATAATGAATACGCCAATCGTAATACAGGCATCTGCCACATTAAAGATAAACTGAAAAAACTCAAAGAATTTTCCGCCAAAAAATGGAATCCAGTTTGGTAAAATACCTCTGTAAATCGGAAAATAAAACATATCCACCACTCTGCCGTGAAACCAGCTGGCATATCCGCCACCCAAAGGGAAAAGTTTGGCCACCTGCCCGTCGCTGTGAGAGAAAATGTGTCCGTAAAAAATACTGTCTATTATGTTTCCAACGGCACCTACCAGAATTAAGGATAAGGCAAAGACAAAACCCTTAGATGATTTTTTATCTTTAATCTGTTGTGCGAGATAATAGGAAATAAAACCCACCGCAATGATTCTGAAAAACGTCAGTAAAAATTTTCCCATACCTGCGCCAAAGCTCATTCCAAAGGCCATTCCTTCATTTTCCACGAAATGAATGCGAGCCCAGTTTCCGATGTAGGAGAATTCATCACCACTTTGCATGGTCAGCTTCACCCATATTTTTGTCACCTGATCTATCACCAGCGATAAAACGATTGTCAGAACGGCGATTACTTTCTTACTCATAGTACTTTTTAATTATTAATGACACCGCTATAATGTCATCCTGTTCCGAAGTTTCGGAATTGTTTAAGGATTAAAAAATTAAAGCCAATAAAGATAAATGTCTTTACTGGCTTTCTGTTTATTTCTTATTTACAATAAGATTATTTTTTCTCCATTTTCTTGCCTTCCACGCTCAATGTAGCATGCGGCACGACCAATAATCTTTCTTTAGGAATCAGTTTGCCGGTTTCGCGGCAAATTCCGTAAGATTTATTTTCGATACGTACCAATGCACTTTCCAGGTGTGAAATCAGTTTTTGCATACGCACTACAATCTGGTTCATGTTTTCTCTTTCAGAGGTCATAGAACCATCGTCAATACTGGCAAACTGTGTTTCAGATTCAGAAGAGTTTTTTATCTGATCGGTATAAAAATCAATTTCTTCTTTTGCTTTCGCTATTTTTTTCAGAATCACTTCTTTGAAAATTACCAAATCAGCATCGCTGTATCTTGTTACTATAACATCCATCAATGGTTTAACATCGTGTATATGTCTTTGTGTGGAGATTTGATGTGCTATTTCTGCAGGTGTTTTGTGTGCCGGTTTAACAAACGGTTTTGGTTCCGCTTTTTTTGGTTCCGGCTTAACTGCTACCTTTTTTGGTTCAATTTTAACTGCTGGTTTTGGAGCAACTTTAACGGCTACTTTCGGTGCAGGTTTTGCTACTGCTTTGGGAGCGGGCTTTTTTGCTGCCGGTTTAGGAGCAACCTTAACCACCACTTTTTTTGCCGGTGCTTTAGCGGCCGGTTTTGGAGCGACTTTCAGCACTGCTTTTTTGGGAACCGGTTTTACCACAGCCTTTGGTTTAGCTTTTGCGACCACTTTTTTAGCAACTGGTTTAGCCTTAGCTGCAGGTTTTACTACCTTTTTAGCAACTGGTTTAGCTTTTACCACTGCTTTTTTAGCTACGGGCTTTGCTTTAACCACTGGTTTCACTGCTTTTTTGGCAGGCGCTGCTTTCTTTACAGGTTTGGCCGGAGCCTTAACAGGTGCTTTTTTAGCCACCGCTTTTTTAGGTGCAGGTTTAGCTGCTGCTTTTTTAGCAGGAGCTTTCTTAGGGGCGGGTTTCGTTTTCTTAATCACTTTTGCCATCTTCTACACTTTTTGAATGAATAATTTTAATACTTCTCCGTTGATATCAAAATCTTTAGCGGTTGACAGGTTATCACTAAACAAAATATCGTTTGCTAAAGTTTCGTTGCAAATATATTCTTTATAACTATTCAGAACATCATTGAGAACCAATTGATTTTGCACATGTAAAATGATTTTGTCAGTAACTTCAAAATCAGACTCTTTACGCTCTGTCTGGATTTTATTGACAATTTCCCGGGCAAAACCTTCATTCTTCAAACCTTCTGAAATATGAATATCTAATGCAACGGTGATACCATTGTTGGTGGCCACCAGCCATCCCTGAATATCATCCGAGATAATTTCTACTTCTTCGAGTAAGATATTAAATATTTCACCATCCAGGCTAATGTCAAAACTGCCTTTTTGCTCTAATTGATTGATTTCTTCATTAGATAGATGCTGAATATGTTCTGAAGCGAGTTTCATTTTGCCGCCTAATTTTTTACCCAGCAACTTGAAATTAGGTTTTATCTTTTTAGAGATGATTCCAGAAGTATCGCTTATATATTCAATTTCTTTTACGTTTACTTCTGCCAGAATCAATGTTTTTACTTTATCTACCTGCTCAATGAAATCTTTGTCGATAGCAGGAATCAATATTTTTTGCAGTGGCTGACGAACCTTTATTTTTGTCTTTTTTCTAAGGGATAGAACCAGTGAAGAGATTTCCTGTGCCCATTCCATGCGCTGTTCTAATTTCTTGTCGATTAAATTCACCTCAGATATTTTCAAATCGGAAATGTGGATAGAAGAATCCGTAGATAATAAACTCTGCCATAACCAGTCGCTAAAGAATGGTGCAATCGGGCTCATGAGCTGAATAACTACAGTTAAGCATTCATGCAGCGTTTCAAATGCCGCCTTCTTGTCTTGCGATAATTCGTTGCCCCAGAATCTTCTTCGGCATAAGCGTACATACCAGTTGGATAAATGTTCAATGACGAAATCTTCCACGGCACGTGCCGCTTTAGTCGGCTCGTAATCCTCATAACATTCCGTTACTTCCTTGATTAAACTATGCAGTTTTGAAATCACCCAGCGGTCAATTTCGGCTCGGTCTGATAATGGTGTTGTGTTTCCTTTGTCAATTACAAAACCATCTATATTGGCATAAATTGCAAAGAAATTATAGGTATTGTAAAGAGTGCCGAATAATTTTCTCGACGTCTCAGCCAATCCTTCTTCATCAAATTTTAAGTTATCCCAAGGTTGAGAATTGGAAACCATGTACCAGCGGGTAACATCAGCACCATATTTATCTAAAGTGATGAACGGATCCACGGCATTGCCTTTGGATTTCGACATCTTGTTGCCGTTTTTGTCCAGCACCAATCCGTTCGACATTACATTCTTGTACGCAACGGAGTCAAATAGCATCGTGGCAATTGCATGTAAAGTATAAAACCAGCCACGTGTCTGGTCAACGCCCTCCGCAATAAAATCAGCCGGGAAGGATTTTTCGAATGTTTCTTTATTTTCAAAAGGGAAATGCCATTGCGCATACGGCATGGCACCCGAGTCAAACCAAACGTCAATTAAATCGCTTTCGCGTTTCATGGGTTTTCCGGATGCGGAAACCAGTATAATATCATCTACAAACGGTTTGTGTAAATCAAAGGGTTGTTCCAGAATATCTTTGGATAAAAAACCGGCTGAGATAGATTTCTGCATTTCCTCTTTCAGTTCTTCTACAGAACCGATACACATTTCCTCTTCCTTGTCTTCCGTTCTCCAGATATTTAAAGGCGTTCCCCAGTATCTGGTGCGCGATAAATTCCAGTCGATTAAGTTTTCCAGCCATTGTCCGAAACGACCGGTTCCTGTGCTTTCCGGTTTCCAGTTGATGGTTTTATTTAATTCCACCATGCGTTCTTTCACGGCAGTTACACGAATAAACCAGGAGTCCAAAGGGTAGTAAATAACCGGCTTGTCGGTGCGCCAGCAGTGCGGGTAGGAGTGTTCGTATTTTTCTATTTTGAAGGCTCTGTTTTCCTGTTTCAGTTTTACGGATATGTCGATATCAACAGAAACATAGTTTGGTTCGTCTTTGTAATCTTTCACATATCTGCCGGAAAACTCACCTACGCCCTCAATAAATTTACCTTCTGTATCTACCAGCGTTAATGAGCCGATGCCATTTTCTCCTGCCACTTTCATGTCATCGGCACCAAAGCTCGGTGCGATGTGCACGATACCGGTGCCGTCAGAGGTGGTTACAAAATCACCGAGGATGACTTTGAAGGCATCACCTTCAATTTTATCTCTGGAGTTGGCTTCGAATGGTAATAATTGTTCGTAACGGATGCCAGCTAAATCTTTTCCTTTAAAAGCAGCTAAAATCTGATAAGGTAAATTCTTTCCATCATTTTGATAAGAAGAAAATTCCTTGTTTTCATTTTCAACCTGAAAATATTTATGCAATAATTCTTTTGCTAAAATAAGATTGACCTGTAGATGTGTGTATGGATTAAACGTTTTTACTAAAACATATTCAATGTTTCCACCAACGGCCAAAGCTGTATTCGATGGCAATGTCCATGGTGTGGTTGTCCAGGCTAAAAAATAAATATCTTCACTTATATTCTGAGAAGCATGAATTGTTGAATGTGGACTAATCTTAAACTGCGCCACCGCACTCGTATCCTTAACGTCTTTGTAGCAACCCGGCAAGTTTAACTCTGCGGAACTTAAACCAGTACCGGCAGCAGGAGAGTAGGGCTGTATTTTATAGCCTTTGTATAATAAATCTTTTTTGTACAGTTCTTTTAAAATCCACCAAACGCTTTCGATATAATTATTGTCGAACGTGATATAAGGATTGTCTAAGTCTACCCAGTACCCCATTTTTACGGTAAGGTTGTCCCAGATATCTTTAAACTTCATCACTTCCTCGCGGCATTTCTGGTTGTATTCTGCCACGGAAATTTTGGTTCCGATGTCTTTTTTGGTAATGCCCAGCAATTTTTCTACCTGAAGTTCCACCGGCAACCCATGTGTATCCCAGCCGCCTTTGCGCTTTACCTGATAACCCTGTAAGGTCTTGAAACGGCAGAAAATGTCTTTTAGAGAACGTGCTAAAACATGGTGAATACCCGGCAACCCGTTGGCACTTGGCGGCCCTTCATAAAAAACATAAGGGGTTTTTCCCTCGCGGGCAGAAACACTCTGCTCGAAAATATGCTGAGATTGCCAAAAAGCGGCAATTTCCTGCTCAATTTGCGTTTGGGTAATATTTTTTATTTCTCTGTATTGCTTTGCGTTCGACATATCGTTCTCCTTCAAAAAAATTTGCGCAAAGATACGAAAAAGCACACTAAATAGTAGATTTTGGCCGTTAATATATTCCCGCTTTCTCGTTTAAAATTCATAGATTTGGAAACAATTTAAGCTGAAAATGAAGTTTTATTCCGTTCATACTGTTTTTTATAAAATAACGCTCGTTTTGTGTTGCTGTTTGTGGCATTTGTCAGGCGCACAAAACCTGCCTTTGGGAACCTGGACAGCGCATCTGCCGCTGCAAAATGCTACTTCCGTTTGTCAGAGTAAAGATTACATATATGCAGGATGTGGAAACGGAGTCATTGGGGTAAACAGCGAGAATTTTTTTCTGGAAAAATATACTAAAGTTAGTGGCCTAGCAGAGGTTTTTGTCGCTCAGGTAGGTTACGATACGGCAACTTCGACATTGGTGATTGCTTATACCAATTCAAATATAGATTTAATACACAATGGCAAAATCACCAACCTACCCTACCTGAAAAACGCAATGATTGCCGGTGATAAAAATGTCTACCATTTATATTGTATAAACGGGAAGGCATATGTTGCTACCGGATTCGGGTTACTGAAGATTGATCTGATAAAACAGGAAATTGCAGAAACAGATATTTTTAATGACGGTTTATCCACTTACAAAGTAAATGCTGTTTGGGCAGATGACAATTTTATTTATTGTGCTACGACAAAAGGCGTAGTAAGTGGAAAAATAACATCAACTTTGAATTTGTTAAACTTTAATAACTGGACGCAATATTCAGTTGGAATACCGCAAACGGAAGCAACAGCCATTACTCAATTTCAAAATAAAATAATTGCCGCAGTAGGAAATACGTTGTATCAGTTTGATGGTACAAATTGGTCCATGCTCTTTTCTGAGGCAAACTGGGCAACCCGTCATTTAAATAATTCAAACGGTCAATTGCTTATTGCACAACAGAAAGAGGTGGGTGGAAATATTACGAACAACCGAGTAGGTAAATGGAATGGTTCGTCGTTTACTTTTTTTACAGACGGAGACATTGGTTATCCTTTGCAGGTAGTAAATGATAAAAACGGCAATATCTGGTGTGCTGATTTATACAGAGGTTTAACCCATCAGAGTGGCAGTAATTTTTATCAAAGTTATCCTAATGCGCCGCCTCAGATTACCTCTAAGGAAATGGAATTCTCAAACGGAATTTTGTGGGTAGCTTCTTCCGGTATCAGAGACAACTGGAATTATACGTTTAATAAGAATGGAGTTTATTACTGCAATGACTATAGCTGGGATAATTTGAATATTTACAATACCCCGGCATTGGATTCTTTTATTGATATTGCTGTTGTAAAAACTATACCGTCAGAAAACAAAGTTATTTTTGGTGCTGCAGACGGCATTTTGGAGTATAATATTTCAGATAAAACATTTACGGTAAATCGATTGAAATCTACTTTTACACCTCCTGAGTCTAAGTATTTCAGAGTTACAGGAGCGGATATGGATGCTCAGGGAAATGTATGGTTGTCTAATGCTTACTCCACTTTGCCTGTTGTTTGCAGAAAAACGGATGGTTCTTATCAGTATTTTAGGTCGCCGTTTATAAACAACGATATTGTGGTAAAAGATATTTTAGCGGATGATTACAACCAGATATGGATAGCGAAGAATTCTTCTTCGGGAGGTTTGGAAGTCTTGAACTATGGAGTAGATATTGATGACAAGTCAGACGATCAATACTATAATTTCTCTACAGGTAGCGGCTTTGGTAATCTACCGGCCAATAATGTAATCTGTATGGCAAAAGATAATGATGGTGTTATATGGTTAGGTACCGAACAGGGAATTGGAATCATTTCCTGTGCAGGGTATGTGACCGAAAACGCCTGCGAAGCCGAACAAATTTGTATAGACAGAAAAGATGGCAGCGGGTTTTGCGATAATTTACTGGAAGATGAAATTATCAATTGCATCACTGTAGACGCCGCCAACAGAAAATGGATTGGCACCAACAACGGCTTGTTTCTGGTAAGTGCCGACGGACAAAAAACAATCCGTTATTTCAGCGAAACGAATTCTCCCTTGTTGTCCAATTATATCCGGGCATTGGCCATTAATCCGGAAAACGGAGATTTATTTATCGGTACCGGAAAAGGTATTTGCAGTTACAGAGCGGATGCAACAACAACTTCCGATAATACAGAAGAACCTTACGTATATCCTAATCCGGTGAGGGAAGATTATGACGGACCAATAGCGGTGAAAGGTATTCCGAATAACTGTAACGTAAAATTCGTTGACCTGAGCGGCAATTTGGTATATGAGACGACTGCTCTAGGCGGACAAGCTGTCTGGGATGGAAAACTGATTAACGGAGAGCGTGCTGCTACCGGTGTGTATTTTGCCTTATGCAAAGGCAGTGGCAAAAAAGAAACGGCAAAACTCAAGTTTGTGCTTATACATTAACGAGAAAAGTGTTGTAAGTATTCATGAATTTAGAGCAAAAAACTTTCTGTTTTATCTTTTTTTTACGCTATTTTAGTCTATAAACCTTTAAGTTGTGTATTATACTGCTGTCGTCACAATTATTTGTAATATACACTTTGATTACGGATGGTGATGAAAATTTGGGCAATTTCTGAAAGAATGTAATGCTGTCTCTATCCTTTTTGTCAATAATATAAGGCAAACGTACGCGAGACCAATAGATTACTTTGTCATTGTTGTCAATCTCTGTAATAAGATTAATGGAATTCCACTCTGAGTAACTATCCCCATAGTAACTGTGGGTAAGTTTATATTCAAGCCACTTATCCGAGTATAAATTTACTTCTTTTGCATCTATATTGTAATTTAAGAAGTCGTAGTATTCCAAATATTCCGGATGTTTTTTGTTGTAAATATGTCTTTCATTCTCTAAGTTAAATACAGTGTAATGCTGCTGATTTTTAAGAGTGTACTTTTGATCTAATTCTAATAATACTTTATCATGAACGTTTACTTTACAAGCAAAAAATGAATGCCAATAATATGTTTTATTTGAACCAAAAGATGGAATTATTCCTTTGTTAAATTGATATGTTTGAAATAGATTTAGGAATATGGCTAGCAGTATTATTATACTAATTATCCAGCTTAATTTCTTTTTCCAAAAAAATGTTATTACAATACCTAAAGGCAAAGCCAGTATTGCATACATCTGAACTACAGGCCTGGATCCGAAAGTGCTTCCGTATTTCCAGTCATCCCAGCTGCAGAGGATATAAAAGTTGAAAATAAAAAACAACAAAACAGCGAACATCCAGTCCTGATGTTTATATCTCATGTAATATATTCCCAAAACAGCAATAAGCATTATTGGTGTATATACAAAAAATCCTCTCTCGTAACTGAAAAAGAACTTAACTATATTAGGATGGGAAAAATTAAAATGATGGTCATAATATCCGTCAATATAAAAACGACCAGTACCTGTCTTGTAATACAGGATTTGTATTAAAAATACTACTGATGAGAAAAAAATAAGATAAAACAACACCTTGTTTTTTATTTTTATTTTCTCATCAAATCTATTGGTATTAATTTTATAGACTAAAGGTAAAATGAATGCAATAATCTCTGAAGTTCTTATCAGAATCATCAGACCAGCAACTATGGAAAACAGGATCAGGCTTTTGCGTTTGAAACCACTGAAATATTGCTTTATATAGTACAGATATACTGCGTATAAGCTAAATAAGTATATATGTGTTAATTCTTTCCCAAAATTGAAGTAATAAAAATAGTTTGTTCCCAATGTAATGGCGATGATAACAATAGCTGTTTTTGCTTCGTTAATATATAACAAAAGAAATCGCCGCAAGTATGATAAGCCCAAAATTAAATAAAAGAAAGAAGCGAAAATTATGGCAATCTGATAAGGTGCAGACATTCCATCAGCTGTATAATAATCACTAAGTTTACAAAAAGCATGAGCAATTAAAAAAAAGGGTAACCATAATACAGATAAACCAATATTGTAGATGGGAAATGTAATTCCATCTTTTGTTCTTATTTGATAGAGAGCATCTGAGAAATGGTATTTTTTTAAGTGTGTTTCAACGAATTTATATTCCTTAATATCCTTGTAAATAAAAATAGCCGGCAGGTAGACATAATATCCGTATCCGTCCCAGGTAATTACATTAATTTTTTTTTCACTATTACAATATTCGTTTTTAGCTACGAACAAATATATTGTAACGACAATTAATATACTGAGAACGCTAAGGTTTTGTTTGATACCATTATAAATTAATTCTACCGTATTTTTCATGGATAAGTAAAGCTTGATCTGTGTCTTGAAAATCCATCCATAATCAAACCAATATTTTTAATCGCTCAAAAATTTCATACAACACAAATGTATCGGTTTGACAGTAAGTTTTTAAATGCTGTAGTTTGGCATTTACTTCGTCTTTGTTTTCCCAATAAAATAATTCGTTATACACAGCCATCGCTTCTTCACCGTCTTTCACCGCACTTTTAGAAAATTCATCAAATCCCAATAAGGCATTGCCAATAGCTTTTAAGGAAAAACTGCCTTGCTGCGCCGGATGGTAATAGTACAGTTCTTTAAACGGAATTTTTTCTCCGTCAGGATAACCATTGCTAAAAGCAATAGATGCACTTGCAGTGGCAATAACCGGGTAACCCAATTTTTCCAGCATAATTGCTCCCAGTGGATCCCAGATATTGGGAAGCACTATTAGATCACCATAAATATGAAGTTGTTTTAATAGATGTCCTTTCACAAGTTGCAGGTTTTTCTGTGTTGTCATTTTTATAACTTATTTTATCCTATGAATTTAAATAATTTCATTTCTTCAATACTGCATATTTAGTAATCAATGTTCCCTGTTCATTTGCTTTTTCATAGGAAATCAAACGTAAATTGATATCCAGTTGTGTACCTGTTACTAAATTGTCCCCAATCCCAAATATATTAGGTTCAAACGTCAACCACAATTCATCTATCAATAGTTCTTTTAAAAATGAAGTGGCAACATGCAGCCCGCCCACTACCAGCATTTGTTTATGGCCTTTACTTTTAAAGCGGGCAGTTAGCTCGGCAGGTGATTCGTTTGTAAATTCAATATTTCCGGAAACCTCCAGGCTTTTATACTTATCAGGATGCCCCGTCATAATAATAAGTTGATGATTTGAGGGGGGAAATGACTCAGCGTTAAATGTGCTGCTTCCCATAACAATAAGCTGTGATTCATCCCATATCTTTTTATAATAGTCCTGATCCTGGTGAGATGACCACAACTTAACATGGGGACTGCCCCATTTTGTTACCTTTCCATCAAGCGTTGAGACAAATATGAGTATCGTTTTCATTTTCGTTTTTAAATTAACTTTTTTATTTTTTTGAAAGTGCGCTGGTTTTATGAACAGCAATATGTTCTGTTTTATCGCTCTTGATTTCAAATTGCGGATCTTCTTTACTGGCATGATGTGTATAGCCTTTATAATT
>ERZ650309.112-NODE-112-length-39912-cov-5.912663_pt1 | contig 39912 bp, 31 predicted proteins | sample MGYA00376245_ERZ650309 | MGnify/ENA primary metagenome ERZ650309 (study PRJEB26733, sample SAMN07839294) | wastewater metagenome | biome: urban; feature: wastewater treatment plant; material: waste water | place: USA: North Carolina | collected 2016-04-26 ... | reverse complement strand
CGAGATATGCCTAAGTGACTGGAGTTCAGACGTGTGCTCTTCCGATCTTGCTTCAAACATGTATTCGCTACGGGTATAACCAATTTTTTTTATTACACTACGTGCAATGTCTTGTACATCTAAATAAGCCTTGCTTTTTACTTCACCTGCAAGTACTACTTGGCCGGTTGTAACCAAGGTTTCGCATGCTACTTTACTATTGGGGTCAAAAGCAAGAAAATGATCAATGAGTGCATCTGACACCTGGTCAGCTATTTTATCTGGATGACCTTCCGACACACTTTCGGATGTAAATAAATAAGACATTAATTTTTATTTGGGTGGCAAATATACGTCTGTAAGTAGATTATCAAAAGCCAATTCATCAAGGTATTACAGAATAGACAATATGGAGCCTCATTGGATATCTTTTATTATTACCTCCACCTACTCTTACTCTGCCTAATCCAGCAAAGTTTAGAGGTGTTGAGGATATAATAACCTGAAAAGATGCATCCTCAAAAGGATATACATAATCAAAGTATGGAGCCCATATTACAAAGTCGTATTCTTTTTCCTTGCGAGTTACCACGCTTTGTACATAGCGTGTTACATCAAAATTGTAGGAGCTAATCGTCTTTCCGCTTATGGGGTCAAACTTTGTTTTTGGATTAACTCCAAGTGTAGAAAGATTACCAATAGTGCCGTTAAATAATTGTGCATCATAAGGCACAGCTAAGCGCCGCATAGAATCTGTACTGTATGCTGCCAGAAATAGATTGGGTACAGCGGCTATATCATCACCTGCATCATACACCTGGTCAAAAACTATTTCTGCTCTATGTACAATCATATTGGGTAGCCCAGATAGTCCTTTTACCTTTAATGTTGAATATAATCCCGGCGTTGATTGGAAATAGAGTAAACTATCTTCAGAATCATTGTTGGGGGGTATATAGGAAGATATTTCTGCAGGTGCTGTATATTCTCTTTTTATAAAATTTGAATGTGCAGATGTAAATTGATTTACCCGCAAGTATCTTACTGAGGTATCAAAACTGCCATCAGCATTGGGCACTCTGTAATATATACCCACTTTGGTATTTGTGTCTATCAGGTTAATGCGCAGCATAGCATTGCCCATATTTTCAGGTTTGATAGAGAGCCCACGATAAGCATTACTAAAGGCCGAATCGCTCTTATAAAATCCATTAAAAGTAGTATCCCACTCATTGAGCATTTCTTTGCCAAAATCATCACTAAGTCTAATACGTAGCTGACTGGCTGCTTTTTCAAATAATGGGTCTGGTTTTACAGAGTCTGCCAAATCCTGTACTTGCACATACTTGGGTACATTATTATATGTGAGGTCTTCTCCGTCACCAAATTGTGAGGAATTTCTATATAGACTATCATTAACAAAGACTTCGTCGAAGTCTATTCTCTTTACACTAAATGCAAGAGGTTGTAAAGTATCTCCTACAGATCCCCTATAGCTTAGTATCAAAACCGCAGAGTCAAGCTGCATAACTTTTTGCGAAGTATCTCCGAATGTAAAAGGATAAAATGTTGGCCTTAGTTGAATATTTATTTCTCCAGTTGTTTTTCCAAAGATGGGGTCATTGGTATATCCTAAAAGATTATCATCTGATATCCTCACAATTGTGGTATCAAAACCAGCATTTTTAGATGATATCTGAAGGGTAGTATCCTTTGTAAACAGACCGTCAATAGGAGGTATCAATCCATTGCCAATTTCTGTGGTTATTATTTTTGTACAGGCTACTGTGAACAGTAAAAACACAAGGGCCAAAAAGAAATTTTTCTTTAGCTTCACAAATAAAATTTTTTGCTATTAATGAGGCGCAAGTTCGTTGTAGATGTCTATATAATGTGTTAAATCTTCCGTACCATTATATTTTATAATGTGCTTGTCTTTCATTTTGGAAAATTCAGTCACCAATTTTTTGTCTACATCCGGAGCGCCAAAGCTTATGGCATCAGCATAAGTGGCGCCACCACGCATGATGGCCATATTTGTACCCTCTTTATAAATTTCAAGATCTTTTTCCTTTATAGCAGGATGAATGGCGGACATTCGAGTAAAATCTTTTCCGATATGCTCGGTAAAGGATTCTGGGCTTAATGTGTAAATGCTTTTGCTATGTATAAATACTGGCTCACGCTTATAAGCAGTTTTTAAAAACATGGGTATAAGACCTGTCATCCAGCCACTACAATGTACAATATCCGGAGGCCATCCGAATTTTTTTACAGTTTCTAAAGCTCCTTTGCAAAAGAATACTGTTCTGAGGTCATTGTCTTCAAACCAATTTTCCTCTTCATCATGGTACAAAGATTTGCGTTTAAAAAACTCTTCGTTTTCTAAGAAATACACTTGTAAGCGTGCATTGGGCAATGAGGCTACTTTAATCTGTAATTGATAATCATCATTATCAACAGTTACATTGATACCAGATAGTCTTACAACTTCATGCAGCCTATGCCTCCGCTCATTAATTATACCAAACCGTGGCATGATGCAGCGTACTTCCATACCTGCCTCATAGCACTTGATGGCTAATTTGTTTACAATCTCCGCATACTCCGTAAGTTCGAGATAGGGAGACATCTCTGTTGCTATTATTAAAACTCTTTTCTTTGTTGTCATTAGGATGCTTGCCTAAAAATTTAAAGGGTGCAAAAGTAACAGAAACTACACTAAAATTTGCATCTTAGCAAGAATAACACAAAAACCATGTTGATTTTAAAAGAGAAACTAGCTTTAAATCATTGGATAACAGCAATGAAATCCTCCGAAAAAAAAATTGCTTTTGTACCTACAATGGGTGCTTTGCATGCCGGACATTTATCGCTTATACATCAAGCCAAGCTTCATTTTGACCTTGTAGTCTGTAGTATTTTTGTAAACCCTACCCAATTTAACGACCCTTCAGATTTTGAAAAATATCCTATTACCACGGAGCAGGATATTCAACTATTAGTTTCAGAAAAAACAGATATACTTTTCCTTCCTTCCGTCAGCGAAATATATGATACAGATACAAGTTGGCCAGACCAGTATGCCCTTGATTTTTTAGAAACTGTGTTAGAAGGATATTACAGACCGGGGCATTTTCAAGGTGTGTGTAAGGTGGTGCACAGATTAATTCATGCAGTGCAACCGGATGCTTTGTTTTTAGGTCGTAAAGATTATCAACAATGTATGGTCATTTCAAAAATGATTGATGATTTTAAAATTCCGACACAATTAATTATTTGTGATACCCTTCGGGAAATGAATGGTCTGGCTATGAGTAGTAGAAATATGCGCCTCAATGACACTGATAAACAAAAAGCTGCAAAAATATTTCAGCTAATGTGTACCATTAAAAATGATATTAAAGCAGGAAGTTTAGAAGACATAAAAAAATCCGGATTAACATATCTGAAATCAAATGACTTTAACCCGGATTATGTAGAAATAGCCGATGCCACAACTCTGCAACTTTTGGATAGCTGGGATGGACATCAAAAAATTGTATGCTTAGTTGCCGCTTTTTTAAGTGGCGTAAGGCTGATAGATAACTTGCCGATTAACTAACCGTAAGTGTACTACCGCTAATACTTACTGCAAATTTTTTCAAGGGCTTAGAAGCGGGGCCTTGTAATACAGAACCACTGGTCGAAAATTCACTGCCATGATTTGGACAAATGAAAATTTTTGAACCGGGGCTGTAGTTTACAAAGGTACCCTGATGGGTGCATGCCACACTAAGCGCAGTAAAAGAAGTGGGCTCATTGGTTTCTGCAAGTCTTACAACGATTACACCATCTCTTGTAACGGATGAACCTACCGATAGCAATGTGCTGCTTAAGTCAATTTCTAATGGATCATCTATAACCACACCACCACCACTGCCGCCCGGGTTATCACTACTTTTTGAACAACTCACTAAGGCACCGCAGGCACAAGCTGCTACTGAAAATCCCAATGTTGAAATAAACTGTTTGCGTTCCATAACTGAAAATTTTAATGATAGATTACATGCTGAACAACTCGTAACGAAAATCGTTCAGCAGTTATTATTTTATGGAAGCAAAAATCAGGGAGTTTAACAAAAGCATTTATCCCCGAAAGTGGTGATTTTTATACTGCTTATTGCATAGATGATAAGGTGGATTTTGTCCAGTTTTGAATGAGTTTTTTTTGATCCTCAGTAATTTTTGCATATTGATGTATCCAAAGATAACTACCCAATGGCATCCAACCATCCGTTACTGATTCTTCAATTTCTTCCAACTTATTTCTTTTACGTTTTTCACTATACGAACCAAAGATGGAAAAGTTTAGTTCTGCTTTTCCCTCATCAACATGATGTTTGAGCCACCAACCAACCGGTTGAATCCGATAATACCATGGATACACCGTGTTATTGCTATGACAGTCAAAGCAGCTGGTTTCTAATATATGTAAAACACTATCCGGCACTTTATATACTGCTGTGATATGACTATTGCTAATTGAGACATCTGTATTGTCCTTTGCCGCAGGAAAAAATTGGAAGCTGATAAAAGCAATACCAATGAATATCAGCAACCATTTTATTTTTTTTCTTGTAGGATTTTGCATGAATAAATATTATTGCTGGGCAAAACTAATTTGATACTGTCTATAGGCCTTACTAATTCAGTAATTTATTCATCATTTTGCATCAGATGCAAAACTTTGTTTTATTGCGGCGAGAAAAAATGATATCACCATGTATGAATCAAGTACCCAACTGAGGGTAAGGTATGCAGAAACTGATCAGATGAATGTTGTTTATTATGGCAACTATGCACAATACTTTGAAGTGGGCCGTGTAGAAAGCATCAGGCAGCTGGGTCTTGCCTATAAGGATATGGAGGCAATGGGCATAATGATGCCAGTGGTGGAAATGAATATCAAATTTTTACGACCCGCTACTTATGATGATTTAATAACCATAAAAACCCAAATTCGTACTAAGCCACAGGGATATAAAATTGAATTTCATCAAGAAGTTTTGAACGAAGCTGGTAAACTATTAGCCGCAGGCAATGTGATTCTTTTTTTCTTAGATAAGCAAACCTGGAAAAGAGTGAATGTGCCTGAGTATTTTGAAAATAAAATCAATGTTTACTTCCAATAGGACTGAGGGTGTGCGAAGCATCTTAATGACATTTGATCCATTACTGAAAATTGGCTTTAGGCATAGTTTTTCTTACTAATATCTTTATAATAACCAAGTCTTCGCTTCATAATTTTGAGAAATTATAACCCGCCGTCAATACATATCTTAAACATCGCTATTAACCTTTAATGTATTATGGTTGCATTGGTAGCTTACATATTGTAGTAAAATCAATATCCCCTTTTTTCTGTACGTATAAATGTGAAATGAGTAATCTTTCTGCACTACTCTGCTGTGCATAATGATAGGCTGCTTCACGATGCATATTTTCTTCCACTGTTCCAATCATAACTTCGGCAGTTTTAAACCAGTTCACTTTTTTGCCAGTATTGGATTGAATAAATGGCTCTAATACTTGCATGTGATTTTTAAGATTAAGCAACTTTGAAGCGTCTAAAATTCTTAAGTAAATACTGCCTTCTGGATGAAATCCAAAATTATTACTCACTACTGAAAATGCCTGCTCTGCACCTGCTATCCTCCGCAGCCACCTCAGCAAGGTGTCTTCCATTTCTTCCTTTGCAGTAAAGCTTGCCAATGAAATATAAGTACTGTTTTCTGTATTGTTTCTACTGCCATAATTTTTTTTGCATACAGCTTGCTCCTCTTTAATAAAGGTATCATTGTCTATAACAGCTACAATTCTATATTGACTAATATCCTGTTTTATAGGATCTGCATTGCGATGTCTGCTCGTGGTAATCTGTTGCATACAAATGAAAATGATGGTTTAAAATAATTGTGTAAAAATATTTTTCAAAAATAAATAATTTAGTTTTAAAAAACTAATTAATTTAGCATAAAATTATTTTTATGCAAGATGATATGATATATAGTCCGGCTTGGAAAGGTTCAAAATCTTACCGCCAGCAGCAAACGCCTACAGCCAATGCCACAGGTTTTGGCGCAGCCACTGACGATTATGCAGAGCGGGGCATTGATTTGAATGAGGAATTGGTAACCAACAAGCCGGCCACTTTTTTCTTTAGGATGAATGGAGATGCTATGATAGATGCCGGCATTCATAGTGGTGATATTCTTATAGTGGATCGTAGTGTAAAAGCTGTGGCAGGAAAGATAGTGGTAGCTGCGGTAAATGGAGAGTTGCTGGTGCGTCGCCTGTTTAAAACATTAAACCGCCTAAGTCTGACGGCAGAAAATAAACGCTATGCCACTATGGAACTTAATGAGTGTAATGAGTGTAATATATGGGGCGTAGTTACTTGGGTGGTGCATAGGGTATAAGAATGCATAGATGTAAAGCATTTATTTATGGATGTATGGTGTATAGTAAATACGCATAACAATTCAAGTAAAGCTATTACTTTTGACCATGCTCAAACAGTTTTCGCTATTTGTTATTTCTATCTTCTTCCTTGCTTGTAAGTCTGCTCAAGTGACACAAACTAATACTGATAATAAGAATAATGTTGCCACCCATTCATCAGAAAATTTTTTGGATAGCCTTATGCGTACAAAACCGGAATGGTTTTCTGAAATTATGCAAAAGGCAGATGACTATAGGGTAAAAATCATTTATACAAAAATTGATAGAGCTGCGGACAATACTCCTCATTTTACTGAGTATAGCTATCATAACAATGCTGCCTATTTCTATCCGGCAAGTACGATTAAATTTCCCTTGTCCATTTTGGCACTGGAAAAAATTAATAACCTTCAAGTGCCGGGAGTTTCTATGCTCACCACCATGATTACAGATACATCATTAGTAGCAGCAGCACATTATACACAGCCTACTGCAATGAATAGCACACCCAGCATAGCAAACTATATCAAACAAATATTATTGGTAAGTGATAATGATGCATCCAACCAGTTGTATGAATTTTTAGGACAGCAAGCCATCAATGAAACCTTGCATGCTAAAGGTTATACATCGGCGGAAATAAGGCACCGCTTACAAATTGCACGTAGTGCAGATCAAAATCGCATTACAAACCCGGTCTATTTTACGGATAGTAATGGTAGCGTCATTTATCAGCAGGCACTGAAAAAGAGTATATATTCATTTCCAGAAAGAAATGATTTTATAGGAAAAGGTTATATCGGAAAAGATGATGCCGTCGTGTATGAGCCTTTTAATTTTTCTCAGAAAAATAAATTCGAATTATCTGATCTTACTCAAATATTGAAAGCCATTATTTTTCCTAATGCAATGCCTATAAACAAGCGATTTAATTTAACGCAGTCTGACTACAAATTTTTACATCATTATATGAGTGCATGGCCCAGGGAAAGCAAGTATCCAAGCTATAGTGATACCGATTATTATTACGATACTTACTGTAAATTTTTACTATTGGGTAGTGAAAAGGGAACACCTCAAAAAGGTATTCGTATTTTTAATAAAGTTGGAGATGCTTATGGATTTCTTACGGATATTGCTTATGTGGTGGATTTTGAAAACAATATTGAGTTTATGCTCAGTGCTACCATTTATTGTAATAGTGATGGCATTTTCAATGATGATAAATATGATTATGATGCAATTGGGTACCCGTTTATGAAACATATTGGGCAGCTAATTTATGACTATGAGAAGGAAAGAGTGAGGGTATTTAAACCAGATTTGAATCAATTCAAATTTGATTATGCTGAGTAGGCTGCAAAGCTAAAAGTAACAACTGCCATCAAGAAAAAATATGTTGTATTACCTATTGTATGTGTCACTTGTATGGATACAATTGAATACATAATAAAGCCCAGATGTACTTGGTTTTTCCATTTATAAGAAATTAATATTTTATTCGTAAACAACTTACAATTTAGGACGAGATAGCAATTCTAAATTTTTGAATTTATTTATATGAATCTTCTTGTTATCACTGATGACGTAAATGGACGTTTCATCAATAAATCCTATGTCCACATCTTTATTTTCCGCAATTTGATAGATTGGCCGAGAAAGCTTGATTTTGCTCAGCAAGGGATCATTGTTTGATGTATGAAGTATACCACTTTGAATAAAAGCAATTTTATTGGTATATGGCAGTAGCCACACCTTGTTTTTTGAATCTACAAATATTTTTAAAATTTCATTGTCTGGCAATCCATCAATGATAGTGTAATTCTTAAAATGCTTGCCATTAAATCTACTTAATCCGGCTTCAGTGCCAAACCAGAGAAAGCCATCTTTGTACTGAGCAATGCTATAGACATTGAGCCCCGGAAAACCTTCATCTAATCCATATTTTCTATATGAAACTGTTTGACAAAATAGTTTATTGGTATTGTTTTAACATATAAGGAACATAGTATGTTTTTTGCATCATTACATGTTTTAAATCACTTTATAAAAATTAGGTTTATTAGAAAGCATTTTAGGTGCTAATTTCCACACTAAAACTATATTTTTCATATAACCTTTAAGCTGCCTAAAATGGTATAATCTGTTTTCCTTTTTGTGTGTAAGGTATTCCAGAAAAAAACCAATACAAAATATAGGACTCTCAGCAGTGTATATCATCATATTCATTAGGTACCAAAAAACACCTTCTTGCTTTCGAATTCTCAGCAAGTTCGACACCAATAGCTGAGCTCCTTTTCGGTCGAAAATATTTTGATACCCCTTTCCTGGCGAGTTAGTTTCTGCATTTATCGTTTCACCTTGCAGGTGTGTAATATGTATATCACCATATACGAACAATGGCCCATATTTACCAATGCGGTAGCACCATTCTGCTTCTTCTGCATATAAAAAGAAATCTTCATCCATGAGACCACACTGTTGGATGATCTCTTTTTTTACCATAAGAAATGCACCATTTATCCAATCCACTTTTACATCAGTCATGGCTTGTTTTATACTTGTGTTTTTTGCTTGCAATCCCAAAGCAATTTTTCGAAGAAAATTTCCCAAATATGGTAATGGTAATAAATGATTTAAACCACCTTTCATAAAATAACTTCCGGTTATCTGCGGGCTTCCGTCCTCGTTTAATAACTGTACACTACATGCCCCATGTGGTGATTGTTCAAATTTATGTAAACACCGCTCCAAAGCGTTTTTTAAAATAATCGTATCTGGATTCAATAATAACACTGTACTATTTGATGCTACTTGTATTCCTGCATTATTTGCCCTTGCAAACCCTGCATTGTAATTCATAGAAATCCAATGAATAAAAGGAAAGTTAGCTGTTAAAAATGCTTTACTGTCATCAGTGGAATTATTGTCCACTATAATCCATTCATAGTTAATAAAACTTTCAAATTGCATAGCACTTTTCAAACATTGTGTTATGAGTACTTTTGAATTATAATTTACAATAATTATACTAAGCATGTATATAATGACGTCTTCTTAAATATGAAATTGCCATCAATGTTTTTGAGCAAAATCCGATGCTCAACAGGGTAGGAGGGATGTTTGAAAGATCAACAACCATTTTATGCACAATCATAGGCCATGCTCCAGGGGCATGTTTTAAAATATCCTGCATATTCTTTATTTGAAGGTTTCTAAATAAACGCCACCAGGCATCATATACCCAAATATTTTCCAGCGGCTCTACACCATGTTTTTCTAAAAGATATAAACCTTCTGCAAGCTCTATTTTTGGATTTAAAAATGTGGATTGAGTAACTTGTGTGCTGTGCATTCCCACATTTATAAGACAATCATCTATATAATGGAATCTATGTTTATGTTGAATCATTCTGATATAATATTCTGTATCTACACGCCATTTCAATCGATTATCGTAGGCTTCACTCATGTTGTTTCTAATCATGGTTACACTCGGTGGCCCAATCTTGTTTGAAGCAAAAAGGAGCCAGGGTGTTTTATTTATTTTTTCTATAATACTGATGCCTGCTTGTACAATTTCGCTTTTTTCGGCATCGTCAATATAAATGTTTTGGTAACCCGAAAACATGCATGCTATGTTCGCATTTGCATGTTTGGCTAAAATAGCCAATGCATCATTTTTCGCAAACCAATCATCATGATGCATTATTTTAATCCACGCTCCACTCGCTTTTCTGATGCCCTCATTCCAGTTTTCAGGGGTACCCAGTGGACTGCTGTTTTTAAAGTATTGCAAACCATTTATTTGGCTATATCCACTCACTAATGCTTGCACACTATCATCAGGCGTATCATCCGTTATTATAACTTCATAGTCTTTAAAATTTTGTGCAGCAATAGAATCCAACAAACGCTTCAAGAGTGGTACATTTTTATATGCTGGTATCGTAATAGAAATAAATGGCATCTTAATGGTTCAAAAATAGGCATGTACACATAGTATTTCAAAACATGTACATTGATACCTTGATAATACTGAAAATCGGTACAGATATTAATCGTGCATATACGATGAGATTTTCAGTATTACACCTTAAGTCTACTCACATTGTCCTAATAAACATAAAATCCTTGTTCACTTGTCAGTATTTACTATAATACTAATTGATTTATAATAGGTTATACAATAAATACCTATTTATAATATACCCAAATTTACCAAGAAAAATGAATACAATACTGCCGTTTTCTCAAGGAGTACCTTTTTCACCCCAGAGTTCTCCTTTGTATCTGCAAGGAGGCACTTTTACTGATCATGGTATTCCTCCAATTTGTACAGGAAAACCTTCCAGTCAGCATTGCTTGCTATCTATTTAAAAAGGAATTAATTTACCCCTTCGGAGTATTATTCATAGACTATTTGCACCTCCAATTCCCCATAGTATTTTCCTTCAATTGAATATGGTATTTTTTTACCCCTTCGGGGAATGTATGATGCACACCCTATAACTCCATTTCTTCAGCAGCACTTTACCTGCATTTCAGAAATTGCATATTATCAAAAATAGCTATACGCTATTTTCTAATTCATGCGACCTAAACACTCAAAAATAAAAAAAGGGACAGGTAAAAAAGAGGGTTTGTTTTAGAGGAATTAAAAACTACTACTACAATAAATTACCAGTGAAAATAAAAAATTAAATAATAGCCAGAGGAGTTACACCACAAATTACTTTGTCACTTATAGCTACTAAAGGCTTGGCTTGAGGTGGCAACAATATATCTACCCTACTACCAAATTTTATAAAGCCCAATTCATCACCCTGATGAATGGATTTGCCTTCAATAGCATAGTTACAAATTCTTTTTGCTAATGCACCGGCAATTTGTTTTACTAAAATTTTTCCCTTTGCATTTTCTATAACAATACTATGTCGCTCATTTTCTGTAGATGATTTTGGATGCCATGCTACCAAATATTTTCCATGATGATATTGAGAATAGATAATTTTTCCATCCATAGGGTATCGATTCAAATGCACATTGGCAGGGCTCATAAAGATGCTTATCTGAAGTCTCTTTTCCTGAAAATATTCTTGATCAATTACCTCTTCCATTACCACCACTTTGCCGTCAGCAGGGCATACAATACTTTCATTTGTTTTTGTTAGCACTCTGTTAGGCACCCTGAAAAAAGAAACTATAAATAAAAACGTAAAAGTTGAAAGCACTAATATAATTATCGACAGCCAGGCATAAAAACTACCAATAAGATAGAGAGAAAAAACATTTATTGCCAGCCAAACTATTGCCGATATTCCAATTGTTTTGTATCCTTCCTTATGAATTGTCATTGACTAAAATAAGTGGCAAATATATGAGCTACTTTATGATGCCATTATGATATATTGATTATCCTCAAAGAATCTTTGGCCATGTAAAAAAATAAGCATATTTTTTAATTTGAAATGAAAAAAAAAGACCAGCCATTTTTATAATATAAGTGAATATACTAAAGCCGCAATACCTTAGCTGGCTTACCTATGCTATAAGTACATTAGCTATAGCCTAATGGACCTCTGCACTTGTAGTTATATTTCAATATCAAAAAAACCGACTCTTTTGAAGTCGGTTACTAAAATATATTTCTAAATGAATTATTTATTGCTATCCTGTGCTGGTGCTACAGGTATTGGGGAGGTTGGTGTAGCTTGCTGCTGGGTAGGTGTGTTTGTGTTGATATCATTGATCAATGAATCTTTATTGCCCGCAGGGCTAGTTAAAAATAAACTTGACACCAGGCAAAGTGTGATAAGTACGGATACGAATATCCATGTTCCTTTTTCTAGCACATCAGTAGTTTGTTTTACACCCATAAACTGATTATTGAATCCGGCTAATGTTCCACTAAGGCCACCACCTTTTGGATTTTGTATTAATACGATAAACCCAAGTATGATACAAGCTATTACTATTAGTATAAAAAATATCGTTGTCATAATTTATTGCTTAGTTCTACAATTTTGGCGGCAAAGAAAGTATTTTTTGAGGGATTCAAAAAACTTAATTTTTCGTACAAGCGTATTGCCTTTTGATATTTACCCTGCCTCTCCAGCACCTGTGCCATGGCTTCTGTAATTATTTCTGGGTTTTCAATGGATAAACCAGCCAATGCCACAATCTTTTTTTCGGATGCGGCATCTGTTCCCAAGTCTGTGGGGTTTGGATTGGTGCTGCGTATATGTCTAAGCCAATCAGTAAATCTTCTTGTTTTGGCATCTAATGCATCACCTTCCGCTTTTGGATTTTCTAATTTTATGCCCTGCGATGCAAAATAATCCACTCTATAAAATGGAGCTGTTTCTATTGGGATAATAGCATCTGCTTCCACTGCTTTTTCAAATACTAGTAATTGCTCTTGCAAAATGGAAGAAATTTTTTCAGCAGCAGCATCTGATTCAATAGTAGCATCTATTTCAATAGTAGCATCTGTTTCAAAAGTAGCATCATGCTTAGGAATATCATCGTTTATCCGTTCTATAATTGTTTCAGGTGCTTGCGGGGTTTCTTCGTGCTGCATAATGATAGCTATATGTTCCTCCACTTCATCATGCACATACTCCATTGTTTCGGTTTCTTTTTGAAATGGGTTTGATATAGAAAATGTATCTGTGCCTTCCAATAAGAAGTTTAACCAGCTTTCATTGTTGATATGTAAAGCAGTTTTTTTTATCAACTCATCATCTCTGCCAGCATCATTATTATGTAAGAGTTTTAAAAATTGCCCTGTAAAAAAATAGGGATGCTCTGTTGTGATGTCCTCCAGAAACTGAGCTTTTTTGCGACCGGATAAATGACCCGCACCCAGCGAGTCATAAACTGTTTTGAATAATACTGCTTTATTCATGTGGAAAAATGTAAGTGTGTGAAGGTAAGCTGAATCTGCTACCAGTTGGAGAATACTCTATTAAACATTTCGTCTGACACATTTCGAATAATATCAGGAAGTAATTGAGCTTCTGCCTGCGGCAATGAAAGAGTGGCCGAAAATTCAAAATCACGACTTACATCAAACTCTTTTGTTTCCGGAATTTTGGTATTCGTAAAAGTAATATGTACGCCAACAGACAATCTATTGTTGGCCGTTTGCCCATTGCTAATGCCTGATGTAGTTACATTATAATTACTGATATAACTGTTAATCAGGTAGTCTGCCTCATCGTTATTTGTCCTTGTAAGCTTTGTGTAGTTATTTACTTTTTGTTGGAATGCATCAGTAAGCTGTGGGCTTAGTTGTGGATTTATATACCTGGCTTTATTTTCAATAAAACTAATTTTTACGGTCTTAATATCTGCTGGTATAGACACATCCCTAAATGTATAAATACCACAGGAAGCAAACACTATGCAGCAAGTCAGTATGATAAATATTATTCTGGTTTTCATTAGATGATACTATACTCTTTGAGTTTTCTATACAATGTTCTTTCACTAATGCCAAGATCTAAGGCAGCACGGCGTCGCCTCATTTTGTGCTTTTTTAAAGCTTTAAGAATAAGCTCCTTTTCTCGGTCTGCTATACTCAGCGATTCCTCTACTTCTTCATGCGCATCAATTACCTCAGTATGTGTATGTCTCATATCTTCAGATTGATTGGAGACTATTACAGCAGGTTGTAAACCCGGGTTGGATACCAAATTGAGGTGGTCACCATTTGGCATTTCCTGCATCAGTTCATTCATAGTAAAAGATGCAGATTGCTGACCTGCCACAGTGGGGTTTTTCAATATTTCCAAAAACATCCTTTTCAATTCTGTTACATCTTTTTTCATATCAAAAAAAAGTTTGTATAGAATTTCTCTTTCATTGGCAAACTCGCTACCACTTACCGCTGCACTACCTGCTAATACTGGAAGTCGGTTGAAGTTTTTTTCAGGTAAATAAGTTCTCAATGTTGATGCATCAATCTGTGATGTACCTGCAAGAACAGAAATTTGCTCCGCAATATTTTTTAGTTCCCGCACATTTCCCGGCCAGGGATAATTCATTAACAAAATTTTAGCCTCATCTTCTAATTGAACAGGGGTAGTTTTATATCGCTCCGCAAAATCAATTACAAATTTTCTAAAGAGTAATGGTATATCCTCTTTTCGGTCTCTAAGCGAAGGTACTCTAATGGGAACACTACTCAATCTATAATATAAGTCTTGTCTAAAACGTCCATTGTATGTGGATTCTAGTAAGTCTTTATTGGTAGCCGCAATTACACGCACATCCGTTTTTTGTACTTTGCTTGAGCCTACTCTTATATATTCTCCGGCTTCCAGCACACGCAGTAGGCGGGCTTGGGTACCCAATGGCATTTCACCAATTTCATCCAAAAAAATGGTACCTCCATTCACAGTTTCAAAATAACCTTTTCTGCTGTCCACCGCTCCTGTAAATGCACCTTTTTCATGGCCAAAAAGTTCTGAGTCAATTGTGCCTTCTGGTATTGCACCACAGTTTACTGCTATAAATGAGTTGTGTTTTCTTGCAGATAAGGAATGTATAATTTGTGAAAATACTTCTTTACCCACACCACTTTCTCCGGTTATTAATACAGATAAGTCAGTAGCTGAAACTTGCATGGCCACATTAATGGCATGATTAACTGCCGTAGCATTACCAATAATACCGAATCTATTTTTTACTGATTGTAATTCTGCCATATTGCTTTTTCTCTAATTAAATATTGCTACTTTTTATTGGATTTTCAGTTGCCTAAAAGTGCAAATATTTTCGTTTTTCTGATTTTCTTTTTCTAATCAATTGGTTTGATGTATTGTAGCATTGACAATACAGCTTTTTGCCAATACTTCATCATTCAAGCACTACACAATCATTGCTCCCATCATGGTTGCTTTGGTACATTCTGTAATCTTCACTTGTACATAATCTCCAGGCCGTAATTCTTGATTACTCTTGGGAAATAAAACTACTTTATTTTGACTGTTTCTTCCCCTCCAAAAATGCTCACTCCGCTTACTATCTCCTTCAATCAACACCTCAGATATTGTACCGATATCTTTTTGATTGCTTTGCAAACTCAATTTGTTTTGCAAATCCACAATTTCCTGTAGCCGTCGCTTTTTTATTAATTCTGGCACATCATCTTCATATCTTTTTTCTGCAAGGGTGCCCGGTCTTTCACTATAAAAGTACATATAACTCATGTCATATTTACTTTGCTCCATAATGCTAAGCGTGTCTGCATGATCTTCATCTGTTTCGGTGCAGAACCCGGCAATGATATCGCTGCTTATACCACAATCTGGCAAAATAGTCCTTATCTGATTTACCTTTGAGAGGTACCATTCTCTTGTATAAGTACGATTCATCAGTTGAAGTATTCTGGTGCTTCCACTTTGCACCGGCAGGTGGATATATTTACAAATATTTTTATAAGCAGCCATTGTTTCCAATACATCTACTGTTATATCTTTTGGATGAGAGGTACTAAATCTTACCCTCAGCAATGGATTGATTCTTGCTACTTTTTCTAATAATTGAGCAAAGGTTACTGCTTCATTTTTACTGTCATCCATCCAGTAGTAACTATCTACATTTTGGCCAAGCAGTGTTACTTCTTTAAAACCTCTATCAAATAATTGTTTTGCTTCTTCTACAATGCTCAGCGCATCTCTACTCCGTTCACGGCCTCTTGTAAAGGGAACCACACAAAAGCTGCACATATTATTGCATCCCCGCATGATGGAGATGGATGCAGTAATACCGTTGCTATCTAATCTTAAAGGTGAAATATCAGAATAAGTTTCTTCCCTACTTAGTAATACATTCACAGATTTTTGACCAGTTTCTGCCTCCGAAACCAATGCAGGTAAACTTCGATAGGCATCCGGACCCACTACCATATCCACAAGTTTTTCTTCTTCCAGCAATTTTGATTTAAGCCGCTCTGCCATACAACCTAATACACCCACCAGTGTACCCGGTTTTGCTACTTTAAGTTTTCTAAATTCTGTAAGTCTTTTTCTAATGGTTTGTTCTGCCTTTTCTCTTATGCTACATGTGTTGATTAAAATAAGATCTGCTTCTTCTACATTACGAGTAGCTCCATATCCTTCTTCATATAAAATACTGGCCACAATTTCACTATCACTGAAATTCATTTGGCAACCATAGCTTTCTATAAAGAATTTTTTTGTATAAGGGTTATTATCCAAAGCAAAAGGCTGAAAAGCCTCTCCCTGACGGGTTTCATCGTGATATTCTGTCGTATCTGTAACAGGCATTCTGAAATAGATTTGGATACAAAATTAGTATAATGTTGTGACAGAATGGCTGCTCTTTTCAAAATTAGCATTTCGCAAAATTTATTATGAGGTTTAAGCAAAAAAAAACCGTCCCAACTTGATGTTGGGGCGGTTAAGCACACGCACATGAGAAAGAAAAACTTTATAAGCCGATTGTTTTTAATTCTTTTGGAAAGCGCAGGGTGGTAGTCTGAATTTGACTATCTCTTTTGTATTTGATAGTATAACTGTCGCCATCTTTTGCATCTTTAAATATATTTTTAATATCCTCAGTAGATGCAATTGATTTGTCATTAACCATTGTAATGATATCGCCTGTTTTTAGACCCGATTTGGCAGCAGGAGCATCTTCATCCATTTCCAAAATACTTACACCGATATTGTCTTCTGTATCCTGCACAATCGCACCTAGGCGTGGTTTTCTCGAAAATTGGAAAACTCCTCCTCTTGCGTTTGGTGGAGTATAATTGAAACTATAATTATTGCCATCATTGTTGTTCCATCCATATACTCTTATGTCTTTATTTTTGGTTAATGTTATTTCTTTTTTCAAGCTTTTACCATCCCTGGTAAAAGTGATATTTACTTTATCTTCCGGTTTACACTTGCCAATTGCCTCATACAAATCGTCTGGCCCTGTGATGGCAGTTTCATTTACTTTGGTGATGTAATCATCTTCACGCAATTCAGCTTTGGCAGCAGGACTTTCATCCGTAATTTCTGTAATTTTTGCTCCCTTATCTGTAGCTTCTGTAAGGACACCCAAAAAAGCTTCATTTCTTTTACCTGCTTTTGCCCATCCCTCACCAAAATCACCGTCAAAATGTTGCAATTCCTGCAATCTCTCCAATTCCGCAAATCTCTTATTATTCAGATCAAAATTTAACGCAGACAATTCGGGAAATTCAAAATGTGAAATCTCTACATCATCACTTTTATAATCATCCACCGGTTTACCATTTACAGTAATCTTATCACCATCAACCACTATGGTTACTTTCTCTTTACTGTCTTTCTTTTTGCGAATCATTATTTGGTCTTGGGCACAAAGGCTATTGGTTTGTAAAAGCCCTCCGAGTAATAATGCTACTATTAGCTGCTGAATAATTTTTTGCATAATTAATTTTTTAATACTAAATGTTTCGTAGCAAATGTAAGGGGAATAAAATGAATACGAAGCATTTCGGAAATGTTAAAAAATGTATTTCCAAATAAAGCATGAGCTTACGATAAATGTTCCAAAAACAAAATCTCAAATTTTATTTTGCGATTAAAAATTTGCCCCCCGATACAAAACTCCAAACCGCTAACAACCGTTATCTTTGCGGCATGGAAAATTTTACGCAAGGCGTTTCATCACCTGATTTACTTTCTTTTAATCAGTTTAAAACTACGGTATTAGCAGATTATAAAGTGGTTGTTCTCAGCAGAGAAACCAGTTTGCTAGGTCGTAAAGAAGTGCTTACCGGAAAAGCAAAGTTTGGCATTTTTGGCGATGGTAAAGAAGTAGCACAAGTGGCTATGTCAAAATTTTTCAAACACGGCGATTTTAGAAGTGGGTACTACCGGGACCAAACTTTTATGTTTGCTACCGGTATGGCAACAGTGCAACAGTTTTTTGCACAATTATATGCCGACCCTGATGAAACCAATGAACCATTTAGTGCTGGTAGGCAGATGGTGAGCCATTTTGTAACTCCAAATACAGATGCCTCAGGCAATTGGCTGCCTTTAGCAAATCAATACAATGTAGCTGCTGATATGGCTCCCACAGCCGGGCAAATGCCACGAAGTGCAGGATTAGCCTTAGCATCTAAATTATTCAGAAATAATACAGCGCTGCATAAATTCAAAGATTTAAGTAATAATGGAAATGAAATCTGTTTTGTAACCATTGGAGATGCATCTACCTCCGAAGGACATTTTTGGGAAACGGTTAATGCTATAAGTGTACAGCAGATACCTGCTGCCATTTTTGTATGGGATGATGGCTATGGCATATCAGTACCAAAAAAATATCAAACAACAAAGGGTTCAATCTCGGATGCACTGTCCGGTTTTCAAAAACAGGATGGTACTAATGGTATGCAGATTTATAAGCTAAAAGGTTGGGATTATCCGGGCATGTGCGAAGTATTGGAAGAAGCCATTGAGCAAATAAGAAATACCCATGTGCCGGCACTATTTCACATCGAAGAAATTACACAGCCTCAAGGACATAGCACCAGTGGAAGTCACGAAAGATATAAAGATGCAGAAAGACTACAATGGGAAAAGGAATGGGATTGTATGAAGCAAATGCGCAGTTGGATTATAGATAGCAATATCGCCTCAGAAGATGAGCTTCAAACAATAGAAGGAAATACAAAAAAGGAAGTAAATGAATGGCGCACAGCAGCATGGGAAAATTATTTATCTCCAATACGCCAGCAGAAAGAAAAGACCATTGAACTATTGCAAAGCGCACAGGTGCATGACATTAATGTTTACAATGAAGTACAGATCATTGCAAAGGAGCTTGACAACAACAAAGAGCCATTGCGCAGAGAAATAATGCATGCATTAGTAAGGGCATCTGAATGTATTAATAGCCCATTTGCGGCTGCTGACATTAAAACATATCACCATCAATTAGTAGATATAAACACTGCATTATACAACAGTCATTTATACAATGAAATTGGAAAGTCTGCTCTTTCTGTTACTCCTGTAGAGGCAAGGTTTAATGAAGATGCATCTATTGTAAATGGGTATGAAATTTTAAATAAATATTTTGATCAGCTATTTGAAACAAACCCTTTGGTAGTAGCATTTGGAGAAGATTTAGGTTTTATTGGTGATGTCAATCAAGGTTTTTCTGGTTTGCAGGCAAAACATGGTGCAGATAGAATATTTGACACTGGCATTCGAGAGTTGAGCATAATGGGTCAAGGCATTGGTTTAGCATTGCGTGGCCTTCGGCCAATAGCAGAAATACAATATTTGGATTACCTTCTTTATGGTCTTCAACCATTAAGTGATGATGTAGCTACACTGCATTATCGCACTAAGGGTAAACAATGTTGTCCCATCATTGTAAGGTCTCGTGGTCATAGGTTAGAAGGAATTTGGCATAGTGGAAGCCCGATGGGTATGATCATAAATGCACTGCGAGGCATGCATGTATGTGTACCCAGAAATATGGTACAAGCTGTGGGCATGTACAATACACTATTGGCCTCAAACGATCCTGGTCTTGTAATAGAATGTTTAAATGGCTATCGATTAAAGGAAACATTGCCTTCCAATTTATTAGACTATAAAGTAGCTTTTGGTATTCCGGAAATTCTTGAAGCAGGTACCGATATTACACTGGTTTCCTATGGTAGTACACTTCGTATTGTATCCGCCGCAGCAGAGCGTTTACATGCAATGAATATAAGCTGTGAGATAATAGATGTACAAACATTGTTGCCTTTCGATATCCATCATATCATTTTAGATTCTCTCAAAAAAACAAATCGAATTTTATTTATTGATGAAGATGTGCCGGGTGGAGCAGCTGCGTATATGTTTAATGAAGTAATGGAAAAGCAAGGGGGATATAGATGGTTGGATGCAGCCCCAAGAACCTTAACTGCTAAGGCACATAGGCCTGCCTACGGCAGTGATGGAGATTATTTTAGTAAGCCAAATGCAGAAGATGTAATTGCAATGGTACAATCCATAATGGCAGAATAGTTGGTATCCATTCATTCATTGAAATATCAAGACCATATATAATCTCAACAAAAATTTGCAAGTAAATTTTTGATGAATTTTATCTATTCATACAAATGGATTATGGTTTCATTTTTACAGTCATCGTTCATTTGTCTATCCATTCCTATCTTTAAATGAATACTTACATGGGCTTGTATGACACCTCACAACCACAAAATTTGAGTATAGAAATTATCATCAACAAATTATACCCATTACACGGTATGCTTTTCATTAGAAACTGACCCATATTCGCACCAATAATTTTTTATAATGAAATCATTTCAAAAAATACAACTGAAGAAGAGCTATGCTTTGATGGCTTTGTTAGGATTACTGTTTGTAAATATAAATTTATACGCACAACGGAAAGCAACCGGGGCAAATATTAACCCCGCTACCATTATGAAAACGCCCAAGAAACTGCCATTATCTTTTCGCAGTTTTAGAGGGATGCCTGCCAGTTATTCATTAGAAAAATATTGTCCTACGCCGGGAGATCAGGGCAATCACGGTACCTGCGTGGCATTTGCGAATGCTTATGGTGTGGGTACAATTCTTTATGCTAAAACACATGATATTACGGACAAATCCATTATTGACAAATACGCATTTTCAGCTACTTATCTTTATGAACAAATAAAGAATGAAGGTGATAATGATTGCCAAAATGGTAGTGATCCCATTACTGCTTTGCGCACTATGAATGAAAATGGTGATGCTTTTCAATCTGCTGTGCCTTATAGTTGTAATTATACCATAACAGACGATATAAAACAAACTGCATCTTTATACAAAATAGATGATTACTCTATTTTATTTGCCCAGCCGGGTATGCTTACGACAGACTTATTTGTACTCAGTGAAGAAGAAGCAATATCCAGTACAAAAAAAGCAATATTGGAAGGTTCTCCTGTTTCATGTGCATTCTTTTTACCTGAAACATTTTATAGGATTACATCCGAAGTTTGGACTACCGACCCCGCCATAGATACACCAAGTGATTGGAAGCATAGTGGCCATGCAATGACAGTTGTGGGCTATGACGATGACAAGTTTGGCGGTGCATTTAGAGTACTCAATAGTTGGGGTACTGGCTGGGCAGACGGTGGCTTTGTATGGATGCGCTATAAAGATTATACCCAATGGTGTGCAGTAGCCTTGCAACCTTTTGCAGATCCATTTACGCCAGTGCCAGAAGAAAAAAGAAAGGAAGCACCAGCGCCAACACCAGACCCAAGTCCAGAACCTGTGCCAGATCCAAAGCCACAACCAGATCCAGAACCAGCACCACAACCCAGTCCGGAGCCAGAGCACTTAGATGAAGTTAAGTTTTCCCTAAGTGGCAATGTTGAATTTATGCTGAACACAGGTACAGCTATGCCTGTATCAAAAATTTCTACCCGCAATCTTGTAGTGGAAAATGATATGTCCGGCGAAAAAGAAGAGTTGGTAGCCTATCGTATGAATGAAACCTATTCATCCGGTACCAAATTTCGATTCTATATATCAACAGATGAAGACTGCTATATTTATGCCTTTGCTACAGACCTTACGGGAAAAGTTAATCGCATATTACCTTTTGATGATCTGATGAGTACACACATAGGATCTAACAGTGTGGTAGCATTTCCATCTGATAGTAAAGTAGTAAAAATGGATGATCAAAAAGGTACAGATTATCTCCTTATTTTATATTCAAAAGAAAAATTAAATGCTGCTGAAATAGCCAATAAAATGAGCAGTATGAATGGAGGGTTGAGTAAGAAAATTTTGCAAGCATTAGGCAATAAATTGATTGATAAATCTGAAATAACCTACGACATTAATCAAGTAGGATTTTCTGTAAATAAAACTTCCACAAGAAATCTTATGGTGTCTGATGATGAGGATAATGACAACTCAAGTTACACTGGTACCGTGGTGCCATTGATGATAGAATTATCGCATAATTAATATCAAGGCATTAGAAATTATTTTTAGTAAAAGAATTATTGGTATGCATATATAGTGTATCAATAATTCTTTTTTTATGCAAAATCTTGAAATAATAATTGAGGGTATGAAACTGAATAAAAAAATGGGTTTAGTACTTATTTGCATGCTGGCCATAGCTCAAATACAGGCTCAGCAAACAGTACTCACAGTACCATCCGGTCATCTAAGCTCGCCACGCAGTATTGCGGTTTCTCCAAATGGTAAATGGATGGCCAGTGCCGATTTTAATGACTTAATTATATGGAATGCAATCAATGGGTCACAGCTTAGAAAAATAAGCACCAGTGCACATATAGAGTCTATCAGTTGGTTTCCTGATAATACAACTATTGCATGTCAGATTGAAGATTACCCTCAGGATACCATCATGAAATATGATATACAAATGGGCAAGCGTACAGGTGCTGTTACCATGAAAGATGTATATAGAATGCGGGTAAGTAAGGATGGAAAATATATATATGCAAGTGGGGGAGATGGGGAGTTAAGAATTTTGGATGCAGCTTCGCTGAATGTAGTACAAACCATACTACCCGACAATAAAAAACTTCAACTCACTATTTATACCAGCCCCGATGAGCAATATTGCGCAGCAGTAAATTTTTATAAAATAAGTGTCAATGAATTAAAACCAGGTGAAGGCGGTACTAAGAAAGTAGGTAAAAAAATATTTGATATAAAGCCACCATTTGGTGAAGTGAGTCGCTACCAGTTTAGCCCCGATGGTAAAAAGCTCATAACATTAGTAGGCCCCGATTTTGGGATTGTTTGTTTTGACATTGCTTCGCAAAATGTAAGCTGGTCTGTAAAGAGTGATGAAAGTTTTGATGATTTTGGTTTTACCTCAGATGGAAAATTTATCATAACACTACACGAAGATTTAATTGAACTCTACAATATAACTACTGGCGAAAAAGTAGGCAAAGCCATCAATATGAAAGACGGCTATGGTACCGATATGATTGTAAGTGGTGGTATGGCTTATGTATGGGATGAATGGCATAGTGAGTTTCGTATTACAAGATTTAATCCTCTTACTGCTGCAAAGGATATCACATTTACTGGCGATTATCAGGATGGTTACAAAGCTGCTACAGCTACAGCCACACCTGTATTTGGACAGTTTGGAAGTACGTCGCCCATGCGGATTTGGAACCTACAGGAAGGGCGTGTAATCAAGTCTTTTTACATGGGTATGAAATATAAAGGATTTGGTTTTAGCCCGGATGGTAATACTGTAGCTTTTGGAAAACCTTTGAAAGTAGTAGATACACACACGGGCAATGAGAAAATGACATTGCCATATGAAGAATTTTACGAACCAACAGGGGTAAGCATTTCTGCAAATGAAAATTATATCTGTACATGGGAAAATAGCGACTTCAATATCTTTCTCTATGATACAAGAATGAGATCTATTCTCTGGAAAAAAGATGATAATAAGCCAAATGGTACGGCATTTTCACCTGATGAGAATTTAATTGCCATCTCTTATGAAAATGGTATTGTGGTATTGTATGAATCGGAAACGGGTAAGATTGTTAGTTCCATTTCCATTCCCGGAGGGAATAATTATAAACCTGCCGGCATTGCCTTTAAAAATAACAATGAAATTATTATTGCCTGCGGCAATGAAATCAATACCTATACGATTAATGGTCAATTGCAAAAAAATAATTATAAGTTGACTGGTAGTTCAAACCCATATATCAATAATTTTCAGTTGAGTGCCAATGGCAGAATAGCACTCATAGAATCTGCCCGTACTGAAGCTCCTGCACAAGTGATTAATTTAGAAACAGGTGTCTTAATTCAGTACATAGGAAATAACGATAATGGGTTTTATTTTACGGGACTATTGCCGGATGGGGCTCATGTGGTAACTGTGGATGTGCACGACATCACATCAGTATGGGATGTGCAATCCGGACAAAAAATAATGGACTTGTATTCCTATAACGATGAATGGCTTGCTGTAACACCAGATGGCCGTTTCGATGGATCACAAGATGCTATCAATAAATTATATTTTACCAAAGGAACGGATATTATTCCCTTGCAAAATTTATATGAGCACTATTATACTCCCGATTTAATTGTACGATTACTCAATGGAGAAAAATTAGATCCTGTAGATGTTATTGATCAATTGAGCAGTGCGCCCACTGTCAAAATTATTTATGAACAGGCTGCTCGAAACCTCTTGGTATCCGATGATATCCAAAGTTACGATAATACAAGTGGTATAGCCACTATTATAGTACAGGCAAATAGCATAGGTAGCAAGATTGATGAAATAAGGTTATATCAAAATGGAAAAGCATTGAGTGTAAACAATAGAAATTTATCCGTTGTTGACGATGCAGGTAGCAACACATTTCAAACTGAAAAAAAATATACCATCAATCTATTACCCGGTGAAAATATTTTTAGGGCTATTGCCCTCAATGAGCAGCGTACAGAAAGTAATCCTGATTTAATGTCTGTCATTTATAAGCAGGCGGATGAAAGCAATCCAGGAAATAATACCATCTATGAATCAACGGTAGCACTGGTGGATAGAAATGCAACCGTGCACCTGCTCATAGTGGGCATCAATGAGTATGATAATAAAAAATTGCATTTGGATTATGCATTTGCAGACGCATCTTCTTTTAAAGACGAAATAGAAAAAGATGCAAAGCAATTAGTGCGTAAAGTGGATACCTATTTTATAACTGACAATGCAGCTGACAGATCTGCCATCTCAAAAGCATTTGATAACATTCGCAACAATGCAAAACCACAAGATGTATTTATTTTTTATTATGCCGGTCATGGGGTTATAGGCAAGGACAAATCATTTTATTTAGTACCCAGAGATATCAGTGATTTAAACAATGTACAAACTGAGTTAGAAACCAAAGGGATATCTGCTGCACAGTTGCAACAGTATGCCATTGATATAGCTGCGCAAAAGCAAGTATTCATTTTAGATGCTTGTCAAAGCGCCGGAGCTTTTGATAACTTGATACAAGCAGAAGCTGGACAGCAGCGTAGCATTGCATTATTAGCCAGAAGTACGGGTACACATTGGATGGCAGCAAGTGGCAGCAAACAATTTGCCAATGAATTTGATGCCTTGGGGCATGGTGCATTTACGTATATCTTATTGGAGGCTTTAAAAGGAGCCGCTGAGCAGCAAAATATGATCACCGTAAATGGCCTTAAAAACTATTTACAAAAAGCCATGCCTGAATTAATGAAAAAATATAGGGGTACTGCACAATATCCTGCCAGTTTTGGTTTTGGCAGCGATTTTCCGGTGAAGCAGTAGTGGATATTTACTTGTGTTAATTAGAATTCAAAGTGTATAAAATATTGCTATAAGCTTGCTTATTATTTTTATGGAAAAGTAAATACTAATTGAAGAGTTTATTTCATATTCTTAAATCAGTATTAAAAAACTCATTTTTTGTGTCAAAAAAAATCAGGCTACTCATTTAGCCTGATTTTCAATTTTCGTATTTAAAAAATACATTAAAAATTTAAAAATATTTTATTGAAATAAATACACATCATAGCATTATTCCCCCCAAATTTCATCCTTTCCGTCTAACCATAGTTTTACTGATTCAGTAGTTACACTTTTTGGCCGCTCCAAAGGGAATCCTAATGCTCTATCCCAGATCAAACTCGCCATTACGCCCAGTGCACGGCTTACAGCAAACAGTACAGTATAAAATTCATATTCCACAATTCCATAGTGTACCAATAGTGAACCACTGTGGGCATCTACATTTGGCCAAGGATTTTTTATTTTACCTAAACTCTGAAGTATTGGAGGTACCGTTGCATATATATTCCAAACAGTATTTACTAATTTATCATCAGGCATGTGCTTTTTACCAAACTCCATTTGTGCCTCAAAGCGTGGATCGGTTTTGCGAAGCACAGCATGACCATAACCCGGCACTACCTTTCCTTTACTAAGTGTTTGCTGCACATAGTTCGCAATTTGCTCACTACTTGGTTCATCTGTACCAATTTCAGCTTGCATTTCATAAATCCATTTGATTACTTCCTGATTTGCTAATCCATGCAATGGACCAGCAAGTCCATTCATTCCAGCAGAGTAAGCAAGATAAGGATCGCTAAGCGCACTGCCTACCAAGTGTGTAGTATGAGCTGACACATTACCTCCTTCATGATCAGCGTGTATAGTCATATATAAACGCATCAATTCCCTAACGCCATGCTCATCATAACCCATCATGTGGGCCAAGTTGCCAGCCCAGTCAAGCATTCCATTGGGCTGAATATGTTCTCCATTCTTATACTTTCTTCGATAGATGTAGGCGGCAATTCTGGGTAAGCGGCTTATTAAAATTATTGCATCATCAAAAGTGGGCTCCCAGTAGTCTTTTTTATTGATTCCTTCAGCATAGGCTTTTGCAAAATAACTCTCTGTTTGCAAAGCCATTATTGCCACAACAAACATCGTCATTGGATGAGTAGTAATTGGTAAGGCTTCAATTGCATCAAACACATGGTTGGGTACATGGCTGCGCCGTTGCAATACGTTTGTAACATGTTCTACTTCTTCCTTATTGGGCAATTCGCCCAAAAGCATTAAATAAAATAGCCCTTCGGGCAATGGCTCAGAGCCATTGTTGCTGGTTGGCAACTTTTCTTTCAATTCAGGAATGCTATACCCTCTGAAGCGAATGCCTTCTTGTCCATCTAATAAACTTGTTTCTGTAACTAAGCCAGTTATACCCCGCATGCCTTGATAAATTTGCGAAAGTGTTACTTCCCCAATTTTTTTATTGCCATGCTCTTTTAGAATTTCTTTAATTTCAACACTGCTTTGCTCTGCTTTAATCTTGAATCGGTCTTTTAAAATGCCCATTTGAATATAATTTTTTTATGCCTTTTGATTAGTTTATACGGCGTTCAAAAATATAAATTAAGACCATTACAACAATATCAATATCATAATGTTTTTTTTGAAATTTATTTATTTGGTTAAAATCTTTCTCTTGTGTTATAGCAGTTACGATCGAAAATCAAAAGAAATGTGTCAGAAAGAAAAAAAATTTATTTCAGGTAGCCAAATATTTATAGCTCAATCGGTCCACAAAAACGGGAATAATATTAAGGATAAGATTATGGTCATAATGTCTAATCCCATTAATAATACTATCATCGTCCAGTATCCTTCTTGTAGCACAGGAGCAAATGATGCATTGGCCAATTTGCTCAATACAATAAGTTGAGGTATTACAACCGGGAAACCCATGATGGCCATAAGCGCACCTTGCTGCTTTGTTTGAGATGCAATAGCTGCGAGAAAAGTGAAAATTAATGAAAGACCCACACCACCAAGCAGACTAATAAGTGTAAAGCTGAAAATATTGTAAATAGGATTTCCTAATAATAAACAAAACAAGGATAGTGATAGCACTACCATTATCATCATCAAAAAAGCGTTGTAAAGTTGTTTGGCAATTATATAATCTCTTGGGCCAGCAAGTATATAGTAGTATAACATCCTACTGCGCCCTTCCTGCGTAAAACTTTTGGCTACAGCATTTATACATACAAACAACTGCACCATCCAAAATAATGCATTCCATGTATTTTCTTCCGGTTTTCCTGCAGTAAGGTAAATAACAAAAGTTGTGCTTGCCACATAAAGTAGAATTCCATAAAAAGTATATTGCTGTCTTGTTTCCAAGAGGATATCTTTTTTTGTAAGTGCTACAATGTGTTTTAAAGCCATGAAGCAAAAATAGTTGATACCATACTAAAGAGGGTTAAGATTTGGAAGATTCAAAACAAAAACTATATTTGCAGCGGAACAAAAATGAAAGAAGGGGACGAAATCGTTCCCTTCTCTTTTTCTCAGATGCAAGCAGATACAATTATACAAACATTAGAAAAATTAGCAGATGAGGTACTGACCATCAGGCCGGATTTATTTCGTGTGCGTATTTGGATAAAGCCCACGAATAATATCCGAGTATATATTGATGGAGACAATGGTATAACCATTGACGACTGTATTAAAATCAATAAAGTTATGTACAAGCTCATTGAAGAAAAAGCATATTATCCTGATGGCGATTTTTCTTTGGAAGTATCATCCCCAGGCATTGATGAGCCATTGATATTCCATAGACAATATGTAAAAAATATTGGCAGAAAAGTAGCGGTTTCCCTTTTGGAAGAGGCCACAGTTGAAGGAATGCTTTTAAGTGTGCAGGAAGCAGCTATTGAAGTTGAAGTAAGACAAGGTAAAGGGAAAAAATTAGTAATAGAAAAAGTTGTAATTCCATTTTCAAATATAAAAAGCACAACCGTTCAGGTTATTTTTTAAAACACGGATAGCATCCGGCAAAAATTTATGCTATGGCAAGTATTAATTTGATTGAAGCATTTCAGGACTTCAAAGATGCAGAAAATATTGATCGCCCCACTATGATGAAAGTAGTGGAAGATGTGTTTAAAACCTTGCTACGCAAGAAATATGGTTCCGACGATAATTTTGACGTAATTGTTAATGCAGAAAAAGGTGATCTTGAAATTATAAGAAGAAGAGTAATTGTGGAAGATGGGGAAGTAATGGACCCACTTTCTGAAATAGGTTATACCGAAGCAACTAAGATTGAGCCAGACTTTGAGATAGATGAAGAACTATATGAAGAAGTAGATATGCTTGACTTTGGCCGCAGAGCCATATTAGCTGCCAAGCAAACATTAGCGAGTAGAATAGGCGATCTCAAAAAAAATGTGCTCCTCAAAAAATATTCAGACCGCATTGGAGAAATCATATCTGCAGAAGTATATCAAGTTTGGAAAAAAGAAGTTCTCTTGCTCGATGAAGATGGCAATGAACTCATACTTCCAAAAACAGAACAAATACCTCAAGATTTTTTCAAAAAGGGAGAAAACATTCGTGCAGTTGTAGAGCGTGTTGATATAAAAAATGGTTCTCCTGTTATCATCCTCAGCCGCACCAGTCAAAAGTTTCTTGCAAAACTTTTAGAAATAGAAGTACCAGAAATTTTTGATGGCCTTATCACTATCAAAAAAATTGTTAGAGAACCCGGCGAAAGAGCAAAAGTAGCAGTAGAAAGTTATGACGACAGAATCGATCCTGTGGGTGCTTGTGTGGGCATGAAGGGCAGCAGAATACATGGTATAGTAAGAGAATTAAAAAATGAAAACATTGATATCATAAATTACACCACCAATATACAATTACTCATTCAGCGTTCACTTACGCCAGCACGCATCAGTTATATGGATATAGATAGTGAACAAAAACATGTAGATGCCTATCTACGTGCAGATCAGGTTTCATTGGCCATAGGCCGAAAAGGAGTAAACATCAAATTAGCCTGTTCACTGACTGGTTATGATATTGATGTATTTAGAGAAGATGCAGATCAAGATGAAGAATTTGATATTGATTTGGATGAATTTTCAGATGAAATTGAGGCTTGGGTTATTGATGAATTAAAGCGGATTGGCTGTGATACAGCCCGCAGTGTGTTAGATACTCCGGCAGAAGAGCTAAGCCGTAGAGCAGACTTAGAGCTTGAAACCGTAAATGAGGTTCGTCGTATTCTAAAGGCTGAATTTGAAAAAGAATAGTTTATACATTTTGTAAGATTCGCTGCAATGGCGGGTTACATTTTGCATAAGCAGAAATATATTTGAGGGAGAAGTTAGTTTTATATTCAATGTAAACCACACTTCACTCAAGATTTATAACTTACTTTTGACCGTTTTCATAGCGGTTTGAAAGCAGATTTACAATATGTCAGAAATAAAATTGCCTCGGCTATTAGCAGCCGCAAAAGAGTTTAACATTGGGCAGGATACGCTCATGGACTTTTTAGTGGGTAAAGGTTTTAGTAAAGAGGATTTAAAGCCAACAGCTAAGCTGACGGAAGCTATGTATTATTCGCTACAGAATGAGTTTCAAAGTGATAAAGCGAATAAAAGCAAGGCCGATCAATTAGAAATGCCTAAAACGCATGCTGAAAAAAAGCAAAAACAAGAGGAAGAGGCCCAAGCCCGAAAACCCAAAGAAGAACCTCAACCAGTTATTAAAGAGGAACCTGTTGTTGTAGAACAGGAGCAAGTTTCAGCCCCTCCACCACCACCCGAACCTGAACTACCAGCACCAGAACTCCCTCAACCGCCAATAATAGTAGAAAAGCCTATTGAAATAGAAGCAGAAACACAACCTTCTTCAGTGACTGAAACATTGAAGATAAGTGCCCCGGAAATAGAAGGACCAAAGATTTTAAAGAAAATAGATTTAAGTGAAATAGATCCTTCAACAAGGCCAAAAAAAGCGGCGAAAAAGAAAGAAGAAAAAACAGTTGAAGCAAAACCTATTGAAGAAATAAAAGCCTTGGAGCAAACAATTGAAGTAAAATTGGATACACCCCCAGTACCAGTTGATGCTCCTCCTGTAATTGAAAATATTAGAGCAGAAAGACTAGAAGGCCCACGTATTTTAGGCAAAATTGAATTGCCAGTTGATAACGACACTAGGCCAAAAAATAATAGCCAAGAAGAAAAGCGTAAACGTAAACGCATTCCTGTTGACAAAAAAGGCAATGATACACCACCACCTCAGCAAGGTGCAGGACCGGGTGGTAATGTGCAGCGTTTTCATGGAAATAATCAACAGGGAGGAAGCAGACAAGGAGGCGGCTATCAAAACCAAGGAGGTAGGTCTGGTGGTGGATACCAAAATCAGGGCAATAGACCAGGTGGTGGACCACAACAAGGTGGAAATAGAGGTCGTACGAATAACAGAAATGATAATCGAAATAACCGCAATCAGCCACAACAGCCCGCTGATAGAGAAATTAATCAAAAACAGATTCAAGATAAAATTCGGGAAACGCAAGCAAAATTAGCTGGTGCCACTGGAAGAGGAAAGGGGCTCAAAGCAAAATACCGGAGAGATAAGCGTCAGGAAATGGCAGACTCTGAGCAGACTGGCGAAAATAATAAACTACAGGTTACTGAGTTTGTAACCGTAAGTGAATTGGCAGGCCTTATGGAAGTAAGCTTTGCTGAAATCATTGGCAAGTGTATGAGTTTGGGTATTATGGCTTCCATAAATCAGCGGTTAGATGCGGAGGTGATTGAACTGGTATGCGGCGAATTTGGTTATGAGGTTGAATTTATTGGTGTAGAAGAATCAGATGAAGATGGCGATGTTGATGATATTGAAAATGAGGAAGACTTAGCTTCCCGCCCGCCAATAGTTACCATTATGGGTCATGTGGATCATGGTAAAACATCCCTATTAGATTATATAAGAAATGCAAACGTAGTATCTGGGGAAGCAGGAGGTATTACCCAGCATATTGGTGCTTATGAAGTAACCACAAAAGATGGTAGAAGCATTACTTTTTTAGACACTCCAGGCCACGAAGCTTTTACTGCTATGCGTGCCAGAGGTGCTAAGGTTACGGATATTGCGGTGATTGTTGTAGCTGCTGATGATGCAGTTATGCCGCAAACCAGAGAAGCCATCAGTCATGCTCAAGCTGCGGGAGTACCCATGGTATTTGCCATAAATAAAATTGATAAAGATGGAGCCAACCCTACCAAAATATATGAGCAACTTTCTCAAATGAATATTCTGGTAGAAGCATGGGGTGGTAAGTTTCAAAATCAAGAAATAGCTGCCAAGTCTGGACTAAATGTGGATCTGCTAATGGAAAAAATATTATTGGAAGCAGATATTTTAGACTTAAAAGCAAATCCAGATAAGAATGCGGTTGGAACAATCATAGAAGCATCCTTAGATAAAGGTCGTGGATATGTGGCTACTGTGCTGGTGCAAAGTGGTACACTTTCTCAAGGAGATATTATGGTTTCTGGGCAGCATTTTGGTCGTATAAAAGCAATGGTGGATGAGCGCAATCAGAGAATTGATGATGCGCCACCGAGTACACCGGTCCAGATTTTAGGTTTGAATGGTGCACCTCAAGCTGGAGAAAAATTCAAAGTATATAATGAAGAAAGCGAAGCCAAAGAAATAGCCAATCGCAGAGCTCAATTATTGCGTGAGCAAGGATTGAGAGCTAGAAAACATATTACTTTAGACGAAATAGGAAGGAGACTTGCCCTGGGCAACTTTAAGGAACTTAAACTTATTATTAAGGGAGATGTAGATGGCTCTGTAGAAGCACTTAGTGATTCACTGCAAAAGCTTTCAACAGATGAAATTGCAATTGCTATTGTACATAAAGCGGTAGGTCAGATTTCTGAAAGTGACGTATTGCTTGCTACTGCATCTGATGCCATAATTGTAGGCTTTAATGTAAGGCCGTCGAATCAGGCTAATAAACTTGCCATGAATGAGGGTGTACAAATAAAATCTTACTCTATCATATATAATGCTATTGAAGAAATTAAGAGTGCCATGGAAGGACTACTTGAGCCTAAAGTAGAAGAGAAGGAAGTAGCCACTGTAGAAATAAGAGAAGTATTCAAATTTGATAAAGCAACGGTAGCCGGATGTTATGTTACTGATGGTAAAGTAAAACGTGATAGTAAAATCCGATTATTCCGTGATGGTATTCTTATTTATCCACGCACCGAAGGTGCTTATGCTGAGCTGGGTAGTTTGAAGCGGTTTAAAGATGATGCAAAAGAAGTTGCTACTGGCTATGAATGCGGCCTTACTATGAAGAATTTTTCTGATATTCAAGTGGGTGACACTCTTGTAGCTTATGAACAAGAAGAGGTGAAAAGAACTTTATAATTTTCCTTTGGGATAATAAATTTGAACACAGAAAAAAGTAATATTTTTTCTTAATGAATGGTTAACAATCCCTTTGGGCCAGAGTTGAAAAACTTTAAGGAAGAGCAAATTGTCTAGTGGCAGCTTTCTAAATATTTTTTGGAGAAAATGATTAATCACTAAGGCCCGCCGCAGGCGGGCCTTAGTGGCTTTTGTATATAAATTTTTATCATCAATATCACTCCTTCACCATCTTCAACCTCACCACTTCTCCTGTATCATCTTTGAGTTCTATAAAATAAATACCGGGATGAAGTGTGGCAATATCAATTAGCTTTTGGGTAACTGATGTTGCTGCTACTTGCAGCAATGTTTGTGCTGCTTTATTGCGGATGATGATGTGCTAGTTTTTTTGTTGTCTAATTATTAGGAGGCGGGGGGAAGAGCAATCTCCGCTTTAATCATTGCCCGTAGGGCGAAAAAATATTCTTAAAGTTTATGACCTTTTGGTTCTAAAATATTATTAATCTTTTGGATTTGTTTTTATTTGGAACTGAGGTAAATTAACAAGATACAAAAATGATGAAGCACCTGTTTGAAGTGTTTTTTTTTGTCAAATGCTGATGTGGCTATTTGATGATGTCTTTAATAATTGATAGATGATGATGGGTGTGAATCTGCATGAATCGTAGTGCTTCTTTTTTATTGAGAATGCCAAATATTGGATGATTCATCCATCCATTTTCATGGGCAGTTGCGATTTGTTGTAGTGCAGATTTAGCAGCTGCTACTCTTTCTTGAATGATTTGTATTGTAACCGTTTCTTTAGGCACAACTGTGTCTGGAGCTTTGCCTCTGCCTCTGGGTATGCGACCCGTTAACATAACCACCATTTTTAAAAACCTGAAAGGGGGCTTTTTAAAATGTGCGGGGTCACTTTGTGATACGGTTATACACATGCGCTCTATTGCTAAATAACTATGTGCTATGTGCCAGCCTACCGATGCTGTGGAAATAGTTGTATTTGATTGTTCAAAATTTGGGATTTGGTTTTCTAACTCTTGCATTAATGCTTCCAATGTTTTCATTCGATTTGTATCTTTATGTTATACTATTTTTTCTTTTTTTAAAAATTGCAAATGTGCAGCCACCATCTTTATTTGACCATACTCCATGTTTGCGGGTAATTCAGCTTTTGTAGCTGCAATGTCGAACCCAGCCTCTGTAATATGTGCGGATAAAGTGTTTGCAATAAATTCATATTTTTCTTTTTCAATTAAACGAAAGATATCTACTTTTCCATTGGCTACAAATGTACTTAGATGGCCTTCAATAGTACCGATGGCAAGATTTCTTTCTGATGCAATTTCTGCAATAGTTTTTCCTGCTTCAAATAGATCGAAGCTCTGCTGTTTTGTATTGACCTTTGGTACTGTGTGCTCTTGATGATTGGCCTGCAGTGTTTTGGATTTTGTATTTTTTTTTTCGTTTATCCTACTTTGCAATTTATGCTGTGCACAATAGGGTTTGATAACTGATAAAAAATCATTTCCATAATTTTCTAATGTATAATTTCCCATGCCATGAATCCGAGACAATTCCAGCATATTTTGTGGGAGATAGGTTTCCATTTCGAAAAGGGTTTGATTGCTACAAATGCGGTACTGTGGTAATGATTGTGTAGCGGCTAATTCAATGCGTTTGGCTTTTAATAATTCTGTGAGACTTTCTGTAGGTTTGATATTATTTGAAGTAGTTGTGCTTGTTTGATTTGATTTTGACGGAGCCGGAATAAATTTTTCCTTACACTTTCTCATCCATTTTATTTCTCCGTAAATCGCCACCAATGCTGTTTTTGATTTTTTTTCTGAAAGAATGATTGTTGCAATAGCATCCATTGGTGTTAGCACTTTTTCCTGCACTGATTTTCCAAACCACTCATCTGCTTTTTGGCATCTTATTTTTAATTCGAGTAACACATCTTCATCAATGCCATTATTCAAAATTTGTTGTATTTGCTCTCTAAATTTTTCTGCTGTAGTTTCTATTGCTTTTAAGGAGTCTGCAATTTGCAAAATACGCTCCACTACATCCGCTTTGTTTTTGAGTTGTCTTTGCTGCATATACTCCTGAAGCTGCATCATTTTTCTTATGGCCTGCTCAAAATCATATTTATGCTGCGTGGTATGTACAAAATAATCCTCTTTTTTTTCCTTGAGCAATTTGGATAAATGGTCTGTAGACTGATGCTGCATATAGGCCACTATTACCGGGTTTGTAGAGATGGCGGCTGGTGTAATTCTACTCAACAGTACGATGCCTTCTAATGATACACACCTGCTGAGTGCTACATATACTTGGCCTGCGGCAAATGCACGTGCTGCATCTACGATTACTTTTTCAAATGTAAGCCCCTGACTTTTATGTATGGTAATGGCCCAAGCGAGTCTTACGGGATATTGTGTAAAACTGCCCAGTTCCTCTTCATCAATACTGTCCTCATTTTCGTTATAAAAATATTTATTATTACTCCATACCTCTTTTTCTAAAATGATGGGATATAGGTCTTCATCCGGTAGTACTTTAATGAGTGTGGTATCCAACTCTTCATCAAAAAATATTTCTTGAACGGTTGCCATTTTTCCATTGTACCAGCGTTTAGCTTGTGCATCATTTTTAATGAACATTATTCTTGCACCCACTTTGATGGTAAGCTTTGGATCAAGGGGATACATTTTTTCAGGAAAATCTCCTTTTATAATGGCATCAAAACTGTGGGACTCACCTTTCTTTTTTTGCAACTCTGCTTGGTTGATATTGTCTGCAATGGCATTGTGTGTAGTCAGTGTGACATACTCCGAATGATTTGCCGGCAAAGCATCGCAGACTTTATCATTGAGCAAATCATAATCTGCGAGACTTAACTCATTATTTCGTATTCGATTGAGTAAACCTATAAATGCCTCATTGGTTTGGCGGTAAATTTTTTCTAAACTAAGACATACAGGTGTATTATTTTTCAATGCCAATGCATCAAAGAAAAATGCACTGCTGTAGTACTCTTTTAAAAATTCCCATTCCTCATTTTTTACGACAGGTGGCAGCTGATACAGGTCGCCAATAAAAAGGACTTGCACTCCTCCAAAAGGCTCCATGGGTCTTTTTCTGAAACTACGCAATATTAGATCTACAGCATCCAGCATATCTGCACGCAGCATACTTACTTCATCAATGATGAGTAATTCCAATCTATTAAACAATGCTCTTTTGTCATTGCTAAAACGGAAATTTCTAAAGAGTGAGTGCTTGTCTGTAACGGTAGTATTGGTATCTGAAAAACCCCTCAATGTGTCGGGAATAAATGCTCCAAAAGGGAGTTGAAAAACAGAATGTAGAGTAGCTCCACTACAGTTGATGGCGGCCACAGCAGTAGGTGCACATACAACAAATTCTTTTGTACATAGAGAGGTGATGTGTTTAAGAAAAGTTGTTTTTCCTGTGCCGGCTTTACCGGTCAAAAAAACGGACTGATGGGTGTGCAGCACAAAGTCTGCGGCCATTTCAAATCCTTCATTGATAATAATTTCAGGAGGCATTTACTGATTTCATTTGTTTTGCAGTGGCAAATTATACAAAAATGCCCATTATTTTGCTTCAACTTTTATACAAATAATTTTACGAATCCATTACATGCAAATCATTCCACTCAATGAAGGTGTTTATACAATAGATAAAACAAAAATTTTTGTTCCATTTAATCTTGAAACCGATCAACTTCAACAGCGGCCTGTAGGTAGCATAATGGTAGAGGTACAACCCTTTATTGTGATTACAAAAAATGATGTATTGCTTCTTGATACAGGTCTTGGGTTTGCAGAAAAAGGTGAATTAATCATACATAGCAATATGCGCAAGCATGGCATAGAGCCATCACATATTACTAAAGTATTACTCACGCATTTGCATAAAGATCATGCTGGTGGTATTAGTAAAAGAAATAATCTTGGACACTACCAATCTGCATTTCCAAATGCCATTTACTATGTACAGCAGCAGGAACTTGATTTTGCATTTGACAAAGGTTTTCCTTCTTATATGCCGGATGAATTGGATGTATTGCAAGGCAACTCTCAGGTAGTGCTTTTAAATGGGCATGGTAGTATTGATAACTATATTTATTACGAAATAACCGGAGCCCATAGCATGTATCATCAAACCTATAAGATCATTGAAGATGGTCAAATAATTTTTTTTGGTGGGGATGATGCACCACAACTGCAGCAAATGAAAAGTCGCTTTGTAGCTAAGTATGATTTTGATGGACGAAAAGCTATGGAGCTAAGACAGCAATGGTGGGAACAAGGTAAAAATAATCAGTGGACATTTTTATTTTATCATGACATCAAACAGCCTGTTTTTACATTTGAATAACCTACTTCATATTTTGCGCAGCAATGCTTGTGCTACTCATATTTCTTCCGCCAGTGGTCTAAATTTTTTCCAATAATCTGCTCCAATTTTGCTACATCATCTTTAAAAATTTGCCAGGCGAATTTTTTATCTTCATCACTGATTTCAGGTTTTTTTACTTCTGTGCGTAGTATTGGTTTGAGTAAGTTTGCTAACGGAGCAGGTAAAAATTTTTTTACATTTTTTACTTTATCTTTTCCAAACAAATTGAACAAAAATTTCAGCCTTACTTTTTTATGTTTATTGACTTCTTCTGTTCTGATGTCATTAAACTTTTCATCAACACTTAGAAAAGCAAATATCTTTTGTAAAGATGGAATCAAATTATTTCGCAAATCTTCCATAAATAGGTAATGAATTTGCTCAGGCTTAAACCTTTTTAAATAATATTCCATTTGCTCTGCATACATACTACCTTCCACATAGGTGCGACAAAGTATTTGATTTTTATCGCCCAATGCATTTTGATCTTCCATCCAGAAATTGATTCCTTCATCACCAAGCAATGTATGTTTTTTTCGCTGCTCCATATTCAATCGCAAAGCCTCTTGAAAACTATTTTTTTCATTCCCTTTTGCGCAGCGCATCAGCCAGCCACTAAAGGCACGATCTACAGGATCTCTAAAACAAATAATGAGTTTTATATCCGGAAAATGTTTTTGAATACGCTCAGCCACAAATGGCAAAAAACTATAAGTGGGTGTGCCATCACCAATGGCTTTCTGATTTTTTGCATGAGCAAAATATGTTGAATAACCTACTAAATCTTGCTTGTATTGATTGTCCATATAGCGAGTTTCTTTTGGTTCGCTCATACAGATATCCGGATGCTGAGAAAGATAATAGTGTAGGGAGGTGGAGGCCGTTTTTGGTGGGCCGATAATCATGAAATTTGGCAATATGTTATCAGCCATAATTGTATTGATGATTAATTGTGATATAATTTATCATACTGAGCTGTGCAGCTTTCCATACTGAATTTTTGCTGGTACAGTAGTTTATTATTTTGTTGTAATGCTGATGCATCTTCTACAGATAAGCTGAGGTATTGCTTTACAGCTTTTGTAAAGGATTGTACACTCACTTCATCAGATAAGAATCCAATATCTTTGGTAACAATATTTTTTAAGCCACCCACAGGAGTACAAATTGGAATGATACCTGCACTCATGGCTTCTAAAGAACTGATTGGCAATCCTTCAAAAATAGAAGTAAGTACAAACGCATCGCTTTGCAAATAATAATCACCTACCTCTTGTGTTTTGCCCATGAAGTGTACATTGTCAGGTTTTTTTGCTATGAGTTCATCATACAGCGCTTTGTCATCTGGCAAGTGATGACCAAGTACGAGGGCAATGATATTTTCATCCTGCAATTGCCGCATACTTTCTAATAAAAGGAGTTGATTTTTTTGTTTGCAAATACGGGCCACATTCAGTAAAACTTTTGTTTCACTATTTTTTTTCAGGGCATTTATTTTTTCTTTTACTGCTTCAAACTCATTAGAAATTTTTACCGGATAACTGCCATTTAGAATTAAAATTTTTGCACTGCCATCATAAGCTTTTTGCGCACTTAGCAAAACTTCATCAGATATACTTACGGGTGTAATTATATTTCGCTTAAAGAAGAAATTGTATGCTAATCTGCCATGTAAGGGGCTCTCTTTCTGAGCCAGATTATGCAGGGTATGGATTTTTTTAAACGGGAACTCTGTAACATTTAAAAATGCGTCAAAGCAATAATATCCAGCATGCAAATGTGTATGTACAACATCTGGTTTTTCTTCCCTAATCATTTTTTTGATAGCCCCAAACATGCTAAAATCAAAACCCTTATGCTTACCCATGCTTCTAAACTTGATGCGTGGGTTTAAATGTGATATTGGCAAATGGGCCTCTGTATGATGGTACATAGATACTAAAGTAACATCATAGTCTGGATTTTTAATGAGTTCGTTGCATAGCTGTATGGCAAACACCTGTGCGCCACCCCAGCCTAATGCCGGCACCATTTGTACTATTTTAAATTTACTCATTACTTGTTTATCAAAGGTTTAATCCTGGCGTTTTACAGGATGCCATTTTTGAAAAAAATTAGTATGCAATAATTCGTCCAAAAGCTTTCCATCTTCATCTGTAAATTCACTTAGTCCAA